>JAEEGF011215216.1_pt1 | contig 51620 bp, 50 predicted proteins | sample 9134171 | NCBI WGS metagenome assembly JAEEGF01 (sample SAMN16246542, study PRJNA631951) | gut metagenome | biome: gut microbiome; feature: rumen; material: AP-attached | host: Bos | place: Iran: Karaj | collected 2018-10
AAAGTAGATTATGAACGATTTTGCCTTGTCTCTCCTGTTGCTGGGAGCGCTTTCGTCTGGGAACCAGTTGCCTTTTTGGATGACGAACAATCAGTTCGGACTGATGCCGCAGTACAATGGGGGTCTGGCTTTGGTGCAGGCTGGGACTCAGTATGATACTTCCAAGGACTTTCAGTGGAAGTGGGGGGTGTCTTTGGCTGGGAATGGGCAGAGATGCTCGGAGGGGACGGCGGATTTCAATTTGATGGTGGATGAGTTGTATGGGAGTGCGCGGTGGAAGGTGTTTACGCTGGATGTGGGGATGAAACGCGTGGATACGGAGTTCTGGGGAGCGGGGTTGCGGACGCTTGGGTCGATGTCCTCGACGGGTGGTCATGTGGCTTGGAGCGGGAATGCCCGGACGATGCCGGGTTATCTGATTACACTCGATCCAGTTCCCGTGCCACTGACTTGGAAAGTGCTCTGGATCCGGGGTGCTTTTGGCGACTATAAGACGCTGGACAACCGCTATGTGCAGGGGGCGCTGGTGCATCGCACGCAGCTCTTTTTCCTGTTCAAGCTCTCGAAACGGCTGGACTTCCAGTTGGGCCTTGACCATGTGGCGCTCTGGGGTGGGACAAGCCCGAAGGACGGGAAGATGCCCATCACATTCGACAACTATTTCCGGGTGATCACGGGACGCCACGCTTCGGCGGCCGGCACACACAGTGACCAGGTCAATGTAATCGGTGACCAGCGGGGTGGGGCATTGTACAGGCTCGATTATCGCGGCGATACATGGAAGCTGCGGATGCAGCATGATGTGCCGTACGATGATGGCTCTGGCATGGCCGGCATTCAGAACTTCCCCGATGGCGTCAATACGATTTGGTTCGGCTTCGACGACAAAGACCGCTGGGTGTCGGACATCCTGTTTGAATACCAGTACACGATGAAACAGTCGGGCACTTATCACGATCGGAAGTTGACACCGGAAGAGCAAGCCCAACGCGAACCGTCCGATTCTTGGAACTATTACAACAAAGTCTATGGCGGCGTGGACAATTATTTCAACAATGGAGGCTATCGCTCCGGCTGGACTTATTTCGGCCGGACTGTTGGCGATCCGCTGATTGTCCCCAGAGGTACGCATGCCGGTACCTGGAATCCGAAAGAAATCGTCCTGGGTGTGGAGAACAATCGTCTCAAAGCCCATCACGTGAGCGTCGCCGGTAAACTGTTCCGGAAGATGCCGTACAAACTAATGCTGACTTATAGCCAGAATTACGGCACGTATTCAGCGCAATATACTGGTGAGTCGCAGATTCACAAGAAATGGGGCACGGTGAAAGAAACCCCGCTCCGGCAAGTGTACGGTGCCTTCGTCGGTGAGATTCCTTTCGCTGCTTTTTCTCGTTTGGGCAGCGCGACAGTTTCATCTACCCTGCGTCAATTCACCCTGACCTATGGCCTCTATGCCGACCGGGGGCAATTGCTTCCTGACGCTTTTGGCGCTTCGTTGGGCCTGCGGTGGGATTTGCGCTAGCTTTTTGCAGGAAAATTATGGTGTCCGGACTGGTTTGTCCGGACTTTTTTTGTACCTTTGTCAAGATATTGCCGTCCCTGTGTCGGGACGTGTAGAATCGGTCGGTTCACGGACACCGCCTATGGATGTAGGCAGGACCGAAGTGCGGGAGAGGAAAAACCTGCCGGACCGTGGCTGCTGCGTTGGCTTCCGCTGGCGTAGGAGTGAATTTATTGTCTTTATGAGTGTATGATCAAGAAAATTGTCAGATTCTTTCGCAAGAGAAGCGAAATGAGGAAGTGGAAGTTCCGTATTACGAAGAACTTCAAGGATTTGGAACATCGCAGGAAACTGTCCCCCGCGCAGAAAAAAGAGGTGCAGGACTTCTATAAGGATATGATTGGCAAGAAGGTTCCGTTGTATTGCCATGAGTTCTTTTATTCCCGTACCGGCGTGTTTACCAAGGAATATGTTCCGAACAACCTGTACCACTGCGAATTGATCCCGAAAGCGAATCGTTTCCGTTTTCTGGATGCCTATAGGGATAAGAACATGCTGGATTTCCTGCTTCCGGGAGAGAATGTGGTCCATTCCATTCTGAAGAACATGAATGGGTACTATTATTTCGAGGGGAAACCGGTAACGGAAGAGGAAGCGATTTCGCTGTGCCGGAATCTCGAGCCGGTCATCATCAAACCTTCCCGGAATTCCGAAGGCCATGGCATCCAGCTCTTTTCTGTCAAGGACGGTATCACGAGCCTCGGCGGGAAGACGGTCAAACAGCTGTTTGCCGACTATAAGAATAAAGATTTCCTGATCCAGGAAGTGGTCCGGCAGCATCCGGATATGGCGGCCCTGAATCCTACTTCGGTCAATACGATCCGGATTCTCTCGTACCGTTCCGGCATGGAGATCCTGATTGTATATTCGGTGGTTCGGATCGGGCACAAGGGGGCTGTCGTGGACAACCAGATGGCCGGCGGCATCAGTACTGCCATCACGAAAGATGGAAAACTCGACAAGGTCGCCTTCAGCGGATTCAGCAAGGATGACATCGTCAAGACGGATACGGGCGTCGTGCTGGAGGGATATCAGTTGCCGTCGTACGACAAGGCGATCGAGATGGTCAAGCGGATGCACATGAAACTGCCGTTCTTCAATATCGTCGGCTGGGACGTTGCGATCCAGGAAGATGGAGAGCCTATCCTGATTGAATTCAATACCAACCCCGGGCTAAGCCAGTCTGCTTTCAAATCGGGGATGGGGGAATATACGGAACGGATTATCCGGGAATTGTGGCCACGGCCGAACTCCCGGTTCATGGACTGAACAAAGCGTGGATTCAAAGATCCGGATCATTGAAAAGCCTGAGACGGTTTCCTGGGATGCCATCCGGCGTTGCCTGATTGAAGCCCATGCCCCCAATCGTGCCCGGAAAATCAAGATGTCGCATTACCGGTGGCCGGCTGAGAGAATACGGGAATCGCTGGGTGAACGGGGTGTGATGCTGGTTGCGATGGACGGGGATCAAGTGGTCGGTACAGCCGCCCTTGCCGAGCGGGAGCATCCGGTGTGGTACGCAGGAGGACGTTATGCCTATCTGTGTTTTGACGGCGTGATTCCGGGTTATACGGGACAAGGCATTTTCAGCAACCTGGATGAACGGAGGGAAGCGCTGGCCCAGGAAATGGGCTATCGGGTCCTTGTCTTTGATACCCACGTCCGGAATAAATCTCGCCAGGAAATGGCGATTGACAGGGGGTATCGGCGGGTCCGGATTTTCCGGGCCAAAAGTGGGGACCATAACTGTGTGGTCCTGGTGAAATGGCTGGACGGCTGTCCCTATTCACGCCTGTATTGCCGGTGGAAGCTGCTGCGCAGCCGGATCAAGACCCTGTTGAAAAGTATGTTCTTGCGCGGATGAAACAGCGAGTCGTCGTCATAGGTCATGGTTATACTTCCCGTCTGGGATTGACCCGGTCGCTGGGCAAGGCTGGCTATGCGGTGGATGTGATTGTGGTGATGGTTGAGCACCGGAAGGGGAAGATCGACAGGACTCCGCCGGTCGACAGCTATAGCCGTTATGCGAGCCGTGTCTTGTACTGCGAACAGGATGAGAAGCAACTGCTGGAACTGTTGCTGGTTCAGTGTGTGGAACCGGGCCCGAAAGCGGTCCTTATCCCGGACAGCGATTTCTCGGCAGCGGTCATCGATACGAATCAGGAAAAGCTGGCGCCCTATTTCCTGTTTCCCCATATCCGCCATACGCCGGGCGCGGTGGTGGCCTGGATGAATAAGAAGCGCCAGAAAGAGACGGCGCGGAAGGTGGGACTGCCTGTCGCCCAGGGCATTGTCATTGAAGTTGTTGATGGAACGTATGAGCTTCCGGCTGAAGTGCCGTATCCCTGTTTTCCGAAACCTCTGCTGTCTTTGGTAGGGGCGAAGACGGGCATGGGGCGCTGCGACACGGAAAAAGAGTTGCGCGCCGCGATAGCGGCGATGGCTGAACGGTCTGCTACGGTTTCCGTGCTGGTGGAGGAGTGCCTTCCCAATCAGCAGGAATTTGCGCTGGTGGGCGTTTCCGACGGAACGGTGGTTCATATCCCCGGTATCCTGCGCATTGACGCGCTGGCTGGAGGCGGGCATTTCGGTGTGGCCAAACAGGGCGCGATCTTGCCGGTCGCGGGTTATGAGATCTGGGTGGAACGGTTCAAGGCATTCGTGCGGGAGACAGGATTTGTAGGGCTGTTCGACATCGATTTCTTCCAGAGTGGCGACCAGTTTGTTTTTTGCGAGATGAATTTCCGCTACGGAGGTTCGGGCTATGCCTATACGGCAGCTGGCGTCAATCTGCCGCAACAGTTCGTGACGTTGATGCAGGGCGCTCCGCTCGATGATACGCAATTCATAGAATCTCCTTCTACGTATATCAACGAACGTATGTGCGTGGAAGACTGGTATAAAGGCTATATGACCACCCGGGCGTTCAAGGCTCTCCGCAAAAGCGGCGACATCCGTTTCATGGCTGACGCGGAGGATCCGCTCCCGGGACGGATGTTTGATAAGTTGGTCCTCCGGAAGGGGGTCCGGCGCCTGGTAAAACGTTGCATCGGTAAGTGAGGATGGAATCCGATTCCCTGGAACTGTTACACAAGGTTCAATTGGACATGCTGGTCAAGTTCGACCGGATCTGTGCGGAGCATGGGCTTGCCTATTTTCTGGATAGCGGGACGGCCTTGGGCGCTGTCCGGCACGGGGGCTTCATTCCCTGGGATGACGACGTGGATGTGGCGATGCCCCGTGCGGATTATGAGAAGTTGCTGGAGATTGGTGCGCGCGGTCTGCCGGATCAACTTTTCCTGCAGACGTATGAGACCGATCCGGCCTATATGATGCCTTTTGCGAAGATCCGGCTGGGGAACACTTTTTTCCCGGAGCCGGTAAAGGCGTATGAGAAGCTGAAGTATCGCGGTATTTATATCGATGTTTTTCCTTTTGACCGGATTCCTGCCGATGCGGCGGAAGCCCGGCGCGCAATCCGGAAGTCCCGGCGCTTGTATTTTGTGTCCGTGTTCAGCCGGCGTGCCTATCCGGGGAAGAAGATTCCGCAGAAGATCGTCTCGTTTGTTTTGCACCAGCTGCCGGACGGGTTTGTCCGCAAGCTGCACAAGCGCTATGAAAGATACTGTACCCAGTTTCGGGAAACGGATGCTCCTTGGATGACCTGTTTCTGCTGGCGGATGTCGCAGCGCAGTGAGTATCTTTTCAAAGAGTCCGAACTACTGCCGACACGAGAAGTGCTTTTTGAAGGGAAGCCTCTGCGGATCATGGCCGATCCGCACGCGTACCTGACGAAGATGTACGGAGACTATAGGACATTGCCTCCGGAGGATAAACGAAAATCGCATTTGAACGGTACTTTCCAATTGTGAGTTGTGACTGAAGGATGTTTGAGTCGCTGTTCGTATATACGCTGCTTTTCCTGGTCATGTATGCCTGTGGGAAAACCGTTGCGCGCCGAGAGTTCCGGTATGCCGCGGGGAGTGGAGTGTATGAGGAGCGGGGGCGATTCTTCTCGCGCGAGATGTGGATTCTCGTGCTGGCATTCGCCTTGATTTTCGGGTGCCGTTGGGGCGTCGGGCGCGATTATTTCCGGTATCTGATGGCGTATACCGGGATGGTTCCGGAACGTTTTGAATTTTTGTTCCAGTCCCTCACGCTGGCGCTCAAGAAGACAGGTCTACATTTTTGCTTTTATTTTGGATTATGGGCGCTGCTGGATATCGTTTTGTTGTATTATGCCCTCCGCCGGTACAAGTTCCTGTTTCCGTTCCTGGCGTTCTTCCTGATCTTCGGCTCCTATTACCTGCCGATGATGAATGCCATCCGGCAGTATCTGGCAGCCCTTGTGTTTTTGAATGCGATACCCTATATCATCCAGCGGGATCTCAAGCGGTTCACGATATGCCTGGTCATTGCCGTGCTGTTGCACAAGCTGTCCATCATCCTGTTTGTGATCTATCCGATCCTTCGCTACAAGGACGATTGGTTCCGGCGCATCTGGGTTCAGCTGGCCCTGTATTTTTTTGCGGTGTTCATCAGTTTCCACAGCGAGATCATCATCCGATGGGTCGAGATGCCGTTCGAGTGGCTTTCCAATGTCCTGGGGTATCACGTGTATCATTATGAGGCGCTCTTCGGAGAGAAGTATAACCGAGCGAAGTTCGGCAACAATACGGGACTGGGCATCTGGGTGAAGATGTTTGTGACCCTACCGGTGATCGTGTTCAACAAACCGATGAAACGCTACTACAATTCGGTCCATTTCAACATGCTCTATACGCTCTATTTCGTCGGCGTCATCAGCTCCTTGTTGTTCGGGCAGTCGATCGTGTTGAACCGGGTCGCCATGTTTTTTTCGATCTACCAGTTGATCATCCAGTGCTTTTTCGTCTATTTCTGTTTTCATCTGTTTCCGCACCGGATCAAGCGGCGACGCCAACTGGTGTTTTGGGTGGGCATCATGGTGATGGCGGTCCAGATTCCGTTGTTCCTCAATATGGTTTCCAATCCGAACAGTACGGCTGCGTTCCTGTTCTTCTGGCAGTAAGACTTTTTGCATCGGCATGGCAGGTGTATTTGTATCCTATATCGTCCCTTGTTACAACATCCAGGCATATCTCCCGAAATGCCTGGAGAGCCTGCGCAAGCAACGGATCCCGGAAGGGAACGTGGAGTTTGTCCTGGTGAACGACGGTTCGACGGATGGCACGCTGGACATCCTCCAGCAGTTTGCAGCGCAGGACAACCGGGCTGTGGTCATCGACCAGCCGAACCAGGGGGTTTGTGCGGCCCGAAACCATGGACTTGCCGTGGCCAAGGGTACATACGTCTTTTTCCTGGACGGGGATGACTGGCTCACGGACAATGCCAGTGAAGTGATGGAGCGCTTCTGCCGGGATTCGTTGCCGGACATCGCGCTGTTCAACAATTACAAGATCCAGGAAGGGAAAACGGAAGGCGAGGTTTGGATCGACTGCACGCGACATATCGCCCCCGGCGTTTATCCGCAGCGGACGTATTTGGAGGAGACCCGCTATTTCCCCATTTCGTTCAAGCTGTACAGGCGCGCTTTCCTGCTGGACCATCAGGTCGGATTTGACGAACAGCTTGTTGCGGGAGAGCTTTATACATTCTTCATCCATGCTCTCGTGCAGGCGCAGACGGTCGGGATCTCACCCGAATTTGTGATGTATTATCTGAAGCGGAAGGGCGACAGTGCGACGACGGCCATCTCTGTTGAGCGAGATGGCGCGGTCATTGATACGTTGCATGTGGTCAATGGTTATGTCCAGCGCTTTTGCCCGCAGTTGTGGGAGAAGCGGGCCTATCTTACCTCGTCCTTCTGGTTGGTCACGTCCTTTGCCGTGATCAAATATGTGGGGCGCACCCGGTATCGGAAAGAGATCGGGCAACTGATGGACAAAGTGCGTGCGGATGAAGATTATCGGACATTATTACAGTATTTTACGGGGAAAGGGCTCTCGCGCTCGAAGCACACGTTGCTGGCTTTGGCCATCCGGTTCCTGCCGCCGCGGGCTGCCTATTTCCTGATTCGACAGTATTATAAGTTGGCTACCAGAAAGAATATCGATTGAACCATGAAAGAACTGATCATCATCGGTGCCGGCGGCATGGGCCGGACCCTCTACTGCAATGCGATGGAAAGCATCGGCTATGGGGAGGTTTTCCGGATCAAGGGATTTCTTGACGACAATGCGGAGGCATTGGCGGGCTATGAAGGCTATCCGCCGATCCTCGGAACAATCAAGGGCTATCAGCCCTGCCCAGAAGATGTGTTTGCTTCTTCCCTTGGCGGGAGTGCCCGCCGTCCCTGTATTGAAGAGATTATCCGCCGAGGTGGGGAGTTCCTGGAATTGATCCACAAGACAGCGCGGATCTACCAGAATGTGAAGCTGGGGAAGGGCAATTTCATCGGTGCTTACTCGGTACTCGGCAATGATGCCGTAGTGGGGGATTACAATATGATCCAATCCTATACGGTCATCGGTCACGATGTCCGCATCGGTAACTGGAACCGGCTGGATACGCACGTGACCTGCGTCGGAGGCATCGTCATCGAGGACGAGACGACCATCCATACCTCGGCTGTCATCAATCATGGGATCACCGTCGGGTCCGGGGCACATGTGGGTGCCCTGAGTTTTGTCATCCGGAATGTAAAGCCGTGCACCACCGTTTTCGGGAATCCGGCTAAAATGATAACTATCAACCAATCATAGATTTATGGATATTTCTACGTTCATTCAGCATTTCGCTGACCAGTTTTTCGATACCTCTGCGGACCAATTGCATCCGGATACGGTTTTTCGGGAGCTGGACGAGTATTCATCGATTGTGGCGCTCCTGATCATGACGATGATTGATGAGGAGTACGGCGTTTCGGTATCGGGGAATGAAATGCTGGCGGCCGTTACCATCCAGGATTTGTACAATATCGTTCAAGCCAAGCTTGCCTGATGGACTATAACCCTTTTTCACTTGCCGATAAGACGATTCTCGTGACCGGCGCGGCCGGCGGAATCGGGCGGGCGACCAGTATCGAGTGTGCAAAACTCGGTGCCACGCTGATCCTGACAGACCTGAATGAGGAGGGTCTGACCGAGACCATCGGCCAGCTGGCCGGAAAGGGGCATCGCCATGTGGCGGCAGACCTGACAAGCCAGGAGGTTTTGGATGAACTGGTGGCGGGACTGCCGATGCTCGACGGTGTTGTAAATTGTGCCGGTATTACCAAGCCGACGCCTGTCAAGTTCATCAGTCCTGAGAAACTGGAACGGATCATGGCGGTCAATACGTATGCGCCGATCCATCTGACCCAGCGTCTGCTGAAGCAAAAAAGACTCGCGACGGGGGCATCGCTTGTTTTCACAGGATCCATTGGTGGCGTCTTTATGACAGCCCCCGGCAATGCCATGTATGGCGCCTCGAAGAATGCGCTGCAGGCCTTTGTCCGCAGTGTCGCTTTGGAGTGCGCTCCCTGGATCCGCTGCAACAGCGTGAATCCCGGTATGGTGAATACGGGCCTTGCGGGGCAGGTCTATTCGGATGCCGACAAGGCCCGGGATATTGCGAGTTATCCGATGAAACGGTATGGCGAGCCGCGTGACATCGCACTGGCGATTGTGTACCTTCTTTCGGATGCCTCGGCATGGATGACGGGCCAGGCGCTGGTCATCGACGGCGGAAAGACTTTGTATTGATTATGAAATTGCTTGAGAATAAAGTCTCTGTCATCACGGGGGCGGGCCGTGGAATCGGTCGCGTGATTGCGGAGCAGTTTGCACGGGATGGGGCGGTGGTCTATGTCAACGACATTGTGCCGGGCGATCTGGAAGCATGGGCCCGTGACTGTTCGGACCGGAACGGGACGAAGGTTGTCCCGCTTTGCTTTGACGTGACGGACAGCGCGGCGTTGCGGGCTGGCCTGCAATCGGTCTATAAGGCGGAAGGCCGGATTGATGTAGTCGTCAACAATGCAGCCATCATCCAGAACCAGAAACTGGGCATGGTGACCCGACCGTTGCTGGAGGAGATGTTCCGGGTGAATGTTTTCGCGGTCCTCGACATGATTCAGACGGTCGCGCGGCTGATGGCGCGGGGTGGGGGTGGCAGCATTGTGAACATGGCTTCGATCACCGGCATGGTGGGCTCTCCCGGACAGGTAGCGTATTCCTCTACTAAAGGAGCCGTGATTGCACTCACCAAGTCTGCTGCAAAAGAGTTGAGCCCTCTTCAGATCCGTGTCAATGCCGTCGCACCGGGTATCATCCGGACCGAGCGGTTTGAAGAATTGTATGAAGCCAGCGGGGAGAAGATCGACCAGCGGATCAGCCGCATTGCCCTGGGGCGTCTCGGCACGCCGCAGGACGTGGCGGACGCCGTGGCGTTCCTGGCTTCCGACCGTGCTTCGTATATCAGCGGCCAGATCCTTGGCGTGGATGGCTGCGCATCGATTTAAGTGCTTATGTTTTTAGACCTGAATAAGAAGGATCCTGCCTCGCTGGCCGTCATCGACGACAGCGGACAGGCCCTGACGTATGGAGATATCTGTAGTTTTTCCGCGCAATTTGCGCAGCACGTTCCGGCCCGCTCGCTGATCTTCCTCCTGACAGAGAATCGGAATGGCTCGCTGCTGGGCTATGTGGCCTGCCTGTCGAATGGCATTGTGCCTTTGCTGCTGAATGCCAAGACCGAAGAGGGGGCGTACCGCAACCTGTTTGACTTGTATCGGCCGGCCTATGTGTGGGCATCGGAAGACAACAAGCAATGCGCCGGCCTGAAACCTGTCTTTGCCGCAAATGGATATGCGCTGTACCCGACTGGCAATGAGCCTGTTTCCATGCATCCGGACCTGGCACTGCTCCTGCTTACATCCGGCTCCACAGGGAGTCCGAAACTGGTGCGGCATAGCCTGCGCAATGTGGAGGTGAATGCAGAGAACGTCCGGCAACTTTTCGGCCTGACGGCCGATGAGCGGGCCATGGCGATCCTGCCGATGTACTATACGATGGGCTTGTCGGTGATTACCAGTCATTTGCTCGCTGGGGCGACGGTGCTTCTCTCCGGACGTTCGATGCTCGATAAGGGCTTTTGGGCGACCTTGCGGGAGGCGACGAGTTTCACAGGTGTCCCGTACAGCTATGAACTGCTGATGCGGATGCGCTTTATGCGGATGGACCTGCCGAACCTGCGGGTTCTCAGCCAGGGCGGCGGGAAACTGACGGAGGAGATGTTCCGGGCTTTGGCCCAGTATGCCCACGATACCGGGAAACGATTCATCGCTACTTACGGGCAGTCGGAGTGCACCGCCCGCATGGCTTATCTGCCCGCTGAACTGGCGCTTGAGAAAACGTGCAGTATCGGATTTGCCGAGCCTGGCGGACAACTCTCCCTCGTCGATGAAAACGGCCACGAGAGTTTTACTGGGGAAGCGACAGGGGAGTTGGTCTATCGGGGCGAGAACGTGACGCTGGGCTATGCCTTCGGCCCGGAAGATCTCACAAAAGGGGATGAGAACCACGGCGTGATGCATACGGGCGACCTGGCCCGGCGCGATGCGGACGGCTGCTATTTCATCGTGGGCCGCCTGAAGCGCTTCCTGAAGATTTATGGCATCCGGGTTGACCTGGAAGAGTTGGAGAACCTTATCCAATCGACCTTCAAAACGGATTGTTATTGCAAAGGGGATGATGAGAAACTCGTGGTCCTCGTTGCGGACAGGCAGGTCGCCGCACAATTGCCGGCCTTCCTGGAGAATAAAACGCACCTGTTTCACAAGAATCTGGAAATCCGGCTGGTCGATGAGATCCTTCGCAACGAGGCCGGCAAAGTAATCAACCAATAAGTATGACGAATCTGGAGAAATTGAACGGCGTCTTCTGCGAAGTGTTCCTGGTGGACGCCACCGTCCTGGGGGAAGGTTTTGACAACCAGCATGTGGACGGCTGGGACAGTGTCCGGCAATTGAGCCTGGCCAGCAGCCTCGAAGACGCTTTCGACATTATGCTGGACCCGGTTGACATCCTGGAACTTACCTCTTATGAGAACGCCAGGTCGATGTTGGGTAAGTACGAAATCGCGCTCTGATGGCACTTTGGGAAATCAAGCATGTGGCGGTTCGCGGCGTGACAGGAACAGTTCCTGCCCATGCGGTGAAAACGGCCGATTTTGACATTCTCACGCAGGAGGAGGCCACGCTGTTCGACAATACGGTGGGCATCAAAAACCGCTACATTGCCCCGGATGACGTGTGCGCCTCGGACTTGTGCTTCGATGCGGCGGAGCGCTTGCTGGCGGCCTTGGGCTGGGAGCGGGATAGTATTGATGTACTGGTGTTCGGTTCGGTGACGGGCGACTACAAGACGCCGCCGACTGCTGGCATCCTGCAGGCGCGTCTTGGCCTCCCGACCAGCACGTTTGTGCTGGATATTCCGATGGGCTGCTGTGGCAGTATGTATGCCATCAATGTGGCTGGCAATCTGCTCAGTGCCGGGACGGTGAAACGGGCACTGCTGCTTGTGGGCGATACTGCTCTCCGGATGGGGTCGCTGAAAGACAAGAGCCGCGTGCCTCTCTTCGGTGACGGTGGCACTGCCATGGCGTTGGAATACGATCCGACGGCAGAAGACATTGTCATCGAGTTCAATACACAGGGCTCCAACTATGAAGCCTTGCTGACGCCGCATGGCGGTTTCCGTCATCCGATTACGCCGGAATCGTTTGTCGAACAGGATTTTGGCAACGGTGTCATCCGGGCTCCCAAGGATACCCTGATCAATGGGATGGGCGTCTTTGCCTTTGCGATCGCCCGGCCGCCGATCAGCATCCAGCAGATGATGGAGGCATACGGGTTGACGACGGACCATGTCGATTATTTTCTGATTCACCAGGCCAACAAGCTGATCGTGGACCGTATCGTGAAGAAGCTCAAGTTGCCGGTGGAGAAGGTGCCGTATGACCTTCAGGAGTTCGGTAATCTGGGAGGCGCTTCGATCCCGATGCTGATGTCCTACAATCTCATTGATGAACTCCAGACGCGTCCTTTGACGCTGCTTTGCTCCTCGTTCGGTCTGGGGCTGACGTGGGGAACCATGCTTTTGCGGACCCGTCCGATGACGGTCTTGCCGATCCATCATTTTGCATAAATGGAAAAATTGACTCTCAAACAGCGGCTGGGCAGGATCGTGAGCCTCTCAGTGTCGCAGTATCACCGCTTTCGCGGTTGTGAGATCGGCCGGAATTGCCGGATCTCGAAAAGTGCGTTGATCGACCGGGTCAATCCGCGCGGCGTCCATATCGGCGACAATACGCGTGTGTTGCTGGATGCCTGGATCCTGGCGCACGACTATTCACACGGCGTTGACATCCAGAGCATCCGGATGGATACGTATATCGGCCATCATTGCGTCATCGGTGGCCGTTCGGTCATCATGCCGGGCGTCCACATCGGGAATCACGTGTATGTCGGCGTGGGGAGTATCGTCACGCATTCCGTCCCGGACCATTGCATCGTCGCCGGCAATCCTGCCCGGATTATCCGGCGGGGGACGATTATCAGCGACCGGGGCCAACTGATAGAAAAAGGGGAAAGCGTCAAGGAATGAAAAGAAGTCTGAAGTCGTTGGCCTGTAGGGTTGCGTATTCTCCACTGGGCAGCAAGGTCGCCAGTGGATTGGGGATTACGGGCTTATGGGCACGGCTGAATGTCCGTTCCAAAAAGAAGCGCCTGTGGGCCGAGGCGAAGAAGCAATTCGAAAACGGTGCGGCTTTGGGTACCTTGGAGGACTACAGGGATGCGCTGCGCAAGCATTGGGTTTCGTATGCAGAATATGCTTTCCAGTATGCGTTCTACAAAAAGACGGAAACCGAACGAGCGGCGTATGTGTCGCGGCTGCGGATGGCCTATTTCTACTGGCGGTATGTGCCCGGAACGGTCAAGGCTGTTTTCCGTGAGAAGAAGCGTTTTTTGAAGACTTTTCAAGGCAATGTCCACCGGACATGGCTCTATGCGCCGGAGACCTCGTATGACGCGTTCATGCACTTGATTTCCCAGCATGATGTCATCGTCAAGCCCTGCGATGGGAAGTTGGGAAGAGGTATTTTCAAGTTGTTCAAAGCGGAGGTTCACCCCGACGAACGGACGCTGTTTGCCGAGTGTGTGAAAAACAGGATGCTGGTGGAACAATGCATCGAATCCTGCGACGAACTGAAAGCCTTCCACCCGCAGAGTCTCAATTCGATCCGGGTCGTCACGGTTGCCAATCGGGAAAACGCGTGTGTCTTTTCCGGCGTATTCCGGACGGGTGTCGGCGACAAGGTCGTCGATAATTCCCATGCAGGAGGCGTGTCTGCGCAGATCAACGTCGAGACCGGCATCGTGGAAAGCGACGGGGCCGACAAAAACGGGAACAGGTATGTAGCACACCCCGACAGCGGGCTGGTTTTCAAGGGCTTCCAGATTCCGCAGTGGGAGAAGATCGTGGATACCTGCTGCAAGGCCGCCATGGCTTCCGGCAATCCGGTAACCGGTTGGGACGTGGTGCTCAACCAGGATGGGAAGGTGGAGTTCATCGAGGGCAATTATGGACCCGACTTGGACATGATGCAGACCCGCTACCAGACAGGGATCAAAGCGAGAATCTATGCCTTGATCAAGCAGTATCAGGGTATCGATCTATATCAAATGGAGAAAAAGTTATGCGTGCTATGAAATGGCTCTATTTCTGGTTGATGGCGGTATCGTGCTCGGTTCCGCTTGATGGGAAGTTTCCCGGAGAGGAAGTGCTCCCTGGGGAAGAGACCCTTCCTGTTGTCGTAATCCCTCCGGTTGAAGAGCCGCAGCCGACTGTCCTGACGCAGCAGATGGTCGATACAGCGCAAGGCACCCTGGTCATTTCCCGGAACTTGTCTTTAGAGGGAGCGGAGATTGTGTTGCCTAAGGATTTGACTTTGGAATTCCAGGGCGGATCGCTGGATGGCGGGACATTGGTGGGCAATGGCACCAAACTGAAGGTTACGCAAGAAAAGCCGCTGTTTGGCCTGTCGCTCCGGATTGCCGGCGTATGGGATGTGCCGGAAGTCTTTGACTGGTGGTTTGCGTTCGACGCGACGGAAGGCGCCATATCCAACCAGATCATCGAGAATGCCCTGGCATTCAGCAATGACGAGACGCCCTGCCACATTTGGTTCGTGGCCGACCGGGTCTATTATTTCGAATTGCCTTATAAGGGCCGGGCGGATCTGGGCAATATGGTGACCTACCGGATGGTCGATGGGAAAAAGAGGCGCAATTACTATGAACTGGGTACGGATGCTTTCTCGTTCTTGCGGATTTTCACGATTCCGTCGAATACGCATTTGACAGTCAACAACAAGTTGAAGATGCTGCCGACAAGCGTCGGGGCCTATTTCGTGTTCTGGGAGTATGGCAAGGAAAAGGTGACGGTCGATGGCAGCGGCGTGATTGCCGGTGACAACGACTGGCATCGCTACGACAGCCCGATGTCCGGTACGAAATACTATGGCGAATGGGGCCATCTTTTCAAGTGTGCCCGTTGCAAGGATTTCGTTTTCAGGGATATCACGCTGTCGGATTCCTATGGCGACTGCATTATGTTCTCGGGGTCCCATTATCCGGAAGAGCCCGACACGCGTTGGGCGTCCGGCCTGACGGTCGAGAATGTGAAGATCTTGCGCGCGCGCCGCAACGGCATGGCGATCGGGGCGCGGGATGTCGTGATCCGGAATTGCCATTTCGAAGGCTGCGGCACCAAGGAGGTGCGGGGTACCGCTCCGCGCAGTGCCATTGATTTCGAGCCGGACTATATCCGGCAGTACCCGGAAATCGGCAACGAGCATGTCTTGTTGGAGAAATGCACGTTCAAGAACAATCATTTTGACGTGGCTTCCTATATGAACAACATGTGGGGATACGGACAAGTGGCCACAGTCGTGAAAGACTGCGTCTTCACGTCTTCCCTCAAGATCCAGGGAACTTTCTGGATGCGGTTTGAGAACTGCTATATACCGTTTGTCTGGAATTCGAAAGACAGCGAACGGTCGGTCATGCTGTATTCCCGTCACATGGAATTCGTCAACTGCGAGTTCGGTGAGTACGATACGTCTATCCTGGGGAATGTCACTTATGTCTCCAACAAGTACAAGAACTGCAAGTTCAATACGGCGGTAGAGCACTAGGCTATGTACAGGAAATGCGTGAAACGCTGTCTCAGCTTGCTTCTGTCTTTTGTGGCGTTGTTGGCCGTGGGGTGGCTGATCGGGTTGGTGGCGCTCATCCTGCATTTTGCCAATAAGGGCGCGGGTGTGTTTTTCCTGCAGCCCCGTCCGGGCAAGGATGCGAAGATCTTCAAGGTCATCAAATTCAAGACAATGACGGACGAAAGGGACGCTGACGGTAAGTTGCTTCCTGATGCTCAGCGACTTACAAGGATAGGGAAGATCGTCCGCAGCCTCTCGCTCGATGAACTGCCGCAACTGGTGAATATCCTGAAAGGGGATATGGCCTTCATCGGCCCCCGTCCCTGGCGCGTGGAGTATCTGCCGCTGTATTCCCCGCAGCAGATGCGGCGCCACGAGGTGAGGCCCGGCATTACGGGTTGGGCACAGGTACACGGGCGCAATGCCATCTCCTTCACCAAGCGCCTGGAATACGATATCTATTACGTGGATCACTTGTCCTTTTGGCTCGACGCCCGGATCTTCTTCATGACGATCCGCAAGGTGCTCCGGCGGGAAGGGATTTCGGAAGCCGGACAGGCTACCTCCGAAGCTTTCAATGGACATAATTGAATGAGAATGAAAAAAGTCTTGACAGTCGGCGTGTTCGACATGCTGCATATCGGGCATATCCTTCTTTTCAAACGCGCCCGCGCCTTGGGCGACTACCTCATCGTGGCCGTGCAGGAGGATGACTGCATCTTGAAATACAAGCCCGACACACGGATGGTTTATACGACGGCAGAGCGGACCTTTATGGTGGGCGCCCTCAAATATGTCGATGAAGTGGTGACGTACCGGGATGTGGATCAGGATATCCAAACGATCGACTTCGATGTCTTTGCAAAGGGGCCCGACCAGAATCACGCGGGCTTCCGGCGGGCAGAGGACTGGTGCCGAACCCACGGAAAAGAGGTGGTTGTCATCCCGCGTACAGAGAACATCTCGTCCACCATGCTCAAGGAATACTCGAAGACCCGCTGACAACGCCATGAAACTTAGTATTATCATCCCTTATTACAATGCGGAGGCATGGATCGGCCCGATGCTGGACTCCCTGCTCGACCAGGATCTGCTGCAGGAGGACTACGAGATTATCGTTGTGGACGACGGTTCCACGGAAGAGCCGGTGACATTGCGCAGGTATATGTCAGCCCATCCGAATATCCGCTGCCACCGGCAGAAGAATGCCGGTGTCTCCATGGCGCGCAATACGGGCTTGGGTTTGGTGCGGGGAGAGTGGATCTGGTTCTGTGACAGTGATGACTATGTGCGGCCACAAGTGTTGGGGCGTTTGCTGACGATTGCTGAATCCCGCCAGCTCGACCTGCTTTGGTTCAATGCCGTATATGTCCGTCCGGGTAAGTCGCTTCCGGCCGAGAAGTGCGATTTCGAGGCCGTTTCTCCTGTCCGGACCGGCTGGGAATATGTCGTCAATCCACCGGCGAAGGTGGGGATGGCGGTGTGGCGCTATCTGGTTCGCAGCGAGATCCTTTTGTCGAATGGACTCCGTTTCCACGACGTGACGTATGGAGAGGGCCGCTGGTTCCAGTTGGAGCTGGTCCCCCATGTGCAGCGAACCGCCCATGTCGATGTGGATGTGTATTACTATGTGCAGCGCCAAACGTCGATCATGCACGGGCAGAAGCGGAAGAATTATGCCCGCTTTGCCGACAACATGTTCCAGTATCTCGAAGCCGTTACTGCCGCCATGGGCGATGCGTCGGTACCGGCCGAAGCTCGCAAGTTTTTGATGAACCGACGGGATGAGGATGCATACACGCTGCTGAAGGATTTGCGGCAGGATTGCCCTGTCGCTTTCTCCCAGCAGTATCAGCAAAAACTGAAGGCCTTGGGCGCCTTGCCTTTGCGGATCACTGGCGGCGGCAAGGAGCGTTTCAATCGGTTCTTGATGAACCGGCCGGCCCTCTGGTCACTCGTTTGCCGTCTGTACCGTCTCAGACATCCCGTATCATAATTCACTATGGAAGCTGGAAAAGGGAAACCGAAAAGCCTGAAAGAGAAGACCATATCGGGCATGATATGGTCGAGCATCGGCCGCTTCGGCACGATGGGGCTGGGGTTCATCTCGAATCTCGTGCTGGCGCGTCTGCTGATGCCGAGCGATTTCGGGGTGATTGGCATGCTCCATGTCTTTATCGCGGTTTCCGGCGTTTTCGTGACGGCTGGTTTCGGCTCGGCGCTGATCCAGAAAAAGAATCCCACGCATGTCGATTATACTTCCGTGTTCTGGTGGAACCTGGCCGCGGCCATCGTTTTTTACTGGATCCTCTTTTTCTGCGGTCCCCTCATCGCCCGTTTCTACGAGATGCCGGAACTCTGCCCGGTTTTGCGGGTCCAGAGCCTTTCGCTGATCATCCAGGCATTCTCGGTGGTACAAACCAACCAGCTGCGGAAGAGGCTTCGTTTCAAGCAATTGTCCATGCGGAGCCTGACAGCTGCCTTTGCCGGTGCGGTGGTCGGCATCACGATGGCCCTTCTGGGATTCAGCTATTGGAGCCTGGTGGCTTCGAGCCTGGTAGCAAGCCTGGCGGGTGTGCTGCTGTTGTGGCGCCTGAGCAGCTGGCGTCCGACGCTGGAATTCAGCGTCCAGTCGTTGAAGGAACTCTTTGCCTTTGGCGGCTTGATGGCGCTCTCAGCGCTGGTGGAGGAGGTCTATACGAATCTACAGAGCCTGATCATCGGCAAGTGGTATTCACCGAAAGACTTGGGCTATTATACGCAGGCCCGCAAGTTGGAAGATGTGCCGACGCTGTCGCTTTCGCATATCGTCAACCAGGTTTCCTTCCCCGTGTTTTCTTCCCTTCAGGACGATCACACCCGGCTGGTGGCGGCGCTGCGGAAGAATTCAAGGTCGATCAACTACATCAATTTCCCGCTGATGGCTTTGCTGATCGTCATCGCCCGGCCGCTGATCATGCTTTTGTACGGGGCAAAATGGGAGATCTCGATACCGTATTTCCAGATTCTCTGTATCTCGAGCCTGGTGTTCTCGATGAATACGCTCAATACCAACATCATCAAATCGCTCGGACGCGGAAAACTCTATTTCTGGGTGCAGCTGATCAAGCGGATCATCGGCCTGGTCCTGATTATTCTCGGCGCGCGTGCCGGTATGATGCCTTTGATGTGGGCCCTCACGGCGATCGGCTATACGAGCATCGTGATCAATATGTACGTAACGGGCCGGCTCATCGGTTATGGCATCGGGAAGCAGGTCCGCGACTTGGCCGGCTATTTTGCGGCTACGCTGTTCTCGGCGGGCGTCGTGTATCTGCTGGGGCTTGTCCTGCCCTTCCATCCGTATCTGGTGATGCTGGTCCAGATCCTGGTGTTTGCCGGCTTGTATATCGGCCTGTCGCTCCTGTTCAAGTTTGAAAGCCTCTACACCTATCTCGACATCGCCCGTAATTATTTGAAACGATTGAAGAAATGAAACGATCCCGGAAACTGTTCCGACTGCTCTTCAAAGTCAACCTGATCAAGACGGTCTGGTTCAATTGGAAAATGCTGCCCGCTCGCCAGGCCTGGCGCCTGCCGGTCTGGTTCTTCGGGAAAACGACGTTCCGGGGCCTGACAGGAAAGGTCATCATCGAGAGCCGCGTTCGCAGCGGTATGATCCGGGTCGGGGAGAATGCTTGGTATGTGGAGACTACGGTGCCCTGGACCATCTGGAATATCCGGGGTACGATGGTATTCAAGGGCCCGCTGGAATTCTGCATGGGTTCGTATGTCCTGGTGTCTGACCAGGCTGTGCTTACGTTGGGGAAGAACCGGACTGGTTTTGGCTCGAATATCCGGCTGTTCTGTTTTGACAGGATCACGATTGGCGACAGCAGCCGCTTTGCCTGGGATTGCCTGATCTCGGACACGAGTTTCCATTATATTGAGAAGATCGAATCCGGGGCGAAAGCCCCGCTGACCAAGCCGGTGATCATCGGGGACCGGGTCTCTGTATTCAATCGTTCCAGCATCTTGAAAGGGGCCGTTCTACCTGACGACACAATTGTGGTGTCAAACAGCATCGTGAACAAAGACTTTTCTGAAATCGGCCCTTATTGTATGTTGGCAGGGGCGCCGGCCGTTGTCAAGACTACGGGTGTCCGGCGCATCTGGGATCTGAAGGAAGAACGGGAACTGGACCGGCAATTTGGTTATCACAGGACTCATCTGTAATGAGAATAGGACTTCTTCGCGAAACGAAAAATCCGGTGGACAACCGGGTGGCGCTTAGCCCGGCTCAAGTGGCCCGGCTTCAGGCGTGCTATCCGGATGTAACGGTAGTCGCCCAGACCAGCGGCATTCGCGCTTTCTCGGATGACGAGTATAGGGCCGCTGGCATTCAAGTGGCGGAAGATGTGTCGGATTGTGACTTGCTGCTCGGTATCAAAGAGGCCGATATCTCTAGGTTGCGGCCGGATCGGCACTATGTATTCTTCGGCCATGTGGCCAAGATGCAGGTAGGTAACCGTCCTTTGCTGCAGGCGATGATCCGCAAGCGGATCACATTCTCCGACTATGAGTATATGGTGGATGAACAGGGCGCCCGTGTCTGTGCCTTTGGCTGGTGGGCAGGGGTTGTCGGTGTTTATGATACGCTGCGGGGATACGGCCTGCGTACCGGTCTGTTCGAGTTACCCAAACCCGATCCCCGGTTTACGCTAGAACAGCTCAAGAAGAATCTAAGGTCCATTGAATTGCCGCACGTCAAGATGGTATTGACGGGACGTGGGCGAACGGCGAAAGGGGCACAGTACATTTTGGAGGAGATCGGTGCTGCGATTTTGCCGGTGGATGCTTATCTGGCCGTCGAATCCGTGGACAGGCTTACCTGCACGTTCGCCTATATTGATTCGCTGGTTCGGCCGGCAGATGGTTCTGATTTCGTCTCCGTGGCCGATTTCCATGCGCATCCTGCGCGTTATGAAAGTAATTTCATGCGCTTTGCCCAAACGTCCGATATTCTTGTCTGCTGCCATTATTGGGGCATTGAAGATCCTGTGTATCTTTCCGAAGCGGATTACCGGACTCCCGGCTTCCGGATCCGGATGATCGGAGACATCACTTGTGATATCCAAGGAAGCGTCAGATCCACGCTTCGCGCGTCCACCCACGCGGATCCGTATTACGATTACAATCCGCTGACGGAAAAAGAGGAGCCAGCCTTCTCTTCGGACGGAAACATCACGGTCATGGCCATCGATACCTGTCCGAATGCGTTGCCGCGCGACGCAAGCGACTATTTCGGCGCACGCTTCTGCGAGTATGTCCTTGAGCCGTTGCTGCGGGGGGAGGACTCCTCGGTGCTCGAACGCTCGACAATCCTGCAGGAAGGGCAGTTGACACCCGGTTTCCAGTACCTGGCAGACTTTGCAGCGGATGGTTTTCTGCCACATTGTCAGTCCTAGGACGGGTGGCACAATCTTCGTTAAACAAGAGGGCGTCGGTGCGACAAATGCACCGGCGCCTTTTTGTCAACGAAATTGTAAAAAGAAAAAAATAGGAGAATAAAATTATGGGAAAAATCATTGGAATTGACCTGGGTACTACGAACTCTTGCGTAGCGGTCATGGAAGGCAACGAGCCGACCGTCATCATCAACAGCGAAGGCAAGCGCACAACGCCGAGCGTCGTGGCTTTTGCCGACAACGGGGAACGGAAGATCGGTGATCCGGCCAAACGGCAGGCTGTCACCAACCCGCTCAAGACCATCTACTCGATCAAACGGTTCATGGGTGAAACCTACGACCGCGTGACGAAAGAGTCGGAGCGCGTGAGCTACAAGGTGGTCCGCGGCGACAACAACACCCCGCGCGTGGACATCGACGGCAAACTCTATTCGCCGCAGGAGATCAGCGCCATGGTGCTGCAGAAGATGAAGAAGACGGCGGAAGATTACCTCGGCCAGGAAGTCAAGGAGGCCGTCATTACGGTGCCGGCTTACTTCAGCGACTCCCAGCGCCAGGCAACGAAAGAGGCAGGTGAAATCGCCGGCCTGAACGTCAAGCGAATCATCAACGAGCCGACGGCCGCTGCACTGGCCTACGGCCTCGACAAGAAGAACAAGGATATGAAGGTGGCCGTGTTCGACCTCGGTGGCGGTACGTTCGATATCTCCATCCTGGAACTTGGCGACGGTGTCTTCGAAGTGAAATCCACCAACGGTGATACGCACTTGGGCGGTGACGACTTCGACCACAAGATCATCGACTGGCTGGCCGAAGAGTTCCGGAACGAGAACGGCATCGACCTGCGGCAGGATCCGATGGCGCTCCAGCGTCTGAAGGAAGCCGCCGAGAAAGCGAAGATCGAGCTGTCGAGCCAGACCTCCAGTGAGATCAACCTGCCGTACATCACGGCGGTGGGCGGTGTGCCGAAGCACCTGGTCAAGACCCTGACCCGTGCCAAATTCGAACAGCTCTGCGACAGCCTGATCCAGGCAACCGTCGAGCCGTGCCGCAAGGCGCTGCGTGATGCCGGTCTGCAGACCTCTGATATCGACGAAGTCCTGCTGGTGGGTGGTTCGACGCGTATCCCGGCTGTCCAGCAGATTGTGGAGCGTTTCTTCGGTAAAGCTCCGAGCAAGGGCGTGAACCCCGATGAGGTTGTGGCTGTCGGAGCTGCCATCCAGGGCGGTGTCCTCGCCGGTGATGTGAAGGACGTGCTGCTGCTCGATGTGACGCCGCTGTCGCTGGGTATCGAGACCCTCGGCGGTGTGATGACCAAACTGATCGACGCCAATACCACGATTCCTACGCGCAAGAGCGAAGTCTTCTCGACCGCTTCGGATAACCAGCCTTCCGTGGAGATCCACGTGCTGCAGGGCGAACGTTCGATGGCCCGCGACAACAAGACCATCGGCCGCTTCAACCTCGACGGCATCACCCCGGCTCCGCGTGGCGTACCGCAGATCGAAGTGTCCTTCGATATCGACGCCAACGGTATCCTGAACGTGTCGGCCCGCGATAAGGCCACCGGCAAGGAGCAGAAGATCCGTATTGAAGCTTCCTCCGGCCTGTCCGATGCCGAGATCAAGCGGATGCGTGACGAAGCGAAGGCCAACGAGGCTGCCGATAAGGCCGAGAAGGAGCGTATCGACAAGATCAATGCGGCGGATGCCCTGATCTTCCAGAGCGAAAAGAACCTCAAGGAATACGGCGACAAGATCCCGACCGACAAGAAGGGCGCCATCGAGAATGCCCTCGGTCAGCTCCGCGAAGCGCACAAGAGCCAGAATCTGGCCGACATCGAGCGCGCTACCGAAGCCCTGAACAACGCATGGCACGCTGCCAGCGAGGACATGGCCCGCGCTGCCCAGCAGCAGCAAGGCCAGCAGGGGAACCCGGGCGCCGGTTTCGGCGGCGGCTTCAACGGCGGTCAGCAGGGTCCGCAGGATGGCGGCTCCAATGATAACCAGGGCCCCGAAGATGTGGACTACGAGGAAGTCAAATAAACATAAACCCATATGGAGCTGAAAAGGCTGCCCGAGTGGGTCCGAACAGCGAAAAGCGTATCGCGTCTGACAGGACGCGGTGCGCTTTTTCACCTTCTGGATGCTTTTGCCTGTTATCGCCGCTATGGGAGCGACGAGGTTCAGTACGGAGAAGGAGGTTTCTATCGCCTGTCACGTGCCGAAAGGGAGAATACCTATACCAAGCAGCTTACCTTCAAGCTGGCGCCGCTTTTCAACCGGGAAGAAAACCGGTATATCTGCCGGCAGAAGGAAGAATTCAACCGCTTTTTCCCGCAGTATGTAAAGCGTCCCTGGCTATACTGCAAAGAGGCATCTGCTGAAGACATCCAGCGTTTTATCGCGGCTCAGCCCCGTGTGATTGTCAAACGGACCGATTCTTTGCAAGGCCAGGGGATTCATGAACTGGACCTGTCCCAGGGACTTGAAGCCGTTTCGCAGGCGTTGGCCGGGCAGAAGGTTTTGCTGGAGCGTTGGATTGACCAGCATCCGGATCTTTGTCTGGGAACCCATTCGGTCAATACGATTCGCGTGACGACTGTTCGCGACCGCTCCGGCCATGTCCACATGTTGAAAGCTGTTTTCCGCTGTGGCGTCGGCGATGCGATTGTCGATAATTTTACCCAAGGCGGGGTTGTCTATCCGCTTGATATGGAGCGGGGTATCATTGACGGGCCCGGTGCGAGGAAACATTCCGTTGCCGAAGGAGGGATTACGGTCCATCCCGGTACGGATATCCAGATGGTGGGGCGCGCCATACCTTTCTGGCCGGAGACACTGGCCATGATTCAGGACGCGGCCCAACAACTCCCTGACTTGCGTTTTATAGGCTGGGATATTGCCATCACGCCGGAGGGCCCTGAATTGGTCGAGGGCAATACGCGGCCCGGTCCTGCCCTGCTCGAGTATATCGGGAAAAAGAAGGGCTTTTACAAGGAGATCATGTCGTATCTGTAGATCCCGGCATTTTCGTATCTTTGCGGTATGGTTTACCGCGAATTATCAGAAGAGGAATCCGGCGGGCTGGCCCGCCGGATTCTTTTTGAAGACAACCACCTGCTGATCCTGAACAAGCGGGTGGGGGAGATTGTGCAAGGCGACAAGACAGGGGATGAGCCGCTGAGCGAGACGCTGAAGGCGTTCATTGCGCAGCGGGACGGAAAGCCCGGTCATGTATTCATCGGGGTGCCGCACCGGCTCGACCGGCCGGTGAGCGGGATTGCCGTCTTTGCCAAGACGTCGAAATGCCTCGAACGGCTGAATGCGATGTTCCGGGACGGAGACGTCCACAAGACCTATTGGGCGCTGACCTGCGCCCGGCCTGAGCCTGCTGAAGGCGAGCTCACGCACTGGCTCTACCGCAACGAGAAGCAAAACAAGTCGTATGCATACGATCGTGAAAAGAACGGGACGAAACTGGCCCGGCTCCGTTACCGTGTCTTACGCGACACCGACCGCTATCATCTGGTGGAGGTGGAACTCCTGACGGGACGGCATCACCAGATCCGCTGCCAGTTGGCCACCATCGGCTGTCCGATCAAGGGCGACCTCAAATACGGCGCGCCGCGTTCGAATCCGGACGGCGGCATTTCGCTTCACGCACGCCGCATCACCTTTCTCCATCCCGTCCGGCACGAAGAAATCACCGTAGAAGCACCTGTTGATTGGGTGCAGCTTACAAGACAATCGAGGTCATCAGGTTGACCAGGTGGGTCACGGAACGGTCGGCCTCCTGTTTGTACATGTAGTTGAGCTGGATGCGAAGGCGCTGGAACGGATACCAGCTGGCGCCGGCAGTGTAGTACCACTGGTCGTGTCCGGCTTCCCGGGAATTGGTCGTGAAATAGTCACAGCGGGCGCCCAGGTTGAAGTTCGGCGTGATCTTGTAGCCAGCGGTAATGTAGGCGCCTTCAGCGCGCCAACCGTCGGTGTGGCCGGCCATATATTCTGTGCGGAGCCAGGCCCATTTGCTGTCATAGTTGAGGGCCATGCCGTAGCGGTCGCGGACCCGGTAGTCGTAGTCGTGGTAGATTGGCACTTCGTCCATGTGGCCGATGCGACGCATATAATAGCCCGTGACACTCAGATCTTTAAGCGGGAAGATCATGACGCGCGCCATGAAATCCTTCAGCTTGTCATCGTCTGTCTTGTTGATGCCGCAGCCATTGAACAGACCCACATCGTACCGGAGGAGGTGATGGCCTTCACCCATTTTCAACATTTTGCCGAAGAACATCAGACCCATTTCCCGGCCTGTAGCGCTGATGCCCGACACGTCGGCCGTGCTCATGCGCACAAAGCGCTGGACCAGCAGGGAGTAGTCGATCAATTCGAGTTTCAGCGGCGCATATTCGGAATTCTCCAGCGACAGCGGCGTCTTGAACTGGCCGAATTCTATACCGAACTCAGGGCACATCGTATATTTCACCCAATAGTCCACGAGTTTCGGCGAACCGGCCAACTCGGCCTGCACCTTGTATTCGAACTTGCCGTAGCGGTCCTCGAACAGCTGGCCGGCGAGTGCGATACGGGCTCGTTTGATATAGAACGTGTTGTCCATCGCATCGGTGATACTGTAGCCAGCCTGGTAGTAGCCTGAAGGAGTAATATATTTCATCCACGGCCGTTCCTGTGCGGAGACCTGAAAGAGGGGTGCCGCGGCAAGCAGCATCAAAACAAATAGGGTCAGTCGTTTCATGGGATTATCTGCATTTTTTCTTGAGCCATTTCGCCACTTCGGGCGCCAGGCGGTTTTTCAACATTCGGTAGACCACGCGGTTGTAGGCCCTGACCCAGTCCAGTTCCGCTTTGTTGAGCAGTTTCTTGACCAGGATCGAGGTGTCTATGTGGCAGCAAGTCAGTGTCTCGAAGCTTAGGAAGGTGCCGAATTCGCTCTTGCCTTCTTCCCGGCAGAGCAGCACGTTTTCGTGCCGTACGCCGTGTTTGCCTTCCCGGTAAATGCCGGGTTCATTGGATGAGATCATACCGGGGAGCAAAGGCTGCGCATTGAAATTCTGGCGGATGCTCTGCGGCCCTTCGTGGACTCCGAGATAGAATCCGATGCCATGGCCTGTGCCGTGGCCGAAGTTGCGACGGGTGGCCCAAAGCGGACGGCGAGCCAGTGCATCGATCTGGCAGCCGGCTGTCCCGCTGGGGAATACGGCCAGGGTCAGATCGATCATTCCCTTGAGTACCAGTGTGTAATCTTCACGCTCCAGCCGGGAGCAACGGCCGAGCGGAACCGTACGGGTCGTGTCGGTCGTTCCGAAAGTGAACTGCCCGCCGGTATCGATCAGATAGAGCCCGCGCGGCTTGATGACGGGGGAATTCTCCCGTTGCGTGCAGTAATGGGGCAGGGCGGCATTGGCGCCGTAGGCAGAGATGTTCTCGAAGCTGTTGCCGCGGAAACCCTCAATCTGGGAACGCAGCGAAGTCATTTTCTCGGAAGCTTCCCACTCCGTCACATGGGTGCCGCCTTTGACGGATGTCTCCAGCCAGTAGAGGAATGTCTCCAGCGCCGCGCCGTCTTCGATAAAGGCGCGGCGGAAGCCTTCGATCTCTTTCTTGTTCTTGATGGCCTTGCGCAGGACCACGGGTGACTCGCCGAACACGATTTCGCTCTCGGCGAAGAACTTGCGGATCAATTTGTAGGTATGGTAGTTGAGCGTGGACGGGTCGATGAAAAGACGGCCGCATTCGTCGCGGCGGTCTTCCAGGGCGTCTTCCAGGACACCATAATCGGCACAGATGATGCCTGGGACTTCCGGCACTTCCGATACATTGCGCACGAACCAGATGGCATTCTGCGGCGTGACCAGCAGGAAGGAGATGATATACGGATTGTAGTCGATGTCACTGCCGCGCACATTCAGCAGCCATGCGATTTCATCGAGTGCAGACAGGAACATGGAATCGCAGCCTTTTTGCTTCATCTCATCGCGGAGCCAGGCTAGCTTGTCTTTGCGCGTCTCGCCGGTGGTTTTTTCGTCCAGCCATTCAATCGGGGAATGGGGAATCTCCGGTCGGTCGGCCCAAAGGCTGCTCAGCAGATCCGGCCTGTCGATCAGGTCGTAGCCGCCGATGCCGTAGGCGCCCCGAAGCGTGTCATCCAGTTCCTTGACGGCTCCGACGCTTTGGCAGAGACCGTCAAAAGCCACGCGGACGGGCTTGGTCTGGAAATGTCCGGCCAGCCAGCGGGGGATGGGGACCTCTTCGGGAACACGGGTCTTGTGCAGTTCGATGCCGGTTCCGGCCAACTGCTGGTTTGCCTGGATGAAGAAACGCGTGTCGGTCCAGAGGCCGGCATGGTCCTGGGCAACAACGAGATCTCCGGCTTCTCCGGTAAACCCGCTGGCCCATTCGACTTGTTTCCAGCGCGGTGCAAAATACTCGCTGCCATGAGGGTCGGTGCCGGAGATGATCACGGCATCGTAGCCGAGCCCGCGGATCTGCGCGATGCGATCGGCATAATTGGTATCCGTTAGTGCCATATTTTACAAAGGTAGTAAAAAATAGTAAAAAAACAGCCCGGACGGGGCCGGGCTGTTAGAAAAGAGATGCGAAGGAAGCATCAGCGGGCGGCGATACACTCGACTTCGACGAGGGCGTTCTTCGGGAGCGTCTTGACGGCAACGGCGCTGCGGGCTGGGAAAGGCTCGGAGAAGAACTGGGCATAGACTTCGTTCATGGCGGCAAAGTCGCCCATGTCGGCAAGGAACACGGTGGTCTTGACAACGTTGTCAAGGCTCAGGCCGGCGGCTTCCAGGATGGCTTTCGCGTTGGTGAGCGACTGGCGGGTTTGTTCTTTCACGCCGCCTTCCGGGAAGGAACCCGTTGCAGGATCGATGGGAAGCTGGCCGGAAACGAAAATGAGGCCGTGACCGCTGTCGATGGCCTGGCTGTACGGCCCGATGGCGGCGGGAGCGTTCGAGGTGTTGATTCTTTCTTTCATGTTGTTGGCTATGCGATTGTTGGTTGATTGGCAACTGTTGACGGTCAGCAGCAGGATACTGGCCATCAGAAAGAGGATTTGTTTCATTATACTTTCAGTTTGATGTGGGCTTTCTCAAAGACCCAGGTCAGGCCGATGATGATGAAGGCGAAGGCCATGGCTTTTACCAGACCCAGAAAACCGTTGGTGAGGGCGGCAGGCCATTCGAGGCCGAGCAATTGCTGGCATTCATACCAGATGGAGGGAATGAGGTAGCAGGTGAGCGTGGCTGTGCCGGCCGGACGGATGGGACGCGCCCACGCCGTGTAACCCTTCATGTCAGCAATCCAATGGATGAGGGCAAACAGCAGGATGAAGATGGCCAGGCAGTAAAAGGCCCAGGTGGGCGTGGCCTGGATCTTCGAAATGATCCAGAACCTGTGGCTCAGGAGGCCGAGGAGTCCGAGCAATACAGCCAATACACCATAAATAGTGAACAGGGTGCGGGGCTTTTCCCCGAAACGGATCAGGATCATGGAGGTGATCATGCCGGATGCACAAAGCGCCGGATGCGTCCAGCCACCGGGCCAGAAACCGAGAATCAGGGCCCGGCTGGCGTAATCAGCGGGAATGGCTTTCGAGGAATTCAGGACGCAGAGCAACAGTGTCAGGATCCAGAAACCTGTTGTCTTGTTGAAATCGCCTTTCAGGAACAGATAGGCGAGGGCGCAGGGCAGGTAGGCCCAGCCGATCAGGCCGAGGATGCCCCACCAGCCGTGGCGGAACGGCATGCCGTGTATGTCTTTGTAAATGACGAGGAAGACCAGCAGCGCTACACCCAGCAACTGCAGGATGCGCACCCAGACTGGCTTGCGGCCGTCAGCCTTTTTCGGATAGACATTCCAGACAAGGAAATAGCCGGCTACGGCCATCAGGACGAGAACCTGATGGGAGAGGCCGCCTTCGACGCTGCGCATGTTCATGGTAAAGATACCCATGATGATGAGTGCCAGGGAGCGGCTCAGCACATGACCGAGGACCTGAAGCTGGGAATCTCCTTTCTGGTAGCGGTTGCCGATGGCAAACGGGATGGAGAGACCGACGCAGAAAAGGAAAGCCGGGAAGACAAGGTCGGAGAACCCCAACATGTCTTCACGCGGACCCGCGTGTTGCAGCCAGTGCGGGATGCCGGTCATGCCCGCGAAGTCGTTGACGAAGAGCATCAGCAGCATCGTCAGGGCGCGGAGAATGTCGATGGAAGCGATTCGTTTCATAATTTGTTGCTGTGATAGCCAGCCGGAAGGTCGGCAGCCCCTACGGGCAGGGAGCCGCGGGCGCTGCCGCGCACCGTCAGGGCGCGGGCGGCGGCGATGTTGTTGAATCGGGTATCGGAATAGCCGATGAGAAACGCTTTGAAACGGTTATAACCGGGTAAACGGTCGAGGTCGTAGGGGTTGCCCAGGTAGAAACCATAGAGCCGGTGTCGCTTGGCCCAGCCGGCAATCCGGACGAACTGTTCCTCGTCGATGGTGGCGAAGCGTTGCGGGCCGCCGGAGCGGGGACGCGGTTTGCCGGAATGGAAACCGACGATGACTCGTTTGTAGGGTTTGAGCAGTTGCTCGATGCTGTCGATCTGCGCTTCCGTGGCATCGCCGGGCAGGTCGAAACGGGCGACCGGACCGGCTTTCGTCAGTTCAGCTTCGAATTGGGCACTTTCGGGCGAAACGGCATTGTAGGCCACGTAGGCGATGCGCGGTTTGGTTCCGCGCAACCGGAGCGGCCGGCGCATCCGTCCTTTGACGAAGGTCATCGAACGGTCACAGAGCGTCTGGATCAACGCTTCCGCCTGGGGTTGCCGTGCTTTTTCGACCAAAGCAGCCGTATCGACGAACGGCGTGTAGCCCGGTTCCAGCATTCCCGACCGCTGTTTCAGCGCCAGGACGCGACGGACGCGGGTATCCAGTTCGGCCTCGTCCAGTTCGCCACTTCGGAACGCGGCATCCAGTTCGTCGATGGTCTGCCGGGTGTCCTGCGGCATCAGCAGGATATCGGCGCCGGCCTTGTAGGCCAGCAGGGCGGCGTTGGCATTGCCTTCCGCCACACCTTGCATACCGAGGGCATCCGTAATGATGATGCCGTTGTAACCCAGTTCGTTGCGAAGCAGGCCGGTGACGATGGGCTTGGAGATGGAAGCCGGCGTACCGGTGCTGTCGAGCGCGGGAATACTCAAGTGCCCCACCATGATCATGGCTACCCCTTCATCGATCAGCCGACGGTATGGATAGAGCTCAAGGGAGTCGAGCCGGGAACGGTTGAAGGTCAACACAGGCAGACCCTTATGGGAATCCACGTCGGTATCACCGTGACCTGGGAAGTGCTTGGCGGATCCCCAGACGCCGGCACTTTGCATCCCGCGCACATAAGCGGCACCCAACCGGGCGACCTTCTCACGGTCTTCTCCGAAGGAGCGGGTATTGATCACCGGATTCTTCGGGTTGTTGTTGATGTCGATAACCGGCGCGTAGTTGACAAAAATCTTGAGTGCATGGAGTTCTTCGCCGATGACCCGTCCTGCCTGTTCGACGAGAGTCTCGTCGCCGAGCGCTCCCAGTTGCATGGCGCGTGGGAAAGCTGCGTATTCATAGTAGCGCATCGCCGCTCCCCATTCGCCGTCGATCGATACGATCATCGGGATGCGGGCGAGAGTTTGCAGCTCGTTGACCATCTGGATATTGTCGGTCAGCCCGTCGTCCATGACGATCAGGCCGCCCAGCCCTTCCCGGATCCATTGCTCCTGGCGGGTGCGCAGGGCCTGGTCTTCCTTCGAGTCGATTGCCTCGATGATGAGCTGGGCAATCTTCTCACGCCGGGACAGGGTCCCCAGCAAAGAGTCGATGTCCTGGGCAAAAAGGCCGCTGCAGCAAGCTGCGGCGGCCAGGAGTGTGATGCACAAGCGTTTCACGGAGCTTATTTGGCTTTACCGTCGGAACCGAGGACGTTGATGATCTTGTGCTTGTAGAGTTTGACCATTTCGTCGCGGGCGGGACCCAGGTATTTGCGCGGGTCAAATTCACCCGGCTTGTCCACGAAGACCTTGCGGATGGCGGCCGTCATCGCGAGACGGGAGTCGGAGTCGATGTTGATTTTGCAGACAGCGCTCTTGGACGCCAGACGAAGCTGCTCTTCAGGGATGCCCACTGCATCGGGGAGTTTGCCGCCGTGCGAGTTGATGATGTCCACATAGTCCTGCGGTACGGAAGAGGAGCCGTGGAGCACGATGGGGAAGCCGGGGAGCTTCTTCTCGATCTCTTTGAGCACGTCGAAGGCGAGCGGCGGCGGGACGAGTTTGCCGGTCTTCGGGTCGCGGGTGCACTGTTCGGGTTTGAACTTGTATGCGCCGTGGGAGGTACCGATGGAGATAGCCAGCGAGTCGCAGCCGGTCTTGGTGACGAAGTCAATGACTTCTTCCGGTTTGGTATAGTGGGATTCTTCGGCGGAGACTTCGTCTTCCACGCCGGCGAGGACGCCGAGCTCGGCCTCCACGGTCACGTCGTAACGGTGTGCATAGCGGACCACCTTCTTGGTGAGAGCCACGTTTTCATCGTACGGCAGGGAACTTCCGTCGATCATCACCGAGGAGAAGCCCATCTGAATGCAGTTCTTGCAGAGTTCATAGCTGTCACCGTGGTCGAGGTGCAGGACAATCTGCGGACGGCGCCAGCCAAGTTCTTTGGCATACTGGACGGCACCTTCGGCCATGTAGCGGAGGAGCGTCTGGTTCGCATAATTGCGGGCACCCTTGGAAATCTGGAGGATGACAGGGGATTTGGTTTCAGCGGAGGCTTTGATGATGGCCTGGAGCTGTTCCATGTTGTTGAAATTGAAGGCGGGGATGGCGTAGCCGCCTTTCACTGCCTTGGCAAACATCGCGCGGGTGTTGACAAGACCCAATTCTTTGTAAGAAACCATAATATAGTTTTGTTAGATATTTCAGCGCTTGTTTTTCACCTGCAAATATAGGGAATTTCAGCAAGAATCGTTAAATTTGTACGTTATAAACGCTATGAAAAATGGGAAAAGTTGTAATCATTTCGGCCCCTTCCGGATCGGGCAAGACGACGGTTGTCAATCATTTGCTGCAAAGTTTTGACTGCTTTGCCTTTTCGGTGTCTGCCACCACCCGTGCGCCGCGCGGGACGGAGAAGGACGGGGAGGCCTATTATTTTATATCGGAAGAGGAATTCCGTCGCCGCATCGCGGCCGGTGCGTTCGTCGAGCACGAAGAAGTGTACAAAGGCGTTTTTTACGGTACGCTCAAATCGGAAGTCGACCGCCTCTGGGCGCAGGACAAGGTCATCCTCTTTGACGTGGATGTCAAGGGCGGCGTGAACCTCAAGAAGTACTTCGGCGAAAATGCGCTCTCGATCTTCGTCAAAGCGCCCTCCATCAAGGAAATCCGCCGCCGCCTCGAGAACCGCGGGACCGATTCTCCGGAATTTATCGAAGAACGTGTCCGCAAAGCCCGTATCGAGATGATGTACCAGCCGAAATTCGATTATATCCTGCTCAACGACGACCTGGCTACGTGCCTGGCCGAAGCGGACCGCGTGGTCGGCGCTTTCCTGCAGAAGTAAGATGCCGCCGCGCCGTTCCCGGAAAAAGAAGAAGCCCGTGGTGGCGCTCCTGTTCGGGTCTTTCAATCCGATACACGAGGGCCATCTCGCCATCCTGCATTACCTGGTGGACCATACGCCGGCCGCCGAAGTGCGCCTGGTCGTCTCGCCCCAAAGCCCGTTCAAGGCAGGGCAGGGGCTGGTGGACAATGCGCTGGAACGGCTGGAGGGGGCCCGGCAGGCCGTCGCCGAGGCAGGTCTGCCCGTTGTGGTGTCAGATGTGGAATTCCATCTCCAGGAACCTTGGTACACGATTGATACACTGCGCTTCCTGCAGACGCAAGAGCCCGAAAAGGAATTTGTGCTGGTAATGGGAGGCGACAATATCCCTTCCCTGGATCGCTGGCGCAAAGGCGATGAGATCCTGCGCGACTTTGCCATCTGGGTTTATCCGCGCCCCGGCACCGATGCGGCCCCGGTCTGCGCCCAGTTCAATGCGCGCCCTGGCGTCAAAGGAGTGAGGCTCTTCGCAGAAGCCCCGCAAAACCCGATCTCTTCCACGGAGATCCGGGCCCGCCTGCAAAAAAATCCCTAAAAGTTTGGTAAATTCAAGCGATTGACTTACATTTGCAGTCCCAAACCCCATGGCGCTATCGAATAAGGGTTTAGTTCGCGGCCCTCTCAAGGCTGAAATCCGGGTTCGAATCCCGGTAGCGCTACCAGAAGACAGATCGAAAGGTCTGTCTTTCTTTGTTTTAGTTAATTCCTTCGGCCGGCGAGGATGACCCCGAGGAGGATGGCGGCCGAACCGATGGCAGCCAAGGGTGTCATCCGTTCACCCAGGAAAATCATCGCGGTGATGAGGGTGAAGACGGGATTCAGATACACGTAGTTGGTGCATGTCACGTTGCCCAGCCGGGCCATCACCAGGTTCCATACCACGAAACAGGCCAGCGAGGCTACCAAGCCCAGGAAGAGCAGGTTCAGTCCGACTTTGGGTTGCAGCAGCAGGGCAGGGTCGAAACCGTCCTGGCCCAGCAGGAAAGGGATGATGGTCAGCAAGCCGTAAAAGAAGACCTTGCGTGTGGCCAGCATCGGACCGTATTCCTCGGTCATCTGGCCCATGAACAGGCTGTAGGTAGCCCAGCAAAGGGCGGCGCCGATGGCCAGCAGGTCACCCCGCAGCGAAAATTCGAAATGCGCGCCGTCAAACACGACCAGGGCCATGCCGGTCAGGGCAAGCAAGGTACCCAGGATAAAGGTGGGACTGAGCCGGATCTTTTCCAGGCCCTCCACGAAGCGGCTCTTGCCAAAGCGTTTGACCAGCAGCGTGAGCAGTGCCGTCAGGACAGGTGTGCTGCTTACCAGGAAGGCGGCATTGGTGGCCTGCGTGTAGGCCAGTGCCGTGTTCTCCGTCAGGAAATAAAAGGATCCGCCCGTAACGCCCAGGAAGACGAAAATGAGTTCATCTTTCCAGCTGCGGCTCCAGAGCCGGCGTGTCTGCGCTTTCCCCAGCGATACAATCCAGATCCCCACGTAGGCCAGCAGGAAGCGGATGGCGAAGATTTCGGCCGGCTGCAGCCCAGCCTGGATAAGCACTTTCGTGCAGACGAAAGTGACGCCCCAGACAGCGACGACTGCCAGGGCCAGGAGATGATAGAAGAAGCGCGTGCGTGCCATTTCTGTACGGATACGCAAATGTAGCCGTTTTTTTATTTCTGCCATAATGTCGCACCCTTCGCGGTGGCAGGTATTTTGATTATCTTTGTGACCGTAATCATTCATGAATAAAAAGTATAAAGATATGGATAAAGAAAACGAAGAAAAGGAAGAGAAAGTAGAGATGCCGGAAGAGGCGCAGGAAGCCCCCCATAAAGAAGAGAAGGAAAAAGACCGCAAGAAACGCAAGATCGCCGAACAGGCGGAGCAGATCAAGCAGCTGAACGAACAGGTACAGCAGCTGGAAGAAGAACGCAACAAGCTGAAAGAGACCGCGCTCGAGACGCGCGACCAGTACCTGCGCCTGCAGGCCGAATGGGACAATTACCGCCGCCGCACGGCCAAGGAGCGGCTCGAACTCATCGACAATGCCGGCCGCGACATCCTGACGGGCTTTCTGCCTATCCTGGATGACTGCCAGCGTGCCTTGCAAGTACTCCGGGAATCGGATGCTGCCACGGCCGCTATTGAGGGTACGGAATTGATTTACAATAAGTTGATGGGTTATTTGAACCAGCGGGGCGTGGAGCGTATCGAGGCACGTGGTGCGGCCTTTGACACGGATTTCCACGAGGCGGTGGCGCAGTTCCCGGTGGAAGACCCTGAAAAGAAAAATACGGTGATCGACGTGACGCAGGAAGGCTACACACTCAACGGCACGGTGATCCGCTATGCGAAAGTGGTGGTCGGTATCTAAGGAGGATCGGTAACGATGGCAGAGAAAAGAGATTATTACGAAGTGCTCGGCGTGGACAAGAGTGCCTCGGCCGAGGACATCAAGAAGGCCTACCGCAAGAAGGCTATCCAGTATCACCCGGACAAGAATCCGGGCGACAAGGAAGCCGAAGAGAAATTCAAGGAAGCGGCAGAAGCCTATGACGTCCTGAGTGATCCGCAGAAGCGGGCCCGCTACGACCAGTTCGGGCACGCCGGTATGAGCGGCCAGGGCGGCTTCAGCAGCGGCGGCTTCTCGATGGAAGACATCTTCTCGCAGTTCGGCGATATATTCGGCGGTGCGTTCGGCGGCGCCTTCAGCGGCTTCGGCGGTTTCGGCGGCGGTTCCCGCAGTTCGAGCCGTCGCGTCGCGCGGGGCACCGACATCCGCATCAAAGTGAAATTGAGCCTGTCCGAGATTGTCAAGGGTGTCGAGAAGACCGTGAAGATCAACAAGATGGTGACTTGCCCCGACTGTGGCGGCCGCGGCGCTGCTTCCGAGGCCGACATCAAGACCTGCGACCATTGCCACGGAACCGGTATGGTGACCAAGATCGCCAATACCTTCCTGGGCCAGATGCAGACCAGCTCGCCTTGTCCGTATTGCGGTGGTGAAGGCAAGAAGATCACCAATCCCTGCCGTAAGTGCAGCGGAACCGGTTTGGTCAAAAGTGCCGAGGAAATCACATTCAAGATTCCGGCCGGTGTGCAAGAAGGCATGCAGTTGACCATCCAGGGCAAAGGTAACGCGGCGCGCAATGGCGGTGTCCCCGGCAACCTGCTTGTCGTCATAGAAGAAGAGGCGCCGAAGGAAGGCGGGCTCCAGCGTGAGGGCAATGACCTGGTCTATACGCTGAACCTGTCCATCCCAGATGCCATTCTCGGCTGCTCGGTGGAGATTCCCTACATCGACAGCAAGCTCAAGATCAAGGTCGATCCGGGCACGCAACCCGGCAAGATCCTCAAGCTCAGGGGCAAAGGAATCCCCGAGGTAAACGGCTACGGCACAGGTGACTACCTGATCTATGTGCAGGTTTATGTGCCGAAGAGGCTGGATCGCAAAGAAAAGGAGATCATGGAGGGCTGGCGCAGTTCATCGTCTTTCACACCCAAGTCATGAAGCGATCGCTGGCTGTGGTTGTCGCACTTGTTTGGTGCGTGAGTGCATGGGCACAGGAGAAGGCCATCCGGCCGCTCGATGTGCCTATGTCTTTTTCCGGTACGTATGGTGAACTGCGGCACGATCATTTCCACGGTGGCCTGGACTGGCGCGTCGGCGGCAAGGTCGGCGATGACATCCACGCCATCAAAAGCGGATACATTTCCCGCGTGAGCGTGTCGCCCTACGGATATGGCAACGGCATCTATATCACGCATCCTGACGGCACGACTTCCGTGTACGGCCACTTGCTCCGTTTCTGCGACAAGGTGGCGCGGCGCGTGGAGGAGGAGCAGTATGCCCAGGAGAGTTTCAGTGTCAATCTGACGTTCGGGCCGGAGGATTTCCCGGTCCGGCAGGGCGAAGTGATCGGCCAGGTGGGAAACACCGGTTCTTCGGCGGGGCCGCATCTCCACATGGAAATCCGGGATACGGAGCAGGACATCCCCCTGAATTACCTCTCGCGGGGCGTGTACAAGCCCACGGACAAGACTGCGCCGCAATTCCATCGCGTCTGCTTCTATGCGCTGGATACGCTGCCGGTCAGCAGCCGCTGGCGCATCCATAATCTCACGAACCCTGCGGCCGTGCGCGATACCCTGCGCCTTCCGCACCGGAGCTATGTGGCCATTGACGCCACGGACCGGCAGGAGGGAACCGGCGCCAAATTGGCTGTCGAAGAATACCGGGTGACGCTCGACGATACCTTGCTTTTCGCTTTCAAGGTCGGCGACGTGGCCTTCGATGCGGGTCGTTACATCAAGTCCCTGATTGAATATCCGGAAAGCCGCCGGGGCGGCCGCGATTTGGTCAAAAGCCGGGTGGATCCCAATAACCTGCTGGCCGACAAGATTACCAGCCACAACGATGGCTTGATTGTCCTGGAAGACGATGCCGTGCATACGCTCCGGCTCGACGCCATCGACGAACACGGGAACCGTGCGACGGTGCGCTACAAGGTGCGGCGGGACGCGGATTTCCCGGCACCGGCCCGCGACACGACGCTCCATGAGACGCCCTGGCTCTGGTATATGCAGAATATGGTGAGCGACGGCTCGATGACTTATTACCTGCCGGCCGGCGCGCTGTACAACCATGTCGTTTTCAGTTGGAAGAAAGTGGCGGAGGCCGATCCCGCGCACGGAATCTATTCCGATGTCTGGCAGATTGGCTCTCCCGACATTCCCTTGCAAATGCCGGGCGAGTTGGAGATCGCTGCTGAGATTCCGGAAGGGTTGGAAGAGAAGGCATATATGGCAAACTACGGGAGTACGCTCTCGCATGCCGGCGTGAAGGTACGTTTTGGCACTTATTGCGTGGCTGTGGATACGATTGCGCCGACCATCCAGTTCCTGGGCAGCAAAGGCAATATCGTCAATGGAAGTACGATCCGGATCCGTGTGCGCGACGATGCTTCCGGCGTGTCCGATGCGCGGGTCGAGATTGACGGCCATTGGTATCCCGCCATGCTCAAAGGTGGCACAGTGTCGCTGGAACTCAAAGATAATCGCCTGCAGCGCGGCAAGCACGCCCTCAAGATACTTGTAACGGACCTCTGTGGCAACGAAGCCGATGAAACCCGCGAATTTTCCTATTAATGTGGTCGGCCTGATGTCGGGCACTTCGCTCGACGGGCTGGACTTGTGCTGCGTCACTTTCGATTATGACGGACGCTGGCACTATCACATTGTCAAGGCCGAAAGTGAGGATTATCCATCCGAATTGCGTGACCGACTGGCCAGCGCCCAGACGATGTCGGCACTGGACTATGCGCGTCTGCATTCGGATTATGGCCTTTTCCTGGGCGAGGCGGTGCGTCGTTTCATCGCGCGGAATGACTTGAAGGTCGATCTGGTGGCTTCGCATGGCCAGACCATTTTCCACCAGCCCGCAGTGCGGTTTACGGCACAGATCGGCTCGGGAGCCGGCATTGCAGCTGTGACGGGCATTGACACGGTGTGCGATTTCCGGACGACCGATGTGGCGCTGGGCGGGCAGGGGGCACCTCTTGTCCCGATCGGCGATGCGATCCTGTTCGGCGATTATGACTATTGCCTGAACATGGGCGGCTTCTCGAACATCTCGTTTGCGGAAGGAGAGAAGCGGCTTGCGTATGATATCTCACCGGTCAACTATGTCTTGAATCACTATGCGGGTCTTCGGGGCCTTAGTTTTGATCGGGACGGATTGCTTGCTCGCAGCGGCTCGGTTTGTCCGGAGCTTCTGGCGCGGCTGAATGCACTTCCGTTTTATGGGCAGGCCGCCCCCAAGTCGCTGGGGCGCGAATGGGTGGAGGAAGCGGTCTATCCGCTGATTGATTCGTATGGCTTGTCCGTGGAAGATGTGCTTGCGACTTTTGTGGAACATGTTGCTATCCAGATTGGGCGCAATGTCCGGGGTGGGCGCGTCCTGGTGACGGGTGGTGGCGCCCGCAATCTTTTCCTGTTGGAACGGATGCGCGCCGTGGCTCCGCAAGCTGCGTATGTGGTGCCCGACCCGCTTACCATCGATTTCAAGGAGGCGCTGATTTTTGCCCTGCTGGGGGCTCTTTATATGGCTGGAATGCCGAATTGCCTGGCTTCTGTCACCGGGGCTGCACACGACAACATCGGCGGTTGTCTTTACAAAGGAAATACAATTGGTTAACGATATGAAAAAGATTACTTTGCTCGTTCTTTCAGTTCTGGCTGTCTGCGCATGCAGCCAGAAAGAACCCGACCCGGTCGCGGATGCCATCGTGGCCGAAATGATGAAAGACATCGACCAACCCTACAAGATCGTCGTGGAGGAGCTCCAACTGCTTGACTCGACTACTTTCGCAACCGAATTCCAACGCAGGATCGGTATCTATGACCTCCGGCTCGACCAGAATACGGCCCGCATGGAGAAGTACATCCGTGAGGGGAAACCCAAAAACGCCACGAAAGTCTTTCAGGAACTCCAGCGCGACACCAAGATCTTCAATGAACTCAATGCGCTGAAGGAGATGATGGCCGAAGATACGCTGAAAACCGCCTATTACGACTATTCGTATTTCTACAGCGGCAAGGTAGGCGAGCAGAAGGTGCCTCGCAAACAAGCTTTTGCTACCGTCACCCCTGACGGCCGTGTGCTGACTTATGCTGCCGATCGCAAGGATATCCACAAGGCGACCGGCCTGGTTATTCCCGGATACAAAGAATTGCTTGACAGTTTTAAAGAAACGGAAGAGTAGGAACTTCCGTTTTTTTTGTTTAAATTTGTCATTTAGACAATTCTAAAACTTATTTTTATAATGAAAAAACAATTGCTTTGTGTCCTGCTTCTTTTCGTCTGCTTCTCGGCGTTTGCCCAGGAGAAGGAAGTGAAAAAAGGCTGGAGTATCGGTCTGTTGCCGACGGCGACATTCTCGGTCGATAACGGTTTTCAGGCCGGCGCCTTCGGCGACATCTATAATTATGGGGATGGAACAACATATCCCGATCCGCTGCACAAGATCAGCTGGGAGGCTTCCTATTTCACCAAGAGCCATCGTGTGCGCCTGTACCTGGCGTATGACTCCAAGTATCTGATTCCGAATATGCGCGTCAATGCGTCGGTTACCTACATGACCGACCCGTTGTACAGTTTCTGGGGCTTCAACGGCCCGGCTTCCCTGGCTCATCTCGACAAGCCCTATGACTATTACTGGACGAACAAGGAAACCGACATCAATTACTATGGCATGAGCCGCAACATGCTGCGCGTGCTGGCCAATCTCCAGGGACGCATCACCGACAACCTCAATTGGGCCGCCGGCGTCAATTTCTGGAACTGGAAGCTTGGCGACATGCGGGACCGGGGGTTCAAGACGGGCGGTTCCGACCAACTGCATTACTACGACAAAGAGAATACCTTGTTCCGCGACTACCAGAAACTGGGTATCATCCGGGACGATGAAAAAGAAGGCGGCAACGCCCTTGAACTGAATGCCGGCTTCGTGTTCGATACGCGCGATATGGAAGCCGCGCCGAACCGGGGTATCTGGGCAGAGGCCTATCTGAATGGCAATGTCCTTGATCACCGCTACTTGAAGGCTTGCTTGTACTTCCGGCACTACATCGACATTCCGATCCATATTCCGGCTGGCGATCCTGTGTTTGCCTATCGTCTGGCCTGGCAGCAGACCATTGCCGGCGAAACGCCCATGTACATGATCCAGAACAACCCGTTGCTGGTGCAGCGCAACATGATTTCTGAAGGCTTTGGTTCCAGCAATACCATCCGTGGTCTCCGCGAGAACCGTATCCTTACGGAAGGCTTTGCCTGGGCCAACACGGAACTGCGTGTGAAGCTGGTCAACTTCAAACTGTTCAACCAGTATTTCTACATTGCCGTGAACCCGTTCTTTGACGCCGGTGTCATCACCAAACTCTACCGGGCAGAGGCTTTCGAGGCGGCCGCCAAGAAGAATGTGCAGACCTATATGCCGTTCAACAATATCTACGACGCCACCAAGACGGGTGATATCGTGTACAGCGCTGGTGGTGGCCTGAAGATCGCCATGAACCAGAACTTCATCGTGTCGGTCGAACTGGCCAAATGCTTCTACAAACCGCTGGATGCCGGCATGTGGCTGGGTATCGGTATCAACTATCAATTCTAAGCCGCTATGAGAAGAACGATATTGGGCATGCTGGCCCTCGTGCTCACGATGCTCTGCCTGAATGGCTGTCTGGCCGGCAAGTACATGTCAAATTATGCCTTGAAGCCTACACCGCACGGCACGGATGACATCGAGCGCACCCGCCACAAGGCGGATTCCCTGATGCCCGGCAGCACGGTCTGGTACGATGACCTCAAGGCGCAGGGTATCCTGAAAGATACGATGATCGTAGGCTATAACGACTTCAAGGTACACGCCTGCTTCGTCCCGGCCAAGGATCCCGCTACGGCCCAGGGTACTGCCATTGTGGTGCACGGCTATACCGACAACCACTTCGTGTTCCTCTATCTGGTCCGGATGTACCGCGACGATTTCAACTACAATGTCCTCTTCCCGGATTTGCAGTACCATGGCTACTCGGAGGGGAACGCCGCCCAGATGGGCTGGTTCGACCGTCTCGACGTATCCAAATGGGCCGAGGTAGCTCACAACATCTTCGGGGATGATTTCATGGTCCTCCATGGTGTGTCCATGGGCGCCGCCACGGTGATGATGATGAGTGGCGATCCGCAGCCTGAATATATTCGCGCCTATGTGGAAGACTGCGGCTATTCATCTGCCTGGGCCCAGTTCGCCCACAACTTGAAAGACAGTTTCCATTTGCCTCCGTTCCCGATTCTGAACAGTGCCAGTATCGTCAGCAAGCGTCGCTACGGCTGGTCGTTCAAAGAGGCTTCATCGGTGAAACAGCTGGCCAACTGCGACCGTCCGATGCTCTTCATCCACGGTGATGCCGACGACTTTGTACCGTACTCGCAGCTGTGGGACAATTATGAGGCGAAGACCCAGGGCTACAAGGATTACTGGGTCTGTCCGGGTGCTGTACATGCCAATTCCTACGCGAAGGATCCGCTTACCTATAAGGCCAAAGTGGCGGAATTTCTCGCCAATGTGAAACGTTTCATTGCCAACGGGACTTATCCCAATGGCGACCTTCCGATTAAACCTTCTGCAAGATAGCCATTATGAACAAGTACATTCTCGCGATTGACCAGGGGACCAGTTCGTCCCGCGCCATCGTCTTCGACCACGAAGGCAAGATCTGCTCCACGTCCCAGATGGAGTTCACACAGTACTTCCCCCAGCCCGGCTGGGTAGAGCACGATCCGATGGAAATCTGGTCGTCCGAGGCAGCGGTCATTGCCGAAGCCATCACGAAAATCGGCATCAACGGCAAGGACATTGCCGCTATCGGCATTACCAACCAGCGTGAAACTACCATCGTGTGGGATGCCGAGACAGGTGTTCCGGTGCACAATGCCATTGTATGGCAGGACCGGCGTACCTCCGCTTTCTGTGATTCCCTCAAGGAGCAAGGCTTGGTGGACAAGATCCGCGAGAAGACAGGCTTGATCATCGATGCTTATTTCTCGGGTACCAAGATCAAATGGATCCTGGACAATGTGCCGGGCGCCCGCGAAAGGGCCGAAGCCGGCAAACTGCGTTTCGGCACGGTGGACAGCTGGCTCGTCTGGCAGTTGACGCGCGGAACCGTCCACGTGACCGACGTGTCGAACGCCTCCCGTACGATGCTGTTTAATATCAACACGTTGGAGTGGGATGCCGAGTTGCTCGATTTGCTGGGAATTCCGGCTTCCATGATGCCCTCTGTCCGTTCTTCTTCGGAGGTATATGGCTATACCAAGACGACCATCTTTGCCCACGAGGTGCCCATCGCCGGTATTGCCGGCGACCAGCAAGCCGCCCTTTTCGGGCAGATGTGCACCGTGCCCGGCTCGGTAAAGAATACCTATGGCACCGGCTGCTTCCTGCTGATGAACACCGGGGAGAAACCGATTCTCTCCCGCAACAACCTGCTGACGACAGTGGCTTGGAAGATAGGGGATACGGTCAATTATGCGCTGGAAGGTTCCATCTTCGTGGGAGGCTCCGTGGTACAGTGGCTGCGTGACGGACTGGGCATCATCCGTGCTTCGTCGGAGATTGAGGCCCTGGCGGCTTCAGTGCCTGACAATGGCGGTGTTTATTTCGTGCCGGCCTTGACCGGTATGGGCGCGCCGTACTGGGATCAGTATGCACATGGCCTGATCTGCGGTATTACCCGTGGTACGACGGCTGCGCATATCGCGCGCGCTGCTTTGGAGGGCATCGCTTTCCAGACAATGGACATCGTCTCGGCCATGGAACGGGATGCCGGTGTCCGTCTGGCTGAATTGAAAGTGGACGGTGGCGCTTCCCGCAACAACCTGATGATGCAGTTCCAAGCCGATATCCTGGGTACCTCGGTGATCCGTCCCGAAGTGACGGAGACGACGGCTATGGGCGCCTGCTACCTGGCCGGCCTTGCCGTCGGCTATTGGGATTCGCTCGACGATATCCAGAAGCAGTGGAAAGCCGAACGGATCTTCAAGCCTTCGGATGCCGACGTCGAAGCCTGCAAGCAGGGTTGGAAGGATGCTATTTCCCGAACGATTAATCATTGATCTTATGAATCCGTATATTGCTGAATTCATTGGCACGTTGGTTCTCGTGCTGTTGGGCGACGGAGTTTGCGCCGCCTGCTCTCTCAATCATTCCAAGGCGAAGGGCGCCGGTTGGGTGGTCATCGCTTTGGGCTGGGGTCTGGCCGTGATGATGGGCGTGCTCATCGCCGGTCCCTCCTCGGGCGCGCATCTCAATCCGGCCGTGACGCTGGGTCTGGCTGTTGCCGGCAAGTTTGCCTGGGCGATGGTACTGGGCTATATCGTGGCCCAGATGCTCGGCGGTTTCGTCGGTGCCGCGCTGGTCTGGATCTTCTACAAGGATCACTACAAGGCGACCAGCGATGAGCCCGACACGATGCTGGGCACATTCTGTACGATGCCGGCCATCAAGAATCTCTGGCGCAACTTCCTCTGCGAAGTCATCGCTACCTGCCTGCTGGTATTCGTGATCCTCGCGCTTGCCACAGATGGTAATGCCTTCTCGATGGGAGGTACTGCGTTGGCTACCGGTTCGCTCGGCTCCTGGCCTGTGACCTGCCTGATCATGTCGATCGGTATGTCCCTTGGTGGAACGACGGGCTACGCCCTCAATCCGGCTCGTGACCTGAGCCCGCGTTGCGCGCACGCAGTCCTGCCGATTACCGGCAAACGCGACAGCGGTTGGTGGTACAGCTGGGTTCCAGTCGCCGGTCCGATGATCGGTGCCGCCCTCGCCTCCGGCCTCTTCTTGCTGGTGTTCTAACGATATTTAATTTCCTGTATCGGCCATTGGCTTTGCTTGTCAGCCCGCCTGCGAGCAAAGCCTTTTTTATTAATCTATGTTACTCTCCTGTCTCTTGGCCGGAAAAGGTCCAGGTTTTTGGACCTTGGAGGCGCTGATGGTCTATACTATTGGTGCACCGGTTTCTTTTCTTCTTTGTAGGTGAGGCCCATGAAGAAAATGGCGAGGAGGCAGGCGGCGATCAGAAGGAGGAAGGTCCAACTCCAGCCGGCGGTTTGGGCTACGTAGCCGATGACCGTGTTGGCCAGGATGAAAGTGCCAAGGAAGTAGCCGAAGAAGCCGGTGAGGCCGGCGGCCGTTCCGGCAGCGTTCTTCGGGGCAAGGTCAAGCGCCTGGACACCGATGAGCATGACCGGGCCGTAGATGAAGAAACCAATGCCGATGAGGCTGATGATGACGATCGTGAGGTTGTCGATGTACGCCCAGTAGAGGACGACAAAAATCAGCACGAGCGCCATGAAGAGCATCGTCGGCAAGGCACGCTTGCCATGGAAGAGTTTGTCGGAGAGCCAGCCGCAGAGCAACGTGCCGGGAATGGCGGCAAATTCATACGCGAAATAAGCCCAGCCGGCACTTTTGAGGTCGATGCCTTTCTCTGTCAGGATCGTCGGCGCCCAGTCGAGGCAGCCGTAACGGACCATATACACGAAGGCGTTGGCTAAAGCGATGTACCACAGGAACTTGTTGTTGAGTACATGCTGGAAGAAAATCTCCTTGGTGGTCAGAGTCTGTTCGTGTTTTTCCGAGTAGTTCTTCGGATAGTCATTGCGCCAGGCCTCGACCGACGGCAGACCGCAGGATTGCGGCGTGTCGCGCAGGAGGATGTAGGCCAGCAGGGCGATGAACAAAGCGACAGCCGACGGGAAAGCGAAGGTGCCGATCAAGAAGTAGAGCTCGGTGTGCGCCCCATAGAACCAGCTGCCGAACCACGCCGCTCCGTAGGTGGCCATCGGGCCGACCAGCGCACCGCCCACATTGTGGGCACAATTCCAGATGCTCATCATCGTGCCGCGTTCGTTGGGCGAGAACCAGTGCGTCATCACACGGCCGCAAGGCGGCCAGCCCATGCCGTTGAACCAGCCGACCAGGCAGTTCAGGATACCCATGACCAGGATGGCGAGTGCCTTCCGTTCGGCACCGATCGCCTGGATCGGTACAATCATAAAACACATCGAGATGGCCGTCAGTACCAGACCCAATGGGAGGAATACCCGGGCGTTCGAACGGTCGGAGACGCTGCCCATCAAGAACTTGGACAGCGCATAAGCGGCGGCGTTCAGACCCAGGACGAAACCGAGCTCGGTCTTTTCGAAGCCGAGCGGTCCCATGGCCGGGATAGCCATCGACAGGTTTTTACGGACAAGATAGAAGCCGGCATAGCCGATGAAAGCGCCCAAAAAGACTTGCAGACGCATCCGCTTGTAACGCGCATCGGCTTCGGGACCCGTCTGAGCCGGTTTGTAGGCAGGTTGCTGGAGAATTTTCCGGAAGGGTGAACTCATAGTTTAAGTTTTTAATCAGCAAGGGCTTCCGCCAGGATTGAAATCGGATTGGCAACGGTGTAGCCGGTGGACATCTCGATCTGCCATTTGCAGGTTTCGCAGTCACAGGCGACTACTTCCGGATCGATCGCACGTATCTGCTCGAAGAGCGGTGCGCCGATGGCCTGGGAAGCCGCATAATTTTCTTTTTTGAAGCCGTAGGTACCGGCAATGCCGCAGCAGGCCGAATCCAGCAACGTGAATTCCACGCCGGGAATCAGCCGGAGCAATTTCTCAGAGAAGACGCCCCAACCCAGTCGTTCCATGTGACATGGAACATGGTAGGCCACCTTCTTATGGAAGTCCGGCCGGAAGCGCAGCGAGGCGCCCCGTTCCAATTTCTCGTAGATGAAGCGGGTGGCCATCAGCAGGGAATCACGGATGGCTGTATTGTCGACGCCCAGCAGGTTGGGATACTCTTCGCGCAGCGTCAAGGTACAGGATGAAGAAGTGGTCAGCACTTTGCGCCCTTCGCGCACCGCAGCCGCGATCGCTGCGACATTGTGGGTGGCGTGACGGGTGGCTTGCTCCGACATTCCGTTGGTAATCATGGCAATGCCGCAGCATTTTTCCTTCTCGAGCAGACGCACGCCCACGCCCAGGGCATTGAGCACCTTCACCAGGTCTTTCCCGAGCTGGGGATAGTTGTAGTTGACATAGCAGCCGTGGAAATAGGAGACTTGCTCGGGAAAGGCAGCCTGCTCTTTTTCACGACGCCGCAGCCAGGCTTCGAAACTGCGTCCGCTGTATTTCGGGAACGTGCGCTGATGGTCGATCTTCAGGGTTGCGTCCAAGACGGTTTTCGTGATACCTAGCCCTGTGACGCCGTTTACAATAGGGGCAAAGGGACGCGCCAGCGAGCCCATGAAATCGGTGGAAGCGAGAATCCGGTCGCGCAACTTGGGCTTGGATTTGTCGTAGCGGATGCGGGCGGACTGGATCAGGTCGGCTACCTTGACGTCGGAAGGGCAGGCGACTTCGCAACGCTTGCAGTTCAAGCAGTATTTGAGCGCATAATTGAAGAAATACGGGTCCTTCAGGCGGAGCCGTTCTCCGTCAGGCCCGGCCTGCTTAGGACCCGGATAGCGGGGATTGACCTGCAGGACAGGGCAATAGGCCGTGCATACGGTGCACTTCATGCACTCTTCGAAGTTATGGCGGCTTTCGGTATATTCTTGTAGTTTCATGGCATCGATGGTTTAGGAGCGACGAAGGATCTGGTCGACAGCGGCCAGGGCGCTCCGGATGGCGAGACCGGCGGCCGTGCCCATTTCCGGCCGGGTTCCGCCCAAAATGGAACCGACAGCAAAAAGGTTCTTGAGGGCTTGGCCGTCGCGGACGGCGTGCAGCTGTGCGTCGGTCTGGACACCGAACGACATATAAGGTTGTTCCTGCAAAAAGTCGGGCTGGTACCAGTCGCTGCGGTCAGCTGCCTGCACGACATCCAGGCCAAAGACCGGTTCCTGGATCTGGAAAGGATTGGACCGCAGACCTTTGGAGAAAAATCCACCCGAGGCCAGGATGAAATGGCCGGCTTCCAGGAAATGGGAATCCAGGTTCTTGGTGACGATGCTGTGGACAACGCCTTCGTGAACGTGTGCCCCCGTGGCTTCGTCGCCCGCCAGATAGGTGCCGCCCAACAGTTCATAGCGCCGCTTCAGAAGCATTTGGGTGCGGATGCCCGGTACGGAAGGCGGAAGCGTCCCCGCAAAAACCACCTGGGCCGGGATCCCTTGCCGGATGCGTCCGGGTACGGAAATATCTTGTAATCCAAATACCTGCGGAAGGACGACCGTATCTTCATCTTTGAGCAGGACGCGGACTTCTTGCACCACGACATCCCAAATACGGTCCATGATACGGGCAATCTGCACGGACCTCATCTCGCTGGGACTTTGTTCCAGCCATTCCAGTTGCGCAAGCTTGAGCTGGTGGATGCGGCATGACATGCCCTGCTTTTCCAGACCTTCCGCCAGGAAGGAGGAAAAGAAGTCATGATATCCCAAGAAGTTGACTATGAGGACTTTTTTGCCGAAATGAGGGGTGGGGAACAGGCTGATGTCTTCCAAAGAGAGGGCCGCAGGCCGGAATGTGCCCAACGGCATCAGGCGCACACCCGCTTGATAATGGGTGCGGATGCCAGCTTCGGAAAACAACTCGGCCAGCTGTTGGGAGGGTTCTTCCATCGATTCAAAGGTGCCCGAGAAGAAATGCAAGGCGTTCTGGCCACTGCTGATGATGGCCGTATTCTGTCCCGCTTTCTGCAGGCTGATGCCTGCTACGAGTCCGGCCAGGCCGCCGCCGATGATGACTGTATTGAATTTCATAATCCGAGCACGTGTTTATAGACCCATTGCGTGTATTCGGCTTCGCGGAGCGTGTCGCCCCAGCCGATGGGGAAATTGCCTTTCCAGCGTTCCTGCATGAAATGGACGAGCCCTTCCCGCTCTTTTTCGATGCAGCCGCTGGCCTTGGCCAGCAGGCCGGCCGCCCGGCAGGCGCAGAAACCGCCCTGGCAGGTGCCCATGCCGATACGGGTGCGGCGCCGCAGATCTGTCAGCGTGGAGGCATCCAATCGCTCAATGGCGGCATTGACCTCTCCCACAGAGACTTCTTCACATTCGCAAACCAGCGACTCGTCGGTGCGGCTGCTAGTCTGGATGTGGGAAGCACTGGTCCCGAGGCGGGCCGCAGCGGCTTTCTGCGCCATGGAAGGCGTTTCCCAAATCTTCTGGGCTACAGCTTCGTAGGAGTGTTCCTCAGAACCGGGAAGGGGTGTGGAGGCCGTTTCGCATGATTTGTCGATGTGGAGTTTGCGGCAGACGGCATCGGTGGCGATCTCTGCCATCAAACGGTAGGTCATCAGTTTACCGCCGGTAATTGTGATGAAGCCGGCGAGTCCGTCGCGGGTCTCGTGGTCGAGGCAGACGATGCCGCGGGAGATGTTGCGGCCCGTGGGATCGTTGTCGGCACTTACGAGGGGTCGGACACCGGCATAGGCCCGAAGGATGCGGGTGGACGAGAGGGAAGGGGCCATCTTGGCGCCTTCCGTGATGAGCAGTGTCACCTCGTCGGGCGTCACGGCAACATGGTCGCATTCTTCGAAGGGGATGCGCGTCGAGGTTGTGCCGATAATGCACACCGTATCGCCGGGGACCAGGATGTCAGCATTCGACGGTTTGCGGCAGCGATTGACTACCATATTGTTCACGCGGTGTGCAAAGACCAGCAGCGCCCCTTTAGCCGGATACATACCAACGTTGACACCCGCCATCTGCGCAATGGCATGGCCCCAGATGCCGCAGGCATTCACCGTGACAGGAGCATAGTAATCAGCCTCTTCACCAGAAACAAGGTTGCGGGTGTGGACGCCGCGGATCGTGTTGCCTTCGCGGATGAATCCGGTGACCTCTGTATGCAGGCGGACTTGTCCCCCGTGGAGCTTGGCGTCCAGCATGTTGGCTGCGCAAAGCCGGAACGGGTCCACGCTTCCGTCCGGAACACGGACCGCGCCGATCAAATCCGGATTGACAGACGGCTCCAGCCGCTGCGCAAGGTCGGGATCGATGATATCCGCCCGGATTCCCGCTTTGCGGCACGCTTCCACGAAGGTCTGCTGGTAGCCCAAGTCATCTTCAGGCAAGGTAATGAACAGACCGTCCGTCTCTTCCACGCAGTGGGAAGCGATGCGGCGCAGGATCTGGTTTTCTTTGATGCATTCTTCGGCCGATTCGGGATCGTTGACAGCATAGCGGGCACCTGAGTGCAGGAGGCCGTGGTTACGGCCTGTGGCGCCTGTGGCAATATCCGATCGCTCGATGAGCAGGGTCTTCAGCCCGCGCATGGCGCAGTCGCGCTGGGTCCCGGCTCCCGTGATTCCGCCGCCGATGATAATGACGTCGAATTCGTTGCTATTCATGTGTTTTTCGTTTCTTCTTCCTGTGTATCCGGCTTCCAGCCCGATTATCAAACAAATTTACAAAAAAAACGATGAGAATAATCGTATCTTTGTCCGGAATAATAGAAACAGCCATGCAAACCGCCATCACCATCTACCTTCTCGTCCTTGGTATTTTGCTGGTACTGATGATCGTGGCCTTCGTCATCGCGCTGATCTTCTCTTCCCGGAAGGACAAATAGAATCATGGTCTTTCTGTTCCGTCGGGGACAGAAAGAATTCTGCAATGCGCTTATAATAAGTCTGTTAAGAATTAGAATTGTGGGCATTCTTGTTGGAATGCTGTTAACGAGCGTGCTGGTGCGTAAGACGATAGGCGAGGGACGCTGGAAATCGGATGCGAGACGATGGATCCTGGACGCGACAGGATTCTGGCGCATCTCACAGTCCTGTCGCGGCAGCAATTACGGCGTTTTCGTTCGAAAAGCTGCCGCCACAGGACTGGATACAGCGTTCCGATCCTGTCGCGGCAATAACCGACAAATCTTCCAAAGAGGCGCCAAAGCGGAAGTCGTATTGTGTTGATAATCAGTGGTGAATTTCTTGTGTCCGTGCGCCACAAGCCGATTTCGGGGTTTGGCGCACGGGAACCATCGTCCTAGGCACGTATGACATGTGTCATTGTGCGCCAGTTTGGCGAACAGGACTATTCTCAGGCAGGCACTGCTTCACAATGCAGCTGCCATCATACTCTGTCACAACCATCCTTCAGGAAATGAGAATCCCAGCAGGGCTGACATTGGACTGACTGACAATCTCCGGAAGGCATGCAAGCTGATGGACATCTCTCTCCTTGATCATATTATTGTGGGGGATGGTGCCTACTTCAGTTTCTCTGATGAACAAAACATAAGAATCTGATACAATGGAACAGTTGAACAAAGTAGAAATCCGGGGCATCATCGGGAGTGTTTACGTAAAGGACTTCGGAAACACGAAAGTTGCCAACATCTCAGTCGCCACCCAGTACGGATACAAGTCCAAGGATGGCAGCGCAGTCATCGAAACCACCTGGCATCATGTCGTAGCCTGGGAGGGAGAGCGTATCGCACCTCTCGACCGGCTGAAGAAAGGGGCTCTCGTCCATGTCAGGGGAAGGCTTCGGAACCGGAGGTATCTGGCTTCTGATGGAACAGAAAGAGTTGTCTGCGACATCGTGGCAGGTGCTCTCGAGATTATGGATAAATGATTGACTTAACCGGGGAGAGCAGAAAACTCCCCCGGTAATCAGCGGAGCAAAGGAATATTCGCTTATTATAAGTTAGAGATAATTGTTATATTTGTATAAATAACGTCTTGCCGTGGAAAAGGATGTCCTGATAAAGTATGCGGTTGCTGATTCCAGACATGTCATTAAAGTAAAGGGCGCGATCAAGGGTGAAGTTGGAATATTTTTTGCGTTCTATAAATAATTAACGTGATGAATAGACGTATAATTAGTATTAAGTGAGACGCAAGAATCCGGCTATTCATTCATTTAGAGATTTAAACAATCGTTAAGCAATGAAACAGACTCTTATATTGTCTATGTTCTGCCTTACGGCGCTTCTTTTCGGTTGTGAACCGATTGAGAACAATAATGACGGCAAGGAAAGGCCGATTCTCCCCGATGAGTCGTACGGTGTGGAGATCGGTACCTTCTATGTGGAAAACCGCAACATGACCTTACGGCTAATGGACATCACGAGTCTTTATCAAGAAGTAGGCTATATAAGATGGGCAGTCCCCGTAAATCACGTCTCCTTCCAGAATCTTCCAGAGG
>JAEEGF012157589.1_pt1 | contig 51591 bp, 35 predicted proteins | sample 9134171 | NCBI WGS metagenome assembly JAEEGF01 (sample SAMN16246542, study PRJNA631951) | gut metagenome | biome: gut microbiome; feature: rumen; material: AP-attached | host: Bos | place: Iran: Karaj | collected 2018-10
CCTCGACAATGATATAAAGGCTTTTTACATATAACTCACTGGGCTGTACTTACTCCGACCCGACTTAAAGTTATACGAAACCATTTAACAAAGGCCCCCTGCCTTTAGGCGGTGGGTAGTTCACGAAACTATAATCTGGTGGATGCTCTCTGGATAAGCTCTCCTGAGAATACGACCTTCTGAGGTGGCTCTTCTCCGTCTAGAGCTGATATAAGAGTCTTTACAAGCTGAGCACACATCTTCTCAAGTCTATTTTCTACACTTGTAAGCTCTGGCTCGCAGCAAATAGAAATAATAGAATTATTATAGCCTACTATCTGAATGTCATCTGGAATCTTCATTCCATTCTTAATTGCAAACTTTGCAGAAGCACTTGCAAGAATGTCATCTGATGCAACGATTGCGCTGAACTTAAGACCCTCTGCCTTTATGCTCTCAAGGAACTTAACTACTCCGTCTACATCATCTCTTGCGCCTTCAAACAGACGCTGATATTTAGTATCTATAGGAAGACTTCTCATAAGATAAGCTGACTGGCAGCCTGCAAGTTTTTTAAGTCCTGAATAAGAACGTGAATTATATAAGTAAAGAACATCCTGAATTCCTTTATCAAGGAACAATCCGACAGTATCCTGCATCGCCTTAAGATCATCGCAGAGCGTGCAATAAATATTAGGGCTGTCCACATCTGCATTAAGAAGCATGACAGGAGTAGACTTTGCAGCATCTAATATGTACTGATTATCTTCTACTGATTGACCTACGAAGTTAGAACCTATCATTACAACACCGTCTACATGCTGTGACATGAGCATGTCAAGGGATTTCTTCTTATTTTCAATGTCATAGCCGGTGCAGGCAAGAACAGAATTATAATTATTTTTACGAAGATATTCTTCGATATAATAAACTGCCTTTGCAAGATATATATCTGATGAATCTGCGCATAGAATTCCTATGGTCCTCATTGTATTAAGGCCAAGACCTCTTGCAAAAGCATTCGGAGTATAACCGCTCTTTGCAATTACATCTAGTACCTTTTTTCTGGTTTTTGGTCTAACATTCGCATTTCCATTTATTACTCTTGAAACCGTAGCAATTGAAACTCCCGATTGTTTAGAGACATCGTAAATTGTCATACTATTAACCCCTCCGATAACATTTCCATTAAAAAGTTATAAATATAAAATAAACAGAATTAATGAAACTTTTTTCATAAATCACGGAAAAAGTGCGTTTATCTTAATCGTTTTCCTAATTCTTACATCTTACAATTACTACTTCTTACAAATAGTGCTAAGCATACTAAATTTAGGCATGTTAGCGTTTTCACGATAATTTTATCCTAGCTTAATTATACACTCTTCCTAATAAAAATACAAGTAGTTTTTGAAAACTCTTTCATTTATTATTTTCATTTTCTTTCATATATTTTTGTTGCTTTTTACCTTCAAACTGTTTAAAATTGTACCTTTTTTTGTTCAATCTTGATGGGCTGATTTAAAAATATGGAATTTTTTTTAAAAAAACAAAGTTTTTTGTTGCATTTTGCACAAAACTGTGGTAAGATAAATGTAAGCACTTACAACACCATTTAATTTGAACTTGAGTATTTTATGAAATAGAAATGGTATCCCTTTTTTATATTTCCTTTCATTTCATAACATGGAATTGTTTGTAAGTAAAAAAATAGAACTAATTTCTTTAATAAGAGGAGGAATAAAAATGAAATTAGCAAAGAGATTTATGGCATTAAGCCTTAGCGCACTCATGGCTCTTTCATTCGCAGGCTGCGGTGACAAGACCAGTGACACATCAGCTACAACAAAGGCTGCAGATTCAACAACAAAGGCTGCTGATTCAAACGGCGGATCAGATTCAGGCAAGGGCTATGAAGACTGTGAAATTTCTATTTCATGGTGGGGCGGCGATGCTAGACACGAAGCTACAATCGCAGCTATCGAAGCTTTCCAGAAGAAGTATCCTGGAATCACAGTTAAGTACAACTACGGTGCTTGGTCAGATTGGGAGACAGCTATGGCTACACAGTTCTCATCCGGAACAGCTCCTGATGTAAACCAGATCAACTGGAACTGGATTGAATCTTATTCATCAGATGGCTCAACATTCCTTGACCTTAACACAGTTGCTGATACCTTCGATCTTACACAGTATCCAGAGGACAAGCTCAACCTTTGTAAGGTAGGCGATTCTCTTCAGGCTGTACCTGTATCAATGACAGGTCGTATCTTCTACTGGAACAAGACAACATTTGACAAGGCAGGCATCGGCGTTCCTACAACAAACGCAGAACTTATGGCAGCTGGTCAGACTTTCAAGGATGTTCTTGGTGATGATTACTATCCACTCTCACTTGGTGAGTACGATAGAATGATCTGCATGGTTTACTATCTTGAAAGCAAGTATGGTAAGAACTGGGTAGAGAACGGTGCTCTTAACTATACAAAGGAAGAGATCATGGATGGTCTTTCCTACATCGATTCTCTTGAAGACAATCACGTAATGCCAACACTCGCTATCCAGATCGGTGATGGTGCTGATTCTCTTGATAAGAACTCAAAGTGGATCAATGGTAACTATGCTGGTATCCTTGAGTGGGATTCATCAGCTTCAAAGTATAGAAGTGCTCTTGCAGAGGGACAGGAAATGGTAGTAGGTAACTACTTCACAGACTGGGGTTCATACCAGGGTGGTTTCACAAAGGTTTCTCTCGGATTTGCTATCACAGCTAATACAAAGCACCCACATGAGAGCGCAATGCTTATGAACTACCTTCTTAACGAGGATGAGGGTACAACACTCCTTAGCTCACAGCGTGGTATTCCTCTTTCAGCTGCAGCTCTTGCTAATTGTACATCACAGAACCTTCTTGATGAAATGGTTGCAGAGGCTAACTCAAAGGTTCTTGGATGGTGCGATTACCAGCTCGATGCTAAGTTCGAGGATTCTTCACTTAAGGGCAGCGACGGTGTTTACTATGATGTATTCGGTAACCTCAGCTATGACAACTACACAGTTGAGCAGGCTGCAGATGCTCTTATCGAAGGTATCGGAACAACACTTAGCAAGTAATAAAAAGCATTACTTAAGATTCTAATCAGGTAGCTTTTCTAAGCTTCCCAGATCAATTTAAATTCTAATATGCGGTGCTTATCTTCTATTTCCAGCTGAAGGCTGCACCGCATATATTATTCTCAAAAATCTAAAAATTAATACATTATAAAACGACAAATTTTGTTGATTGTAATAGCAAAGGGGACATATGTACGATCGTGCGATAAAATTTGTAGACGATTTTTTCAATGGTTATACAAATTACAAACCTACTTGGAATTATGAAGATGGCTGCGTGCTCAAGGGCGCTGCAGATTTATATGATGCTACAGGGGATAAAAAATACGCTGACTTTGTAATCCGTTATCTTGAGCAGTGTGTTAACGAGGAAGGCATCATTACCAATTATGAAAACACCGCGCATAGTATAGACAGCATAAATGCTGGCAAAGTTCTTTATTTTGCCTATAGCTATACCGGCGCTGAAAAATACAGAAAAGCCATCCAGTTCGTATACGACAGCCTTATGGAGCAGCCTCGCAATAAGGCAGGCAACTTCTGGCATAAGGACATTTATCCAAATCAGGTATGGCTTGACGGCCTCTATATGGCTATGCCATTTTACATGGCTTATGAAACAAAATTCAACGGACGTAAGAATTACAACGATATCTTAAGTCAGTATGAAAATGTTAGAAAGATTCTTTTTGACAAGGAGAAGGAGCTTTACTATCACGCTTATGATGAAGCAAGACTTCAGCCTTGGGCAGATAAGATTACTGGTCTTTCAAAGAATTTCTGGCTCCGTTCAGAGGGCTGGCTCCTTATGTCTTTTGCAGACACAGCTTCTGAAATGGACCAACAGATCTATGAAGGCTACAGAAGACTTGCCGATTTCCTTAAGGAGGGCGTGAATGGAATCCTTAAGTACAAGGATCCTGAGACCTCACTCTTCTATCAGCTCACAGCAAAGAAAGATTATCCTGGCAACTACCTCGAAACCTCTGGAAGCGAAATGATTGCTTACGCTATTCTTAAGGGCGTAAGACTCGGACTCCTCCTTCCTGAGAAGTATTTACCAGTCGGCATCGAAATTGCTGAAGCACTCATCAATGAAAAGATCGTTGATGCTTCATCTACCGATGAGCGTAATATCTTAAAGGAAAAGTGCGAAGCTAATAATGTCAATTATGTTTCTTCTACAAATCTTGTTCTAAAGGATATCTGCATGGTTGCTGGTCTCGGACCGGGTGAAAAAAGAGACGGCACCGAAAGCTACTATCTTTCAGAACCAATAGTTTCAAACGACTCAAAGGGCGTTGGTCCGTTCATGATGATGCTCGCAGAACTTATAAAGGCATCATCTAATAAATAATGAGAGGAGAAAAAGAAATATGGACTCTGCAGCTTCAACTCATAAGAGCAAGTTCTTTAAAAGAAATGTCGGTTTAATCTTTATTATGATTTGGCTTATCGGCTTTATCATTTTTAAGGTTTACCCTTTCGCAACATCACTTTACTACAGTTTCACTGATATGCATCTCTTCAATGGTATTCATAAGTTCGGTCTTTTCCAGTATGAGAAAGTTTTCAATACTCCAAAGATCATGAAATCTCTTAAGATTACCTTCAAGTATGCATTCATTACAGTTCCTTTAAAGTTAATAGCAGCTCTTTTCATTGCTTATATTCTTAACTTTAAGATCAAGGGCGTTAATTTCTTCCGTACAGCTTACTATGTTCCATCAATCCTTGGTGGTTCTGTAGCAGTTGCTGTTCTTTGGAAGGCAGTATTTAAGAATGATGGTATTATCAATACCATACTTGGTTTCTTTGGTGTCGAAGGTCCTAACTGGCTTGCTGATCCAGACAAGGCTCTCTGGGTTATCTGCTTACTACGTATCTGGCAGTTCGGTTCTTCAATGGTTATTTTCCTTGCAGCCCTAAAGGGCGTTCCTGCAGATCTTTACGAAGCAGCAGCACTAGACGGTGCCGGAAAGTGGAGACAGTTCTTTAGCGTAACCATTCCTCTTATTACTCCGGTTATCTTCTACAACCTCGTAACACAGCTCTGCCAGGCATTCCAGGAATTCAACGGACCATACATCATTACAAACGGTGGACCTCTTCAGTCAACCTCACTTGTTGCATACTTCGTTTATAAATATGCTTTCGAGCAATATGAAATGGGTCTTGCGAGTGCTATTTCTTGGATACTATTCCTCATCCTTCTCGTTCTTACGATCATTGCTTTCGTAAGTCAGAGATACTGGGTATACTACTCAGATGATGAAAATTGATAACGAAAGGAGAATAAAATGGACGCAGTAGGAAAGAATAGAAGAACTTTACAGCTTATTTTCAGATATACCGTTCTCATAATAGTCGGTATCATAATGATCTACCCTCTTTTATGGATGGTATCTGCTACCTTTAAGGTTAATTCAGAAATATTCTCAGGTATCGGTCTTATTCCAAAGAACCCTACACTTGACGGATATAAAAAGGCCGTAACTCAGAATTACGGCGGTGATATCAACGTTTGGAAGGCTATGCTCAATACTTATTCATACGTTCTTCCTAAGGTTATTTTCACAGTTGTTTCTTCAACACTTACAGCATATGGTTTTGCTAGATTTAAGTTCGTTGGCTCTAAGATCCTTTTTGCACTTCTTATGTCAACGCTCTTCCTTCCAAAGGAAGTTCTTAACATCCCTATGTTCGTAATGTTCACAAAATTAGGTTGGGTAGATTCAAGTTTTTATCTTCCAATCATTGCACCAACACTCTTTGCAACTGATACATACTTCGTATTCATGCTTATCCAGTTTGCAAGAAACATTCCTAAGGAACTTGAGGAAGCTGCAAAAATCGATGGATGTAACGCTTGGCAGACACTTATCAAGGTCGATGTTCCAATGCTTATGCCAGCTATCGTTTCATGTGCACTCTTCCAGTTCATGTGGTCATCAAACGACTTCATGGGTCCTTTGCTCTATGTTAAGACACCTGCAAAGTATCCACTTGCAATATTCGTAAAGCTTTCAATGGATGCTGATAACGGTTTTGAATGGAACAGAGTACTTGCTATTTCTCTCATTTCCATCATTCCATCACTTATCGTATTCTTCTCAGCTCAGAACCAGTTCGTAGAAGGTATTTCAGCTGGTAGTGTAAAGGGTTGATGCTTTAGAAACTAGTTTTAAAATTTATTCCGGTGCTAAAGTTTATTCCTCAAAATAAACTATGCACCGGAGTTTTTTTATGGTATAATTATTGGAAATACTACAAAACCACTTTCATATGGTATAATTATTGGAAATACTACAAAACCACTTTTATAAGGGAGGATACTATGGAGACAAGCTTACTCTATATATCATCAAGAGTTGCAGTCATCAAAATCAATGATGGCAGCAAATACAACACTAAACAGGAATATAGGCTCGTAGTAAGCGGAAACGAGCTTTCAAATACTATCTCACCGGTCATAAATGAGATAAGAACAACCGATAAGGTAATTACTCCGTTATACAATCTAAAACCTAATACAGAGTACACCGTATGCGTGTACACCTATGATTCAGATGCCCCCCATGCTAATAAGTCAAGCAGCACTGCCCCTCTCTCTGTAATAGCCTTTAGAACAAAGTACGAAACCGAAACTTTAAACGTAAAGGCCTTCGGCGCTTTTGGCGACGGAATTCATGATGACACTGCTGCCATATCTGCTGCCATCATGTGTGCAGCAAAGGATAGCCGCGTGCTTATTCCTGAGGGAAAGTATTTTACTCACGGGCTTTTCCTGAAGAGCGGCTTAAAGCTTGAGATCGCAAGAGGTGCTGAAATCATCCTTACAACAAAAGCAGAGGATATTCCTATTCTTCCTGCTGTCACACCTTACTATGACGAAAGCGACGATAGAATTCTTAGCAGCTGGGAAGGTAACCCTCTTTCAACCAGGGCAGCTGCACTTACAGCTATAGGAGCAGATAACGTACTTATTTACGGCGAGGGCATAATTAACGGACAGGCTTCCTACGATAATTGGTGGACCTTTGATAAGAATCACTTCACAGTGGGAAGACCAAAGCTTTTATACTTCCTTAACTGTAACTGTCTTACACTCATAGGTCTTACTCTAAAGGATTCACCTTCCTGGACTATACACCCTCAGAACTGTGATAAGCTTAGCATATACTGCACTGAGGTTCAAAATCCAAAGGATTCACCAAATACTGATGGCCTTGACCCTGAGTGCGTAACAAATACTAAGATCATGGGCATGCACTTCTCTCTCGGAGATGACTGCATAGCTATCAAATCGAGCAAGATATATCTTGCTAACCGCTACGGCAAGACCACTAGCGACATGATAATCAGCAACTGCCTCATGGAGTACGGACACGGTGCCGTTACTGTTGGCTCTGAAATCGCCGGCGGCGTATTTAACGTAACAGTAAAGGACTGCATATTCCACGATACAGACAGAGGTCTCAGAATTAAAACAAGAAGAGGCCGCGGCGAAAAATCAATCATAGATGCAGTATCCTTTGAAAACATTGAAATGAAGCATGTACTCGCTCCTTTCACCATTAACGAATTCTATTTCTGTGATCCTGATGGTCATACTCCTTACGTTCAGGACAAAAATCCTGCTCCGGTTGATTACAGAACTCCTACCATTAAGAGGCTTTCTTTTAAGAACATAGATGCAGTGGATGCAGAATACTGTGCTTCTTACTTCTTAGGTCTTCCTGAAAAGCCTATTGAGGAGGTCTCAATGGAAAACATAACAGTAACCTTTGCCGAGAATGCAAAGGCCGGTGATGCGATAATGGCCGATGGCATCGATAAGGTGTGCAAGGCCGGTATCATCGCTGAAAATGTAAAACATATTTCTAAGAAGAATGTAGTTATTGATGGAAAGCTCGTTGATTAAACCGGAGGATTTTATGCTTAAGAGAATTTTTTCACTGGATAATCCAGTAATCAAGTGTCTGGTAGCAATAGGTAATATCTGGATGCTATATCTGATATGGCTTATCTGCTCGCTTCCTATAATAACCATAGGCGCTAGTACCACAGCACTTAACTACGCGATGATAAAGCTGCACCGTGATGAGGGCTACCCTGTCTCGAACTTCTTTAAATCCTTTAAGGAAAATTTCAAGCAGGCTACTGTCATGTTCATTATTTATGCACTCGTTGGTGCCATTCTTGTAATGGATTTCATCATTGCAGGCAGCTTTACAGACAATGCCGCAGTTAAGATGATGCTCAGAATCGGCGCAGGAATAATCGGGATACCTTATATTCTGACACTCCTATATTCCTTCGGTCTTTTATCAAGATTCAACAATACCATAAAGAACACTATAAAGAATGCTTTTTTCATTTCTTTAAAATACATAATCTTCACCGTGCAGATAATTCTCATAATAGGCCTTACAGCATATGTATGCAATTATAACGGATTCTTATTTTATGTATTCGTTTCAGCAGGCTTTGGCTTCATTTTCTACTTTATAACAGCCTACTATAACAGGATTTTCAAAAATCTTGAACCTGCCGATCCTGCCCCTGCGGATGACTCAAGATTAACAGAGCTCGACCTTGAAAAGGCTGAGAACTCTGTATTTGCAAAGGGAAATTCAGAGGGCAGTGATACAAACGATACGCATTGATAAAGTACTCGGCACTTATAATATACTAGAAACGGAGATAAAATATGCAGATAGGTTTACGTTTACACGATTCCGCCAATGTGGAATTTGAAAAAAGAATAGAAAATGTCCATAACCAGGGCTTTAAATGCGTTCATCTTGCGATGAGCAAAATTGAAGGCCTGACATGGGATGATGCGGCACTTACCCCTGGATATGCAGCTTACTTAAAGCACGCCTTTGATAAACAGCAGCTTGATATAGCTGTCCTTGGCTGCTACAAGAACCTTGCTGACCCTGACGAGGCAAAGCTTGCTGCAACCATAAAAAAGTACATCACCAACATCCGCTTTGGCGCAATGCTTGGCGTAGGCGTTGTTGGAACTGAAACCGGAAACACAAATACCGAATATAAAACTGACCCGGCAGACTGGACTTCTACCAAGGCTCTTGATATTTTTATCAAAAACCTTCGCACCGTAGTTGAGGCAGCTGAAAAATTCGGAGTCAATTTTGCCATTGAGCCAGTATGGAAACATATAGTATGCACTCCTGAACGCGCTCTGACCGTTTTAAAGGAGATTTCCTCTCCCAACCTGTCAATTATCCTTGACCCGGTAAATCTTGTTTCTCCGGCCAAATACGAGGCTAGAAACGATACCATAGCTAATGCTATAAATCTGCTTGGAGATTATGTAAGCATAATCCACATCAAGGACTGTGTTTTAGAAAACGGAGATGTAAAGAGCATAGGCGCAGGCGAGGGCGACATGGATTACACCCAGATCCTTGAATTTGCAAAAGCAAGAAAGCCTTATATTCAGGCTACACTTGAAAACACAAAGCCTGAAACAGCTGAAAAGTCAAGACTCTTCATTCAGAATCAGTATGATAAGCTGTAGGCAATGTATTCAAATTATAACTTTCTATTTATTTCTATGTGCTAAGTGTCTGACTTTGCCACTTAAAAGAATAAAATCTGAGCTCAGCATGGCTCAGATTCCTTATAAAATAAGGCTTTGCAAAATTGGCAAAGCCTTATTATTTTTGAAATTATTCCACCTGCTCGAACTGGCTGTTATAAAGGTCTGCGTAGAAGCCGCGCTTTTCAATGAGCTCGTCATGACTGCCTGACTCAATAATGTCGCCGTCCTTAAGTACAAGGATACAATCAGCATTCTTAATAGTAGATAAGCGGTGTGCTATTACAAAGCTTGTTCTGCCGTTTGTAAGCTTGTCCATGGCCTTTTGAACCTGAAGCTCTGTACGTGTATCAACTGAGCTTGTAGCCTCATCTAAGATAAGCAGAGGCGCATTTTCGACCATCGCCCTGGCAATGGTAACAAGCTGCTTCTGACCTGCTGAAAGGCTTACATTATCGCCAAGAACTGTGTCATAGCCATTTGGAAGTCCGGATACCCAGTCACTGATTCCGCATTCCGCACAAACCTCATCAAGTCTTTCGTCTGTAACACCCTCCTTGCCATAAACTATATTATCGCGAAGAGTACCTTCAAATAGCCAGGTGTCCTGAAGTACCATTCCAAAGAGGGCGTGGATGTTCTCTCTTGTAAGATGCTTTGTATCATGGCCATCAATACTGATCTTTCCGGCATTTATCTCATAAAATCTCATAAGGAGATTTACCAAAGTGGTCTTTCCGGCACCAGTAGGTCCAACGATTGCAATCTTTTGACCCGGTTTAACGTGATGTGTAAAATCATGAATAATTATCTTCTCAGGGTCATAACCGAACTTAACATGCTCAAAATCAATGTTTCCGTTGATTTTTCCTCCCTCAAGAGTAAATACGGTGCCATCTGAATTCTTTTCAGGCAGATCTTCTGCCATCTCTTCCTCACCAAGGAATTCAAAAACTCTCTCAGCTGCTGCACCAACACTCTGTACACTGCTGCCTGCCTGACCTAAGGTCTGAAGAGGCTGAGTAAAGAAACGGATATACATCATAAATGCAACTATAGTTTCAAAGCCTATAATTCCCTTAATGGCAAGAGCTGCACCAGTTACACATACTACAACGTATGCAAGATTACCTATAAAGCCCATGATAGGCATCATTATTCCACCAAGGAACTGACTCTTCCATGCGCTATTGTAAAGTGCATCATTAAGCTTTTCAAACTCTGCTCTGGCCTTCTTTTCACCGTTATAAGCCTTAACTACAAGGTGTCCTGAATAAACCTCCTCGATATTTCCATTTAGATTACCAAGCTGGAGCTGCTGGGCAATAAAGTATTTCTGCGACTTTCCCATGAGAGCGAACATAAGCACAAAACCCAAAATAGAAGTTAAAACGCCCGCTGTAGCAAGAATCCAGTTTGTCCTATACATCATAAAGAGAGAACCGATGATCTGTACTAATGCAGTAACAAGAGATGTAAAGCTCTGGTTCATTCCCTGTCCGACAGTATCGATATCATTAGTTACGCGGCTCAAAACATCGCCCACAGAATGTGAATCGAAGTATTTAAGAGGAAGCCTATTTATCTTCCTGGAAATCTCAGAACGGAGCTTTTGGGTAAACCTCTGAGAAACCGTTGAGGTGATAAAGCTCTGGCAGTAAGTAAGCACCGCGCCTGTTATATAAATGGTTATAAGGAATCTTATAATCTTCATTACACCATCTACATCTATTCCTGTAAAAAGACCATCTGTAATGAGCTTTGTAATATCCTTTAATTTATCCGGGCCTATAAGGTTTAAAATTACACCTATCATTGCAAAAGCCGCAGCTATCATCATTGGCCATTTATATACGCCCATATATTTAATGAGCTTATTTAGTGCCCCTTTAAGATCTTTGGATTTCTCGCCGGGTCTCATCATCCCCCTAGGACCTCCTGGTCCTCTTCTATTATTTCCCATATTAATCTTTTCAGCCATTTGCAAGTTCCTCCTTTGAAAGCTGTGACTCAGCAATTTCTTTATAAACCTCACAGTTCTTTAAAAGATCATCATGCTTTCCAATTCCTACAACCTTTCCATGCTCAAGAACTATTATCTTATCAGCATTGCGGATAGTTCCGATTCTCTGTGCGACAATCACTCTCGTTGTATCCTTAAGATTATCCTCAAGCGCCTGACGAAGCGCTCTATCTGTCTTGTAATCAAGGGCAGAGAAGGAATCATCAAAGATAAGAATTTCCGGCTTTCTAGCAATAGCTCTTGCAATGGAGATACGCTGCTTCTGTCCACCAGATACATTAGTTCCACCCTGCGCTATATGTGAAGCATAGCCATCTGGCATCCTACTTATGAAATCATCACTTTGAGCTATTTTGGCTGCTTTCTTAATATCATCTTCCGTAGCCTGAGGCCCTTTTCCTCCGCCGTAACCGATATTAGACTCTACGCTTCCTGAAAACAGTATTGCCTTTTGTGAAATATATCCGATTTTATCGCGGAGCTGCTCAAGTGTGTAATCCTTTACATTAACTCCGTCAACTAGGACTTCACCGCCCGTTACATCGAAAAGCCTTGGAATAAGGTTGATGAGTGTAGTCTTACCTGAACCTGTAGCTCCAATGATAGCAACAGTCTCTCCTTTACCAGCCTTAAAGGAAATATCTGAAATGGCATCACTTCCTGCATCCGGGTATCTAAAGGATACCTTATTAAATTCAATGCTGCCCTTTACTGTAGCTTCTTTGTTAGTTCCCTTTCCCTCCTTTGCTTCAGTAGCCTTATCATACCCCATTCCATCCTTTATTCTAGGATTGCAGTCAAGAACCTCTAAAATACGCTTAGCGGAAACCTGCGCTCTAGGAAAGAGAATGAATACCATAGCAAACATCATAAAGCTCATGATTACCTGCATTGCATAGTTAGTAAATACAACCATGTCAGAAAAGATGGTAAGTTTATCTGTCACTGCCGCATTTTCTATAAGGATGACACCTATCCAGTAAACTGCTACGGAAAGACCAGAGCTGATAAGTGTCATGACAGGTCCAATTATGGCCATAAGTCTTTGAACAGCGAGATTATTATTAGTAAGAGCATTATTTGCTACCTTGAACTTTTCTTCCTGATAACTTTCCGCATTATATGCTCTTACAACACGTATTCCGTTCAGCTGCTCTCTGGTAACTCTATTTAAATTATCGGTAAGAGTCTGGATTTTTTTGAATCTAGGAACAGCAAAAATCATAAGGGTAATAAGCATAAGAATAAGCACTCCTACAGCAACAGCCGTAGCTGTGGTCCACTGCAGGTTCTTATCTGCAATCTTAATGATTGCCCAGACTGCCATGATAGGTGCTTTAATGACCATTGATAAGCCCATTACAAAGAGCATCTGTACCTGGGTTATATCGTTAGTTGTTCTATTTATAAGACTTGCTGTAGAGAAACGTCCGATTTCCTCCATGGAAAAATCCATTACCTTATTATAGACATTATCTCTAAGAGTTTTAGAGATTCCAGCTCCTACTTTTGCGGCAAAAAAGCTAGTCACTATAATTGTAATCATGCTTCCCACAGCGCAGAGCAGCATCATTCCCCCCTGTTTTAACACCTCACTCATCTCACTGCCCGGTGTCTCAACAAGCATGGTTATCTTTGACATATAATCAGGCATTTTCAACTCGAGGCATACGCCTAGTACGACAAATACAAGGCAGAAAAAAACGTATAACCATTGCCTCGCTTTAAGATACTTAAAAATTCTTCCCATTCTTTTTCTCCTATATAGTGTTTTTAATCATTCTCAATATTTTCAACTGCTGCAAGAACCTTTTTTAAAAGAGAAACAAATACTTCTTTTTCCTCATCCGAAAGATTCTTTGAGAGCATTTCTTCAGATTTCCTTCGACTTTCCTCTAATTCAATGCATTTTTTCTTTCCTTCTTCTTTGAGCACAGCAACCTTTACTCTCTTATCAGTGCTACTTACCCTTACCTCGATGAGTTCCTTACTGCGCATCCTTGCAATTATACCATTTACGGTAGACTGCGCTACACCGAGCCATTTTTCAAGATCCTTAAAGCTTGCCTTATAATCCTTTTGATTATATAAAATACATAGCAGAACCATCTGCATAAAGGTAAGATTCTCTTTCCTTAAATCATTATTAGCTCTTTTCTCCATGGCATCACTTATCATCTTCATAAGGCGCCCTATGTGATTTTCTCTGATATCGCAGCAAAGCCTGCTTTCATCAGCTTCATTTTCCTTAAAAGCTTTTTCTGACATTTTAACCTCCTTTTTTGAATTTAATTGGGGTAGGATTACTTCCTCCCGCAGCCCTGATTAGCTTTTATATATATCAATAGCGAACTATTAATAGTATACTATTGTTTTAATTCACAAAATAATAGCACACTATTAAACATATGTCAATAGCGTGCTATTAAAATTCACAATTATTTCATATTTGTTTTTAATGCACTATAGCTTATCAGCCGCCTAACTGAAGCATCTTATCAATAGGCTTTTTAGCCGCAAGACGGGTCTCTTCATCCATGATGATTTCTTCTGCCTCGCCGTACTTTACCATATTGTAGACATCTGCAAGGGTGGTAAGCTTCATATTTCTGCATATGCACTCCTTTGAAAGCTCATAAAAGCGCTTATCAGGGCACTCCATCTGAAGATGCTGAACTATGCTATTTTCAGTTCCTATGATAAATTCTTTAGCTTCACTTTCTCTTGCATACTTCATTATGCCGGTTGTGCTGCCTGCATAGTCTGCCTGGTCTACTACCTCCTTACGGCTCTCCGGATGTACTAAGAGCTTTGCCCCGGGATGCGCTGCCTTTGCTCTTTCTACATCTCTACTGCTCATCTGGGCATGAGTAGGACAGCCTCCATTCATAAGATCTATCTGCTTTTCCGGGCAGTTTTCCTTTATCCAGCCGCCAAGATTTCTATCCGGTATGAAGAGTATTTTTTCAGCATCCATATTTTTAACGATCTTTAGCGCAGATGCTGAAGTAACGCATACGTCACATACTGTCTTAAGCTCTGCAGTTGTATTGATATATGCAACTACAGGTACACCTGGATATTTTTCCTTATATGCCTCAATCAGCTCCTTATCTATCTGCTCTGCCATTGGGCAGCCTGCCTCTGAATGGGAAAGATAGACCCTTTTTTCTGGTGAAAGAATTTTACAGGTTTCTGCCATAAACCTGACACCGCACATAAGTACATTCTTTTGAGGCGCTGCTGCTGCCTGCTTGCTCAGTCCGTAGCTGTCACCGACATAATCGGCAACCTCTACTATATCATGGCTTATATATGCATGTACAAGAATACAAATATCCTTTTCCTTTTTTAAGCGGATGATTTCATCCTGCATTTCACGTGTAGTCATCACAATCTCCTATTTTCTTAAAGCTCTGCAGCCTGTCTATCATATCCTTACCTTTACTGCTCATCTACCGGGTGAAGATTCTTAAGAGAAATATCAAGTATAGGTGCTGAATGAGTAAGAGCACCGCTGCTTATATAATCAACGCCAAGATCTACAAGTCTTGCTATATTCTCCTTAGTAACATTTCCTGAAACCTCAACCTCTGCCCTTCCGGCTATGATTTCCATTGCCTTCTCCATGTCCTCATGTGACATATTATCAAGCATGATGATATCAGCACCTGCCTCTACCGCCTCGCGCACCATATCAAGGTTCTCTACCTCTACCTCGATTTTTCTAACAAATGGAGCATACTCCTTAGCCATAGTAACAGCCTCTTTTACACCGCCTGCTGCACCAATGTGATTATCCTTTAAAAGAACACCATCTGAAAGATTATATCTATGGTTATTGCCTCCGCCTACTCTTACCGAATATTTTTCAAAAATACGGTTATTAGGAGTTGTCTTTCTAGTATCAAGAAGCTTTGTCTTGCAGCCATCAAGTAATGATGCAACCTTATTGGTATAGCTTGCAATACCTGACATTCTCTGAAGATAGTTAAGTGCTGTTCTCTCTCCACAAAGAAGCACTCTTATATCGCCGTAAACCTCTGCAAGAAGCTTTCCTTTTTCAACCTTATCGCCGTCCTTAGCATAAAAAACAACCTTTGTTTTTTCATCAAGAAGCTTAAATACTCTTTCAAAGACCTGAAGACCGCAGATTATACCATCTTCCTTTGCAATAAGATCAACCTTTCCTGCCTTTGCCTCTGGCATTACTGAATTCGTACTGACATCCTCACTTGAAATATCCTCTCTAAGAGCACTTTCAATAAGTGGATCAACATTTAATTTTAAAGTAACTGGATCAAACATACAATTACACATCCTTTCGTCATATATTCTTAGCTTTAGCTTCTTCCTTTTCTTTCTTTATTCTTTCATATTCTTCTTCATCCTTAAAGCCTTCAGCGGCCTTATCTGCCTTTTGGATTTCCTCTCTGACAAGTCTTCTATACTTTTCAGTGATAGCATCATCATCCATGTAATTATCTAGCAAGACCTCTGAAAGTATTGCTGCTCTCTTATCCTTTTCGCAGCTTTCGCCCGTTGCAAGATTTATGCTTCCATAGCCTCCGCTGATGTAATCCTTAGTAATATCAAGAGCTGCCCTTTGTGCAAATACCATGCTCTCAAGCAGCGAATTGCTAGCAAGGCGGTTTCTTCCATGAACTCCGTTGCAGGCTGTTTCGCCTACTGCATAAAGCCTGCCCATGCTGGTCTTTGACTCATGATTTACCTTTATTCCTCCCATGAAATAGTGCTGAGCCGGAACAACCGGAATGCACTCATCAGAAGGATTATAGCCCATCTCTTCACAGTGCCCTACGATATTAGGAAAATGTTCCCTAAGTTCCTTAGGATCAATGGTCCTCATATCTTCCCATACATGAGAAGTACCATCCTTTTCCATCTGCTCTCTTATGGCAGCAGTCAAAAGATCTCTTGGAATAAGCTCATTTACGAACCTTTCCATATTTTTGTCATAGAGCTTTGCGCCCTCACCTCGTACAGATTCAGAAATCAAAAAGCTTCTATCCTCTTCCCTCTCGCTATAAAAGGTAGTTGGATGGATCTGCACATAATTGATGTCTTTTAGCTCAATGTTATGCATTATCGCAATGGCAATGGAATCTCCTGTCAGATGACGGAAATTTGTTGAATGACGGTAAAGACCGCCGATGCCGCCAGTTGCTAAAATTGTCACATCTGCCTCGACCTTTTCAAGGATATTATCATCAAAGCCTGCTTCCTCCCTAGTAAGGCTCTTTCCACCCCTGGATATTCTGATTTCATCAGACTTTCTAATAATAGCACCGTAGCAGACATTGTCCTTTTCAATAATATCAATCAGCTTTGTATATTCTACAAGTGTAACATTGTCAAGCTTCTTTACAGCTGCAAGAAGGTGACTGGTTATTTCCTTTCCTGTCACATCTTCGTGGTAGACTATGCGGTTGCCGCTATGTCCGCCCTCTTTGGTATAATCAAGGGTTCCGTCCGGATTCTTTGCAAAATCCGCACCTACGGCAATCAGATCTTTTAGCACGCGCTGAGAGCTTCTTATCATAATTTCTACTGAAACCGGGTCATTTTCATAATGACCTGCCTTCATGGTATCCTCAAAGTAGCTTTCATAGTCGCCTTCTTCCTTTAATACGCACATACCGCCCTGCGCAAGAAAGGAATCATTGGTCTCAAGATCTCTCTTAGTTATCAACAGAATCTGCTTATCCCTAGGCAGGTTATAGGCGGCGTAAAGTGCCGAGCATCCGCTTCCTGCTATCAATACATCTGTCTTCATACGCATATCCCTCTTTTTATAATTATGCAAAAACCCGCAGGTTAAATATATCACCTATTAATTGACTGGTAACCTGGCTGATAATATCGCATCCATTTAAATATATGGTAACCTAGCTGATAATATCGTATCCATTTAAATATATGGTAACCCACAGTTGAAATATTGCAACTATTATAACAGATAACTTTACATCTGACAAGACATCTGCAAAATTTTATAAATTATTCTCAAAGGCTTAAACTTCAGTGATACTAAAATTATTAGAAATATCCTCTCCCTTTTTCCATGGAGTAAACTTCTCCGGCTTTATATGCGGACCGAAGGTGCAGCTGGTGTAGCTGCACTTACCGTAAGGTCTCCACGGACGAGCTAGAAATACTGAATTATCAGAGCAGTTTTCAGTTGTAAAATTACATTTTTTAAAGGTAAAGCCGGTATACCCCTCCTTATCAGGATTTTCCTCTGAAGGTGCACTTACATAGCCATTAATCCCGCCCTCCGGCTGACCTTTTGTGGTAGAAATTATGTTACAGTCTGTAAAGGTGGCATTTCCTCCGCCAAAAATGAAATCAACATCTCCTGTAATGCTGCAATCTACAAAAAAGCTCTTTGTCGCAAGTCTTTCTAAATTCTGACCCGGACCCTTAAAGCCATTTTCCTCACGTTCCTTTTCCGGGAGTGGTGCAAGAAAAAGCGTATCCTGAGCTGAAATCAGGCTTACATTTTCAGCAAAGCATCTTCTAGAATCCATATATAGTGCAATTGCCTGACCTCTCTCCCCACCCGGCGCAGCCTCGTTCTTAATCATCAAATTACTTAGCTTAAGACTTTTAGTGCGAAAATGCATCGTATAAGAATTAAAAGTGCCTCTCTTTACACCGTCCTCCATTATGTCAAAGCCGCCTTCATTCCCTGTGATGACAGTATCCTTAGCTTCAATACCGCCGCCTTCAAGCTCAAGGTCGATTTCTCCGGTAAATGATACCTTCTCCCTATAGGTGCCAGGTGCAATATCTACCTTCACAATATCCTCATCAGTCTTAATTTTACCGCCTTCAATGTCCTTTTTGATTTCATCAAAAGCAGCATTAATCGATTTTCCAAGCTTTACATTTGCCTTATAAACTCTAACCATTTTAAAACCCCGTCTTTCATAAAATAAATACCCATATAGAAGTTATGGGCATATCCTTCATTACGATCTACTTAAAATACTACCACAAAACACGCTTTCCCGCAACTAGTAATAAAAAAGGCAGCCCCTATCGGGACTGCCATTTTCTTATTTTAAGGAGAAGTTAATTACTTCTTCTTTTTCTTTTTCTTCTTTGAATCATCGTCTGAATATTCATCAAAATCTTCATCTTCATCATCAAGGATTGTATTAGCAACTGCCTCAAGATCAAGCTCATCAGTTTCCTCTTCATCCATTGCTTCGCTTAAGTCGATAAGTGGACCATCACCGTCATCACCGTCGCTATCAGCATCAGCGTTAGACTCATCAGCTGTAAAGCCGTCATCAGCAAAATCTTCCTCTTCTGAGAAATCAAGCTGCTCAGGTACCTCATTATCTGTTGAGAGACTAAGGTCGCGGTAAACCTTCATACCAGTACCAGCTGGGATAAGCTTACCAAGGATAACATTTTCCTTAAGACCCATAAGGTGGTCAACCTTACCCTTAATAGCAGCATCTGTAAGAACTCTTGTTGTCTCCTGGAAAGAAGCTGCTGAAAGGAATGAACTTGTTGCAAGAGCTGCCTTTGTGATACCAAGGATGATCTGCTCGCACTGTGGAGGAGTCTTACCTTCCTTAGTAAGTCTCTTAACCTCGTCGTCAAACTCAAGGTAATCATGCTGCTCACCAGGAAGCCAATCTGAATCTCCGCTTTCTGTAATGTGAACGTTCTTGAGCATCTGATGTACGATAATCTCGATATGCTTATCACAAATATCAACACCCTGTGTTCTATAAACACGCTGTACTTCGTTAAGGATATAATCCTGAACTGCATTAACGCCATTAATTCTCATGATATCATGAGGATCAATTGAACCCTCAGTAATAGGCTCACCAGCCTTGATGTAATAATTATCGCTTTCAGCAATAGCTGGAATAACCTTTGAGTCTACCGGGATAATGTAAGGCTTCTGAATTCCATCATCACCTACAACAGTAACGATGTACTGAACCTTCTCATTAGCCTTTCTATTCTTGTTCTTCTCCTGAACGTCGCATCTACCTGAAATTTCAGAAACGATAGCAACACCCTTTGGCTTACGAGCTTCGAAAAGTTCTTCTACTCTAGGAAGACCCTGTGTAATGTTAGCACCGGCACCACCACCAGTATGGAAGGTTCTCATTGTAAGCTGAGTACCTGGCTCACCGATTGACTGAGCTGCGATAATACCAACAGCCTCACCTACCTGAACAGGCTCACCTGTAGCAAGGTTACGTCCATAACACTTAGCGCAGACACCTGCATGGTTACGACATGTAAGGACTGTACGGATCTTAACTGTAGCATTGTCTCCTGCTTCCTTGATCTTACTAGTAGCCATGATCTTCTTAGCACGAGCTGGAGTAATCATATGGTTACGCTTAACAATCATATTTCCATTATCGTCATAGATTGTTTCGCATGAATATCTACCTGTGATACGCTCTTCAAGGCTCTCAACGTCTTCCTTACCGTTCTTGATAGCCTTTACCCACATACCTGGGATTTCCTTCTCATCAACGCCATCCCAGCAATCCTTCTCACGAATGATAAGCTCCTGAGATACATCGACAAGACGTCTTGTAAGGTAACCAGAGTCGGCTGTTCTAAGAGCTGTATCTGAGAGACCCTTACGAGCACCATGTGCTGAAATGAAGTATTCGAGAACATCGAAACCTTCACGGAAGTTAGCCTTGATAGGAAGTTCGATTGTACGACCTGTTGTATCAGCCATAAGACCCTTCATACCTGCAAGCTGCTTGATCTGCTGGTTAGAACCACGGGCACCAGAGTTAGCCATCATGTAGATTGGGTTGTAATGGTCAAGACCTGCAAGAAGCTTAGTCTTAAGGAGTTCATCAGTCTCTTCCCAAACCTTAACTGTTTCCTTGTAACGCTCATCTTCTGTAACGTTACCACGTCTATAATCCTTCTGGATTCTTTCAACCTTCTTATCAGCCTCTGCAATGATTTCCTTCTTGTCGCCAGGAATCGTCATATCTGCGATAGAAACTGTAAGACCTGAAAGTGTTGAATACTTATAACCTACTGCCTTGATCTTATCGAGCATGTCAGCTGTAGCTGTGCCGCCATGAATATTAATGCTTCTCTCGATGATCTGCTTTAACTGCTTCTTTGCGATACGGAAGCCTATTTCTGGCTCAAGGAAGTTCTCAGGCTTTGTTCTGTCAACAAAACCAAGATCCTGAGGAATAAGCTCGTTGTAAAGAAGTCTACCTACTGTAGATGTAACTACCTTTGAAACATACTCATAGTCATCTGGGTCTGCGCCCTCCGGAATCTGATCAAATGGAATGATTGGCTGTCCATCTGGAACGTTCTTAAGACGATAAGCTCCCCTATGAACTCTGATCTTCTGATGAAGAGTAATTTCATTATTTTCATATGCAAGGAAAGCTGTGTTGAAATCCTCATAGTAAAGACCGAAAAGATCCTTAGGTCTACAAATGATTACTCTCTGTGTACCCTTCTCTGCATCAACATTTACTCTATACTTAATGAGACTATATTCTGTCAATACCTCATCCATTGAGATTTTGCCAGCATTTAACTGATCATAAGACTCATTGATTGCTGCCTTAACTTCCTCTTCTGTTGTATAAACTGGGGCATCCTTAAGCTTTTCAGCGATCTCCGGATCTTCTGATAAGTCGATATCGTGACCAATTGTAAGATAGTACATACCAAGGATCATATCCTGTGTAGGAACTGCAACCGGCTCACCATCTGATGGCTTAAGAAGGTTATTAGAAGAGAGCATGAGGAAACGACACTCAGCCTGTGCTTCTACTGAAAGAGGTACATGGATAGCCATCTGGTCACCGTCGAAGTCGGCGTTGAAGGCTGTACATGCAAGTGGATGAAGCTTTAAAGCCTTACCTTCTACAAGGATTGGCTCAAATGCCTGAATACCAAGTCTGTGAAGTGTAGGTGCACGGTTAAGCATAACTGGATGCTCTGTAATAACATCCTCAAGTACATCCCAAACATCAGATTCAAGTCTCTCAACCATCTTCTTTGCCTGCTTAACGTTTAATGCCTTCTCCTGCTTTACAAGCTCATGCATAACGAAAGGCTTGAAAAGCTCGATAGCCATTTCCTTTGGCACACCGCACTGATAAATCTTCATTTCTGGGCCTACGCAGATAACTGAACGTCCTGAATAGTCTACACGCTTACCAAGAAGGTTCTGACGGAAACGTCCCTGCTTACCCTTAAGGAGATCAGAAAGTGACTTAAGGGCTCTGTTTCCAGGGCCTGTAACTGGCTTTCCTCTTCTACCATTATCGATAAGAGCATCTACTGCTTCCTGAAGCATTCTCTTCTCATTGCGGACAATGATTTCAGGAGCATGAAGATCTAATAATCTCTTTAAACGATTGTTTCTATTAATGATACGTCTGTAAAGGTCGTTCATGTCTGATGTAGCGAATCTGCCACCATCGAGCTGAACCATAGGACGAAGATCAGGTGGAAGAACAGGGATTCTCTGAAGAATCATCCATTCCGGCTTATTTCCTGACTTTCTGAAAGCCTCTACAACCTCAAGTCTCTTGATGGCACGGGCACGAACCTGGCCAGACTTGTCTGTAACCTCCTTGCGGAGCTGCTCTGAAAGAGCCTCTATATCTACCTTCTGAAGAAGTTCAAGGATAGCTTCAGCACCCATTGCTGCTCTGAAAGAATCCTCGCCATACTTCTCAACGAGCTCATGATACTGAGCCTCTGTAAGGATATCCTTTTCCTTAAGATCTGTAAGGATCTTAACACCTTCCTTACTCTTTGAATCCTCTTCGATCTGAACCTTACCTGGATCAAGAACGATATATGCACCAAAGTAAAGAACTCTCTCAAGAGCCTTTGGTGTGATGTCAAGAAGAAGACCCATACGGCTAGGAATACCCTTGAAATACCAAATATGTGAAACAGGAGCTGCAAGATCGATATGACCCATTCTCTCACGTCTTACTGCTGCCTTTGTAACTTCAACGCCGCACTTATCGCAGACAACGCCCTTATAACGAACCTTTTTATACTTTCCGCAGTGACATTCCCAGTCCTTAGTAGGTCCGAAAATTCTTTCGCAGAAAAGACCATTTGTCTCTGGTTTAAGAGTTCTATAATTGATTGTCTCAGGCTTAGTTACCTCTCCATGTGACCAAGCTTTGATCTTCTCAGGAGATGCGAGGTTGATCTTTATGGAATCATAAGTTATTGATGCATTATTTTCAGCAATTTCCATTGGCATTATGCACATTCCTTTCTAGATAAACTACCTGATGCTAAAGGCTAACTTAGTTAAACTAAGTTAAACTTGCTAAGTTAAGCTAAGCTAAAGCCTTTAGCCAGGGTTATATGCTAATTAATTTTAAATTACTGATCGTCGTCAGAATCGAAACCAGCTTCACCGAAGCCTGATGAACCAAAGTCATCGCCTCCGAAATCAGGAGTAGCTGTATATCCGTCCTCAAAATTATCGAGACTGTCGTCCTCAGCGCCTTCTGTAAATCTGTATCCATTGCCGCCAAATTCCTGCTCGTTCATTTCGTCGTCAGTGCTAATCATTGCCTTGATTTCTCTATTATCTGCGCCCTCAACGTCTTCATTGAGTTCAATTTCATTACCATTTTCATCAAGAACTGAAACATCAAGAGCAAGGCTCTGAAGTTCCTTAAGGAGAACCTTGAATGACTCTGGGATACCAGGCTCTTCAATATTCTCACCCTTAATGATTGCTTCGTATGTCTTTACACGGCCTACAATATCATCTGACTTAACAGTAAGGATTTCCTGAAGTACGTGTGATGCACCGTAACCCTCAAGAGCCCAAACTTCCATTTCTCCGAAACGCTGTCCACCGAACTGTGCCTTACCACCAAGTGGCTGCTGTGTAACAAGTGAGTAAGGACCTGTTGAACGTGCATGGATCTTATCGTCAACAAGGTGGTGAAGCTTTAAGTAATGCATGAAACCGATTGTTGTCCTATTAGCGAATGGCTGGCCTGTACGACCGTCTCTGAGCTGTACCTTACCATCAAGACCGATACGTACGCCCTTCCATTCTTCTCTATGTGCCTGATTCTTAACGAGATAATTCATGAAATCATCTGGGATAATTCCATTGTACTTATCCTGGAAATCTTCAAGCTTAATATTTGCATAATCATCAGCAAGCTGAAGCATGTCTCTGATATCCTGCTCAGATGCTCCATCGAATACTGGTGATGAAATGTTAATACCAAGAACTTTAGCTGCAAGTGAAAGGTGTATCTCGAGCACCTGACCGATGTTCATTCGAGAAGGAACGCCGAGTGGGTTAAGAACGATATCAAGAGGTCTACCATTTGGAAGGAATGGCATATCTTCAACTGGAAGTACTCTTGAAACGACACCCTTATTTCCATGACGTCCGGCCATCTTATCACCTGGCTGGATCTTTCTCTTCTGTAAAATATAAACTCTGACAGACTTATTAACGCCTGCTGAAAGCTCATCTGAATTTTCTCTTGTGAAGGTCTTTGTTGCAACAACAATACCATACTCACCGTGTGGAACCTTAAGAGAAGTATCTCTTACTTCTCTAGACTTTTCTGCAAAGATTGCACGAAGAAGTCTTTCTTCTGCTGTAAGCTCTGTCTCTCCCTTAGGAGTAACCTTACCAACAAGGATATCACCTGCACGAACCTCTGCACCGATACGGATTACACCATCTTCATCGAGATCCTTAAGAGCATCGTCACCAACACCTGGAACGTCTCTTGTGATATCTTCTGCACCAAGCTTTGTATCGCGGGCTTCGCATGTAAATTCTTCGATATGTACTGATGTGAAAAGATCATCACGTACACAGCGCTCGCTGATAAGAACAGCATCCTCGTAGTTGTAACCTTCCCATGTCATGAAACCGATGAGAGGGTTCTTACCAAGGCTGAGCTCTCCGCCGCAGGTTGATGGACCATCTGCAATAACCTGGCCCTTCTTTACCTTGTCGCCCTTATTAACGATAGGACGCTGGTTATATGAAGTACCCTGGTTACTTCTCTGATACTTCATGAGCTTATAATCTTCAGTTGCTCCCTCATCATTCTGAACGATGATTTCGTTAGAAGAAACTGATGTAACTGTACCATTGCTCTTTGCAAGAACTGTAACACCTGAGTCCTTAGCTGCCTTTTCTGACATGCCTGTATCAATAACGGCTGCTTCTGTGAAAAGGAGCGGAACTGCCTGACGCTGCATGTTTGATCCCATGAGGGCACGTGTAGCATCGTCGTTCTGAAGGAAAGGTACCATTGATGTAGCAACTGAGAATACCATTCTTGGTGATACATCCATAAGGTCGATTCTGCTCTTTGCAAAAGTTGCTGTTTCTGTACGATAACGTCCTGAAACATTCTTGTTGAGGAAATGTCCTTCGTCATCGAGTTCTGTATTAGCCTGAGCTACTACATATTTATCTTCTTCATCTGCTGTGATGTAGATTGTCTTATCTGTAACACGTGGATTTTCCTTATCTGTTTTATCAACAACTCTATAAGGTGCCTCGATGAAGCCGTACTTATTGATTCTTGCATAAGATGCAAGTGAGTTGATAAGACCGATGTTAGGACCTTCAGGTGTTTCTACAGGACACATTCTTCCGTAGTGAGTATAGTGTACGTCACGAACCTCGAAGCCGGCACGGTCTCTAGAAAGACCACCAGGACCAAGAGCTGAAAGACGTCTCTTATGAGTAAGCTCACTAAGAGGATTGTTGTGATCCATGAACTGTGAAAGCTGTGAACTACCGAAGAACTCCTTGATGGCTGATGTAACAGGCTTGATATTGATAAGGCTCTCTGGCTTTACCTGATCTGGATCGGTTGTACCCATTCTTTCACGTACAACTCTTTCAAGTCTTGCCATACCGATTCTGTACTGATTCTGGAGAAGCTCTCCTACAGCTCTGATACGACGGTTTCCAAGATGATCGATGTCATCCTTTGTACCAATACCGTATTCGATATGCATGTTGTAGTTAACAGTTGCAATTATATCTTCGAATGTAATGTGCTTTGGAATAAGATCTCTGATATCACGCTTGATTGCTGCCTTGATATCTTCGATATTACTATTATCACGGATGATGCCTTCAAGAACAGGGTAATAAACCTCATTCTCTGTCATTCCGAGATCCTTCTTTTCTTCTGCAGAAAGCTTTACATATGCATCGATGTCTACCATGAGATTTGAGATTACCTTCTCATTCTTTTCATCTGTCTGGATCATTACATATGGAACAGCACTGTCCTGGATTGTTGTAGCAAGCTTTTCATCTACAACTGTTCCAGCCTCTGCGAGAATTTCACCGTCTCTATTTACTACTGTCTCTGCTAATACATGGCCAGTAATTCTGCTCTTTAAATGAAGCTTCTTATTGAACTTGTAACGGCCAACATGTGCAAGATCGTAACGACGTGCATCATAGAACATGCCATCGATGAGCTGCTGTGCCGAATCTTCACTTAAAGGCTCGCCTGGACGAAGCTTTCTATAAAGCTCAAGAAGACCTTCACGATGTGAAGTTGTGCTATCCTTTGAATAGCTTGCCTTGATCTTTTCTTCGTCACCGAACATTTCATCAATTTCCTGGTTTGTTCCAAGACCGATTGCACGAAGGAATACTGTGATAGGTACCTTACGATTACGGTCTACATGTACGTAGAAGATGTTATTGGCATCTGTTTCATATTCAAGCCAGGCACCTCTGTTAGGAATAACCTGACATGAGTACATGTTCTTACCGTTCTTATCATGTGTTATATCATAATAAATTCCAGGAGAACGAACAAGCTGGCTGACGATTACACGCTCTGCACCGTTTATTACAAATGTACCAGTCGGTGTCATGATAGGCATTTCGCCCATGAAGATCTCACGTTCTGTAACTTCGTCCTTTTCCTTATTATGAAGACGAACCTTTACATTCATAGGTGCTGAAAATGTTGCATCACGTTCCTTACATTCAGCTATCGTATACTTTGGCTCGCCAAGACTGAATGATAAAAATTCAAGACTGTATTTTCCGCCATAGTCCTCGATAGGAGAAACGTCATGAAATACTTCTGTAAGGCCTTCACTAATAAACCATTGATGAGATACCTTCTGTACGTCAATGAGGTTTGGCATCTCAAGGACTTCTTTCTGGTGCGAAAAGCTCAAACGCTGTCCGCCGCCTACTGAGATAAGACGCATCCTTTTCTTCTCCATTAATGTCCACTCCTTGAATTAGATTGTTTATATAAAAAGTAATAAAAACTGTTTACTTTTTGCGATTTATGTGGTAGAATAAAAGCTGATGGCATAATACTCCACATAAAGGCGCATTATTCATCATAGCACACTTTTGGCAAGGTGTCAATATATATTTTTTTTTTTATTATTTTGAAATCCGCAGCATTTGAATCCGGCTCGAAAAGCGGACAGATGCTGTATTTTTTATTTCATTTTGAAAAAAAATCTTAATAGCTGAAAATTTAATTTATTAAATTTTTCTTATGGAGGAAATATGGGAAGAATAAAGCAAATAATTGTTATTTTGCTGATATTAGGGCTTGGAGGAGGTTGTTTCTACCTATACAATCTCATACAGACAAGACCTGATGTGCCAGTCAATACAGAAAAGGAGGTCGAGCTAGGAAGCTATACAGAAACCTACCTTTCACTTCCAGACATGGATGACGATGAAGAGCTCGTCGACCTTGTATATAATACACAGGCTGCTCAGCTAGAGCTGTACTCCTGTTTCTATAATAAGGATAAGTCTCTTACAATGGGCTACAAGCAATACATTTACAACACTGAAAAGGAAGAATTCGAGGTTGCATACCCTGATTTCCTTGCTCTTCCAGAATTTAACTCAAACAACTACGCTATCGAAAAGCTCGAATATTCAGATAATGGAAACCTCTACATTCTCATGCACAAGCTCTCAGACATGGTAATCACTCCTGCTGATGATGCTTCAGATGAAAATGGCGAAGCGGCAGAAAGCACAGCAGGCGGTGCCGAAAGTGAAGAAAAAGAGCCCCAAAAGGACCCTGAGCAGGTATTCTATAGATATCTTAAGGATAAAAAGTATCTTGAGCAGGTCGGTGTTACTGGTCTTTACCGTCAGAACGGCGATGGAAATATTCTTTTAGCCAAAAGCTTTTCTCTTTTTGGACATAACATGACCATCACTGATGAGATAGGTAATTCCTACACATATAATCTCAATAGCGGCGAGCTTTTAGCTTCTGCTCCGGGATACGCTGGAAATACCTCTACTCTTGATGATTCATACATGTACACCATGAACATATCTTTTAACGGAATCGTTAAGACTCCTTTGGATTCCACTAATACAAAGGTTTCAGTTACTTCCAAGCTTGCCTCAAAGGCCGATGAATCAAATACCATTTCACTTTGGGCGCATAAGGCTTCTCTTACAGCTGCAAAGACAGCTTCAGAGGCAAACGACTTCAGGATCATTACTCACGACAGCTCTGTAACCTCTGACAAATCAAAAGCTGATGAGATCTATCTATCCTGCGAGGACGGTATTTATTCTTATTCAAAGACGACAGGAAAGCTCACCACTCTCCTTTCGGGCACTTCAGTTATATTCGGAAAGCCTTCTGTTACTCAGCTCCGTACTCTTATGGCTGATGGAAGCATCTATGCTCTTTCATCAAACAAGAATGGCGATTATTACATTTCAAAGATCTACCGTCCTGAACTCAGTAAGGAAACCGAAAAGAAGGATTTCACCATTTCTTCTTATGAAAGAATCCCTATCATGAAGGAAATCGTAGTTACCTTCGCTAAGGCGCATCCTTCACTCAACGTAATTTACCAGCCTGCCTCTGAAACAATGGCAGAGGGCACCATAGATTCTTACAGTCAGATTCTAAGTGATGAATTTAAGAATAAAAATGCCGCCGATGTAATTATCTGCGACGGAATTGATACTTCTAAATTCGCTGCAAATGGCAGTTTCCTTTCACTCACCTCCTTCATCGAGCCTCTCGTTGTCGGACGTGACCTCTTTAAGGAAATCATTTATTCAGAGCCGACCGAAAATGTATATACTCTTCCAGTAGGCTTCAACGCTTATCTTTACTACGGTAGAGCCAGCCTTATAGAAAACAGCGGCTCTCTTGATGAAATGAAGAACTATGCAATGAATAATAATGTAAAGTTCTTCCAGAACGAGGGAAGCTTTGAAATCGCTGATATCATCACTTCATTCTATCACGGTAACATCGCAAGCTCAAATGTAGTGGATTCAGCAAAGCTGCAGTCAGTTCTTGAAACCTTCGCTGCTCTTGCCGCACCTGCAGTTGAGCAGTATGCTTATTCTTCATCCTCCTTCTCAAAGATACCTTCAGCAGAAGAGGCTAACGGCATGAAGGATATGAGAGTTGCATCAGTTGGTACAATCCTTGCAGCTGAAAGACTAACAGAGCTCATAAAGAACTCAGATGTAAAGATTGCAACAGCAAACGGAATCTTCGAGCCGGTCGGAATGGTCGGAATAAATGCAGAATGTACAAATACCTCTGCTGCCCAGGATTTCATTAAGACTATGTACTCTGAGGCAATTCAAGCAAGTGATATTCTCGGTGCTCTTCCACTTAGCCGTTCAATCCTAACCGACATGCTAAGCGAAGAGGAAGCAAATACCACTTACTCAGGAACAGGTACTGTAAGCGATGTAAATGTTACAACTGAAATAACCGAGTTCGTAAAAATACTTGACGGATTAAATTCATCATATTATCACGACAATTCTCTTGCAACAGGACTTAAGGCATACCTCGAGCTTTACTTCGATGGAACTATTGATGCAGAAACAGCCGCTTCAGGCGCTGTTAAGTTCTCCGAAAAGGAGTCAGCATACACCACCTTTGATGCTAGCAAGAACAAAGCACCTAAGATTCTTCTTATCGGAAGCAATTACATGCTGAATGCAAAGATGAAGGATACCCTTACAAATGTGCTTACCGCATATGGAATGGAGCCTAATGTAGTGGCCTGCATCCACGAGAACATGTCCCTCGGCGATCAGATAATCTACTTAACAGGTGAAAAGTACGATACCTATGCAAATGTGCGCGATGCAGATATCATTATTCTCTGTGAGAACGGTGCAAATGTGGCAGGTGCAGTAAGTGCGGCTTATCACGTTGAGGCATACAAAAAGCCTGATGCCAAGGTATACTACCTTATGACAGATGATGAAAATAGCGAGCTTATTAAGAAGAGAATGATGGTATTTAGCGACATAACCTTCATCCCTTTATACGGAGTTCATTCTTCACTTGCAGGAACAAAGTCAGTATCTGTTTCAGCCATCAAGAAGGATGGATCCGGCGGAGATTTCATGGGCTACATCGATGCCATGGCTGTAATGAAGGCAATCTTCAAGACCGATATCTCAGAGGTAAAGGAAAGCCTCATTACAAACTCAATGGTCACAGCTAAGGAAGATTCAGAATTATCAACAGACGATTACTTCATAAAGCTAAATGCAGCAATTGCAAAGTACATAAAGAAGTACTATGGTATTAACTAAGCACATAGGAATTTAACATTAGTACCTGCGTAATCGTAAATGTAAAGACAAATATGGCCGTTAAAACAAAATAATAATAAAAAACAGGATGCAAGCTACTTGCATCCTGTTTTATTTTGCATATCTTTTACTTTACACCATAAACGCTAAAAATTCCGCGTTATAAGTATATTATCTTATCGAACCTGCAGCCCTTTACGAAATAATCCCCTTCACTGACTTTTCAAAAGCCTTCCTGCTGATCAGCATCATATGGCCGCAGCCATCGCACTGTAGCCTGAAATCCATTCCCGTTCTGAGAATGGTCCAGGAGTTGCTGCCGCACGGATGCTTTTTCTTTAAGGTAACATGCTGCCCGACCTCGTAGGAGGGCTTATTTGAATTCATATCATTAATTTCCATCTGATCCACCCAAAATTTCATTTGCATTTGAAATAGTATAAATCTTGCCTGCCTCTACATTAAAGGTAATGAGGCCATTTTTCTTCTTAAATGGAACCAGGTTGCCCTCACAGTAGATTTCATACTTAACATCCTTTTTATCAACAAGCTTACATTCCTTATCAGCTATAGAAAGAAGCTCTGCATACTCAAGAGCATTTGCTCTCCAGTAGATATTCAGCTTATAACCGCCTCTCGCCCTTATTCCCTGAACATTTCCGTTTACGAAATCCGTAGGAAGTGCCGGAAGAATATCAAGTTCCTCATGATAGCTCTGAAGAAGCATAAGGAGAAGAGCCTCTGTACCACCAAGATTACCATCTATCTGGAAGATGCGTGGTGGATGAAGGTCAAGGAGCGAGGTCGTTGCAAAGTCTCCAATAAGAGCACGAAGATGGTCTAGTGCTAAGTCTCCCTTTCCGAACCTGAAATACATGCAAGCTGTCCATGCCCTGCTCCAGCCGGTATGTCCACCGCCAGCTGAAAGCCTTAGCTCAAGAGACTTCTTAGCCGCTTCAAAAAGCTCAGGAGTTTCTCTCTTTGTAATAATATCACCCGGGAAGGCACCTATCAAATGAGAAATATGTCTGTGAGAAGGCTCAACCTCTTTTCGTTCCTTATCCCACTCAAGAATACCTCCCTTGTCATTTATCTTAAGCTTTGGAAGATTGTCCCTAAGCTCCTTCCACTTCTTAATATTTGCAGCAAAGCGCTCGGTAGCCTTTATTCTGCTATCCTCAGGAACACCTGCATATAGAGCCTTTGCAGCATTTTCTGAAATACTATCAGACTCTTCAGTAACTATCTCAATTCCAACGCCGTTCAGCTCCTCAAAGCCTGCTGCATCCTTTTTCTTTATATCAAGAAGAATTTCAGCTGCCTTAATGGCATGGCCCAGTGCCTCATAGCAGAGCTCAATGTCAGAAGCTGAGCTTATGCATAGTGAAACCGGCTCACCGCCGCCCACAAAATGATTTTCAGGAGACTGAGATGGAGAAATCTGATAAACTCCATTCTCATCCTTATATAAGAAATCCTCATAGAATTTAGCCACATCTCTAAGGAAAGGATAAGCAAAGTTATAAAGGAAGCGGTAATCCTGAGTATACTCAAAATGCGCCCATACATGCTCTGAATACCATGCCGCTGCAGAAACCCATACAGACCATCCATAGGTCTCAGGGGTGCATCTTCCCCAGACATCGCTAGAAAGCGGATACCAGACACCCTTGCAGCCCCAGAGCTTTTTAGCAGCCTCTTTTCCCGGCTCCCACATGGTGTTCATGTACTCAAAGAGTGCATTGGTATATTCAGCAAGTCCGCCCGCCTCTGCAGGCCAATAATTCATCTGAATGTTTATATCATTATGGTAATCACAGTCCCAGGCCGGATAAATTTCCTCATTCCACTTTCCCTGAAGATTTGCAGGAAGAGTTCCTCTTGCAGAGGAAGCGTAAAGAAGATATCTGCCGTAATTAAAGTAAAGCACCGGAAGATCCGGCTCACCGCCGTTCTTAAAGAGCTCAACCCTCTTATCAGTAGTATGCTCAACGTGCTCCTTTTCAATGCTATAAACCGAGTTCATCGAATTAAGATTCGGATGGAGGTCATCATACTTTGTATGTACCTCAAGGCTCAGGCTTCCGTAATGCTTTGTATAATAAGCGTGATTTCTTTGATAAATAGAATTAAAATCAGCAGACGGAATATCATAGGCATTAATTTCATCCCAGGCATCCTCATACTTAGCATTGGTTCCGATATTTATAAATAAAATCAGCTCTCTTGTATCTTTTATCTTAACGTGAGCCTCAGCATTTTCATTGGTGCTCTTTCCATCTGTAAGATAGGCAATAGCCTCACCGCCGATACTTCTTACATCGCATACTGTAAGGAACTTAAGACCATTTGCAGACATTCCCTTAAGGCCATTTGAAGTCTTTTTATCAGCAAACTTTCCATTATAAAAATTTCCATTAAAGTAGAGCTTTGCAGAGCACCCCTCTTCCTTTACATTCTCCGTAAATACAGCATCATCATTCCACGCCGAAGGAGAGATAAAGCATCTAGGGTCTTTTATTCTAGTTAAAACAAGCTCAGCATCAAAAGCCTCTCCCCAAGCTGAAATATCAATGACTAAAAGGTCATCAACACTATCACCAATATAGGTAGAAACAAAATGCTTTCCATTTTTATCAAATTCAACTCTTACATGACCATTTTCAAGGTCAAGAGTTCTTTTATAGTCAGTAATTTCCTCTTTTTCAGACTTATCTACAGTAATATAAAGGTCTCCTGCCGGCTGAAAGGAATCCTCTCTAGTAGGTCTTCCGCTCATTCCGCCATTTCCGCCCCAGGCCTCGTTTGCAAGTGCTGCAGCCTCTTCATTTTTTCCGGCCTTTAAAAGCTCACGCACCTTCTTAAGGTACTTTGCTGAATTTTCATTTTCACGGTTTCTCCCAAAACCAGTATTGAGCCACTCGTGATTGAGCGCAACTCTCTCTGTGTGCGGATCACCTAAAATCATGGCGGCAAGTCTTCCTGTTCCTATAGGAAGTCCCTCTTTCCACTCGGTAGCAGGTGATGTGTACCATAGCCTGTCGTTTTTGCCCATAAAGCCTCCTTGCAATTATTTTCTATAAATACATTATACCAATACTTTAAAATATATCAACAGTAAAAATTATTACAAATTCAAATAAAAAACACTGCCCTAGACTAGGGCAGTGAAATTATTTTTTTATTAACTTACATTCCAGAATTTGTATACTCTTGCATCATCTGCTGGAAGGTTGCTTGATATTGAGGCGTACTCATCAAATAGCCCAGGAAGATAAGAAATACTAATATTACGATCATAGCCGCTCTTCCAAAATTCCTCTTATTAATGTTCGGTGAAACAAATGCCCATACAAGCATCTTTATCGCAAATACCATCCATCCGATCATTGGAAGAATTAACCACGCAAAGGTTCCCATCCAGCCCCAGAAGGATATTGGAGTATTTTCATCTTGAACATCATCAGCATAAAGAACTACCTTTTTAGCATCAGATTTATTAATTTCTGAGCCTCCGAACAAATTCGCATAACCACCGGTGCTGCTATTTGCAGTGCTCTTAGAACCATTCTCATTAAGAGAAATGATCTGTCTAAGGCGTTCATCTGCTGCCTTATCATTTGGAATGCCATTTATTTCATTTATACTACTTATAATACTATTTGTAGGAGTATCTGCAAAGCGGTTCTTGAAAGCACCCGTTGGATCTGGCTTTAAATATTCGCCGCAATAAAAGCAAAAATTTGCATCTTCTTCTTTTATTTCTCTACCACAATTCGGACATTTCATCCTCTTTCCCTCCTTTTAACACACACATTTACACATTCTTATATATTTCGAATATTATATCAAAAATCGCATATCAAATCAAGCTTTTCACAAAAAGTTCAATTTTTTCAATTAAAGAAACTTCCATCATCAATCATCTTCTGAATGCGGGCATGCATCCTTCCTATATGCGCTTTTTCATCATCTGTAGCAAATCTTCCTGACATGAAATATTCAGTCTCCGGGTACACAGGCAGCTCATTATAATCCTCAGCTCTTTTAAGAGTTATTCCACTGCCGTAGACATCGTCTGGACTATTGGCATTAAGCAGATTTCCTAAATGTCTTACCGTACCCTCTGCGCCATCAATAAGCACTATATCACTGCCAAATATCTTCCTGAAAACCGGCTTGAAATAAACGAAATGAGTACATCCTAAAACGACCGACGAATACTTTTCTACATCTGTATCCTCAAAACACTCTCTTAAATAAGCCTCGACCTCATCGCCTTCAAATTGCTCCTTTTCAGCAAATTTAACCAAACCCGGAAGAGGCATCATATCAACACGGTGAAGGCTATCCACCTTATCAATTAGATTCTTAAGCTTCGCCTCTCTTAAGGTGACAGGTGTTGCAGTTACCATAATGCGCTTTTTGGCAGTCTCAACAGCAGGCTTTACCGCTGGTTCCATGCCTATTATTGAAAGTCCTTCTCTTGCATAGTAAATACTTCTAAGCCTTGCAACAGCAACACTTGTTGCAGTATTGCAGGCAATAACTATGGCAGAAACGCCCTGCCCTAACAAAAAATCAAATGCATTCTTAGTATATTTAAAAATCTGACTATTGCTCTTATCGCCGTATGGAACATTGTCTGTATCAGCATAAAACACATAAGAAACACCATCTAGCCTTCTATAACATTCATTCAGGACACTTATTCCGCCCATTCCAGAATCAAAAACTCCGATTTTAAGCATTTGCACAACCCTCTTTTATAACTTCACTCTTTTACGTATCTTTTTACGTATCTTTTTACTCACACCGCTTCTGCATTACCGAAAACGGGAGTTAAAAGTTCTCCAATAAAAAAACAGAGCGTCAAAGTTTGACGCTCTGATCTTAATATATTATACCAAATTTTATACAAAAATGAAATATTTTTTTTGATATTACTTAGCTGCTGCATTCACTTTAACATCAGGAACTACCTGGCTATAATCAGCCTTGGCAATATTGCTGATTGGCTTGTAAATAGGGAAGGTAATAACTGAAACTACAAGGCACTTTAAAAGATTGAATGGTGCAACAATGAACATAAGGAAGGTTGAAAGATTTGAAACTGCATCATTCTTTTCTGTTCCCATACCAATAAGAACACTCATGTCCATACCAAATACTCTTGCGTAGGTTGGAAGAAGGACAAATCCATTGAGTAATGAACCTACAATTATACAGAGGATCATTCCACAAGCCATACCAATAACTGCTGTCTTTCTTGACTTCTTTGCATAATAAATGATGCCTGCTGGAACAATAAAGCTGATTCCAATAATAAAGTTAGCGGTTTCACCAACAAAGGCTGTTGATGTGCTAGTTGTCAAAAGATTGAGTAAGATCTTGATGAACTCAATGGTGATACCTGCTGAAGGTCCCATTACGAAGGTTCCAATAAGAACAGGCACCTCACTTAAATCAAGCTTGTAGAAGCCTGGTGCAAAGAATAATGGCATCTCAAAAAGCATAAGAACCATTGCTATTGCTGAAAGAACACCTATAAGTACTACTCTCTTAGTGCGGTTCTTATTTCTGTCTACAGATTCACCGCGTCTTTTTGCAAGAACATTTTCAGCATATCTTGCAAGAGCAATAAATGCTATTATTATAACAACACTTATCACTACAAATGATAAATTTTCTGAAACGGCTGCTCCGAGCTTACCTAAAGTCTCAGGCAGATTTTTCATTCTTTCAATGAACTTTTCCATGATTTCCTCCTGGTTCCATAAAAAAGATTTAGAAACTTCCCCGAAAAGCTCTTGAAAATATAAAAAGCCCTGTGAATTCTCACAGGGCTTAAAGTTTCAAATCAAAGCTCAAATTTCAGGCTCACCTGAATAAGCTTTCAATTCATTCTTCTATCATCCAGACTATACTGTCGGTACCGTAGTTGCAACGGTTCAGCTTTTTTAAGCTCGCGGACTATACCGCCGATCGGGAATTACACCCTGCCCCGAAGAAATTTCTATTTAATTATGATTGTTATTTATTTCACAACTGCATTCTATCATTACACTCATAAAATGTCAAGCATTATTTAAATCAAAGATTGTGTCAAGTATTCCTTAATTTTTACCTTTTGCCAACGAAAATTATACACTAACTAAATCAAATTCCAAACACCGTTCCAAGTAACCCTCCAAGTAAAAGTACTACTACCGGAACAATATATTTTCTCGGGTGATGCCACAGATCAGTTTCATTTTCCCACTTTGTAATCGGGCAGTAGTATTCAAGTGCGGTAGCAACTATTGTTCCAATGACAGCAAGAATAACTCCAAGCGTAATCATCCTTGCATCTACTGAAGAATACTTAATATTCCAGCTTACAAGAAATACTGTATAAGCAGTGCAAATATACGTAAAAATAAATGCTCCATAAGGTAAAAGGAAGGTCTTTCCCCCTCCTGGAAGGGTACGGATTCCCTTTTCAAGGTCTTTATCACAGGAAATGAGAATATAAAGCGGTGTATTTACAGAAAGAATTGCAAAGCCTATATATATGAAGTACTTTGTAAGCTCCTTATCTGGCAATGCATCTGTAAGTACAAAAGGAATTGCCGCTGCAAGTACCAACAGGACTGCTGAATTAACGAGATAGTTCTTATGTGAAAAAAGATATCTAAAAAGATAAGTCCATACCAGGTTATGCTTATGACTTCTTCTCTTTCCTGCATTAGCCCCGCGTGAAACTGCTGTATCATAAAAGATATAGCCATCAGCACCATTAAGTATTAGAAGTGATAAGAGCACTGCAATTCCAAAAAATCCCATCATTACAAAAGCGTTCATTTCACCAAAGCTCTCACGGAGAACAAATATACTTCCGATCAAAAGTGCCATCAGAATAAAGGATACTGCTCTAAGCTTTTTATTAGCATAAATTGCTGCGCAAAGGCATACTGCAGAACCCCCCGCAAGTACAGCACAGATGAGCACCTTCACATCGAGCTTATTTATTGAAAAAATAAGTGCCCAGAGCATCATTGTTCTAGTTAATAAGACATAAAGGCCAGTAGATGAAATGTATGAAAATATCAGACTCTTATCTGAAAAAGGCATCATTACCATGTGTCTATGCTGCTCTAAGGCATCCTTTGAATTTAAAGCAGTAACCATAATTCCAAAGGTAAAAGCAAAGCTGCTAAAATAAATAATGAAAGGAGCTACATAAAGACTTATGTCAGCGGACTTCATCCCAGTAAATATAACCACCGAAATGAAAAGATTCTTTAACAGTCTCTCATATTTGCTACCAAACAGCTTTTTACCGAATGCATTAAACATCATCTTCATACTGAAGTGCCTCCCTGATTACCTCTGGCTTAATTTCATCTCCCAAAAAGCTTTTTGAAATTCTTCCGTTTTCTAAAACAAGAACTCTATCTGATGTAAGAGTAATGCTCTCTAGAATGTGGGATGAAAATAATAAGGTTCCATATTTCTTATAGTCTGCAATTTGTTTATATAAAAATTCTGTGCTCTGAAAATCCAGGCCATTTACCGGCTCATCTAAAAGAAGTATTTCCGGCCTTAGTGCAAAGCCTGCGATAAGGAAAGCCTTCTTTTGATTTCCCGTTGAAAGATCCTTTAAAAGCGTATTTTCATACTTTTCAAAGTGAAAACCAGCAACCAGCTCATCAACGCCTTCAAGTTTCTTTTTGTAAGCACCGCTTACATAGGTCAGGTACTCCCTAAAGGTAAAATACTGAAATGCTCTATCCTCAGCAAAGACAATGTATCTGTCCTTTTTAAAGGAATTCTTTCTAAAATCAAAGTCTTTTCCCTTATATTTCTTATCACTTACTTCAAAGCCTTTCAAAAGCCCTGTAAGTACCTTAAGGAAGGTTGTCTTTCCTGCTCCGTTCAATCCAATAAGTCCCACAACCTCATTTTCATATAAATCAAGAGAAAAATCCTTAAGGATTTTATTATCCTGATTATACCACGCCTTTAATCCGTTTATTTCAAGTATTTTCGAAGTATTCATATCTCTTTCCCTGTTCCTTTTTTTGCCTTTACTTTTTTTGCCTTTACTTTTTCTGCCTTTACTTTTTTTGCCTTTACTTTTTTTGCCTTTACTTTTTTTTGCCTTTACTTTTTTTTGCCTTTACTTTTTTTGCCTTTACTTTTTTTGCCTTTACTTTTTCCTTTGCCTTTTCCCTGACCCTATGCGCAGTTTTCTTAGTTCTCTTTACCGCTTCCTTTATTTCCCTTTTCCCTCTTTACTATCATAATTCCTGAAGCTAAATATGCTATTCCTAATACAGCAGCAGCTATCATGTTGCTGCCCTTTCCTGCAATTAATCCATAAACGCTTACTGCCGCAAGTATAGCTCCAATAACCAATCTTGTAATTCCATGTCTCATATATTTATTCTCCTTTTCTTCAAAGTTTTATTTTCTGTATCTCTTTGATGATGCAATTTTACAATAAAAAAACCATTCGTGCGTAAATGTCCACGAATGGTAATTTTTTGTCCGTAAATTTCATTTTTCCCTTTTAATTTTAAGAACAACTATATATTCAATTATATTCAGACTGCCTTAAGCTAAATCTAACTATTTAGCCCCTTAAAACGATAGTGTCACAACTGAAGTAAACAAGTCTCCCTTGAAGCTGGAATTAAGAACACCGTCGTATTTAGCCGCTGCTGCCTTAGCGCTCTTTATTCCAAAGCCGTGGAGGCCCCCGTCCTTTTTGCTTGTCTTATATACACCGTCTTCCTCTACCGGCATGACTTCATAGGTATTTTCAATCTTAATTACCAGCATCTGCTGGATTCTTCTAATAAGAAGCCTCATTTTCCTCTTCTCTTTATTCTCTACCTTAGAGCAGGCCTCGATGGCATTATCCAAAAGATTAGCGAGGATAGCGCAAAGATCACTGCTCTTTATGTTTGTATTACGAGGAAATTCGACCTCTATGGTAAAGGCTATCTGCTTTTCTTCTGCAAGCTTTTTCTTGCTGCTTATCAAATAATCAACCGTTTCATCACCTGTCCAGACACCGACCTCGAGGGTACTTCCACTACCAGTCAGCTCATCAAGATAGCTTAGAGCCTCATCGCTGTTTCCTTTTATAAGAAAATTTCTAAGAACACCGCAGTGATTTCTAAAATCATGGAACAGCTTAGCGTTGTTCTCATAGCTTCGGCTAAGCGACTGATATTCCCTCTCAAGAATCATCGCTTCATTTTCCTTCGTCCTTGCAATTTCCTTCTCTGCATCATACTGCCTGCGCATCTGGAACACCAAAATCGACACAAGAATGAAGATTGCATAATACTGCAGTGAGAAAATCTCATCATTATCTATGCCAGTGGCTCCATTTGAAGTAATAAAATTAATGGTTGCCATTGCTAAAATAGCAAAGACGCTTCCTGCTCTCATAAGGAACTTGTTGGATACCTTCTTAAGAGTGAACAATAAAAAGAACACTGCCATAATAATAACTGCTCCCGCTAAATTTACGTAGCTTCCTTTAGCCTCAAGCATCCTATAGCACGCCGCATCCTTTGTCAAAATCACAAAACCAAGGGCTAAGAGCTTTGTAAAAAGCACGGCCACAAATTCATAACTAATAGCCAAAAAAAGACTAAGTCTTCTGTCCGCTCCCCTAAAGGCCATGCTTCCAATGCATACGCAAAGAGCCTCGGCAAAGCAAATTACAGCATATTTATCAGCCGACATATCTACGTTAAAAACAAAAAAAGGAACTGCAAGGCAGACAATAAGTCCAAGTGCAATTTCCTTCTTATTTATTTTACATTTGGAAAGCGCCCTAGCGTTCACCAAGGCTCCACCGCAAATATGAAGAAACATAGTAATTGCTGTAATAATCTTTACTAATTTCATCCTAAATGCTCCCCCCAATATGAATTAATCTTATCTTTGACCTCCTGCAGATGGGATCTGCTGATTGGAAGATGAAGTCCATTTTTCATAACAGCCTCGCCGTCCTTCACCTGCATTATGTGAATAATATTAACAATGCAGCCTCTATCCGTAAAAATGAATTCCTCTGCAGCAAGCTCATCAAATACCTGCTGAAGACTTTTTCTGACCTTAGTACTCTCCTCACCAAAAAATATCTCAGCATTCTTTCCATCTCTTTGAATATAAAGAATATCCCTATAAGGAATCTTCTCAAGTCTGCTACTTGTTGAAATGGTATAGACCTTGCCGCCTTCAAGCGAAAGCAGGCGGATTGCATCTGATACAGCAAGAGGAAGCTTTTCCTTTCGTCTATCCTTTGGAACATATCTAAATATTGAAAGTTCAAAAGCATCTATTGCAAATTCAATGTGAGAGGTAATGAAAATGATCTTGACATTAGGGAGAAAGGGCTTTACCTTACCGGCCACATCCATGCCGCTAAACCCCGGCATCTCAATATCAAGCAGAATAAGGTCGTAGTAAAATCCATCCTCAGTTATATCGTATAGAATATTATCTGAAGAAGTGTAGGTAATAATTTCGCCGGTCTCACTATTAGACTTAAGACAGTATTCTACAACTGTCTTATGACTATCAACCATCTCCTTCTCATCATCACAAATCGCAATACGTAACATACACCTACTCCTACTCCACTTTCATCAATCAAAATAGCCTGGATTGCTAGAGAGCCTGCGAACTAAAGCCTTAGGAAGCTTATCATAGATTCTACCAAGCTTATAGCCAAAAAGTTTAGCCGCACTCTTCACCCCAAGATCAACTATGCCCATAAAGGCTCTCTGACCTAAAAGGTACTTTATAGTTGAAAAAACAAGCTTTGCACCCTCCTTAGCAGGTGGCACCTCATCAAAGACCTCATGGTACTGCTTATGAGATACTCCAAGGTCAAAATAACGCTTAAAATACTGCTTTCCTGTATAGTTATGAGAGTGCACTACCTTACAATCGGCTGCATAGTAAACACTATATCCCTTCTTAAGAAGAGCCGCGCAAAGAAGTGAATCCTCTAGGAAGATAGTCTTCTTAACAAAGCCGCCCGCCTCAAGATAAGCCTTCTTATCGTAAATAGCACAGACATTTGAGAAGAAATAGGTCTTTATACCAAGAGTCTCTAAATCCTTAAGGCTCTTCTTTCTGCATTCAGCGGGATAGTTGAAAAGCCTTGTATAACCCTCAACAATGTCAGCATTAACAGCAGGAAGCTGCCTTGCGTAGGCTGCAACAGGAACCTCCTCGTTGGTAATATTACCAGTGAGCTTATGAAGCATTTTTTCTATAAGGTAATTATCTGCCGGCACAGCATCCTGAGTCATAAAGAGCATGTAATCAGCCTTTGAAAGCTCTGCTGCACGCCTTCTTGTGCCACCGTGATCAAATTCCTTCTGAGGCACATCAACAATGCGGATATCGACCTTCTTTGTCATATAAGGCTTATTATTTCTCAAATTTCTTCTGATTCTGTTTTTTAAGGACTGTGCATCGAGAAAGGTATTTTCCGGCACAGTATTCATCAAAATCACAGAATCAGGTAAAATACTCTGATTCAAAAGGCTCAGCATAAGCTTGTCGAACTTTTTATCAGGCTTATATACCGGAATAATAACGTCAACGCTCATATTAATCTCCTTTGATTAATTTCTACCAAATTCACTAAGAATAAGGCCTTCGTTTCTATCAAGCACTGTCTTAACACTCCACTCATGAATAAATACAAGCAGAGGCTTATCATGCATATCCTTAACTCTCTTACAATCGCTTGTAAGATTAAGTCTTGAAGCGTAAAGATCCATATCCTCTTCCTTATTCTCGATCCAGCGGATATGCTCATATGGAAGCGGATCTAAACGGATTTCAACACCATACTCACTCTCTAGGCGGTACTTTAAAACATCGAACTGAAGCACACCAACAGCACCAACAACAACCTCACCGAGACCGCCGCTGAATTCCTTAAAGAGCTGGATGGCACCTTCCTGTGCAATCTGAGTAACGCCCTTTACGAACTGCTTACGCTTCATGGAATCTACAAGACGAAGACTTGCAAAGTGCTCAGGAGCGAAGGTAGGCATACCGCCGAATCTGAACTTATCAGGAAGCGTTGTAATAGTATCACCGATTGAGAAAATACCCGGATCAAATACACCGATAACGTCGCCTGCATAGGCCTCATCAATGACCTTACGCTCATTAGCCATAAGCTCCTGAGGCTGAAGAAGACGCATCTTCTTATCACCCTGCACATGATAAACTTCCTTTTCTGCATCGAACTTACCTGAGCAGATTCTCATGAAAGCAATTCTATCACGGTGATTCTTATTCATATTAGCCTGAATCTTAAAGATGAAGGCTGAGAACTTATTATCAATAGGATCGATCATTCCCTGGTCTGACTCTCTTGGAAGAGGACTTTCAGTCATCTTAAGGAAATGCTCAAGGAAGGTTGAAACACCAAAGTTATTTAAAGCAGAGCCAAAGAATACAGGAGTAAGCTTACCGGCACGAACAGTATCCATGTCGAACTCACTAGAAGCTCCGTCAATGAGCTCGATTTCCTCAGCAAGCTTTTCATGAGCCTCTTTACCTAAAACTTCATCTGTCTTAGGATCACCCAATTCTACTAATGTAGTATCAACCATCTTCATGCCGAAATTAGCAGCTGTAAACTTAAGGATCTTCTTTGTATCTCTATCATAAACGCCCTGGAACTCTCTACCTGAACCGATAGGCCAGTTGATAGGATAAGTAGCAATGCCAAGAATGCTCTCGATCTGATCTAAGAGCTCGAAGGTATCTCTAGCATCACGGTCCATCTTATTTATAAAAGTGAAAATAGGAATGTGACGAAGAACGCAGACCTTAAAGAGCTTGATTGTCTGCGCCTCAACACCGTTTGCAGCATCGATGATCATAACTGCAGCATCTGCTGCCATAAGGGTTCTATAAGTATCCTCTGAGAAGTCCTGATGGCCCGGGGTATCAAGAATATTGATGCAATAGCCCTCATAACCAAACTGCATAACTGAACTGGTTACTGAAATACCACGCTTCTTTTCGATTTCCATCCAGTCAGAAACTGCATGCTTATCAGTCTTCTTGCCCTTAACAGAACCTGCTGTATTAATGGCTCCTCCGTAAAGAAGAAGCTTTTCTGTCAGTGTTGTCTTACCAGCATCTGGGTGAGAGATGATGGCAAAGGTACGTCTCTTTTCTATTTCCTGTCTTAAATTATCCATTTTTCTTATCTCTTTCTTTATTAAAAAATCAAATTCAGCCGTTACATTATAAAACACTTTTGCATTTTTTGTCAACACCTTATGTTTTTCGTATTTACTGCTTAATGCTTTCCCGATTTAGTGCTTTATGCTTTCCCGAGTTAGCACTTTATGCTTTCCAGATTTAGCGCTTAATGCTTTCCCGATTTAGTGCTTTATGCTTTCCCGGGAATACCTAATACAAACCAAACAATACCCATGAGCCTAAGCCCATGGGTATTTAGCTTTATTATTTTAAGATTTAGAAGCTGCTCTTTTCTCAGTCCTTCTTTTTTCTTATTTAATTACTTCTTGCTTGAAGACTTTTTATCAGTGGCCTTTTCCTGCTCTTTTTTAGCCTCTAAAGCTGCCTCAGCCTTCTTCTCGTTATTGTTACCATAACCATAGCCATACCTGTAACCGTACTTATAACCGTACTTGTAACCGTACTTATAGCCATACTTCTTGTAGCCATAGCCAGTAGAAGAACCAGCAACCGCATTAAGGATAACACCAAGCACATTTACGTTTGAAAGCTTAGCACCCTCAAGAGCATGCTTGATATCATAGCTTGTTGTTGACTCGTACTCAGTAACAAGAACGATGCCGGCAATAGAATCTGAAAGACCATAAACATCTGAAACCATGTTTACAGGTGGTGTATCAATAAGGATAACAGTGTACTGCTCCGTGGCCTCTGCAATAAGATTCTTAAGAGCCTCTGATGCAAGAATTTCTGAAGGGTTTGGAGGAATTGTACCAGCTGTAAGAAGATCTACAAAGCCATCACAATCCTTATCCTTATAAACTGCCTTATGAACAACTGCATCAAACTTCTTCTGCTTTGAAACGATATTTGAAAGACCCGAGTCATTCTTTATATTATAAATCTTATGCTGAACCGGCTTACGAAGGTCACCATCTATAAGAAGAACCTTTTCATTAGCCATTGCCATTGCGATAGCAATGTTAGTTGTGGTAGAAGACTTACCCTCACTTGGGTTAGCTGAGGTAACAGCTATTACCTTCTTGCCCTGAGTTGCAACAGCAAACATAATGTTTGTTCTGATTGACTTAAAGGATTCTACTACGCTAAATGGAAGCTCCTTATTAAGAATAGTCTCAAAACTAAAATTATTTTTTTTCGAAGGATCAACGTTTCTTCTCTTTTTCTTATCCTTCTTTGTACCATAGTCCATGACCTCACCAAGAACTGAAAGGCCGAACTTCTTATTAATATCTTCAGCATCCCTAAAGGTATTATCCGTGATAGTACGGATAACAATGGCAGCTGCCACAAAAATGAAACCGATAAGGAAGCCCATGATTGTATATCTGCTTACGCTAGGACCAGACTTTACAGTAGCTGGAACTGCTGCACCGATAATTTCAACTGAACCTGCACCAACTATTCTTATAAGATAATCAGGTGCAACCTCAGCAAATATATTACTTATTTCTGCTGAAAGCTCTGCATTAGGTGTTGTTGCTGAAACCTTAAGAACCTCAGTATTATCTACAGCACCCATGGAAACATAGTTTAAAATAGAACCGGTTGTTGGACATCCATTCTCATCAAGAGCAAAATAACGCTTTAAATAATCTCCATCATGATTTTCTGCAAGAGTTTCTGCAACCTCGCCTACAACTACAGGATCCTTTAAGATAACTATGTAAGTCATAACAAGTGACTTAGATGCATTAAGGTCAGACGTAGTAACTGAAGAAACCGTCTCTGTACTATTTAAATTCTTTACATACATTCTAATAGAAGAAGTAAAGGTTTCTGGTAAATAAAACTTAGCATAGCTAAAGCCTATCGCTGCGCAAAGAACTGCAGCTATGGCAAGCATCCACCATTTTCTGAGCAAAGCCCAAAATAATTCTAGTAAATCAATCTCAACTTCATCTTTTTGCTGTTCCATCAGTTAATGCCCTTTCTAATAACAATTCTAAACAATACATAACCCGGGGCATGCCAAAACGTTTATTTTGAATAACTTAAACGTTTTCGAAATGGAGATCCGATAAAAATATTTCATTTTTAATAACGGATTACCAACATACCCATACAGTCTAAAATAATAATATGAAAAATCTAAAAAGTCAATAACCAATTTAGGCTATTTATAGAAAAAAATAATTACGATTGAATTATTTCTTTATTTATTAGTGATGGAAAAGACGAAGTCCTGTAAATGTCATAACCATATTGTGAGAATCTGCAGCTTCGATAACATTATCGTCTCTGATTGATCCACCTGGCTGAGAAACATACTTAACACCAGACTTGAAAGCTCTCTCGATATTATCTCCGAATGGGAAGAAAGCATCTGAACCAAGAGCTACATCTGTATTCTGATCAAGCCATGCTCTCTTTTCTTCACGAGTAAATACCTCAGGCTTAACCTTAAAGATATTCTGCCACTTGCCCTCTTCAAGAACATCCATATAATCCTCACCGATATAAAGATCGATAGCATTATCTCTATCCGGACGCTTAATTGTATCAAGGAATGGAAGCTCAAGAACCTTTGGACACTGACGAAGGAACCAGTTATCTGCCTTGCTGCCAGCAAGTCTTGTACAATGGATACGGCTCTGCTGACCAGCACCGATACCGATTGCCTGTCCGCCCTTAACATAGCAAACTGAATTTGACTGAGTATACTTAAGAACGATCATAGAAATCATAAGATCTCTCTTAGCTGACTCTGGAAGGTCTGTATTCTTTGTAACTATCTTTCCAAGGAAGTTCTCATCGATAACAGCATTATTTCTGCCCTGCTCAAATGTAACACCGAAAACCTGCTTGCGCTCGATTTCCTCTGGAACATAATCAGCATCGATCTTGATAACGGCATAATTGCCCTTCTTCTTGCTCTTTAAGATTTCAAGAGCTTCTGGCTCGTAGCCTGGAGCAATAATACCATCAGAAACCTCATGCTGGATGAGCTTTGCTGTAGCAACGTCACATACATCTGAAAGTGAAATAAAATCACCGAAAGAGCTCATTCTATCAGCGCCTCTTGCTCTAGAATATGCGCATGCAAGTGGTGAAAGCTCTGTATCATCATCTACCCAGTAAATCTTCTTCTCGATTTCTGTAAGAGGAAGGCCTACTGCAGCACCAGCTGGAGAAACATGCTTGAAAGATGTAGCAGCTGGAAGACCAGTAGCCTGCTTTAACTCCTTAACGAGCTGCCAGCCATTGAATGCATCAAGAAGATTGATGTATCCTGGCTTACCATTTAAAACTTCAATAGGAAGATCACTTCCATTTGCCATATATACTCTAGATGGCTTCTGATTTGGATTGCAACCATACTTTAACTGTAATTCGTTCATTTTAATACTTCCTTTCAATGTTCTAGCCTAACATATGTTAAGTTTTATATCTGTTTACTGATTCGGATTACTTATTCCGAACGCAGATTTCTATCACCGGTTCTGATCATTCATATCGACTGATGATTACATTACTGATTCTTATTAAGGATTCTTGTCTCGTATTTTCCTGTAGCAATGTCGATGAATCTTACGAAAAGAGAAACCTTATTATCTTCATTGAGGTTTGTCCAAACAGCGTTTGTGAATTCGTCGATATTTCCTGTGATGTCTACAGGTGTAGGCTCACCCTCATAGCTTGGAAGTGGATTTCCATCGCCCATGTATGTATGAATGAAATGTCCCTGACCAGCCTTAGGGTTGTCATAATCAAAGGTAAAACGAAGACACTCATCAGGATCTCCGTTGTTGCTCTTAAGGATAGACATTGAATACTTGTACTTTCCGTCCTTAACATTCATGATACCTGAGATTCTAGGGGTGTAGTTTGGAGCATCAGGCTCGAACTCTCTGCATCTTAAAGACTCCTCGAAAGTCTGACCAGCCTTCATATTATCAAAGATTGTATCTGTCTGATCACCATTTGTTACGATTGTATCATTACCAAGCACTCTAACAGGTGCATAAATGATAAGACTTGGATCCTCAAGCTTGCTCTCATCGAAAGCCTGTGTGCGGATGCCCTCACCGTCTTCAACAAATACTCTGTTTCTTGAATTAACGCTTCTTCCCATGATGAAATATGCTGTAACTGCATACTTTCCATCTGTTGACTTACCGATAACGATACCACGTCCCGGGTAAGCATTTGTGTTAAGTTCTGTGTTCAAACTCTTAATTTCCATGTCAGTTTCCTTTCAAGGTAAAAATTATTTTTTTAACCGTCCTCGCATTCTCCCTAAAAGATGACTCAGATCAGTTTTTTACATATTATATAGGCTGTTTTTATGACAGCCTGAATATCATAGCCGCTACTCATAGCTATTACTTATGGCCTTTTTTCTTATCTCTTGCATTATCGATCTTTGCTTTCTGGAATCTTCCTATCATAGGCATCATCCATGAATCTGGAATGAGTCTTGAGAAAACAAAGAACAGCTTTGGCATCACTCCTGGAACTATGCGGAATTTTCCCTCAAACAGCTTATCAAGAGCATACTTTGCAACTCTCTTACTATTTGCACCCGGCATTCCAAAGCTAACCTTTGCGACCTTATTGAACTCTGTCTTGACAGGCCCAGGGCAAAGCACTGAAATATGAACATTTCTTCCTGAATACTTTATTTCCTGAAGAATAGCCTGTGATAATCTATAAACATAATTTTTCGTCGAATAATAGGTGGCCATCATTGGTCCTGGCATAAAGCCGGCAACCGAAGCCACATTTAAAATAAAGCCATGGTCTCTTCTCTTAAAATCACGAAGAAACAGCTTTGTAAGCATATGAAGAGCAATGACATTAGTTTTTATCATGTTAATGTCGCTATCAAGCCCGTCCATGGAATCTACAGCATAGCTATTGCTTCCATCCGGACCATTTCCCGTAACATCATCAAAATAGCCCACACTTCCAAAGCCCGCATTATTGATCAGAACATCAATATTCTGCTCGCAATACTCTTTATAAAGTGCCTTAACTGCATTTTCATCAGTAAGATCACACGGATACACCTGAACATTTACTATATTCTTAAGCTGCTCCTTTAGCTCATTAAGACGGTCTTCTCTTCTTGCAACAAGTATAAGATCGAAGCCCCTCTTTGAAAGCTGAATCGCCATGTCGCGGCCAAGTCCCGCACTTGCACCGGTAATAAGCGCCTTCATACTGCTACCTCCTTACTCCTTTTAATTGTAAAGCCCATACGAAATTATTATAGCATACAGCCGATTATAATACAAATAATTTTTTCTTACAAAATTTCATGCCTAATCACACTTTAAATTATTACATTTGCACATTTGCTTTTTTATCTATTTCCCATTTTAAACAGTTTCATATACCAGTGCTATAGCATTTAGTGCTATAGCATTTATTACTTAGCATTTAGTACTTTAACATTTAGTACTTTAGTTCATATCATGATTAACATTATATGTTATAAAAAGCAGCTATAATCACCAGATCATAGCTGCCTAAAATTTACTTATTAGCTCTTACATCCTTCATTTCTATAAGGTCTGAAGCTGTGTCGCCCTTTAGCTTTAAACCTTCCTTCTCATTTATCATGTTGTGGAGCTTTTCTGCAATGCGGTACCAATGCTGCACCCTGTTCTCAAGCTTAAAATAATGCCTAAGATAAAAGCCAAATAATATGATGACAATGAGCATAAGCAGCCCCATAAGAAGAGCCACCTCTGGTATATTAACTACGGCATAATAGACAATGAGCCATATCCCCATAAGGGCCACGCAGGTCATAAGGGTGACAACAAGATGGATCATTCTCTCATGCTGAAGCCAGGCAAGCTTTTTCTCATGCCATTCAAGGAGCTTTTCAGGAGCTACGCCCTCTTTTAAGCCCTCCGCGATGTATTTTTCCTCATCATCGCAGAACCCCATCATATTGATTCCATATACATCACTGCGCTTTGCCATATTACCAGCCTTTCTGCCGCAAAAACAGCACGCTAATTAGTCCTCATAGCCATTAGGATTATTCTTCTGCCAGTTCCATGAATCACGACACATATCCTCAAGACCAAGCTCTGCCTTCCAGCCAAGCTCTAACTCAGCCTTCTTAGGGCTGCAGTAGCACTGAGCGATATCACCAGCACGGCGAGGCTTAATTGAATAAGGAACCTTTACATTATTTACCTTCTCAAAAGCCTTTACCATATCAAGAACTGAATAACCATGTCCTGTACCAAGGTTGCATATAAAACAGCCCGGATTTGTACGAAGCTTATCGATAGCTTTTACATGAGCCTTAGCTAAATCTACAACGTGAAGATAATCTCTTACACCTGTTCCATCTGGAGTGTCATAGTCATTACCGAAAACACCGAGCTCATCACGCTTGCCAACAGCAACCTGAGTGATGAAAGGCATAAGATTGTTAGGTCTGCCCTTAGGATTCTCACCGATTCTTCCTGAAGCATGAGCTCCAACAGGGTTGAAGTAACGAAGAATAACCATATTCCACTCTGGATCAGCCTTCTGAATATCCATTAAGATCTGCTCGAGCATTGACTTTGTCCAGCCATAAGGATTTGTACAAACACCCTTAGGGCAGTTCTCTGTGATAGGGATTTCTGCAGGATCTCCATAAACGGTAGCACTAGAAGAAAATACAAAATTCTTTGCTCCGTGCTTTCTCATTACATCAAGTAATACTAAAGTTCCACCAATATTATTGCTATAATACTCCCATGGCTTTTCAACAGACTCTCCAACAGCCTTAAGTGATGCGAAGTTAATTACCTCAGTGATATCATTTTCAGAAAAAATCTTTTCAAGATCCTCTCTGTTTCTGATGTCTGCATCATAAGACTTAAAATCCTTACCTGTGATTTCCTTAACTCGCTCTAGCGCCTTTGGTGATGAATTGGTATAATTATCCATCACTACAGCCTCATATCCCCCGTTCAGAAGCTCTACTAATGTATGTGTGCCAATGTAACCTGCGCCTCCTGTAAGTAAAATTGCCATTTTGTTCCCTCCTAAATTATCAAATATATATCGTTTTTTTATAACAACTTCATTCTAAACTTGAAACTAACAAAAGTCAATGTAGTTATTTATCTTTTACAATGCATTCACAGAGTGATATACATAGCTTAATTATTAGTAAGCTTCATATCTCCGTTCTTTATAAAGCCTGCCTTCCTCATTACCTCTGCAATTCCAAGTACAAGCGCGCCTGGAAGAAGAAAATGCATTACTACAATTTCAACAAGCACTATAGCAGGTTTCATTCCTGCAGCGGTCATTGTCTGAAACTCTGCAATCTGACCTACAAGACCAGAAGATCCCATACCGGAGCCCACTGGAGAGCTTATCATCTTAAGCACCATAGTTGATAACGGAGCAAGAAGCGCCGAAGAAATGATTGATGGAAGCCATATCTGAGGGCGGCGTACAATATTAGGCATCTGAATCATGCTAGTTCCAACGCCCTGAGAAATAAGGCCGCCGAAGCCGTTTTCTCTGTAGCTTGCAACAGCAAAGCCTATCATCTGGCAGCAGCAGCCGATTGTAGCTGCGCCGGCAGCAAGACCTGTAATTCCCATTGAAATACCGATTGCTGCAGAGCTGATAGGAAGTGTAAGGAAAATTCCCATAAGTACAGAAACAATTACACCTCCAACAAATGGATGTGCATCAACATTTACATTAACAAGATTACCGAGCCAGGTCATGAACCTTGAAATAGGAGGTCCGATAACAAAGCCCACTACTGAACCAAAAGCGATTGAAACGGTAGGAGTAAGGATTATGTCAAGCTTTGTTCTGCCTGAAATAAGGCTGCCAAGCTCAATAGCTGCAAAGGCTGCAACAAAGGCGCCAAGAGGCTCACCCGGTTTACCAAGTGTTATTTCTGTCATGCCTGTAACGGCCGGAAAAGCTCCTATCATACCAGCTGTAGCAGCTGAAATAATCACCAAAGGACTGCTCTTATACTTAGCAGCAACACCAACACCGATGCCGGCACCTGTC
>JAEEGF012492496.1_pt1 | contig 51581 bp, 41 predicted proteins | sample 9134171 | NCBI WGS metagenome assembly JAEEGF01 (sample SAMN16246542, study PRJNA631951) | gut metagenome | biome: gut microbiome; feature: rumen; material: AP-attached | host: Bos | place: Iran: Karaj | collected 2018-10
TACGAAGCTGCTGGAGAGGTATTCCCTCACCTATTTCTCTTCATGCCTCTTTTCAAAAAGAGATAGACCTGACTCCCTCGCAGATCCGTGCTGTGGAGCAGATTGGAGAGTGGGAATTCCTGTGCATCAGCGACGAAGAAATGATCGATACTGCCATTACGCATTGGTTCAGCCGTGATGACCGTCTAGTGCGCATCTATCAGGGCACGCTGCGACTGGGCATCGACTTCCAGGATTGCCAGGAGCACTGGGCTACCAGCAAGGGCGACACCGCTATTCTGCGCCTGCCTCCCATCAAGTTGCTTGACCGCAGGTTCATTGACGAAGCACGTACCCGTTCTTTCTATGAACTAGGGGAATGGGATGCTCAAGCCAAGGAAGATTTGTACCATCGTGCCCAGCAAACTATGATAAAACGCTGCATAACTCGCGAGAATATCCAACGTGCTGAAGAAAATGCACGCACGCAAGTGGAGGCTCTTTTCCGTACATTGGGTTACAAGGCTGTGAGAGTGGAAATCCAACCAAATTCCTAACAAGAAGAGTCCTTCTCTGTGGTGGGAAAAGGACTCTCGAACTATATGTGATCCGATATTACAGACTCACTTTTTTCTTCACTGGCTTTGACTCGTTCTGAAGTCGGTCAAGCGCAGTAACGTAGTACACGTAGCGGGTTTCACCACCCTTGTACTCCAGATTCAGGAACGTGTTTTGGGTGATGCAATAGATGTTCTTGGAATCCTTGAAATCAACGGGCTGGTCCTCAGTAAAACGATATACCACATACTGACGCGCCTTGTCCATCTCCTTACGCCCACGTGGAGCTGACCAGAAAAGAATGGGGCCATCTGTTGTCCAGACCGTCTTGCACTTGCGTACCTTCTTGGGAGCCTTGGAGTCAATCCAGGGACAGAGAGGTTGCAGCGCGATGGTATTGTGGTAATACTGGCGCAGGAAAGAGCCATAGTTGCCCTCGTCGTCCACCACAGCCTTCGCATACCATTGACAACTGCCATAAATACCAGGCAGCGAGCGTTGAAGAGCATACTTGGCACCCATCTGGTGAGCATGAGGATTGTTGGGATCAGTATGCTTTATGGTACGCATCACATCCTGTCCCACATAGAGAGGGCGCTGGCCTGCATGCTGACTCCACCAACGAATCAGCGTCTCATAGTCAGCTGCCTTGTTGCCAATCTCCCAATAAATCTGTGGAATGTTGTAGTCTACCCAGCCTTTCTCTACCCACTTCAGCACGTCTGCATAGAGGTCATCATAGTTCTGTAAACCTGTGGTGGCACTTCCATTTGGATCTGTACGCTGATTACGATATATGCCGAAAGGAGCGACTCCAAACTTTACCCAAGGCTTCACGGAACGGATGGCCTTGCAGGCCTGCTCCATGAACTTGTTCACGTTTTCGCGCCGCCAATCACCTCTATCACCTCCCTTGCTGTATGCCTGATAACTGGCATCGTCAGGGATGGCCACACCTGCCACAGGATAGGGGTAGAAATAGTCGTCCATGTGAATACCATCCACATCATAACGCTTCACGATGTCCTTAATGACTTCACAAATAAAGTTTCGGTTCTCTGGAATACCTGGATCGAAGAGCAACAAGCCATCATAGTCGAAGAAATGGTCGCGATGGCTGAAATAGGCGTGAGTGTTAGCCAGCGTAGTTGTAGCCTTCGTCTTGGCACGGAATGGATTAATCCAAGCGTGGCACTCCATATTGCGCAGATGACACTGCTCCACCATCCAGGCCAGTGGATCCCAGAAAGGATTGGGCGCTTGGCCCTGCTGCCCCGTCAGGAAACGGCTCCAAGGCTCATACCTGCTCTCATAGAGAGCATCACCCTCACAGCGAACTTGAAAGAAAATGGCATTGATGCCATCCTGCTGCAACACATCCAACTGTTCAGACAAGGTCTTTTGCATAGCATCTCGACTCATGCCCTGAAACTGTCCATTCACACTTTGAATCCAGGCTCCACGAAACTCTCTTTTAGGATTCTGAGCCATCACGAAGGCTGCTAACAAAAGCAGCATAAAAGTAATCTTGCTTCTCATATTGCTTGCAAAGATAATAATTTTTATTCACAATCCTTCACTTCTCTGTATAGTTTTTCTGTTTCTATGGCAAAAGAGAGCATTGTTGTGGCGTCTTGGCAAAGAAAAAGAAAAATTCTCTTGTTTTTGCAATCGTTTTTCGTAACTTTGCAACAAGTCTAATCAAATTAACATCCTTATTTAATATATCTTCAGATGAAAACAAACGCAGCATTATACGTAATCATGGGAGTGATCATTCTCTCTTGCAAACCAGACGATAGCGGCAAATACGATTATCAGAATGAAAACCTCCCCACAGAGCAAAGAGTGAAGGACCTGATGAGCAGAATGTCTCTGGAGGAGAAAGTGAACCAAGTAAGTGCACAACTGCTGTTTTTCAAGGAATTCTATGAAAAAAGGGACTACGGGAAGGGGCATGTGCGCAACATAGGCCACTTCCTGTGGGAAGGGGGCATTCCCAATGATGCAAAGTCAGTTGCGGAACACATCAACGAAGACACCAAACGTTCCATCGAGGCCAATCGATGGGGCATTCCTGTGCTGCAGCATGGCGAGGCTCTGCATGGAGCCCAGTGGGGCAACGCCACCTGCTTTCCTCAGAGCATTGCAATGGCTGCCACGTTTGACGACAGCCTGTACTACCAGATGGGACAGGTCGTAGCCGAAGAACTTAGAGCTGTAGGAGTACGTCAGGTCTATGCGCCTGTAGTAAACATCACGCGTGACCAGCGATGGGGACGTGGCCAGGAGAGCTATGGTGAGGACGTCCTGCTGAACTCCAGGATGGGTGTTGCTTATGTGAAGGCTTTAGAAGGAGGTGGCGTGGTGGCAACTCCCAAACATTTTGTGGACAATTACGGGGAAGGAGGACACGATTCCTATGCATCAGTCACCTCGTGGAGAGTGTTGCGCGAGGTCTACCTGGAGCCTTTCCGCGCCTGCATTCAGGAAGGTGGAGCCCGTGCTGTGATGGCAGCATACAATTCTGTGGATGGCGTGCCTGTGAGTTGCAACAAGCAGGTACTGGAGGACATCCTTAAAAAGGAATGGGGATTCCAGGGTTACGTAGTCTCAGACTACGGCGGTGTGAACATCGTCTATTCCCAGCATCGTATGGCAGAATCATCCGAGGATGCGCTGGCCATGTGTATGGAGAACGGACTGGATCTGCAACTGGCCAGCACGAGCGACAGCCTCCTCAGTCTGGTCCGCCAAGGTAAGATCAGCCAGGAGACGCTCGATGAGAGTGTGCGTAGAGTTCTGCGCATAAAATTCGATCTTGGACTCTTTGACACCCCCTTCGTGGATCCCCAGAAGGCAAATGAAATCGTGCGCAGCGCAGCCCATCGCGATTTGGCTGAGGAATGTGCACGTAAGACGATGACGTTACTCAAGAACAACGGCATCCTACCTCTTCAGGCGGAACGCATCAAGCGGATAGGACTGTATGGTCCTGCAGCTGACATCCTAAGTCTGGGTGATTACAGCGGAGGACGTGGAGGATGGCGCGGCGAAGGTGGCGTCACTCCCTACGAGGGACTGAAAAGAGCCTTTGAAGGAAAGGCTGAGGTATTTGTAAACCAGACAGGACAGAATGTCAATCCTTTGGCTCAGAAATGCGACGTGCTGATGTTCTTCCCCTCCATCACAGAAGAGGAAGGCAGCGACCGCAGCAACTTCCATCTCCCTTCCAGCAAAGTTGCACAGAACCGCGAAGTGACAGGAGCTCAAATCATCGCTGACCAACAGAAGATAGAAGTGAGAATAGACCAAGAACAGATGGTGCGCGACTTGATAGCCACTGGCAAGCCTGTAGTTGTTGTGCTGCAGAACGGAGCTGTCATTGACATCACGGACTGGGTGGATGGCGCAGCCGCCATATTGGAGGCATGGTATCCTGGCGAGCAGGGAGGCACAGCGATTGCCGATGTACTGACTGGCAAATACTGCCCAGGAGGACGCCTGCCCATGAGCTGGAGCAAAAGCATTGGACAGAATCCGATGTACTACTCCATCAAACCCAGCGGACGCGGTTATGGATATGTGGAAAACAACGGAAAACCGCTTTTCCCCTTTGGCTACGGCTTGAGCTATACAACCTTCGAGTATAGTGATTTCCAGATGGCAGAGACACTGGAGAAGGACGACACCTTGCGTGTCTGCCTAACAGTCAAGAACACTGGCAACGTAGCAGGCGACGAGGTCGTGCAAATCTACATGCACGACGAGATTGCTTCCGTTGCACGTCCGATACAGGAACTGGTAGCCTTCAAACGAGTAGCCCTGAAGCCCAATGAGAGCAAACGTGTGGAGCTGGAGATACCCTATCGCAGCTTTGCCCTGTGGGATGCCAACATGAACTTCCGTGTGGAAGAGGGTTATTTCGAGCTATGGGCTGGACGTAATGCAGAAGAGAAAGTGACAGGTGGACGAGTCTTTGTAAAGAATTAGCTATCACCATTTCTGACTGCATTTTATACTATTCGGGGTCAAACCCTATATAATTGCCTAAATAAAAAGAGTAACGCACATAATGAACAAGACGAGATTCTGCCTGATGGCAGCGGCAATGCTCCTGGGACTCGCAGGTTGCACGAATACGGCTGACGAAGCCGACCTGACACAGTTTGTCAATCCGTTTATCGGAACGGCATTCACTGGACACACCTATCCTGGTGCGGCTACTCCATTCGGAATGGTGCAGGCGAGTCCAGACACGGGCATCGACGGCTGGAAACACTGCTCTGGCTACCATGAAGACGACAACATCATCAGGGGCTTTTCCCACACCCATCTGAGCGGAACAGGGTGCCCAGACATGGGTGACATCATGATTATGCCCTTCTGCGGCAATGTGACGTTCAATGCAGTGGAGGAATCGGGCAACGGCTACAGCTCCCATTTCTCGCGCGATACGGAACAAGCCTCTCCAGGCTACTACAGTGTTGTCCTGGATGACTACAGCATCCAGGCCGAGATGACCGTTACGGCACGCGCCGCGCTGCATCGCTACACCTATGCCAATCCGGACAGTGTCGGCATAGTCCTCGACATGGGACACGGCATCGGCGACAGGACGGACCGTAGCTACCTGAAAATGGTGGACGGGCAGACCGTGGTCGGAATGCGTCATTCGGTAGGTTTCGTCAGCGACCACCAGTATTATTTCTGCGCAAGGTTCTCTGTGCCCTTCACGGAATGCCGCTCCTTCGAGGACAACGTGGTGAGCAAGAAGTCATCCGTCAGTGGCACCGTCACCAAGCTGATGCTGCGCTTCGACCTGAAGGCCGACACGCCCCTGCTGGTGAAGGTGGGACTCTCGACGGCCAGCGAAGAGGGAGCCGTCAGGAACCTCGACCACGAGATACCCGGCTGGGACTTTGAGAAGGTACGTACCCAAGCTAAGGAGGCATGGAACAACCATCTGAAGAAAATAGAGATAAAGACAAAAGACGAGGGCCAGAAAGTGTCCTTCTACACGTCTCTGTACCATGCCCTGCTGATGCCCAACCTCATTACCGATACCGACGGCTCATACAGTGGATGGGACCATCGGATTCACAAGAGCGACGGGAAGGACATGTTCACGAACTTTTCGTTGTGGGACACCTATCGAGCCGAGCATCCCTTCCTGGAACTCCTCTACCCAGACATCAACAGTCTTCTAGTGAATTCTCTGCTCGCGAAACACAATCAGACGGGGCTGTTGGCCACAAACGAATACGGGCAGTGCGAGACATGGTGCATGATTGGCAACCATGCCGTGGATGTGATTGCTGATGCATGCATGAAGGGAGACAAAGACATCGATCCGGAAAAGGCCTACGAGGCCATTCGCCACGCCATGACAGCCAACCACGAGAAATCGGATTGGGATATCTACGACCAATATGGCTACTTCCCGTGCGACAAGAGCAGCAACGAGTCGGTGTCGCGCACGATGGAAGCCTGCTACGACGACTATTGTGCATCCATCCTGGCAAAGAAACTTGGCCGAACTGAGGATTGCACGTTTTTCACGAAACGAGCCTCTAACTACAAGAACCTGTTCGACAGCCAGACGGGACTGGTTCGTCCACTGAATGCCGACGGCAGCTGGAAGGAACCGTTCGACTCGCACCGGCTGGCAAGCGGTGACTATACCGAAGGAAATGCATGGCAGTGGACATGGCACGTACAGCACGACCCAGAGGGCCTCATCAGCCAGTTCGCCGACAAAGAGGCATTCATCCAGAAACTGGACTCTCTCTTCTTCGTGAACATCGACGAGCTGCCCGGTCATGTCGAGGTGCCGGATGTAACAGGACTTATCGGACTCTATGCACAGGGCAACGAACCCAGCCACCATATTGCCTACCTCTATACATTGGCAGGCAGGCCACACAAGGCCGCACAAATTATAAGGGACGTGTTCGACAAATACTATCTGGCAAAGCGCGACGGACTGTGCGGCAACGACGATTGTGGTCAGATGTCAGCATGGTATATGTTCTCGGCCCTTGGCTTCTATCCCGTATGCCCCATTTCTGGAGAATATGTCTTCGGAGCCCCTCAGCTGAACGAAGCCGTCCTCCATCTGCCCAACGGAAAGACGTTCAACATAAGGGTCAATGACCTTTCTGACGAAAACAAATATGTGAAAGCCATCCGACTCGACGGGCAACCCATCGACTACACTGCCATCAAATACAATGACATCATGAAGGGTGGTGTGCTGGAATATGACATGACTAACGAAACGGAATAAAAGACAAGTTCTTTTTGTTATGGTCTCGACTTTCCGTAACTTTGACCTCGTCGAAGTTCCTCTCGCTCGAGAAAACTCAAAAACATTTTTGGTTTTCTTCTTGCTTATTCGTAACTTTGCAAGATATTTTGATGGAACGAACAACGAAATGAGATAAACCGATGGACACATTCTTTACCTTTGCAAAGGAAAATCTGGACCTCATCAGCCTGCTCTTAGGGCTGGTCAGCGTAGCATTAGCCTGCCTTTCGCTGATATATGAACTGAGGGAACGCAAGAAGAGGAAGACGAACACAAGCAACAAGCTGCCTCAGCCTGGCAAGAAAGAAGTGAAAAAGAAGAAGGAAACATCGAAAAATGAGCGACAGCATCCAGATAAAGGGAGTAAGGGTAAATAACCTGAAGAATATCGACCTGGAGATTCCCAGAAACAAACTCGTGGTGATTACCGGACTCAGCGGAAGCGGAAAGAGTAGTCTGGCCTTCGACACACTCTACGCAGAGGGACAGCGACGCTACGTGGAGAGTCTCAGTTCGTATGCCCGCCAGTTCTTGGGACGAATGAGCAAGCCTGACTGTGACTACATCAAGGGCATTCCTCCCGCCATCGCCATCGAGCAGAAGGTAAACAGCCGCAACCCTCGATCGACCGTTGGCACCAGCACGGAAATCTACGAATACATGCGGTTGCTCTTCTCGCGCATAGGCCACACCTTCAGCCCCATCAGCGGACAGGAAGTGAAACGCCATACGACGGAAGACGTGGTGGAATGCATGCTGAGACATCCAGAAGGCACCCGCTTCATGGTACTCTGCCCCATCCGCTTGCCTGAGGGACGTTCCCTGCGCCAGCAGCTTGAGATGTACATCCAGAGTGGTTTCGTCCGCCTGCTCACTCCTGAAGGTGAAGTGGTCCGCATTGAGGATTATCTGGAAAGTGTGTCTGCCAAGAAGATGGACACATCAGGCGAGAGCCTGGCTATCGACCGCCTTGCCGTGTCGCAAAGCAAGGATGTCATCTCGCGTCTTGTGGACTCCGCAGAGACGGCTTTTTACGAAGGTGACGGAGAGTGCGTTCTAAAGTTCGTCCCCAGCGGAGAGACCTGCATTTTCAGTACCCGCTTCGAAGCCGACGGAATGACCTTCGAGGAACTCAGCGACAATCTTTTTTCATTCAACTCCCCCGTCGGTGCCTGCCCTGAATGCCAAGGTTTCGGCCGCATCATAGGCATCGACGAGCAACTCGTTATTCCCAACAGCGCCCTCAGCATCTATGAAGGAGCCGTCGTGTGCTGGCGAGGCGAAAAGATGTCGGAATGGAAGAATTGGTTCATACGCTTCAATTCTGAGCGTGGATTTCCTATCTTCAAGCCTTATTTCCAACTCACTCAGGAGGAAAAAGACTGGCTCTGGCACGGCACATTCCCTGCCTCGCTGCCTGAGGAGAAGAGACGCCTTGCGCCAGAAGAGAAAGAATGGGGACTGGTTACCATCGATGCTTTCTTCGAGTTCCTGCGACAAGGGCAGTATAAGATACAGAACCGCGTCATGCTGGCTCGATATCGTGGCAAGACAGTCTGCCCGAAATGTCATGGTACCCGACTGCGTCCTGAAGCCAATTACGTGAAAGTTGGCGGACGGAGCATCACAGAACTGGTGGAGATGTCCATTGAGGACTTGGCAGGATGGTTTCATGAACTGAAACTCAATGAACACGAGCAGCAAGTAGCCAAGCGCATCCTAATCGAGATCAACAGCCGTTTGCAATTCCTTATGGATGTGGGGCTACCCTATCTCACCCTCAACCGATTGAGCAACAGTCTTTCTGGCGGAGAGAGCCAGCGCATCAACCTGGCGACTAGCCTGGGCAGCAGTCTGGTCGGATCACTTTACATCCTCGACGAGCCTAGCATAGGCCTCCACAGCCGCGACACACATCGTCTCATCAAGGTACTTAAGCAATTGCGCGACTTAGGGAATACTGTGGTGGTTGTGGAGCACGACGAGGAAATCATACGCAGCGCTGACTACATCATCGACATGGGGCCTGAAGCAGGTCGACTTGGAGGTCAACTTGTCTGGGCAGGTGATATATCTTCCACAATTGATGAGAATGGTCAAATCGTCCCCAGCAAGATACAGATGCCTGAGAGTGGACTCGTCTCCCACACGCTGAATTTCCTGCTTGGACTGGACACGATCCCCACCCCAGTTTCCTATCGTCCCTGGAACAACTACATCGAGATAAAAGGGGCACGCGCCAACAATCTGAAAGGCATCGACGTACGTTTTCCTCTCAACGTGATGACCACTGTAACTGGAGTCAGCGGAAGCGGAAAGAGCAGTTTGGTAAGGGACATCCTCTACAATGCCATGAAACGTCAACTCGACGAAGTGGCAGACCGTCCTGGAGAGTTTATTTCACTCGAGGGTGACACGTCGATGATACATTCCATTGAATTTGTCGACCAGAACCCTATTGGAAAGAGCACACGCTCGAATCCTGTCACCTACGTGAAGGCGTGGGACGAGATCCGTAAACTCATGGCCTCACAGCCTCTTGCAAAGCAGATGGGCTACACAGCTGGACACTTCAGTTTCAACACAGAAGGAGGACGATGCGAGGAATGTAAGGGAGAAGGTACCGTGACCGTAGAAATGCAGTTTATGGCTGACTTGGTATTGGAGTGCGAAAGTTGTCATGGCCAACGTTTCAAACAAGACATTCTTGAGGTCAGATACGAAGGACAGAACGTGAATGACATGCTCAACATGACCATCAACCAAGCCATCGAGTTCTTCGAAGAGCATAAACAGAAACGCATCATCGACCTGTTGAAACCCTTGCAAGATGTAGGACTCGGATACATCAAACTTGGGCAATCCTCCTCCACGCTCTCTGGTGGTGAGAACCAACGTGTAAAGTTGGCTTACTATCTGGGACTGGAAAAACACGAACCCACGATGTTCATCTTCGACGAGCCTACCACAGGTCTCCACTTCCACGACATCAAGAAACTCCTGGCTGCCTTTGATTCCCTCATCCAACGTGGCCACACGCTCGTCATCATTGAACACAATCTGGATGTCATCAAGTGCGCCGACTACATCATCGACCTTGGTCCGGAAGGAGGTCAAGCAGGCGGTCAACTTGTAGCATGCGGCACTCCTGAAGAAATTGCACGATGCAAGGAAAGCTATACAGGACGCTTTTTGAGGGAAAAACTGAAAAGCCCCACTTCAGCCATTCGCTGAAGCAGGGCCTATGATTCGCACCTCTCTTAGAGAAGTTCTCTCCTTTAGAAGTAATAACCGAAACCAATACGCAGACCTACGTTACTGAAGTCTGAGAAGTGGTTGAGGCTGAGGTCGTAATACACAGCAGGCTCAATGCTCACATGGTTATTGAGATAAAAGCAATAACCAATCTCTGGAGTAGCATACAGGTTATGCACTTGATGCATGTATTTGATAGCTTTCACGTTGGCATACTCATACTTTGCTCCCAAGTTCAGATACAGGCCATTCTGCAGGATATAATAACGAGCACCTGCTCCAGCGCTGAAACGGTCATCATGCTTCTTGTGATCATAGCCAAACTGCCCGTAGACCATCCAGGCATCCTCAAAGAAGAAACCCAAAGTGGCATCGACACCAAACGTCACCTTCTCCTTGTTGTTGAAACTAAAATTCAGACCTGTCAGAGAACCACTGACATAACCAGTTCCAGCCTCGAACTGAGCATTTGCGCCCAGAGATACAGCGGCAAAGAGTGCCATCAAAAGATACTTTTTCATAATCAATTCTTTTATGTTTACTTTTAAATAGTTTTCTCTTAAGCTAAAAACATTATTCCGTTTCAAAAATAGGGATAATAATTGAAAGCGGAAAGACTTTACGACTTATTTTATGTTATTTTATGTTTTACACCCTATTGTTTCGTGTTATGCTTCTTCCAATGAAAGAACAAGAAAACAAAAACCAGCATGAAGATGACTCCTGAGATGAGGCCCACCTGAAGAGGCAGTCGGAAGCCTTCAGGAGCAACGAGGATATAGCTGGTGGTCACTACGCTCATGAACATGGCGGGAAGCAACGTTATCCAGAAGAACTTCTTCTCGCGGGCAAGCCAAACAGAGGCCGCCCAAAGCATGATGCAGGCAAGCATCTGGTTGGTCCAGGCAAAATAGCGCCACATAACATTGAAATCGATGAACATCAGCGCTGTGGCAATCGCGAACAAAGGCAGGCAAATCATCAGTCGCTTCAGGATCTTTTGCTGATTGACATGAAGGAAATCAGCCGCTATCAAACGTGCGCTGCGGAATGCCGTATCGCCACTGGTGATGGGAGCAGCCACAACACCCAGAATGGCCAGAACTGCACCTACACGTCCCATCCAGGAAACGCACACTTCCTTCACCACAATAGCAGGATTCCCCATTGCTGCCAATTTCTCGTAAGCAGTAGCCCCCTCCTCGCCAGGCAAGGTGCTGGCAAACTTGATGGCTGCTGCTGCCCATACCAACGCGACGACTCCTTCCCTAATCATGGCTCCATAGAAAATGAGACGGCCGTATCGTTCATTGGTCATGCAACGTGCCATCAGCGGGCTCTGCGTGCTATGAAAACCACTTATGGCTCCACAGGCAATCGTGATGCAGAGCATGGGGAAAATGGGCAACTTCTGAGGATGATGCGTACTGAAGGGGCTATCCGTCAGTTCAGGCAACCACCCACTTTGGGTATAGATGTTCCACCCAATGCCAAATGCCATCACGAGCAAAGCGATGCCAAAAAAGGGATACACCTTGCTGATGAATTTATCGATAGGCAAGAAAGTGGCAAAGAGATAGTAAACCAGAATCGCGAGAATCCAAAAGCCACTACTCCACAGCCAACCTGAATCAGGTATCATGTTGTCGAGCAGCGAGGCTGGCGTGATCACGAAGACTGCGCCCACCATAACCAGAAGAATCAGGGAGAACATACGCATCACGTGGCGCATGAAGGTGCCCAGCTCATCGCCAATGATCTCAGGCAACGAGGCTCCGCCCTTGCGCACACAAATCATGCCACACATATAGTCATGAACAGAACCTGCAAAGATACAGCCCAACACAATCCACAGATAAGCGGCAGGACCATAAAGGATGCCCATGATGGCGCCAAAGATAGGACCTGTTCCAGCAATGTTCAAGAACTGGATAAGGTAAACCCTCCATGTGGGTAGCGGGATATAGTCCACATCGTCACGCTTCACTTCGCATGGCATTTTAGCGTTCCTCTGAGGAGCAAAGATTTTCTCCACAATGGTGCCATAAATATGGTAGCCAATCATGAGACAGATAAGAGCAACACTGAAAGTTATCATCTTTATTTACTTTTTTTATTCATTTTGTCCATGATACTCATCATTCCTTCTTTGATGTCCTGCTGTTGTAGACCAGAAACATAATGGTGACAACGGCAGTAAAGCTCAAACCTATCCAGTAACCCAATTGGGGAGACAGACCGAAACCGTTATCAGAATCAATGAGAATAAAACAACTGCTCACGCTGCACATGAAGACAGCTGGCAGGAACGAGACAATCCAACTCCATTTAGGAAGAATGCCAGGATGATCCTTGCGATGGTGCAACCAGTGGGCAATGGTGAAAAACGTGAAGGTGGCAAGAACTTGGTTGAACCACGACACGTAGAGCCATAGCACCTTGAAACTGGACACCTGCAGCATCAAGATGGCAATCAGGAACAAAGGTATTGCCAACAGGATACGACGCCATACTGTAGACTGACCGTATCCGCTGAAGTCTGCACAAATCAGACGAGCTGCACGGAAGGCTGAACCGCCTGTACTCATGGGAGCTGCCACGATGCCCAATACGGCCAAGACCAGACCCAGCTTGCCCAGCCAGTCATTGCAAAGCATGTTGACCAGCAATGCAGGATTCATCTTTACCTCTACCACCTGGCCATCCCTGATGGCATGCGTCATGGTGTAATAGAGTTTCTCGTAAACGTTGTTGAAGGTGTCCGTCACTCCATAAAAGGTGTTCACGTCCAATGCCTCCACAAACTTGATGGCAGCTGCTGCCCAGATAAGTGCTACGGCACCCTCTGTCACCATCGCCCCATAGAAACAGCGCAGGCCATATTTCTCGTTCTTGATGCAGCGGGCCATCATGGGACTCTGCGTAGCGTGGAATCCACTTACGGCTCCGCAGGCAATCGTTATGAAGAGAGCTGGGAACAATGGGGTGGCTCCTTCTGTAGGATAATGGTCGGAGAAGGCTTCCGTAATGGAGGGGATTTCACCTGGATGGGCAAACATGCCAAATCCCACCAATACTGCCATCAGCAAGAGAGCTACTCCAAATATGGGATACACGTTGCCCACAATCTTATCTATGGAGAATATCGTCACGGCCAAATAGAAGGCAAATATGATTACTGTCCACAAGAGATTGGTTCCCTCGATGCCCACCAACTGCGCAGTCAGCTGATCCATCAGGCCGGCAGGAATCATCACGAAGGATGCACCCACGCAAATCATCAACACCAGGGAGACGATGCGCATGACAAGCCGGCAAGTGCTGCCCAGTTCGTCACCAATGATCTCTGGCAACGAGGCGCCGTCGCGACGGATACTGATCATGCCTGACATATAGTCGTGCATGGCGCCGCCCAGTATGCAGCCCAACACGATCCACAGATAAGCAGCAGGACCATACAGGATGCCCATCAGGGCGCCAAAGATGGGACCTGTGCCAGCAATGTTGAGGAACTGAACGGTGTAAACCTTCCACGTAGGCATAGGAATGTAATCGACGCCGTCCTTCTTTGTGAAACAAGGTGTCTTACGATTCGGATCTACCCCAAAAACCTTCTCTACAAAAGTTCCATACAAGAAATAACCCAGCACCAAACAAGCTAAGGCTATACAAAACGTGACCATTATACTGTGTACCTTTTCTTTTTACGATGCAAAGATAGTAAATTATTATGAACTAAAGATGAAAACTTACACTTAAAATTGCTATCTTTGTGCCGTGAAACGGATTATACATACAATATATGCACTCTTTTTGTGCATTCTGGTAAATGCACAGACACTTTTCACCAATCCTGAAGTCTTCCCCAAAAGGGAAGTACGTGCCGTCTGGCTGACAACTTTTGGGGGATTGGACTGGCCCAAGACGAAAGCCACAAACGAATGGAATCGCGAGGCCCAGCAGGAAGAACTATGCGACATTCTGGACCAGCTGAAGGAATGTGGCATCAATACGGTTCTCCTGCAGGTACGCACTCGAGGGACTGTCCTCTATCCCAGCAACATTGAGCCTTGGGACGTCGTGCTGACAGGCAAGTATGACAAAGATCCTGGCTACGACCCCTTAGCCTTCGCCATCGAGGAGACGCACAAGCGAGGCATGGAACTGCACGCATGGATTGTCGCCATACCAAGCTTCAAGGCTGAGAACGCTCGCAGGATAGGCAGGAAAAGCCTCATCTACACCCATCCGCGATTGCTCAAGAAGCATGGCGACACGTACTATCTCGACCCAGGACTGCCTGGCACAGCAGACTATCTGGAACGTCTTTGCCACGAGATTGTCGAGAACTACGATGTGGACGGCATCCACCTCGATTATATACGTTATCCTGAGAATTCCAGCTCGTTTCCTGACAGCTATACCTATAAGATATATGGCGATGGGATGAGCAAAGCCGACTGGAGACGCGAGAACATAACTGCAGTTGTCCAACAGATTTATCACACCGTCAAGGAGCTTAAACCCTGGGTGCGCGTCAGCTGCTCACCTGTAGGAAAATACGATGATGTGACCCGCTACTCTGCTCGAGGATGGTCGGCCTACTCCACCGTTTTCCAGGATGCACAGGGTTGGCTCAAGCTGGGCATCATGGACATGCTCTTCCCCATGATGTACTTCCAGGGCGATCATTTCTATCCCTTCGCAGCTGACTGGCAGGAGCGATCCTATGGACGTTCAGTCGTACCTGGATTGGGCATCTATTTCCTCAGCCCCAAGGAACAGAATTGGGACTTGGGAGTCATCAAACGCGAACTGGCTTACCTGCGCTTGATCGACGTGGGGGGTGAGGCATATTTCCGCAGCCAGTTCCTGACAAAGAACGAAAAGGGAATCTACGATTATCTCAAATCAATCTATTATCCCTATCCAGCCATCATGCCAGCCATGACCTGGCAACACAATGTCACCCCAGCAGCACCTGATGTTCAAGTGAAACGGACTGGTCCCACCACAGTCCGCCTCTCTTGGCAACCTGTCCGTTCAGGAGGCTCCACCTGCCGCTACATCATTTATGCCAGCCGCGAGATGCCTGTGGATATCAGCAACCCTGCCAATCTGATTACCATCGTCAGCGAACCTGAATACACCTACAACCTTTTGACTGCCACGCTCTGGAACCTCCATCTGGCAGTCACGACACTCGACCGCTATGGCAACGAATCCTTGCCTCATGTGATCGACATCAATCTGCCCAAGAATTAAAAACTTTCAAGGCTATTGTGCCTGAGCTTAGGCTCCTTCATCCGCAAGCTTGTCTAAGTCTCAATGACGGGTTCCTTCTCCCTCCTCATCCTGATGCGAGGCAAGGTCGAACTGCTTCTTTCCGGCAGTCCGACAGGTGCGGACTCCCAGTCCGTCGCGTTCGGACTCCCAGTCCGACGTGTTCGGACTGAAGTTTCAACACGTTCTTCCCCTCTCCTTCTCCTTTTCTTCAGACGGGATTCAATGGTCAGGCGTTGGGAGCATGCTACATCGTCTTTATCCGTTGACGCATACTTATAATCTCCTGCACATTTCCCATGATGCTGACGAAGCCGACAGTCGTGAGCAGGGAAAGAGCGGTGGCAACGATGACTCGCGAATTCTCAGCAAGCCACAACAGGAAGCCTGCCTGCACGTGGAAGGTGAAAAGGGGGACATCGGCTGGTGCAGAGAGGATAAACATAATGGCGGCAATGCCGCTGATTACGCCTACGACGAAGGCTGCAACCATTGCCATCCTGTAGCGGCGAAGGGTTGCCTCCTGATACTGTCTGATGTATTCCACAGCATCGAGGCGTTGGGTAAGACGGGCCATGAACTGGGCCTTGTCGTCGAAATGCGGTGTTTGGGCGAGGAAAAGCTCCTCCAAAGCTTTATCTTTCATCATAGCTTTAGTTTCTCTTTCAGTTTGTCGCGACCACGTGAAAGCTGCTTCTTGACAGCCTCTTCTTTGGTCTCTGTAATCATGGCAATTTCTTTGATACTGTACCCGCTGAGGTAGAAGAGCGTGATAGCTGACCGTTCCTTGGGTGGAAGAGTACCAAGGGCAAGATAGAGGTCCTGGTGCTGGAAGGCGGCATCTGTGGAGGTGCTGCTGATGAGCTTTCGTGCCTCGTCGATGCTCTCTGTCATGCGCAGGCTTGCTTTGTGGTTGAGGAACGTGTTGTGCGCAATCTTGAAGAGCCATGAGCGGAACTTTCCTTTGTCCTGATAGCCTGTCGAAGAGATATAAGCCTTTACCAGCGTATCCTGCGCCAGGTCATCTGCATCATCCCTATTACCACAGCAGAGGGCGAGCAAGAAGCCGCGAAGGGCCTCCTGCTCACGTTCAACATGGGTAATGAAAACTTCGCGTGTCACTTGCTCTCTGCCTGTGCTGTCAGTATCTTCTCTTCTGCCTCAATCTCTTTGGCAAGCATCTTCTTGCCCAGGAAATAATTGACGAGGAAGGCAATGCCGATGGCCAGCAAGACCAAGCCAAAGATAATGGATGCCAGCGGGTCGTTACTACCTCCTCGTCCCGCAGAGATAAGCCATGCACCAAAGCCTATAAGGCCGAGTCCAAGCAGAGCGGCGAGGCTGCCCCACAGCAGTTTGGCCAGCAGTTTCTCTTTTAGCAGCTTCTTCTTTGGCGAGATCTTCTTTATCAGTTCCTCGATATCCATATCTGGATTCTTCTCGATGGCTGCCAATACGATTTGTGTACGCTTGTCGGTATCGTTCATGTGCCGGCGAACGACCTGCCAGATTGCATAGATGGGGAGTACACATCCACATAAAACAGTTGCCAGTAAATCACTTAATGCTGAAATTGAAAGATGATCCATTTTCTTCTTTTTTATATTGTTAAACTTCTGTTTTCTGAACCGGTTACATCTATATAACAAGCCAGAAGGACAAAAGGTGACGTCAGAATAGAAAAATATGATCGATACCCATCTTCTGCACCAGCACATTCCTCTAAAACGTGAGTTCGAGAGGAGAAAGGCAATCAATAGCGCTCCACAAAATCGCGCACCAGACGGAAGACTGGCTCGTAGCTGTCGAAACGAACGGTTTTGTACGTATCGTAGATGGTGTGGTAGTATTGGAAAGCATCGCCCTTCTCGTTCTCCAGAAAGATACAGGGCACATGGCGAGTGGCGAAGGGATAATGGTCGCTATTGGCTGCCAAATCGCCTCGATGGAGCGAAGTGAAGTGCTTCTTCTCGTTGTTTATCTGTTCGAACAGGTTGAAGCCACGCATTCCTTCGTCGCTTACCTCGCAATATATTACTGGGTTATTGTCGCCAATCATGTCAATATTAAATAGGTATTTAATCTGGCTCAGCGGCACAACAGGATGCTCGACAAACCAGGTGGAGCCGCGCAGATTGGCATCCTCACCTGAGAAGGCAAGGAAGTACATGTCGTACTTGGGGCGATGTTGGGCGAAGTATTCAGCAAGAGTCACAAGGGTAGCAGACCCTGAGGCATTATCATTGGCACCAGCATAAAAGATTTTCTTGCCCAAATTGCCTAAATGGTCATAATGCGCCGTGAAGACATAACAGCTGTCGTGCTGCTGACCTTCCACTTTTGCAAGGACGTTGAAGCACTCGTAATCTTTCAGGAATTCGTTATCCACATTCGCTTTCACTCGCTTCACTCCCTCGATTGCCTCAGGCGTTACCCAGATGATGGGCTTATCCACCACACGATGACCGTAAGCCTTAAAGAACTTGATAGGTGATGGCCATGTATAGATGAGTCCTGCATTATTGCATTCACCAGCTTTCTGCAGGCGAGAGAAATCCTTGCTATGCTTATAGGTGAACCAGAACTCACATGCCACCAGACAATTGGCATACTCAGGCTTTGCCAAGTCTGCAAACATCTGGTCAGCATCATAATTCAAGGTATCCACATGGTAGACAGGGAACTCGCCGTGTACACCAGGGGAATACTCGCGCATGGAAAAGTCAACACCAGGCTGAAGTTTCTTTCCGTCGGCCCACATCTCCATTTTTCCGCAGAACGTGTTGATATCCAGTTTGAAGGGCTGCAAGGTCACTTCATCCACACCTGCCTTTTCATACTCTTTCTGCAAGAACTTTCCTGCCTTGTTGGCACCATCCTTTGCATATCCGCGCCCTTGATATTTAGCAGAACTCAACTCCTTAATAATCCGTTTGTAATGCGTCAAATCCTGTGCAGAAACCTGTAACGTGGCAAAAGTCAACAAGGCAATCAACAGTTTTTTCATAATATTCTCTTCTTATTTAGGTTCAACATGTACAGCAATGTGGGTTTCAGCGCCATAATGGCTCCTGAGCAACTCCTCTACCTCAGAGGCTTTGTCGTGTGCTTTGGAAAGGGGAATGTTGCCATCCATAAGGATGTGAAGCTCTATGGCATAGTGATTGCCAATACGACGGGTCCGCAAGTCGTGAGGCTCATCTACTCCCTCGACAGAGGAGACAAGCTGTAGCATCTCAGCCTCGACTTCGTCAGGCAAAGAATGCTCCGTTAGGTCACCAATGCCTTTGCGCAGAAGATCGATGGAAACCTTTATGATGAACAGTCCGACAACAACAGAGGCAACAGGGTCGAGTACCGTCCAGCGCTGACCCAGGAAAATGGCACCTCCAATGCCGATAGCAGTTCCAACAGACGAAAGCGCATCGCTGCGATGATGCCATGCATTGGCCTCAACTGCCTGGGATTCCAGTTGACGTGCCTTTCGCATTGAGTAGCGGAATACGGTTTCCTTCAGTACCACCGATAGCAAGGCCGCCCACAACGCTAATGTGCCAGGTGCTTCCAACTGGCCGCCATCTGCCCACACCACAATCTTCATCACGCCACTATAAAGGATTCCAATTGCAACAGCCAACAACGCCAATCCAATGATAGTCATGGCCAACGTTTCGTACTTACCATGACCGTAGTCATGCGATTTGTCCTTCGGCTTGCCGCTAATGTGAACGAAAACAAGTACAATGATGTCTGTCAGGAAATCGCTGAGCGAATGAAAAGCATCAGCCACCATCGCAGCACTATGCCCTACGATTCCTGCCACAAATTTAAAGACGAGCAACAGCACGTTTACCGCACTACCCACAAACGTCACTCGATAAATTTCTTTGTTCCTTTCCATCATCGCATGTTTCTCGCTTCTTGAGAACTCACCTTTCAAACCATCACAACATTCTTTTCATCACAATTCGCGACAATCAGCTATTACATCATTTGGACAACTTCTCAAAATACGCATTCACTTTATCCCAGTCAATACGGACGACTTCGATTGGCTCACCATAATTGGTGGCCGTAGCCATGCGATTCTTCAAATCAAACCTGACAACAATTCTGTCGTCCACACAGACGCTGAAGGAATCGAGAGGCACAACATCGTAGAGTTCCTCATCCTCGTTTTTTACGTTATCCTTAGATTCAGAAACAGGAGTCTTTTTATACTCGTAAAAGCATTCCTCATCGGGTTTCAGATGCCAGATAAACGTGTGCCTGGTGTTACCTTTTATCTCAGTCTTCCTGAGGGTCACCATAGCTGCTTTCCGCAGTTTTCGAGTTCCATACTGTTGATGGAAAACTATACAGACTATCGCCATCATAATAAACAGCGCACAAACAACTGGTTGTATCAAACAGCCAAGAAAGCAACCCTTCCAGCGCTTGTGCATGAATCCATAAAAAGGAATGGCGTTGGAGATTATCAACAGGACAATCAATACCAGGGTTATTGCAACGTACAAGCCAAAGCCATGTTCTAACATCTTGTGTTTCTTTTTCTGATGGTTATAAGTGATCTTCTTACTTTGTATATTGGACGGTGAGCATCGTCATGTCGTCGCTCTGCTCTGCATCCCCAACGAAAAGCTGAACAGAACTCGTCATAGCGCCAATGAGGCTCTGAGGCTGATTGAGGGAGACCTTGGCCACCTGTTTCACGCGTTCCATTCCAAACTGATGGTGACTGATGTCCTCTGCCTCGTTAAGGCCATCCGTATAGAGGAAGATAGAGGCTCCTGTCGTGAGTTGGATGTGCTGGACAGTAAACTTCCACTCTTTCATCACGCCGACAGGAATGTTGGGGTCGCACGAGAGAACGTTTACTTCCCCATTGCTTACCAGCAGGGGCGCATTGTGGCCAGCATTCGAGTAGCTCAGATGGCCTGTTGCCAAGTCGAGCACACCCATGAAGAGCGTGACGAACATACCTGTGTCGTTGTTGCTGCTCAGAGCTTCGTTGAGGGCTATCACGATACGGTCAGGCTCAGCAGTATAGGCTGCGATGTTGCGGAAAAGGGAACGTGTGACCGCCATAACCAGCGAGGCAGGCACACCCTTACCTGAGACGTCGCCAATGCAGAAGAAGAGTTTCTCGTCGCGAATGAAGAAGTCGTAGAGGTCACCGCCTACGGCCTTGGCTGGCGTCACCTGTCCATAGATGTCGATATCATGACGATCAGGGAAGGCTGGATACGTCTTGGGCAGCATCGACATCTGAATATCGTGGGCAATCTTCAGCTCACTCTCCATCGAGGCTTTGGCAGCAGTCGTGCTCTTCAGCTCATCGATGTAAGTGGCCAACGAGTGCTGCATGTTCTCGAAAGAGTCGCGCAGCATACAGATCTCATCGTCGGTCTTGATGGTGGGCAGCTTCGCACCAAACTGTCCACCAGCCACCTCATCGGCTGCTGCCGCCAAAAGTTTCAGAGGCTTGGCTGCGTGTCGAATAGTGAGACGGCATACGAGGAAAGTAACCAACAAAACGAGAGCAATTACCAACAGCATCAATGCACCAATAAGAGTGCCATACAGGTCTAATACCAACTTGGGAACAGACACAGCCAACATCCAATCCGTATCTCTCAACGGGGCATAGAACAGATAGGTTTTGGTCCTGTTCACAAGCAGCACATTGTCTGTTTCGTTGCTACTCTTCTTGCCTTTCGACATCCTTTCGATGGCCTTCTTTGCCTTGCCAGGTTCATCAGCATCCTTGACGTGAACAAAAAAATTGGCTTTGAGTATGCGTTTGGGGTCTGGATGAGTAATATAGGTACCATCCCGCGAAAGGACGTAGCTATGGAACGGCTCTAGAACCATTGCACTTATTTCTCCCCCTTCTATCATGAAGATGCTGTCCTGTTTCTGCAAAAGCTGAGTCATGAAGTCGAGCGACAAATCAGCCCCAAGAATCGCCACCAATCGCCCCTGCTGGTCATGAATGGGATGCATATAAGCTACCAGAGGTGTCTTCGCATCATGCCCATTCAAGAAAGGTTTCGACCAATAGGCAGAGTCAACGGCAATGGCCTCACGAAACCACTCCTCCTCTAAATAATCATCACTAGGACCATCCAGTCGTTGTCCCTGAACCTGTCTGTCGTTGCGCCACGCATAAGGACAGAAGCATCGCCCCTTGTGTGGGTAATAGTTCTCTATAAAACTGATGCCACAACTGCGAATACGAGGATTCTGGGCAACGATGCGCTCCAGAATGTCCTGAAACAAATCGGGCTGATTGAGATGCTGCTCAACCTCATAGACATTATTCTTGACAGCTATGCTGACATCCGACATGACGTCACAGATTGTCCCTCCAGACGTCTGCATACTGCTGTGAAAAGTGTCGGCACAGACTTCCACTATGACACTCTTTGCCAGTTCATAAATAAGGAATGACAAGCCGCTCATCATGATAAACAATACCACCATGATCCATCGGGTCAGCTTTCTGGCAAACGAATGATTGTATTTCTTTTTCTTCATCTTGCTTTTGGTCGTGTTGACACTGCAAAGATAGTTAAAAAATCTTATTCCCGACTTATTTCCAAGAGATTCTACACATTTTTTTTGACGAATGGATTCCGTAAAAAGTGACGATGTGCCTTTTTACGATAATGTAAAGGACAGGATAAACTTACAATTCGCTGTTTATCGCCCATTCATTGGCAGTATTCTCATGAACTATTGGCATTAGAAGACGACGGCCAAGCCTAGGGATACGAAGCCTTAATTGACGAAGTTCCTCAATGTTTGCTTCACGCAGTTCTCGCTGTTCTTCGCTCTCGGGTGTCTCTAATCCGCTTTCTCTAAGCATCAGACGCGACTTAGCTGCCAGGCTTAGTTCAATGTATAGTCGCACATAAACAATCATATCAAAGAACACCTCCTGCTCAAAGTGGCCACCTATCTCCTTAAGATATTGTCCAGTACGGGTATTTGCCAATTCGCCACGCCTGAAGGCCAACAACATATTAACATCATCGTTGAGGGTAGAATCAAGCCAACGGGTTATGCGATGATTATTAATAATATCGATAAGCATGAACAACAAGAGAAAGACAACAACAACAACAAACAATTGAACGAATGGAATGAACAGTTGCATGTTGTGAAGCCAATGAATCAATATACTAGGAATGAAGGCAAACAAACGCCACCACCTGCTGATGACAAGAGCCAAAGAGGCTATAAATGCAGTACAACCCATATGAAGGAGCGCCGTGCCGAAGCCCCGTATGATGGCTGTGCCAAGAGCCATGTCAGGTGCGAACTGAAGATACAGGATATTTTCGAGAAGTGCGAAACCACCACCTACAGATGCGCCATAAATCATCGCCTCGCAAAGAAATGCCATTCTCTGCTTAGAAATGAAAAATAGCAGTATTAACGCTTTCAGTATTTCTTCAAGAGTTGGCGAAATCCATGTTGCCTGCCATCCTTGGCCATCGTGCAATGCCTTCCAACAAAAAGAAATTGCCCATAGTATAGCAGCACATGCCATACCATAGGCAATTGAATACATAACTCTACGCCACTGCATCATCCGAAAAGCGTCTGTCTCGCGCAACAAGAACAGGTAACAGGCAATCGGTAGTAGTGATATCAGGTAAAGCATTTTGTCAATTGGTCATTGACAATAAAAGAAGATAATTACTCAGCGACGGGCTCGGGCTCGGAATAAACCATGTCTTCGCTAAGAAGAAGAGCAGGAGCATTGCTCCAGTAATCTATCTCATCATCATTCTGGGTGATAAGAGCATTCTGCGTGCAGAAACTTGCCATGATATCACGAATGGAAGCAAGAGAATTTATCATTTCTGGTTGAGAAGAAAGATACTTATCCGCAGCAGTCACGAACTTCTTTCCTGCCTTGATTTGTTCGCTAAGAAGGTCGTAAGCTTTGTCTGGCTTGTTCTCTGCCATCTTGCATTTCTTCTGCAATGTTGCAAGTGCGGTAGCTGCATCCTTCAGCTCCTGTGCGCCCTCATCCGTCAATGCTTCAGCCTCCACACATGCCCAATTCGACACAGCAACATACTCTGACAAACGCTGCTTGATGAGTGGCATCTGTTCATCCGGGTTTGAGATTATAGTCTTGTAAACATTTGTACGATTGATGTCTCCTGCCGTCTGACTCTCATCTGCACAAGGCAATCCATAATATGCGCCAAACAGATAACCTGCACCACAAGCCACAATCGCCAAGATAAAATATTTAAAACTTGATTTCATAATTTATTTGAATAAAGAGTTTATGTTAGAGTACAAGAAATTAATGCAAAGGTAGTTAAAAAAGAAATCAAGAACAAAAAAAAAGGAATTTTTTTGTTGGAAAATGAATATTGCTGCCATTTTTTGAAGGTTTAGCAATAATACCTGTTGCAATTGTCACAATACTCCACTTTTTAAATCTTTTCTGATTAAGAATCGGCAATGCCGCAAAATGATGTAACGTTGAAGCTAAGAGCCAATAGAACATATAAAAATAGGGCAAAGAGTAGACATAGTAAGAACAACAAAGGTACAAACCCTTTTGAATTAGATGATGTCCTCTCCTCACTTCCGAATGATTTAAAAGACAATTTGATGAATCTAAAAAAAGGAGCACCCAAACGAATGCTCCTTTCATTCTATATTAGGTTCAAAAACAAACAGTTTCTTACTCCCACTCAATTGTTCCCGTAGGTTTCGGAGTCAGGTCATAGAGGACTCTGTTTACTCCTGGAACCTCCGTAATGATTCGCTTGGTGATATGGTGCAATAGCTCATAGGGAATCTCCTCGATGGTGGCTGTCATCGCATCACGAGTATTCACGGCACGGATGATGACAGGCCAATCCCAACTGCGCTTATTGTCCTTCACGCCAGTAGACTTGTAATCGGGCACGATGGTAAAATACTGCCAAACTTTGCCTTCCAAACCATTCTTGGCAAATTCCTCACGCAGAATGGCATCGCTTTCACGCAGTGCCTCCAGACGATCTCGCGTGATGGCACCAGTGCAGCGAACACCCAAACCAGGACCTGGGAAAGGCTGACGATACACCATGCTATCGGGCAATCCTAGTTCCTTACCCACAACGCGAACCTCATCCTTAAACAGCAACTTGATGGGCTCCACCAACTCAAACTGCAAGTCTTCAGGCAGTCCACCCACATTGTGGTGGGACTTCACTGGACCAGACTCCACAATATCAGGATAGATAGTTCCCTGAGCCAAAAAACTGATACCTTCCAGTTTGCGAGCTTCCTCTTCAAACACGCGAATAAATTCAGCACCAATAATTTTACGCTTCTGCTCTGGATCAGCTATACCCGTCAACTTGTTGAGGAACCGATCGGTAGCATCCACGTAAACCAAGTTTGCGTCCAGTTCATCGCGGAACACTCGAACCACTTGCTCAGGCTCACCCTTGCGCAGCAATCCGTGATTCACATGAACCGACACCAGTTGCTTGCCAACAGCCTTTATCAGCAAAGCTGCCACTACGGAAGAGTCGACGCCACCCGAGAGTGCCAGCAGCACTTTCTTGTTTCCAATCTGAGCACGCAGCTCCTTGATCTGTTCATCAATGTATTTCTGGGCCAACGCAGGAGTCGTAATTCTCTCCATATCAGCTGGCCTCACATTACCTGTACTCATAATTATTTTATTTTTGATTTTGTTATGCAAAAGTACAAAAGTTTTTTGAATTATTGAGGTTATAAATAGAAAAAGAAGCGAAACCGTTACGATTCTGCCTCTTTTTTCTTTAGAATACGGTTGATTCTATTACTCGTTCCTTGTCTCGAACACGTCAAAATTGAATGCTGGACACCTGTGCCAAATCATTTCACTGCTGATAAGTTTGTAGATGTAGTATCATCTAGGTTGATTGGTCCATATTGTTTTCGTTTAATCTATCAATATCAGCTCTTGGCGTTTGTAAGAAATGACTAGCTTTTGTTTGGCAAGTATTTCGCAACCAAAGAGACCGTCGATGCCCTTGCTCTCTTTTAGATGAGACACGTCGGAGAATGCTGTCTGCAGTTTCTTGAATGTCCGTCCGCCGAGCGTGAGGGTGATCTTGCCCTTGGTGACTGATGCTCGTCCGTCGCCATAGCCTATGAGATGGTCTTCCCTGATGCCCTTGACGGAGGAAGGATGCTGCTGGGGCCAATCGGTGGCGAGGAGGTTGGTCTGTGCGCCGCTGTCGAATGCAAGCATTGCGGATGTACCGCCTACTTTGCATTCAAAGGCTAACAAATGACCTTTCTTCACGCCTCTCACCGTCTGACAGCGATAGCCCTCGTCCTGCAGCCATTGGCAGGTCATATCAGGGTTTAGCAGCACTATCTCGCCACGCTTGAAGTCGAACAGCACGTCGAAATCCTTGTAGAAGCTCTGCCCCAGGATGCCGTGCACCGCTATGCCGACGGTCTCCAGGTTGCTCAGGTCGGAAGTCATGATGTCCGTCTCGCTGAGCGCAATGCCGCTCATATCTAATGATGTCACATGGTGCAGGCCGCTGACTGAGCCTGTGCCGACAACCCCATGACCGCCGCTTCCCATCACCTGCCCGTCAATGTTGTGATCGAAATACTTGCTGTTGAGAATGACGCCTGGGGCACCTGTATCGAGGAACATGTTGCAGGGTTGGCCATCGATGGTGACGCCTACGACGGGCAGTCCGCCATAACGATGCATGGGGATGCGCACCATGTTCACTTCCGGCTGCGCCTTGGCCGTCGGGGTGGCCTTCCTGAGTGATACATCTGCATTCAGCAAATCGGCTTCGAGCACCAGGTTGTCGGCATTGAAGAGGAGTGTCGCCTCCGAGGTGGTGCTGTCAGGTTTTGTGATGATGTAACGCAAAGTCAGCCCCGTGCTGTCCTGTTCGGTGCCCGCCAGTTCCCAACCCGTCATGTCAGGCATTTGGGCAATAATCTGCTTCAGCACCTTGGCAGCTGTCGGCTGTTTGATGTCGGTGAAGCGGAAGTCGGGGGCCAACAGGCTGTCAATGCCGTCGGGCGTATGGCTCTGTGCGGCTGTCAGGATGCGCTCGGCTTTCGATCGGCACGTGCTTAGGTCCTGTGCCTGCGCCGTCACTACGACGAGGGTGAGCATCGCAGCGATGAGGGTTTGTCTGTTTGTCGACTGCATGGCTTTACTTGGTTGTAATCTGATAGATGTCGTTGGTGTTCCCTTCGGGAGAGACCTGTACGGCTGCTGCCGAGCCTCGCTTCAGGACCTTGATCTCCTTGACCTTATCCGGGACGAGCTTGCTGAAATCGGCCTTGGAGGCCTTCTCTCCGTCGATGAAATAGGTGACGGCATCGGGCAGCTTCTCGGTGAAGAGCTTGATGACGCCGTTCCTTCCCTTTTCGCCGTAGGACTTGGCCACTTCGCTGCCGGGCTGATAGACGTCTATGCTCTTGATGTTATCTGTGCCGATGTCCTTGTAGATGTTGCCTGTGAACTCCTCTCCATCAACGATAATCAGTGGGTTGCGCATCCAGGCCTTCACGGCGCCCGAGGCAAGGGGGAGTCCCTCGGCCCCGGCCTCTTCGGCAGTCAGGGTACGGACGGTGGCGGCGGAGTTTGTCCCGGAAATCTTCACCCAGTCGTCGGTGGTGAAGATGTTGTGGATTGTGACATGCTCCAGGCGTTTGAGCTCGTAGTGCCTGACGGTCTTGCCCTCGAGCTGGGAGCCGTCGAAGTTCTCTATGCGATGACCATCGATGAAGTAATGGTTCTCTTGGGCTGATGCGGTGAGGCAGAGCAGCATTGCACCGAGTGCAAGGAAGATGATTCTTTTCATGTGCTTATTGTGTTTTGATATTGTTACATTCCTGTATTGATGGGGACTACGTGGAATCCCTTGTCGTCGTCCGACAGGCAGACGATGTACGAGGATGAGGTGCCGTCGGCCAGCGTCTTGGTGACGATGGTGGCATCGCCTACGGGCCGTAGCCTGTATGACTCCACCTGTTCGTTGGCGTAGTTGGCAGCCGACATGATGCTGTTTATATACTGCTCAGTGACGGCCTCGCTTCGGCTGGCTGGCTCTCCCTTCTGCCTGGTTGAGGAGGCATCGCCCGCTTGTTTATACGTCAACAGGAATACGGCTGCGACGACTGCTGCGGCGGCAGAGGTTATCCAGTAGGGAACGTTCCGCCTGGCCGGCCTCTGTGCCATCAGGCGGTCAAACTCATAGCCCTTTTCCTCGGACAGCTCAAACTGGCCTGCAAGGCTTGCCGAGGTCAGTATCAGCTGTCGCACGTCGCTCTCTTCAGGGCTCAACACGTCATCTGTCTGAGCGTAGTACTGCCGAAGCAGTTGCTCTTCTTCCAATGTCGTCTCGGCATTCAGATACCTGTTGACCAACTGCATCCTGGTGTTCGTGTCGTTCAGATTTGTCATTTCTTATTCCTCCTTATCTTTAAGAGTTCCATTATATTCTTTCTTGCAGTACATATCATCGTCTTTGTGCTGGCTGTTGTAGCATTGCAGGCAGAGGCGATTTCAGCCATCCTCATGCCTTCACTACGCATCAGCAGCATTCGCCGCTGTGTGGCTGGCAGCCGGTCAAGAGCCTTAATTAGGCGTTTCTTTGCCTCATGCTCGATTAGAGTCTGGTCTGAATGGTCTTCAGCTTCCACATATAGGCTCTCGTCTAATGTGTCATGCCAAGTCCCGCCTCGTTTCATAATATCGATGCAGACATTCTTGGCTATCAGAATCGCCAAGGCTTCCGACTTCTGCCGTCCATCCATCTTTTCCTTGTGCTGCCATAGCCGCAGGAGGGTTTCCTGCACGGCATCCTCGGCTTCGTATGCCAGTTCCTGACTGTCGAAGAACTGGGCACACAACTTCAGGAGGCGTGGTCGGAGTGATGATACTATATGTTGAAAGTCCTGCTGTTCCATTTTGCGATATGCTCTACTATAATAACGATTGAAACCGCAAAAGGTAAACTGAAGAATGGGAAAAAGTCGCTTGATGTGACTTCAAGCGACCTATATATCAATATATGTTCTCCCTCTTTAGTCTTCATTTTCATCATCGCTGCTACAAGATGCAAGGGAGAAAGCAGCAAACATCGAAAAGGCGCCGATTAAGCGAGAGGAAAGTGATGCTGCATTACTTTCCCGAACGTGAGGTGGCTCGGCCATAGGCCAAAGGCGAGTTTTCAAATCTTCATTGTTTTCATTTTCGTTATAATTATGATGTTTATGTCCTATTTGATTAAACGCCGAAAGTCGGAAATCTTGCACTACTGGGCGTTTATATGGGGCAGCGTCGGCACAGAGGCATCCTGCTCGCGTCAACATGGGTGATAATACTTTGCGCGTCACTTGCCCTCCGCCGACGACTGCCCATCGGAACGAGAGAGATTTATAGGCGGTTCTTTTCGTCATTACCTGCACCGGTACCCTTGTACTTACTTCGTTTAGCGTTGAAGTTGTAGGTTACTTGTAGTGAAATGCTGCGCGTATAGTTATAGCAGTCTTTTGAACTCTCTGCGCCCTGACCATACATCGTCCAGCGTTCTCGGAAAGTTTTGAAGATGTCAGAAGCCATAAGATAGACTACCCACGTGTCTTTTGCAAATGACTTGCGCAGGGTAAAATCGACAAGGAAACCTTCACGCATCATGCGAAAACCGTCGTAATGGCGGGTGTTGCCCCGTAAGGTGAGAGTTGCCATCAATGACTCAGTGAACGTGTAGCGGTTATTGAACCTGAAACCGAAACATGGCTTACTGAGGGCTTCCCGTGAACCATAGCCCTGCGTGTCGAAGAACTGCTGCTGGTAGTTCACCTCTACCATTGGCTGGTACTTGCCGAATCGGGGTGAGAGTGAGATGGAGGCATAGAGCATCTGCTGGTGGTCGAAATTTCTGTTGGTAGTAAAGGCTATCTCCTGTTGTCCGAGCAGCGACTTGGTCCACACCATTGCGTCCTTCACATACTTATGTCCGAGCGAGGCGTACACCCACTTGTAGATAAGGCTTGCCTCTGTACTATAGACACGCTCTGGCAGCAGCGACGGGTTGCCCCCTTCGTACAGGTAACGATTGTCATACTGCATATAGTTTCTCAGGCTTCGGTAGCTGGGGCGGTGCATCTTCTCGTTGGCATTAAGTTGCAGGCTCCACTCGCCCCGTTTCCATGAAAGCGAGAGATTGGGAAATACGTTGTTGTAACTTCGGCTGACATCGTCCTGCCTAACACCCTCAGAGAAGTAATCGCGGATGACATTTTCGTAGCGGATGCCTACCCCTATGCTCCAACGCTTCAACGACAGGGCGTACTGGGCGAAACCAGACAAATTACGCTCGTGAATGTCCGTCTCAGAAGAGGGGACGTATTGCTCCAGATTACGAAAGAGACCATGAGACTTGGTTTTTGACATTTCAGTTCCAAATGAAAGCTTACCACCCAGCAACGGATAGTCGAACGTCAGTTTGGCTGCATAGACCTGGCTATGCTGACGGCTGTCGGAGTGAACGTTGCGACTGCCCAGTTCGAGACTTGTTTCAACTGCTTCATCATCCCTGCCACTGCGGTAGTTGAAATATGAACCGTTGAAATCAATCCCCAGTTTGCCCATCTTTCCCACATAGTAGATATTGGCCGTGTGCCGCTGGTAGTCACTCTCAAAAACTTCCGTCATATCCACGATGCCTTCCGGCTGGTCGTTTCGCAGAATGGTCTGATGACTGCTGCCCTTGGAGCGGCCATGCAAGCTTCCGTGATACTGATACGAAGCCCCAACGGAGTTGCTGTCATTGACATAATAATCGGTGGCAAAGTGTTCTGACAGCGACGAATTGCTCATCTCATCAAGGAATTTCTGGCTGATGTGGATTTGGTTCTCGTCAGTAAAAAGATTTATATCCAGTTGGTTGTCCTCGCCGCTTTTGTCCGTCCAGACATAGGTGCTGTTGATGATTTCGAATGTCTTCGTCTGATATTTCATGGTCAGTTCGTCGAAGCCCGACATCCATTTGTTGTATGAACCGTATGCATCGTTACGGATGCTGAATCCGTTTGCTTGGCGGTGCTTTGTCTTGATGCGGATGACAGCCTCCACCTCGGCATCGTATTCCGCTCCAGGGTTAGTGATGACTTCTATTGACTTAATGTCTTCCGATTTCAATTCGCACAATTCCTGGCTGTTCGTCATGCGCTTGTTGTTGATATAGATGAGCGGTGCACCCTTGCCAAATACGGTGACGGCATCATTGTTCACCGACACACGCGGCAGTTGGCCAAGCACATCAGATGCTGTCCCCATTTTTGCAAGAATAGTGTTTTCAATTGCAACTTCCATGCCGCCATTGGTCATCTTCATCGTTGGCTTGTAGCCCTTCACGGTCACGCCATTCAAAGTGTAGTTGTCTGGCTGCAAGCGAACAGTACCTACTTCGGGCTGGTTACATATCTTGAATATGGTCTTGTAACCCACGTATGAGATACGGGCGAGAACCGTTTGTTGTTCGTATGGAATAGCGAAGTAGCCGCTCTCGTTCGAGACACCGCCGCCCAGCAATGTTGAATCGGAAGGGTTAAGAATGGCAATATTTGCATATGCCAACGGCTGCTCTTGCTCGTCGACGATGGTGCCCGTCAGGTGGCGGTCGGTCTTGTGGGTACACTCCACATAGATTTCGTGGTATTCAGGTTTCACGATCATACGAATGGGATAGAAACCTATCATCTGTAGGATGGCATCGGGCAGAGACTTTCGCGAGACGGTAGTGGTGATGCGGAAGTCCTCCAGTTCATTGTAGAGGAAGTTGACGACGTATTCCGTCTGCTCGTTGTTCAACTGGAGTAGGGCTTCGCTAAGCGAGACATCCTCATATTTACCATTTACACATTTACCATTTACCATTTGCTGCGCCTGAACCGGACAACACGTTAGAAGCAAAATGGTAAAGAATAAATAAACCGTAAATCGTAAATCAGTAAATCGTAAATGAAAAAGCTTTCTCATCTTACAATCAGCTTTTTGTCTTCCACAACGATATTCACGGCATCGAAAGTGTTCAACTTTTCTAATACTCGCGTAAGACTGTCTTCACGCTTCCATACAAAGTGGAAACGAAGCTGGCGAGCCGCTTCATTCTCAAACTCCACGCCGACACCGTGGGCTGCAGCAATGGCTGTGAGCATAGAGTCAAGTGGCACATTATTGAAAATGTATGGCTCAACGGGAATTGTATCGGCCTTAACCGTATCTGCGGGCAGGGACGTGACTGGATCAATGTCTGTCGTTTGCTCTGTTGTGGGCTGTTGCGGTTTGGGCGTGCTGATATTTCGCACAACTTGGATAGCGGCAAAGGCAATGCCCGAAGCCAGAAGTACACCGATGAAGGATGCAGCTATCTTGCGAGGTGTGAGGTAAGCGCGAAGACGGGGCTTATATTCTCCTTCGTCGAGGATTTCCAACTCTTCTGAATGGCTGGCAGCAAACTTCTCCCATTCGCCCTCCACATCTGGGGTGTCGTTTTTAAGCGCGTCGTGCTTGAAGGCACGCTTGGCAAATCCAAGTTGCTGCACGAGTTGACGCATCTCGTCGTCGGCGAGTATCTGCTTCAATTGCTCATCTGTCAGTTGTTCAGGGTGCTCCTGCAATTCCAGAAGCCACTCTATACGCTCTTCTTCGGTCATCATATTGCTTTTGAGTTTGAATTAAAGTACGCTCTGATTCTCTCCAATGCCTGCTTCAGGTGGGTGTGGACGGTCTGGCGGCTGACGTTCAGCGCCTCGGCCACTTCCTGGCAGGTCATCTCCTGCAGATATCGCAGACGGAATATCTCCTGGCTTAGAGGCGACAGGTTGTCCTGCAGGTAGCGCATCAGTACTTCCATCTGCATCTGCTGTTCTGCTGTATCGTCGCTGGCGAATGTATCGCTGTCCTCTATGAGCAGGCGGGCAAACCGCTCCTGCACTTTCTTGTGCTGCAACACATTCAGGCAGCCATGGCGCACACTTGCCATCAGGAACGCCTTTGCATTGTCTGCTCTCATGACTGTTCTGCCGCTGAGCAGACTGGCGAACACCTCGCTCACCACGTCCTTGCTCTCTGCTTCATCGAAGAGCAGCGTGAGTGCCAGATGATACATCTGCATGTAGTGTGTCTTGAACAGACTCTCAACATCTTTTCGTGTCATACACTTATAATACAGTTCAGCCGAAGAAAATGTAAAGCGGAAACTCGATTTTTTTTAAATTCAAACTCATTTTTTTTGCTACTCAAAAATGCCCTACACTCTACACCAGTACCATGTAAGATGTTGAAGGGCAGTAATTTGCATGGGTGTAGGGTGGTGTAGGCAGCCTACACCCGTATATTCTATTGAAAAATAGTATATTACGGAGGGTCGATGTAGGGTGTAGGCTACTTTTGAGTTCTGATGAATTCGCCATATGCACGCTAACGAATGCCCACATCGAAGGACTTCCCAAAAGCACCTGCCAGTGGGTTGTGACGCTGGTCGATGTAACTCGCAGCAACACCCCCACTTGGAAGATGACCACCTAGGAACAGATGCTTCAGAACAGCTGCCCATCAAAGTAGTGATAAGATGAGTTCAACCCTTTGACGTAATGCAAGAGAAAACACAACACGTTGAAACCTCAAAGTCAACGTGTTGTGTTTGCCATCACATCGCATCACGTTGCTTCTTTTCAGCTAATGCAGGGCAATTGGAAACAAAAGAAATGAGGAGGCGTTAACCTCCTCATTTTAGTTTTAGGGAATAGGGATTTCCTATAACACATTTGTTGATTACTCCTGGCTCCAATCTTCCTGCGTCTTGCGAACGTAAGACTTGTAGCGAATCTGGGCCATCTTCTGGGCCTCGGCGAAGAGCTCCTCAGCCTCGTTGGGATAAGCCTTCTTAACGGAGAGGTAACGAACCTCACCCATAAGGAAGTCATGGAAGTTCTCCCAGTTAGGCTCTTTAGAATCGAGGGTGAACGGATTCTTGCCTTCCTCGGCCAGAGCTGGGTTGAAGCGCCACAGGTGCCAGTAGCCGCACTCTACAGCCTTCTTCTCCTCGGCTTGGCTCTTACCCATACCACCCTTAGCCTTCAGACCATGGTTGATACAGGGAGCGTAAGCAATGACGAGCGAGGGACCGTGCCAAGCCTCAGCCTCGCGAATGGCCTTGAGCGTCTGCGCGTGGTCGGCACCCATAGCAATCTGAGCAACGTAAACATAACCATAGGTGGTAGCAATCATGCCCAGATCCTTCTTGCGGATACGCTTACCCTGAGCAGCGAACTGAGCGATAGCACCGAGAGGAGTAGCCTTAGAAGCCTGACCGCCAGTGTTGGAGTAGACCTCAGTATCGAGTACGAGGATGTTGACGTCCTCGCCAGAAGCGATGACGTGGTCGAGACCTCCGTAACCGATATCGTAAGAAGCACCGTCGCCACCGATGATCCACTGAGAGCGCTTAGCCAGATGAGCTTTGCCCTCCAGAAGCTCACTCTCTAATGCACAGCCGCGGCATGGGCAGATCGGACTGCCTGCTGCCTTGGCATCTTTGGCTTCCTTCAACTTCTGTGCAGCCACCTCGGCACCATACAACTCAATGCCCTTACCCTGCCAGAACTCAATGGCTCCATCGATAGGCAGTATGGCCTTCTCGAGTGCTGCAACAAATTCATCAGTTGCCTTGCGGTTGGCGGTAGAGTCATCATAGGTATCAAGCCACTTCTGTGTGGCCTCGCGCATCCAGTCGAAAGCTGTGGTGTGTACCAGTTCCTCTGCCTTCTCGCGCAAGATACCACGCATTTTCTTATGTCCAAGTTGCATACCCAGACCGAACTCGCAGAAGTCCTCGAACAAAGAGTTGTTGAAGCATGGACCCTGACCCTTCTCGTTCTTGGTGTAAGGAGTAGAAGGAATAGATGCAGAATAGATGGATGAGCAACCAGTAGCATTAGCAACCATCTGGCGGTCACCAAAGAGCTGAGAAATCAATTTAACATAAGGAGTCTCACCGCAACCGGAACAAGCGCCTGAGAACTCGAACAGCGGCTGTGCGAACTGAGAGTTCTTCACGCTCTGCTTGGTATCTACGAGATGCTGCTTGCCAGGAACCTTAACAAGTTTGTCCCAATCGGCAGCCATCTTCTTCATGTCGGCAGCATCGGGATTGAACGGAACCATCGTGAGAGCCTTGCCCAACTTAGGATTGCCTGGACAGATATCGGCGCAGTTGCCGCAACCCAAACAATCGAGAACTGAAGGCTCGATGACGAAGTGCATGCCCTTCATAGCGGCAGGAGCCTTCATCTCAATTGTCTCCAGACCATCAAACTGAGCCATCTCGTCGTTGGTGAGAACGAATGGACGAATGGCAGCGTGAGGACAGATGTAAGCACACTGGTTACACTGGATACAGTTATCTTTGTTCCAAGCAGGAACGAAAGCTTCCACACCACGCTTCTCATAGGCAGCAGTACCAACTTCCCAAGAACCATCAACGGTGTTGTGCTTTACAAAGTCGCTGACCTTCAGCAGGTCGCCGGCCTGAGCGTTGATGGGACGAACCAACTCCTTCACGAATGCTGGAGCATCGTCCTGCTTCTCTACATCGTCAGGCAGATTAGCCCATTCGGGCTTTACGGTAAACTGAACATACTCACCACCACGGTCGATAGCAGCATAGTTCTTGTCGACAACGTCCTGACCCTTAGCACCGTAGGACTTCAGGGCTGCAGCCTTCATCTTCTCGACAGCCAACTCAACGGGAATTACCTCAGTGATACGGAAGAAGGCACTCTGAAGAATGGTATTGGTACGGTTGCCCAAACCAATCTCCTGTGCAATCTTCGTAGCGTTGATGGTATATACCGTAATATTATTCTGTGCGAAGTAACGCTTTACCTTGTTAGGCATGAACTTCTCCAACTCTGCATCGTCAAAGATAGTGTTCAGCAGGAAGGTACCGTTCTTCTGCAGACCACGAGTCACATCGTACATGTGGAGGTAAGCCTGTACGTGGCAAGCCACGAAGTTAGGTGTGGTTACCAGATAGGTAGAACGGATAGGTGTATCACCAAAACGCAGGTGAGAGCAGGTGAAACCTCCCGACTTCTTAGAGTCGTAAGAGAAGTAAGCCTGACAGTACTTGTTGGTGTTGTCGCCAATAATCTTCACGGAGTTCTTGTTGGCACCTACGGTACCATCAGCACCCAGGCCATAGAACTTAGCTTGGAACATGCCAGCACCACCAAGTGCAATCTCAGGAACCTCAGGGAGAGAGGTGAAAGTCACGTCGTCTACGATACCAACAGTAAAATGATTCTTGGGCTCAGGCATAGCGAGGTTGTTGAACACGCTGATAATCTGAGCGGGAGTGGTATCGCGGCTACCAAGACCGTAGCGGCCGCCTACGATAACAGGACGATTCTCTACTTCGTAGAAGGCGTCTTTGACGTCGAGGTACAAAGGCTCACCATTGGCGCCTGGCTCCTTGGTGCGGTCGAGAACGGCAATCTTCTTGACGGTCTTGGGAACGGCTCCAAGCAGATGCTTCACAGAGAATGGACGATAGAGGTGAACACTGATCATACCCACCTTTTGGCCATTAGCATTCAGGTAGTCGATAGCCTCACGAGCTGCATCAGTAGCAGAACCCATCAGGATAATTATGCGGTCGGCATCCTCGGCTCCGTAGTAAGAGAAGAGGTGATACTCACGACCGGTAATCTTAGAAATCTCGCCCAGATATTTCTCAACGACCTCTGGTACATTATCATAGTAAGAGTTGCAGGCCTCACGGTGCGTGAAGAAAGTCTCGGGGTTCTCTGCGGTACCACGGGTGATAGGACGCTCAGGCGACATGGCACGATCGCGGAAACGTTTAACAAACTCTTCCTTAACGAGAGGACGGATATCCTCCTGATCCATTATCTCGATCTTGTGGTACTCGTGAGAGGTGCGGAAACCATCGAAGAAATTAACGAAAGGCACGCAAGTCTCAAGAGAAGCCAAATGAGGAACAGCAGTCAAATCCATCACCTCCTGTACAGAACCAGAGCAGAACATAGCAAAGCCTGTCTGGCGGCAAGCCATCACATCCTGATGGTCACCAAAGATACAAAGAGCGTGAGAAGCCAGCGTACGGGCAGAAACGTCGAATACGCAAGGAATCAACTCACCAGCAATCTTGTACATGTTAGGAATCATCAGGAGCAAGCCCTGAGAAGCGGTGAATGTAGTGGTGAGGGCACCAGCCTGCAGCGAACCGTGAACGGCACCTGCAGCACCAGCCTCTGACTGCATTTCCTGAACACTGACGGTCTGGCCCCACAGGTTCTTGCGACCACGGGCAGCCCACTCGTCAACATGCTCCGCCATAGGCGAAGACGGGGTGATGGGATAGATAGCAGCTACCTCCGAGAACATATAGCTCACGTGAGCCGCAGCCTCGTTACCATCACAGGTAATAAATTTCTTTTCTTTAGCCATAATAAACGTTTATTGGTTTTTAATTATATAATTATGTATCTATATCATTAGCAGTCTACAACTGAGTTCGATAAAACTTAATCTCCATTAAACTAATAAAGGAAACCATACATCCAGATAGGAATCTCCTGATTGGACCCTTTACGGATATTTGAACGAGCGTAAATAACCTCTGTACTGCGACGCTTGGGTTCTTCGGTAACTATACGGAAACGAAGTTTGCCGTCCACCAGGAAAGTACTGCTCCGATCGCCCATATTGACCTCGTGACGCCCCCAAAGAGCATTCTGAAAAAAAGTTTCCAGCATCTCCTGCTCCTGCACACCGTCAGGCGTCATGACGTACATCAGATTTGTGTTATGCATATGCAGGCATCCTGGTTTCTTGGGAAATGCATCACCACGACGATAGACCATGTTGATGAGCCGAGCATCGCTCAAATATTTGATATAATTCATTACTGTAGCGCGACTGGTTTGCAGATCAGAAGCCAACTGAGACACATTAGGAGCACCTACCCCACCCACAGCTAACAGATAAAGCAGTTTCTTAATCTTTGTCAGGTACTTCAATTCAATCTGCTTTATGAGGAGGATGTCAACTTCGATTATCATGTTCATCGTCTTAAGCAGCGTCTCCGAAAAATCCCCATGATCAAGATAGAAAGGGAAATAGCCATGACGAACATAGTCCTGGAAGTGAGGTAAAGGATCCACCTGAGAGAGAATCTCATCAGAAATGCGCTCATGACGATTGAGAATCTCGCTGATACCATAAGGGCGTAAAGTCAGCCCACACTGAATATTGAGATACTCTCGAAAAGAGAAACCTCGTAAATTGTAACTGACTACAATGCCATTCAACTCAGGGTTTTCATCTTTGAGACGCATCACGCTACTACCAGTGAAGATCACGTGCAAATGGGGACAGCGATCATATATAAGACGCAACTCATGGCTCCAATCTGGTTGTTTGAATACCTGATCAATAAGCAAGACGAGTCCTCCGCGATGCATAAATTCCAAAGCAAACTGGAAAAGAGTTTTGCCTTGAAAGAAGAAATTGTTCATGTTGATGTAGAGACATCGACGATCGTATGGCCCAAAGTTTTCTTTGGCGTATTGGAGAAGGAAAGTAGTCTTGCCAACTCCACGACTTCCTTTGATACCAATCATACGGTCACGCCAGTTTATCTCATCCATCAAAGCACGACGAACGGGAGCCTGAATACGCTCTACCAAATACTGATGAGTGCGGAAGAAAGTCTCCAACATACCTTAAACAATATGATTTCCTGTGCAAATTTACTCATTTTACAGTAAATTGCAAAGTCCAGTTAACAAAAAGTGAAACTTTTTATGTTATTTTTGAGGGAAAACGTCAATATGCTTCATTTGCTTCATAATGGCAGTCTGACGCCGAAGCATATAAGAAGACGGATTCTGGCTGCTGAATTTAATAGGATTAGGCAAGGTGGCAGCAATCAGAGCACAGTTGGGCCGGGTCAAATGAAGTGCAGAACGAGAGAAATGGAGTTGGGCTACTGCTTCTGCGCCATAGATGCCATCTCCCATCTCTATACTGTTCAGATAAACCTCCATGATACGCCTCTTACCCCAAATCATTTCTATCAAACAGGTGAAATATGCCTCAAGCCCCTTACGAACCCAGCTATGACCAGGCCAAAGAAAGACGTTCTTTGCGGTTTGTTGACTGATAGTGCTGGCTCCACGATTACGCTTACCGCTACGGCTTTCATTTATTGCAACATGTATTTCTTTGAAATCGAAGCCGTGATGGGTCAAGAAACGCTGATCCTCGCTGGCCATCACAGCAACTGGCATATATATGGACATAGAGTCCAAGGACACCCAATGATGACGCATACGGATGGTCTCCCCACGACTAACTTGCTGCACACAACGAATTGCCATCAAGGGTGTAACCAAGACAGGACACCACTTGTATAGACAGACAAAAAAGATTGTGCTCCCAAAAAACAGGAGCACAATCCATTGTAAAAGTCTTTGAATCTTCCGAAATATCTTCAACGTAGGAGAAGATTTAAAGTGCTATCAGAAAAATTACTGAAGAGTGCCTGCATTAGCAGCCTCAATCATGGCAGCACTTGCATAGAGATAAATCTCAACACGACGGCTTGCAGGACGATTTTCCTTGCCATTAGCATCGTAAATCAAATAGTTGGGATCCTCGCCATAACCAGTTGTGCTAGCAATCTGAGAAGAAGCAACTCCACAAGAACCTGTCAGATAATTCTTCACAGCATTTGCACGATTCTGACTCAGAGTCAAATTGGTAGCATCAGAACCATCGCTAGAAGCATAACCATAAATGGCAACGTCGCAATCAGTATAAACGTTCAGAACATTCGTGGCAAACTTCTTAAGAGAAGCCTGAGCAGTTGGCTGCAGAGCATACTTACCAGTAGCAAACAGAATACCATTATCGAGGGTAACCTTCACTGCCTCCAAGCCGTTAGCGTCAGTAGTAGAACTTACTTCTGCATCAGCCAAAGCAGCAGCAGCAGCAGCCTTTGCCTTATCCATCTTCTTGCCAATAAGAGTTCCAGCTGTCGTACCTGCAGCAACACCTACACCAGCACCAATGGCAGCACCCACCTTGGCACCACTCTTTCCATTAACCAACGCACCGATAGCAGCACCTATACCCGTTCCGGCAGCACCACCACCAGCAGCACCAATAAGTGCACCCTTGCCCTTGTTTGACATATTACCACATCCACTTACCAACATGGCAACAACAAGTGCGCCTACAATACTTTTTACTTTCATAGCCTTATCAATTTTGTATTCTAATAAATTTTGTTGTTTCAAAAAACAATGCAAATATACACATTTTTCAAGACACCAAACAAAAATCAAGGTTTTTTTCGTAAATTTGCACCAAATTTAAAATAATTAAACAAAGTATGGCAAAAGAATTGGAATTCCTGACAAAGAGAAGTGAGGATTATTCAAAATGGTATAATGAATTGGTTGTCAAAGCAGATTTGGCTGAACAGTCAGATGTGCGAGGATGTATGGTGATTAAACCTTATGGTTACGCAATATGGGAAAAGATGCAGCGTATCCTTGATGACATGTTCAAGGAGACAGGTGTACAGAATGCATATTTCCCTCTGCTCATCCCCAAGAATTTCCTTTCCCGTGAAGCAGAACACGTGGAAGGCTTCGCTAAGGAATGTGCAGTAGTGACCCACTATCGGCTAAAGACTAATGAAACCCATGATGGGGTGGTCGTAGACCCTGCCGCAAAATTGGAGGAAGAATTAATTATACGCCCCACCTCGGAAACCATTATCTGGAATACCTTCAAGAACTGGATTCACAGTTATCGTGACCTACCACTATTGATTAACCAATGGTGTAATGTTATGCGATGGGAGATGCGTACCCGACTTTTCTTACGTACGAGCGAATTCCTCTGGCAAGAAGGTCACACAGCACACGCTACACGCGAAGAAGCTGAGGCACGTGCCCAGCAGATGTTGAAAGTATATGCAGACTTTGCTGAGAATTATATGGCTGTACCTGTCGTGCAAGGTGTAAAGAGTGAAACAGAACGCTTTGCTGGAGCTTTAGATACCTACACCATCGAAGCTATGATGCAAGACGGGAAGGCACTCCAAAGCGGCACAAGCCACTTCCTTGGTCAAAACTTTGGCAAAGCCTTCGATGTACAATTCCTCAACAAGGAAAACAAACCAGAATTCGCATGGGCCACCAGTTGGGGTGTAAGCACTCGTCTGATGGGCGCTCTAATCATGACCCACTCTGATGATAATGGTTTGGTATTACCACCTGCATTGGCTCCCATTCAAGTAGTGATCGTTCCTATTGGGAAACCTAATCAAATGCCAGAGTTGGATCAGAAGGCTAATGAGATTGTTAATAATCTGAAGGCATTAGGGGTCAGTGTAAAATATGACAATAGCGACAACAAACGACCTGGTTTCAAATTTGCTGATTACGAATTGAAGGGAGTACCCGTACGTCTTGTATTGGGTGCCCGCGATCTGGAACAAGGACTTATCGAGGTAATGCGTCGCGACACACTGGAGAAAGAAAACATCGATATCGCGGGCATTGAGCTGTATGTGAAGAACCTTCTGGATGATATTCAGAAAAACATCTTCAAGAAAGCCAAGGATTATCGTGACGCTCACATTTACGAGTGCGAGAATTACGATGAATTCAAAGAGCGCATCAAAGACGGAGGTTTCTTCCTTTGCCCATGGGACGGCACTCCTGAGACTGAAGCTCAAATCAAAGACGAAACACAGGCCACCATCCGTTGCGTGCCATTCGGTGTAGAACAAAAACCTGGTATTGATATGGTCAGCGGAAAACCATCAAAAGCCAGGGTCTTGATAGCGAGAGCATATTAAGGAAACCTTATCGGAATGAAATCACGTTGGACTTGGGTTCCCAGTCTATTTGCTGCAGAGGAAATACCTTCTGCAGTAGTGATTTTTGTAGCTTTATTGATGTTCCTGCAGATGGGTTCTTCATCAGCTGAAGCCACTTTCCTCACATCTCTTCTTACCCTTCCATGGATATTCAAGCCTTCCGTTCAGAGTTGGGTAAATAAGATAGGTCATTTCAAACAGATTCTACATGTAATAGAGCTCCTGCTTTTTATTGGTTTGATAGCCATTGCAGCAGCTTTCTCGTGTGGACGAGGATGGATTTTCATCTCTCTCTTCATAGTCAGCATGCTATGTGCTTGGCATGAACTCACAGCCCGAATGTACTATGAGCATGTGTTCAGTCGGCGCATCCAGCGGCTTTTCAATGGACTACGAATGTTCTCTGCTCAAACAGCTCTCGTAATGACCTATGGTGCACTGATTATCGCAGTAGGTGCTTTAGAAATATATTTCCGACAAATTCGACCTGCGTGGTCAATGGGGTGCTATATCCTAGCAGGCATATTCCTCCTTTTTGCACTATATCACATGCTTATTCTGAAGGATTTTCCTAAAGGGAATCAAGGTACATTCAAGCAAAGAGCAAAAACATTGGAAAATGACATGATCATATTAGAACGCACAAACAAGCAACGAGGGAGGTGGCATCCAGTGATTACACTATTCTTGCTGTTGCTTCCCCAAAGCTTGATGTTCCACACAAGAGTACTTTTCCTTATCGATCCAAAAGAAGCAGGAGGTTTAGGTTGTACCATTCAAGACATCGGTTTCGCACAAGGCACTGTAGGCGTAATTGGATTCAGTCTAGGTATTACGCTTGGATTCAGGCTGATGAAAAAATATAATTCAGAACGTCTCCTATGGCAACTTGCCATTATGTTGGGAATTTCTCCTTTAGTCTACGTTTGCATGACCTACTTTCCACCCAATAATCTAGGGATGCTCTGTGCTGCAACTCTCACAGCTCAATTTTTCTTCGGAATGGGACTCAACGTATGCAGAATACCTGTGCGCCAGATTTCTGGGGAACAATATCGTAACAGCATCGACATCCTCAGCATTCCCATCATATCAGCTTGCATGATTATCCCTATGGCTATAAGTGGATTACTTTCCACACAATTGGGATACAAAACTTATTTCATGATGGATCTAATGACTGCTCCAGGAGGATGGTTGGGAGCATATCTTCTTACTTCATCTCACAAAGAGGATTAATAAGAAAAATTAGCGTTCCGTATACTTGCCATATTTCAAAGCTGGGAATCCAAGGGCCATAATAGCATACTGTTGATGCTTCTTAGGAAGATGGAGAAGACAAGAGGCACGGCTGGAACTCATGTATTTAAAAGCACTTTGAACAAGTCCCATATAAACTTGGGAAACACCATGAGCCTGTGCCATCAAAGATGCATTCTGATAGGCCAGATTACAATCTTGCCAACCAAAATCATATCCTTTGGGAGCACTGAAAACAAGTAATGTAACTGCATTGCAAGTACAAGGCCGTTCTCCTGCTTTCCATCGTGTCTCAAATCGTGACAACTCGGGTGCCTCATGATACAAATTGGGAAGGCATAATCTGGTAATTGGTCGGATTATAGGATTCATCAGAATACGAGACAAACGAAGGAAGAAATTCATAGTGGCATCCTCCACCAGTTGTATCTGTTCAGCATGAAGAACCGAAATCTTCACTTTTCGAGAATTCTCTGCCGTAGGAGCATAGCGTGCTGCCTCTAATATGTCTTGTATGATTTCTTTAGGAATGGAGGCATCTGTAAACGTGCGATTAGAGCGACGACTACGAATCAATTCCATCAACGAAGATGGCGTAGGAAGCAGACTATAATTGATATAATGAACCTTCTCTGCAGGAAAACTCCCATGAATAAGGGCATTGGTGGAGCATACGTCCACACAATGACCACACTGGATGCAATACTCAGGACGTAATACCTGAATAGCAGAATCTTTCGTTCCTGAAAAAACAGAAGAAGGACAAACCTGAACACAACGACCACATTGAGCACATCGCTGAGTATCTATATTTATGGCAGGAGTCATTGGCATAAAGGAAAAGGTAAAGGGAGGAACGATCATCAGAATCGCATCCTCCCTTTACCTTATTATTATATATACTCTTCAAAATTAACTGTATCTGAGAATCTGACCAGGACGCAAGACTGTTTTTTCAGAAATGCGATTCAACTTGCACAACTTCTTCACCGTTGTATGATGCTTCTTGGCAATAGAGGAAAGACTCTCACCCGACTTTACCTTATGAACTGAAGAACGACGAGCTTGTTGGCGCTCAGCAATCTTCTTTTCCTGGAAAGCATGACTCTCGCGAGCCTTGTCGTTGATTGCTTGTAACTCCTCAGGAGTAGGCTCATTGACATCATGAGCAGCAAGCAGTTCACCACGACCAGTGGAACGGAATACATAGAAGTCTGCCAACACATCCTGAGCCTCAAAGTTGAATAACTTTTCTGGGTCGATAAACTTACCTAACAGACGAGTCTCAAAATGCAAATGGGAACCCGTACTGCGACCTGTATTTCCACCCAAACCAATAGGTTGTCCTGCTTTTACCATCTCGTCAGGATGAACGATCTGACGGCTCAAATGACCATAAAGAGTCTCCAAGCCGTTGGGATGACGAATGACGATATACTTACCATAACCGCCACCATTGTAATCAACAACGCGAACCTTGCCATCAAACGCTGCGTAAATGGTATCGCCCACATAAACTTTAAGGTCAGTACCATAATGCTGGCGACGGAAAGAGCGGCGATAGCCGTAATGGCTCGTTACCAAACGACTGGTAGTAGGCATGCAGAAACCACGTAAGTCAATCTTATACTCACCTGGAAGATCCACTCCATATTGGGTAGTATATTCGTTGCTCCAATCAGGATAGAGATTATCGGCTGGATCACCAAAAAGTGCTTCTTCGCGTATAAGTTCCCTGAGTGCCACACTGTCTATTGCTTTCAATTTCTTATCCACAGGAGCCATGTTAGCCAATTTGTCCTGTGCAACAACTGGTATACTCAAGCAAACTACGCTTATCGCGACAATCAATTTAGAAAAATATCTCGTTGTTTTAGTCATATCTTAGTTAAGAATTTTCTTCGTTGAGAATTTGGTTAGAATTCATCCACAGCATAAAGGCGATCCATGTTGAGGTCTCCCAAATCGTAGATTTCCTCAGGACGGAAGAAACGCGCCAACTCCACTACGGCTGCCTCAGGAGAGTCTGAGGCGTGGACGATATTCTGTTGATTGCTCATACAATAGTCGCCACGAATGGTTCCAGGATCTGCCTTACGTCCATTGGTATAACCTGTGATATAGCGTACAACTGCAATAGCATCGACTCCCTCGAGGCACATCGCTACAACTGGAGTCTTCATCATTGATGCTTTGAGAGAAGGAAAGAATGGTTTTTTGAGCAGGTGGGAGTAATGATCGTTGAGGATTTCTTCATTCAACTGCATCATTTTCATACCAGCGATACGAAGACCTTTTTTTTCAAAACGACTTATAATTTCTCCGATAAGGGCTCTTTGCACCGTACTTGGTTTGAGCAAAACAAGGGTTCTTTCCATATTAATTCTTTCGCGCATAATGCTGTCTCGGAATTACATATTTGCACTAATCGGCGACAAAGATATAAAAAATAGCTCGAAACGCCAACCTTTTTAACGTTTTTTCCGATAGAAAAAGGGATTAAAGGGGAATTAGACTGATTTTACTCTAACTAACGGTTAAATATATTTAATTTGAGGCACAAAAACAATCCTTTCAAGAAATCACGCTCCAATCAAATTCATGCTGGTGGAGTTCACGTAATTGCTGCCAAAGAATGGCATTCTGAGCAAGGTTCTGGTCAGGATCGTTTTCAAGAACATAACTGGCTGTGTCTCGAGCCAACTGAACTATCTGGCCATCACGAGCCAAATTCGCAATATGCAAATCAAAAGCAATACCACTTTGCTGCGTTCCCTCTAAATCACCTGGCCCACGCAATTTCAAATCTGCCTCCGCAATCTCGAAACCGTCGTTGGTTTCCGTCATGATTTGGATACGCTTACGCGTCTCTTTGCTAAGTTCATAATTCGTCACCAAAACACAAAAAGACTGGTCTGCGCCACGCCCCACACGTCCTCTCAACTGGTGCAACTGCGAAAGTCCAAACCGCTCAGCATTCTGAATCACCATAACGGAAGCATTCGGCACATTCACGCCCACTTCAATTACAGTGGTCGCTACCAAGATCTGCGTCTCGCCAGAGATGAATTTTTGCATCTCAACCTCTTTGTCGACAGGTTTCATTTGGCCATGTACCATACCTACCTTAAACATGGGGAACACCTTCTGCATATGTACGAATCCCTCCTCAACATTCTTGTACGACAAACGTTCGCTCTCCTTGATTAATGGGTATACCACATAAACCTGTCTGCCTTCTTGTATCTGCTGATAGATACCTTGGTTGATGAGGTCAGGGTTGTTGTCATACATATGGATAGTCTTTACGGGCTTTCTGCCTGGAGGAAGCTCATCAATGACAGAGACATCCAAATCGCCATACAGGGTCATCGCCAGTGTTCGTGGAATAGGAGTTGCCGTCATTACAAGCACATGAGGCGGAATGATGTTTTTCTCCCACAATCGAGCCCGTTGAGCCACACCAAAACGATGCTGTTCATCTATTACGACCAAACCTAAGTTCCGAAACGTCACGTTGTCCTCGATAACAGCATGTGTGCCAACAAGTATGCTGACCTCACCCGATTTCAGTCCCTCCAGGACAAATTTGCGTTTCTTCCCCTTTACAATGCCCGTCAGGAGTTCCACCCTCACATGCATATTGCCCAGCATGGAGCGGAAAGTTTCGACATGTTGCTCTGCCAAAATCTCTGTGGGGGCCATGATGCATGTCTGATAACCGTTATCGATACCTATTAGCATCGCCATCAGCGCCACCAAAGTTTTGCCACTTCCCACGTCACCTTGCAACAGACGATTCATCTGTTTTCCTGAGCCCATATCCTTACGCATCTCGCGTATGACACGTTTCTGGGCTCCCGTCAATGGGAAGGGAAGATACTGATGAAAGAACGTGTTGAAGATCTCTCCGACATGAGCGAACACATGACCTCGACTGTGACGTTGTCGTTCACGTGAATAGCGAAGGATAGAAAGTTGGATATAGAAAAGTTCCTCGAATTTAAGCCGGAACGTCGCTCGCGAGAGCTCATCTGCCGTTGTTGGATAGTGAACGCAACGAAGTGCCCGATCGAGCGGCATGAGGTTCAGCCTTTGCAGGATATATTCTGGCAAAGTCTCAGGAATCGCGAGATCAAGTTGCAGGAAGAGTGAACTGGTGAAATTCTCCAACGAACGGGAATTCAATCCACGCTTCTTCATCTTATCAGGGATAGAATAATAAGGCTGCATGCTCATCTTGCTCAGCACAAGAGAATCAGCAGAGTCTACATCAGGATGGGAGATGCTGATACGGCCATTGAATTCGGAAGGGCGACCAAAAACGATATAGTCGCGATGAAGATGGATGTTCTTGGAAATATACTTAATGCCATTGAACCACACCAGATCCATGAGCATGTGACCATCCGTAAAATGACCTGTCAAGTGACGCTTGCGCCCCACTCCACTCTCCTCGAAACTCAGAAACTGGCCTTTTACCTGAACAAAAGGCATATCAGCCGTAAGTTCCGAAATGGAATACAATCGACTGCGATCGATATGTTTATAGGGGAAATAATAGAGTAAGTCGTGCCACGTGTTGATGTTCAACTCTTCACGCAATATCTTCGCTCTGGCAGGTCCAATACCTGGCAGATAGGTGATGTCGGTATGCTTCAAGTCGCGTGTCACTCCGTAATTTCTCGCTTTATTCAGAAACCAGCATTTCTGCAAACTTCAAGTCTGCTGGCGTGGTAATCTTGATGTTTTCCCGATTTCCTTCCACTAAGGTGATTGGGTGTCCCATTGCTTCCACAACGGATGCGTCATCCGTAAAGAATGATTGATAAGGTTGGCAATAAGCCTCCTTGAGGAGCTGAATCTGAAACGTCTGAGGTGTCTGCACCAATCGATAATCATCGCGATTCACTGTCTGACTGCTCCCGTCAGGCAGAATCTGGCGAACAGTTTCCACCACAGGAATCACAGGCACTACTGCGCCATGCTTCTCTGCAACTTGATAACATCGATGTATTGTCTCTATAGAAACAAAAGGACGCACTCCGTCGTGAACCCCCACGACACCTTCCGCATCCAGAGGGATTCGAGAGAGTCCATTCTTTACAGAATGAAAACGGGTCGCACCACCAGAGGTAATCTCCACAGGCTGCTTGTAGTTGAATTCCCTACACAGCTGATGCCAATACTCCTGTTGCGATTCAGGCAGAACCAGAATGATGCGGATCGCTTCGAAAGCCTCCACGAAAGAATCGATGGTCCGCATCAAGACTGGGCGTCCGCCAATGGGCAAAAACTGTTTGGGAACTTCGCCACCCATGCGCGTTCCCTTGCCACCTGCTACCAGAATAGCATAATACTCCATCAGCTTAGGAGTTGGGCGTACATCATGCCCTGACGAAGAGGTTCAGCAGCACCTTCACCCAAGAAGCATTCCACAATCTGGTAACCAAACTCGAAAGCTGCAGCTGGTCCTCGTCCTGTGATGAACTGGCCATCTACTTCTACCATCGCGCCCGTATAATTTGCTCCCTCCAAGTGGCTCTCCACGCCAGGATAACACGTAGCATTGCGACCATCCAGGATTCCCAGATGACCAAACACTTGGGGAGCTGCACAGATAGCAGCCAAAGGTTTACCTTCCTCGTATAGTTTCATGATACCTTTTCGGAGAGACGCGCAGGCATCCAGATTCGTGGCACCAGGCAGTCCGCCAGGCAACACTATCATGTCTGCATCATCGAAATCGATGTCTTCTATATAAGTATCAGCCATGATTCCCACTCCATGAGCACTCATCACGACAAGCTCGCCTGTAATGGAAACCGTCTCAACTGCGAGACCTGCACGACGCATTATATCCACGGGTGCCAATGCTTCAATATCCTCGAAGCCTGTGGCTAAAAACACATAAATCATACTATTACTGTTTTTTTTGGTTTAATACATGCTGCAAAGTTAGAAAAAAACATTAACTTTGCCATCCAAAACAGGAAGAAATATGAACAGACGACTCAGATTTGCTCTTTTCGGGAACACATTTCAGGCAAAGAAATCCACCTCTGTCCAGAAATTACTGGTACTTTTAGAGGAACGCAAGGCTGAAATCCTGATTGATCAGCAGCTGTATGATTTTCTGACCAAAGACATGCAGATCTCTGTTCACCCCACGGAACTCATCACGGGAAACGATTTCCAGGCTGACGTAGTAGTAAGCATGGGAGGCGACGGCACTTTCTTGGAGGCTGCACGACGCGTAGGAGACAAAGAGATTCCCATTCTGGGTGTCAATATGGGACGTTTGGGCTTTCTGGCTGATTTCTCTCCTGAGGACATCAGTCTTGCCATCAATCATATCTATGCTGGTGGAATCCGCACAGAACCGCGCTGCGTATTGGAATTGGAATATTCCCAAGGCTCACCAATGGGTTATCCTTTTGCCCTCAATGAAGTGGCTGTACTGAAACGCGACAACAGCAGTATGATCAGCATCCGAGTGGATATCAACGGCGAGTACCTGACTACCTACCAAGCCGATGGACTCATCATCAACACTCCCACGGGGAGTACTGGATATGCCCTCAGCGTTGGAGGACCCGTCATGACTCCTGAAAGCCAGGTCATAGGAATGGTTCCTGTGGCTCCACACAGTCTCAACGCACGTCCGATCACTCTTTGCGACGATATGGAGGTGAGCCTGACGGTGGAAAGCAGAAGCCACAATTTTCTGGTTGCCATCGATGGGCGCAGCGAGAGTTGTCAGGAAGGAGTAAGATTGACGATACGTAAAGCTGACCACCACATATACGTGGTCAAGCGTCCTGATGGCTCATTCTTCCGCACACTAAGAACGAAATTGATGTGGGGAACTGACGTCCGCATTGATAGTTAAGACCTGAAAAGCAGAAATCATGATCAGCGCAACAAAAATCCCAGCATGGATTTGGAAGACCTCGAAAGGGCTTCGCACGCAAGCCGTCCTGAATGCCATCGTGGAGGTCCTTTTGGTTGGACTGGATTTCACATTCATTTGGGCCACCAAACGGGCTGTGGATATTGCCACTGGACGACTGGCAGGAAGCCTCTTCTGGACATGTGCTGTCCTGATTGCCATTATGGTGTGCAAGGTGTTCATCTCCTTCGTCCGTCGATGGATAGCTGCCATCCTGGGAGTCCGCTCCCAGAATCAGATGCAGCTCCGACTCTTCGACCGCCTCATGCGCAGCATCTGGAGTGGGAAAGAGACTCACCATAGCGGAGATGTGCTCAACCGTCTCGAGAAGGATGTGAGCGATGTGACTTCCATCATTACAGAAACCATTCCTGCCGCATTTGGAGTAATTGTCCGTTTCCTGGGCGCATTCATCTTCTTCTTCCAAATGGATTCCACGCTGGCATGCACCGTTATCTGCATTGCCCCTGTCTTCATCCTCCTCAGTCGTTTTTACGTGCGCCGCATGCGTGTACTTACTCGTGACATACGCGACACGGAGAGCGAAGTCCAAAGCCTACTTACTGAGTCCGTCCAACATCGAGTTGTCTTGAAGTCATTGGAGCAAGGGCCCACGATGGTAGACCGATTGGACAACATCCAGACGGGACTGCGTTCCCAAGTGCGCCACCGCACCGTCTTCTCCAGCGTTTCTGCCACCCTGCTCAACATAGGTTTTGGAGCCGGCTATCTGACGACCTTCATCTGGGGTGTGCATAGCCTTCAAGCAGGTTCTATCAGCTACGGAACCATGATTGCCTTCATCCAATTGATTGGCCAGATTCAAGGTCCTTTCCGCGACATGACACGTTTCGTCCCCATGTTCATTAGCTGCATTACCGCCAGCGAACGCTTAATGGAACTGGAAGCCATTCCTTTGGAGCAAGAAGGTGACCGCATCCTCTTTTCCAACGGGGCTGGAATCCGATTCCGCAACGTGACCTATGCTTACGAACAAGACAAACGCCACGTCCTGAAGAATCTTACCTTCGACTTCCCCATCGGAAGCACTACAGCCATCCTGGGCGAAACGGGAGCTGGAAAGACCACCATGATTCGACTGATTCTGGCTCTGCTTCAACCCACACAGGGAGATGTGGAAATCTACGATGAGACAAGATGCGTGCCAGCCAGCCCCATGACTCGATGCAATCTGGTCTATGTCCCCCAGGGAAACACTCTTTTCAGCGGCACCATCCGCGAGAACCTCCTGCTGGGCAATCCTCAGGCAACAGAAGAGCAGATGAAGGAAGTGCTCGAAACCGCCTGCGCACATTTCGTGATGGAACTCCCCAAAGGTCTCGATTCACGATGCGGAGAGCTTGGAGCAGGCCTCAGCGAGGGACAGTCGCAACGTATCGCTATTGCCCGCGCTTTGCTTCGTCATGGAAACATCCTGCTACTCGACGAGGCCACCAGTGCTTTGGATGCAGAAACCGAAGAACAACTGCTGCAGCGCCTCAACAGCCGGACAAAGAGTCGGCAGACTGTCATCTGCATCACCCACAGGCCTGCCGTCGTCGAGTATTGCTCTCAGGTGCTCAATCTGAAACGTCTGACAGTCTGAACCATCGGGATTTGCCTAGGTCCTGCCTCTCCTGTGTTATCAGAATCTTCCTGCCGGCGTAGATGTAAATGCATCTTTTTCTTTTACTTAATTGATTTCGCAGTCAAAAAGGACTCTATTTTGTTCTCGTTCATTTTTTTTGTTTTTATCACAGAAAGTCTGAAACTTTTTGCCCCTCTTTTTATACCTTCAATAGCGATTTTCCATAGAGAGCAGTGTGCGGTATTTTATAATTCGTTGATTTGCAACAATTTCCAGTTTTACTTTGCTCGAATATTTTCCATAGGCAACTGATACAGATTTCAAAATAACGCCGTAACTTTGCAGCCGAGAAATCATGAAAAAAAACGATAACGATGTTTATGAGATCATTATACATAGTTATAATAG
>JAEEGF010532078.1_pt1 | contig 51580 bp, 38 predicted proteins | sample 9134171 | NCBI WGS metagenome assembly JAEEGF01 (sample SAMN16246542, study PRJNA631951) | gut metagenome | biome: gut microbiome; feature: rumen; material: AP-attached | host: Bos | place: Iran: Karaj | collected 2018-10
ATCTCGCGAAGATTGTCCACAACAACAAACTAACTCTCACCACGATGCTCGTCGTGGGCGAGGCCATCGACAACCGCCAAGGTCTCTCCGAACTCTACTCTAAGCACTTCACCCACCTGTTTAGAAAAGGCGATGACCAACCGTCATAAAACAATTCTATGTTATTTTAAACTATAAAATATTCACGAAGTTATGAAAAAAATCCTTTTTATCATTGGGTCGTTGAGGAAAGAGTCCTTCTACGGACAGCTAGCGCATGAGGTGGAGAATATGATTGGCAAGCAGGCCGATGTGACTTATCTGGACTATTCTGATGTGCCGCTTATCAATCAGGACATCGAGTTCCCAGAACCAGAGGCTGTTGGTCGTCTGCGTGCTACTGTGAAAGAGGCTGATGGCATCTGGGTGTTCACGCCTGAGTATAATTTCAGTTATCCAGGACACGTGAAGAACCTGTTCGACTGGCTCTCACGTCCGTTGGTGGCTGGTGACTACGAGACTCCAACGGTTATCAATGGGAAGAAAGTTGCCCTAACTGGTGCTGGCGGCAAGATGGCAACAGCGAAATGTCGTGAGAAACTGACGGAGTTGCTCACGCTCCTCAAGGCTGATGTTATGGAACAGCAAACGGGCATCGTACTGAATCTGGAAGCATGGACTGAAGGTCGTATGATTCTTACAGAAGAGCAGATCGCATCGCTGAAAGCACAGGCAGATGCTTTCCTGAAGTTCATCGGATGACAAACCATCATAGGTTATTGGTTGAAAGCTGACTATCATGCGGATCTAGTTTGCTTCATCATATAAAATGAAGTGATGACCCTTTTTCCATTATACCTAACATAGCAAATTTGTATCTATCTTATTATCAGCTGATTATGTTCTAAAACATGCCTTTCATACCTAACATAATACCTAACAAATACCTAACATGAAACCTAACATCGAGGCTATGCAGCTTAGACAGGAACTTAGTTCAAATGTTATTTATCATGTTAGGTATGATGTTAGGTATGACGTTAGGTATTTGTTAGGTTTCATGTTAGGTATTTGACTCTACAAAATCGCCCAAAATGCCTTTATTTAAAGACATTCTGGTGAATTAGATGTTAGGTTTAGCCCAAAATGCAGTTAAACTAAAAAAACAATATGCCATTAATAACAAAAATATCGCCCTTTCATTGCTTTTTATTCCCCTTAATGGGAATCCTCTATTCCCAAGCTGGGAACGACTTATTCCCAAGCTGGGAATTTTTGTTCCCTAACTAGGGCACTTGTTACGACATATTTTCAAAAAAGTTTGGATTATTGCACGCTTATTCGTATCTTTGCACACAGATGAAAGTTAGTGTCAGCCAGCAACTGTTTCGTAAGCTTAAGAAAGAAAATTGCTTTTGGTCTTACGACATGTCGAAAATGAAATCCATTTCCGACGAGGCATTGATTGAACACGTGCTGCTCTATCTCGATATTGATGATATTAATAAGCTCTTTCCACTTTTGGGCTGCAAGAAAGTCAAGCGAGTATGGCTGGACCGTGTAGCTCCGCAGGGTGAAATGTTCCGTACGATTAATATTCTTTACGCTTGGTATTACTTTGGAGCCAAACGCCCTGAAGCTTATGTCAAAAGCATCGAAACTCGCCACATCAACAAATTAATGACAGTTTGATATGGAATAACCATGACATACATTTACGAAACCAAACATCTGGTCAATGCACTGCTCGATGCTGCAGTTTGTCTCGCGGCAATGACTCTAAGTATCATTGTTATAGCGATTGCTATAAGTCCATCGTTCTTTCACACCAAGATATTGGCTGAAGATTGGATGTGGTATTTATTGGTAGCGTTGGCTATCATCACGCTTCCTCTGCCGTTGAATGCCCTCTATTTCTATTTCAATAGATATTATGACCTTTGCCTATGCCACCGTCCGGCTCTCATCATCACAGATAGCGAACTGAAGGTATTTACGCCATACGGTGGCTACACCACGATAGGCTGGAATGAGATTATGGAGTTTAAAGACGGATACATCACAAGAGGTCGTCAGTTCATTTATCCTGTCTATAAAGACGACAAGCAGAACAAACGACGTTTCTTTAGGAACCATATCGATGGTATCCTTACCAACTTTCTCACTATGAAGCATGACGATCTGTTGGCAGAACTCAAGCGTCATCTCGAATCTTAAATAATTATTGTCGCAATGATACTGGTATTCGGAGGAACGACTGAGGGGCGCAAGGCTGTGGAAGTGCTGGAAGAGGGGGGTAATGCCTATTATTACAGTACGAAGACAGGAGAACAGGACATCACCCTGCATCATGGGCAACGGATAGACGGGGCACTCGATGCTGAGGCGATGCAGACGTTCTGTGGGGAACACGACATCCGGCTCATCATAGATGCAGCCCACCCGTTTGCCTCGCAACTACACCAGACCATCGCTCAGGTTTCGGAATCGCTGAATATCCCCACCATCCGTTATGAACGTATCTATCCTGAGCGCGATGCTGAGATCACATGGATCGAGGACTACAGCCAGATACCCCATGACATTCGCTCTCTGCTGGCGACGACAGGGGTGCAGAGCATCAGCAAACTGAAGCCATTAGAGGCAGCAGGAGTTAAGGTCTTTTATCGCATTCTCAACAGGGAATCATCGATCGCCTTAGCACAAAAGCAGGGGGCCAGCCCAGAACAACTCTGCTTTTATGAGAACCCTCAGGATATGCCTGTCGATGCTGAGGCCATTTTGTTGAAAGAGAGTGGCCTGTCAGGAGGTTTCTCAGAGAAGGTAGAGGCTGCTAAAGCAAGCGGCATGAGGATTATCGCCCTGAAACGGCCACAGACGCCAGCGATTTTTACCATCGTCAACGGCCCTTATGGTCTGCGACGGGCAGTAGAGAAGCTGCTGCCTGAGTTCTATCCCCTGCATAGCGGACTGACTACAGGTACTTGTGCGACGGCTGCGGCTGTGGCTGCCACGATAAGGCTACTTAAAAACGAGACACCAGAGGAGGTGCCTGTGGTGCTGCCTAATGGAGAAACCATCATGGTGGCTGTCGGGTATGGCGAGGATGGTGCCTACTGCATCAAGGATGCTGGCGATGATCCTGATGTGACAAATGGGTTGGAGATTGGAGCTTCCGTAGAACATACCCTCATGCAAGGAAGAGGTGGTTTGATTGCTATAAAAGGTGGCATAGGTGTTGGCACGTTCACACTTCCAGGTTTCGACTATCCCCCAGGTTCACCAGCCATCAACAAGGCACCTCGCGAGATGATCCGCCAAAACATTGAGCCACTGATCGATGAACATACGCCTCTGGACATCACAATATTCGTTCCGCAAGGCGAAGAGATTGCCAAGCGTACCTTTAATCCCCGTCTGGGTATCGAGGGAGGTATCTCAATTATAGGTGTTTCAGGTATTGTAAAACCCTTTTCTGAGGAGGCTTTCATCGACAGTATCCGTAAATGTATGACTGTGGCAAAGGCCTCGGGTTCAGAACGTGTGGTTATCAACAGTGGCGGCAAGAGTGAACGATTTGTGAAAGCCCTTTATCCTGATTTGCCTAAACAGGCTTTTGTGGAATATGGCAACTATATTGGTGAGACCTTGAAAATGGCTCATGAACTCGACATCAGGTATGTGACGCTGGGTGTGATGTTGGGCAAGGCAGTCAAGTTGGCTGCAGGCCATCTCGATACGCATAGCAGAAAGACGACCATGGATATCGGGTTTATCCAGCAGATGCTCAACGAGGCTGGTATTACCATCGATATCAGTACGATCACGCTGGCCAGAGAGTTATGGGAGAGGATCCCTTCTGACCAGCTGCAAGTATTTGTTCAGACGGTTATCCGTCATTGTGAAGCTTATTGTGCGCCACTTCTTCCGAACGGAAATCTAACGATTCTACTTATTGATGATAACGGAAACATATACAGAGCATGAAATACAAAGATCTTTTTATCGATTTCGACGATACACTGTATGATACCTATGGCAATGCAGTCATCTCATTGCGTGAGACTTTTGAGACCTTTCGATTAGAACGGTTCTTTGCGGATCCGCAAGTGTTCTACGATGCTTATTGGGCTGCCAACATCGACCTCTGGACGCGCTATTCAAAAGGCGAGATTACTCGTCCTTATCTTATTGTGGAACGTTTCCGTCGTCCGCTAAGTGCAGGTCAGGGACTTGATGTTACAGAGCCATTCTGTCTTGAGATGAGTGACAAGTTCCTCGAGTTCTGCTCTTCAAAACCAGGTGTGGTAGAAGGTGCCCACGAATTGATGGACTATCTGAAGCATCAAGGTTATCGCATGCATATGTGTAGTAATGGTTTCCATGAAGTGCAATACAAGAAATTGGCTGCATGCGGGCTGAAGGACTATTTTGACACGATTATCCTGAGTGAAGACGCAGGCGCCAATAAGCCCTCCATGCAGTATTTCGACTATGCCTTGCGTCAGAGTGGTGCCGATATCGCAACCACCATGATGATTGGCGACAATCTGCAAACAGACATCATGGGTGCCAATCGTGCAGGTCTCGATACCATTCTCTTTAATCGGTGGGGTATCGAACCTTCATCAGTCCCAACCTATACGGTCGAGACCTTACGGGATATCATGAAAATCCTGTAGGGGATTATTCGCTCAGTTCATTCTTGCGCTTGCCAAACAGTACGGCCGCAATGACGGGAGCACCAACAAGGGCTGTGACACTATTGACAGGAAGTGCGCCTTCGAAGCCAGGCATACGAGCGATAAAGTTACAGAACAATGCAAGAACCGCCCCGCAGAGGGCTGTTGCAGGCATCAGGACTCTGTGGTCGGAAGTGCGAAAGATAGCCCTTGTAAGATGAGGTACGGCAAGCCCAATGAACATGATAGGACCGCAATAGGCTGTGACGACTGCTACAAGTACACCACTGGAAATAATCACCAGCATGCGGCTTCGACGGATGTTCAAACCAAGGTTTGCAGCATAACGGTCGCCAAGGAGCATCAGGTTCATGTCTTTCACTAACAGACAGGCTAACGGTAGTAACACACACATCAGAACGATGAAAAGCACCATCTCATCACCAGAGACTCTTGAGAATGAGCCCAGTCCCCACACGACGAAAGCCTTGACATCTTCTTCTGGGGAGAGGAATTTCATCACACCAATAATGGCATTGGCCAGATAGCCGATCATCACACCAATGATAAGCAAGGTTACATTGCCCTTTACTTTCTGGGAGATCCAAAGAATCAGTGACAGCACAGCCAGAGCACCAGCGATAGCCGCTACACTCATAGCCGCATCGCCCAGGTAGCCCAAACGCGAGAGTGCCACCCCGCCAATGCGTCCAGAAAGCAGAACGACGAAGGCCACACCTAAAGCCGAACCATTACTGATGCCCAGTACGGAGGGGCCAGCCAGAGGATTATGGAAAACAGTCTGCATCTGAAGACCACTGATAGCAAGGCCTGCTCCAGCCATAATGGCAGTCAAAGCCTGAGGCAAACGGCTACTGAAGACGATGTTCGTCCAGATCTCGTTGGATTCTGATCCTAACAAAATACGACACACCTCTGCTGTGGGAATCCTAACAGAGCCGATGAGCAGGTTGATGATCAGTAGTATGAGGATACCTGCTATAAGTGTCAATATGAGGAGTAGTGTTCGTCTCATGCTATTTCAACAAACTGTAATAGGTCGGCTGGTAGTTGGGCTCAACAAGTTCCGGATGGAAGATGGCCACAAAATCTTTCAGCAAAACATCTGGCTGAACAGGCGATATCTCGTAGTAGGCCTGCTGCTTCATGTTGCAGTAGATGACCTTATGCTCTTTGAAAGCCTTGAAGAGTTCATTGCGAGGCTCTGAGGCTTTCAGGGCCTCATACGAGAACTTGTCTGGGAAACTGTTTAAGATACGCCAATAGTCGGCTTCAGCGGCCAAGGCATACATCTTCTCAAACTCCAGATTCTCGCCTGCAGTCTCCTCATCATCAATCACATAGCGGGCTCCTGCGTCACGGAAAATCTGCGCCAGATAATTCTTTCCGCCCACGGCATGCCACGAGCCGCTATGCATCTCACCGCTGAATACGGTGGGGAGATGAGTGGAGGGAGATGACTGGGTAAGAGAATCGACGCGCGCCTTGAGATCGTTGTATCGCTTTTCGATACCAGCAAACGCCTCGTTGGCCTCGCGCTCCTTACCTATAAACATGCCTACGAACTTGATCCATTCAGCCTGTCCCAGAGGATCGAGTTCTTTGTACCCTAAGTGAGGCACCAACGTGATGCCTGTCTCCTTGATGGGTTCATAACCACCACGCTTGAATGGCGAGATAAATATCACATCGGGATTAGCGGCCAGCACCATCTCTGTGTCGAAGTTACCCTCCATACCAATCTTCACGATGCGTCCGTCCTTCACTCTTGCGAGGATATCCTTGTTGAACAGGTTTTTCGTACCCGTCAGTCCCTTGACTACGTCGTGGGCATCGAGTATCGTGAAGTTCGACAGTTGCAGCGATGTCATGCAGATGGTATTCTTAATAGGTACACGCACTTTCGTATATCCATCAGGAACACTTGCACGATCCGAATGCACCAGTGCAAAATGGTCGTTCTTGCCCACATCTACTAAACGGATATCGGCAGAGTCGCGAACACTAAAACCTGTGGCATATTTAACGGCTATTTCTGTAACGGAATCCTCAGGAGCCAGACCATCAGACTCCTGAGATGATGTCTTTTTCCCTGAACAAGCGCAAAGCAGAACTGCTGCAACTGCTATCAATGTAAGTTTTCTCACTTCTTTCTCTCTTTTATAGGTTTCTGATTGCAAAAGTACGAAATTATTTTGTACTTTTGCAATCAAATAAGAATAATATGCAAACAAACATCGATCAGACCAAATTCTACGACCGTATATGGGCCTCGCTCATCTTTTTCACACGACTGCCCTTCTGGCGTTTGCACCAGCCACCAAAGGAATGTTATAAGACGGTGGTGGAACACTGGCCGCTGACAGGCTGGATAACGGGTGGTGCGATGGGGCTCGTCATCTATTTCGCCAGTCTGGTGTTGCCCATGCCTGTGGCAGTATTACTCGCCATCGCTACCAGACTGCTGATAACGGGTGCACTCCATGAAGACGGACTGGCCGATTTCTTCGACGGATTTGGGGGTGGCGGAAACAATCGTTCGCGTATCTTAGAGATTATGAAAGACTCGCATATTGGCACCTATGGGGTGCTGGGTCTCATCTTCTACGAACTGCTATTGGTGGCTACGCTCATATCGATGCCTCCCTATTATGCTGCAGTCATGGTGCTGGCAGGAGATACTTTCTCAAAGATGCTGACTTCGCAACTTATTCTGATGATGCCTTATGCCAGGAACGAGGAGGAGGCAAAGGCTAAGACAGTGTATCGGAAGTTCAACGGATGGCAGGGCGTCAGCCTGGCTTTACAAGGTCTGCCGCCAATGGTGTTTTTCATTTGGATGACGGGTATCGACTGGCAGACGCTTATCTTTATTCCTGCCATCGTGTTCTATCTGTTGTATCTGTTGATATGGCGCAAACTTCATGGCTATACTGGCGACTGCTGCGGAGCGGTATGCTTGCTGGTAGAACTGTCAGTTTACCTTGTGGTAAGTGCCAATAACTATATGAACCTATTATGAAACGAATAATACTTATCACGGGCGGACAGCGCTCGGGCAAAAGCAAGAAGGCTGAAGAACTGGCACTGAGTTTGTCAGACAGTCCTGTGTATCTTGCTACAGCGCATATCTGGGACGACGAGTTCCGTGAGCGTGTCCGTAGGCATCAGGAGCGACGAGGGCCTCAGTGGACCAATATCGAAGAAGAGCAGCATCTGAGTCGTCATGATATGACGGGGCATGTGGTTGTTATTGACTGTGTGACGCTCTGGCTAACAAATTTCTTTTTTGCCAATGATTCTGATACAGACCTGTCGCTTGAACTGGCAAAAACAGAGTTCGACAAGTTTACGACGGCTGATGCCACCTATATATTTGTTACTAACGAGATAGGGTCTGGTGGAGTCAGTGAGAACGCCATTCAACGGAAGTTTACTGACCTCGAAGGGTGGATGAACCAGTATATTGCCTCTAAAGCAGACGAAGTGATTCTGATGGTCAGTGGCATTCCTGTAAAAGTGAAAGGATAAGAAGATGAAGTCATTTGATATACAACCAGTCGATCAATCGCTGCATTCAGCGATACAAGAGAAAATCAATAATCTGAACAAGCCCAAAGGTTCGTTAGGACGTTTGGAAGAGTTGGCCATGCAGATATGTCTGATTCAACAGACGTTGTCGCCAAGCCTGAATCATCCCTGTCATCTGCTATTAGGTGGTGATCACGGCATCGAGCGTGAGGGCGTCAGTGTGTCTCCTCGTGAGGTTACCTGGCAACAGATGATTAATTTCACTCGTGGCGGGGGCGGTGTCAACATGTTCTGTCGCCAGCATGGTTTCAAGTTGCGTATCGTTGATGTAGGTGTTGATTATGATTTGTCTTCTGTTCCTGGAATTATCGATCGTAAGATAGCCCGTGGTACCGGAAATTTCCTTTATGAGCCAGCCATGAGCGAGGATGAGTTCGACAGGGCTATACAAGTAGGTAGTGACCTTGTGGACGAATGTCTGAGTGAGGGTTGTCGAATCCTTTGTATCGGAGAAATGGGTATTGGCAACACATCGCCGTCGAGTATCTGGATGAGTCTGTTTGGCAATATCCCTTTAAAGGATTGTATAGGAGCAGGTGCAGGACTCGATGCCCCAGGCATTCGTCATAAATACGAGGTACTGTCGAAGGCTCTTTCTCGCCATCAGTCAGATCTCTCACCTCTCACCTCTTACCTCTCACCCCTCAGAATCTTCGGCGGTTTCGAGATGATTGCAGCCATCGGGGCGATGCTTCGTGCTGCTGAGGCTCACCTTGTTGTACTTGTTGATGGATTTATCATGACGGCCTGTGCTTTGGCAGCCATCCAACTATATCCTGCCTCGCAAGACTATATGATCTTTACCCATTGTGGTGACGAGAGCGGACATCGGATGATGCTCGATATCGTGAAAGCCAAGCCTCTTTTGAATCTGGGCTTGCGACTGGGTGAGGGAACAGGTGCCCTTTGTGCCTTTCCGATTGTCGATTCTGCCGTTCGGATGATGAACGAGATGAATAATTTCGACAATGCCAAGATCACGAAGTATTTTTAGGAGAAAGGGGTTGGGTGACAGAAGTAAGAGAACAGAAGAACCAGCACCACCATCAATACTTCGGCCGTTCGATTCACTCGGACGGCTTTTTTCATGTCTTCTGTATTCAGCAAGCGGTCGTTGTCTCCAATATACGGTTTGTCGAAGAGTTGGCCAAAATAATAGTGAGGTCCTCCGAAGCGGCAGTTAAGGATACTGGCGAGTGCTGCTTCTGGATAGCCACTATTAGGCGAAGCGTGGTTCCTTCCGTATTTCCATACAAAGCGTAATAGTCCTAAGCGTCCAGTAGCCAGGATCATCAGGAAAGCCGTCAGACGGGCTGGGATGTAGTTGGCCACATCGTCGATATGTGCTGCCCAACAGCCGAAATCCTTATAGCGTTCTGTCTTATAGCCAATCATAGAGTCAAGGGTATTCACCATTTTGTAGGCCAGCATGCCTGGTGCGCCTAAGATGGCTAACCAGAAGAGAGGGGCAATCACACCGTCGCTCAGATTTTCTGCCAAGGTCTCTAAGGCTGCAGTTCGCACTTCCTGGGCAGACAGTTCTGAGGTGTCACGTCCCACGATACGGGCAACTTGCTGACGACCTTCATCCAGAGAACGGTCGAGTGCCAGGAAGACGGCCCTCACTTCGCGGACGAGTGTCGTTCCTGCCAGACAGTAGAAGATGATGATGACATCGATGACAATCATTGATAACTGATGGCACAGGAACCAAGTGACAGCGAACACCAGCACGATGAGACCTATCGACATCAAGCCACCTTTCAGCATCCGATGGTTGCCTCGATTAAGACGATGCTCTCCAAAGGCAATCATCTTTCCGAACCACACAATAGGGTGGGGAAGTCGGGCAGGATCGCCAATGAACAGGTCGAGTAACCAACCAATAATGAGGGCTATCGGATTAGTCATGACTCAATATCTGATAGATTTGTTTCATATCGACATGCTGACGTACATGGAGGGCCAGTTTGTCGTATTGCTCCTCCTTGAAGGCCGCATAGTCGAAGGCGACATTGGTACTACTCAGTTTCTGGGCAAACGGCTGCAACAGGAAATCTACGAAAGGCTGATTGTCGAGAATGCCGTGAACATAGGTGCCCATACACTGGTTATCGACGATATAGCCATCCTCTCGTCCGTCGTTCAGGTGCAACAGAGGCGACTCTTTCTCTCCATCTGTGGGATGTGTCTCACCCATGTGAATCTCGTAGCCTTGTCCGTATTCGCACTTGACCTGTCGCGTCACCTTCTTGCCGTTCATCGTGGTGGTGACGGGCAGGAGTCCAAGACCTGGCAGACGGTCAATGTCGCCTTCTACATGATCTGGGTCGCACACCTCTGTGCCCATGAGTTGATAACCGCCACAGATGCCCAGGACAGAGGCTCCTTCGCGATGCGCCTTGATGATGGCCTGCGCACAACCGTTGCGACGGAGTTCATAGAGGTCGTGAAGTGTTGACTTCGTGCCAGGCAGGATGATGATATCGGCCTGGCGGATGTCATCAACGTTATTCGTATAGAATAGGTGAATGCGTGGATCCTGTTCCAACGAGTCGAAATCGGTATAGTTTGAGAGATGTTGCAACATGATGACAGCCACATTGACTTTACCTTGTTGCATCTCAAACGATTTCTTAGCCAGCGCCACAGAGTCTTCTTCCTCGATATGGATATCCTTGAAATATGGGATAATGCCCAGAACAGGCACACCACAGATTTCTTCCAGCATCCGTTTGCCCTCGTCGAAGAGTCGCATATCGCCTCGGAACTTATTGATAATGATGCCCTTGATCAGTTTCCTGTCGGCTGACGACTGCAGGGCGATGCTGCCATAGACGGATGCAAAGACACCGCCTCTGTCGATATCGCCTACCAGTATGACATCGGCCTTTGCGTGACGGGCCATCGGCAGGTTCACCAAGTCGGTATCTCTCAGGTTGAGTTCCGAGATACTTCCTGCCCCTTCCATCACGATGGGGTTATAGCGAGAGGCCAGACGGTCGAAGGCTGCGCAGACCTCCTTTCTGAAATCGATGTCTGACGTGCCGCGTCGCCAATAGTCGTAGGCATTCTTGTTGCCAATTGGGCGTCCATTCAGAATCACTTGTGATGTGTGGTCGCTCTGGGGTTTTAGCAACAGCGGGTTCATGTCCGTATGACAAGGAATGCCTGCAGCCTCTGCCTGAACAGCCTGTGCTCGTCCTATCTCCAGTCCTTCGGGTGTGGCATAAGAGTTCAGTGCCATATTCTGTGCCTTGAAGGGAGCGGGCTCATAACCGTCGTGCCTGAAGATGCGACAGAAGGCAGCAGCCACGATGCTTTTGCCTACATCGCTGCCTGTACCTGCGAACATGATGGGATGGAGTGGTTTCATATCGGATAGAGGTGGGTGTAACTGGCTAATACATTCTGATAGCGGAATACGGGTGTGGCAACAGGCTGGCCTTTCGCATTATAGACTTGTGTGGCTGAGGCTGGTGTCTCGCCTGCGAACTGGGTGTAATGGAACTCGTGACCTTTGTATTCCTGGCCTTCGAGTTCGAAACGGCGATAACCCAGTGAGAGTTTTCTATCGGCCTTCCGAGCCGATATCCGATAGGGCAGCACGCCACACATCGGATATTCGCCCTCATCGTTGATGATGCTCTTGCAAAGGTACATCATGCCTCCACATTCAGCCACAATCCTGCCTCCCTGTTCAGCATAATCCTTGATAGCCTTTCGGCAGGCTTCATTCTTAACGAGCGCCTCCAGATGCTTCTCAGGATAGCCGCCAGGCAGATAGAGCAAGTCGATGCCTTTGAAGTCGGGCACTTCTCGCTCAGGATCGAAGAAGCATACGGATTGGAATTTGTCGATAGTTTCCTGATAAATGAAACTAAAGCTCTCAGGATTTCTTGCGGCAAGGACTTTTTGTCCGTACGTTACGGACCAAGAGTCCGAACGGGACGGACCAAGAGTCCGCAGGTTACGGATTAATAATTTCGTCAGGCTCTGCCAATCTACATACGTCTCCAGAAGATTAGTCAGTCGTCGGGTTTCCGGCAGTTCTGAAAAGTCGAGTCCCAGATAGCGTGAGCCTTGTTCGAGAGACGCGTCTTTGGGCAGATAGCCGAAGCACTTGATCTGCAAATCCTCGCATACTTGCTGGAGCATCGCATAGTGCTTTTCCGAGCCCACCTTATTAAAGATGACGCCTGCAATCTCTACATCCTCTCTGAAATGGATAAAGCCTGACAGCAAAGCGGCCATCGAGTAAGCAGCCGACTTGGCATCGACTACCAGCACAACGGGGATATCCAGCACTCGTGCTATCTCATACGACGAGCCTCGCTCGCGATCATAGCCGTCGAAGAAACCCATCATGCCTTCAATGATGCATATATCGGCATCGGCACCGTAATGGGCAACAAGCTCTCTGACATGGTCTGGAGTAGCCATGAAGGTATCGAGGTTGATGCTGGATCTGCCACAGACAGCCGCATGGAACTTGGTGTCGATATAGTCGGGGCCGCACTTGAAGGGCTGTACCTGCATCCCCTTGGCTGCCAATAAAGCCATCAGTCCTCTGGCAACAGTCGTCTTGCCAGAGCCGCTGGTGGGGGCTGCTATCATCAATCCGGATTTCATTTGGCTGACTTAAATCTTACTTTCAGGCCGATGACGAGCATACGTCCTGGGGAGTAGAGGGCATATTTGCGCGCAGAGGAGTCGATACGGCGATCTACTTTGCCGAAGAGATTATCCACTCCGATGCTGGGTTCGAGGAAAGCCCATCGGGCGACATCGAACGAATGGGTGGTATGCAGGTTCCACACACCAAAGCCAGGGGCGTCTTCATAACTGGGATAATAGGTTTTCGACTGCAGACGACCATTGAGGTTCACGTTCAGTCCGTATCGTCCCCAGACGTGATGATAGTTGGCTGCGATAGTTGCTGCATGTCGGATGCTGCGCTCAAGAGGCGTCCACTCTTCCCCATTCTTACTGCGGGCATAGGTATAGACATAGTTGGCAGAGAGGTTAAACCCACTGAAGATATTGGCAGAGACGTTAAGTTGGATACCTTTTACATCGCCCTTGTCGCTGTTCTGATAGAGGGCATACTGCTCAAGTTTCGCAGCCTGATCGTCTGTCATCTCTGGGAATTCCTTACGGAGCATATCCAGTGAGGCGGCATTGACTTTCACATTCTGTTTTACCACCATATCGTTGATGCGATTGATGAAGCCCGTCACACTGACTGCAATCGTCTGTGAACGGTATTCTGCGTTCAACGAGAAGTAGTTGCTTTTCTCTGGCGAGAGGTCCTGATTGCCAAAACTGATCTGTGCCTTACCCCGATTTACAGAGAAGTAATGGTAGTAAAGTTCGTCGAGTCCTGGGGCGCGGAAACCTGCAGAGTAAGTAGCGCGGAATCTGAAGTTGCCAGGTGCATACATCAGTGTAGCCTTGGGCGTCAGGTGGTTTTTGAACGTCTCATGATGCGTCAGTCGCAGTCCGAGGGTAGCCGTGAAGTCTTTCAGGAACTTCATCTCGTGCTGGGCATAGGCCGCGAGGGTATAGACGTGCTGGTTGATATCACCAGAGGTTGCCGACAGATAATCTTTCCGCCAGTCAGCACCAAAGATGGTCGTAGAGTTCTTCATCAGTCCGAGAATGGCCTTCACCTCTCCGTCCATCATCCGTTGCTTTTTCGACTGCACATAGTCTCCCACATGATTGGTCTTTGTCTCGACATCGTACTCCTTACCATAGCGGAAACGATCGACGGTGAAGGTGGCCTGCAAGGAGTTCTTGGCAGTGAACTTATAGATACCTCCCACATTCCAGCGGAAGCCTTTGTAGCGCATCTCGTAGTCTAAGCCGCCTGTGATGTCTGGGCGAGTCTCGGGGCGGTCTGTGATCTTATATGAATAGTCCAGTCCCGCGTTCAGGGCGAGTTTCTCTGTAGGGGCGTAGGTGAATTTCTGTCCGATAATTTTTGAACGATAGCCAGTGAAGAAGGGAGCTATCGTCTGTTGGGTTTCAGTGTCTGAGCCCTTTACATACTCCAAGTCGTTGTTGCGATAACTGTCTGCTTGATCATGTGAGAATGAGGTGTAGGAACCGAATCCGTTCTTATAGATGTCGAGCGTGACATTCTCAGTCAGTTGTCCGTGACCAGAGACGCGTGTATCGCTGGTGACGCTGACCAGATTCTGTGTAGGTTGGTCAGTGATAATGTTGATGACACCTGCGATGGCATCAGAACCATAGAGGGAAGAGGCTGCTCCGTCAAGCACCTCGATACGTTTTACCCGCGACATGTTGATACGGTTCAGGTCAACGTTGTTTGAGATATCTCCTGTCAGTTTCTGTCCGTTGATCAGTATGAGGATATATTTGTTGCCAAGTCCGTTGAGTCGCAGGAAAGTACCCATCGAGTTGGGTGACATCGATACCTGAGGCATCATGCGGGTGAGTGCACCATCGAAGGTACTGATGCCCTGTTCATGAATCTCCTGACTGCTGAGTACACGTACAGGAGTAGCCGTGCTTTTCAGACGTTGGTGGTGACCAGAACCAGTCACAACCACAGGGTTCAGATTATAGGTACGACTTACTGCTGATGAGTCATTGCGTCCGTCTGTCTGATGAATCTGTGCAAAGACGTCACTCTTCGAGAAGAACAGACAGATTAGAAGCAAAAAAGAGGTAGATGCTGTCTCACGACAGCACCTACGCCATAATAAACTTATATAATAATACACTTGATAAATATGAATTAAAAGAGATGTTACTGATTATTCAGGATTCTTGGAATGATAGTAGTCGAGGGGTTCGCCATCGATGGCATCCTGCGTGTGGTTCATCCAAACCTGACGGATGGTGGGCAACTCAAGCAGTCCGTAGTGCATCACGGTCTCATCGTTGCACTCAAAGCCCAGGTGCTGGAAATAGTTCTTCCAGGAAGTGTCTTCTACCTCACCTTCTTCATTGGGGGTAAAGCCGACACCATCCTTCCAGTTGTCATCGTCATCGCCACCCATATCGTTGTGGCCATGATCACCGTCGATAGACATCAAGGGGTGCAGATAGACCTTGCCGCTGCTGATGCCTGCTTTCTGCATGCGCTGGTACACATGTGTCTTGAAGTTACCCATCATATCAACAGTACCCACAAAGTAGTTCTTGCTGTAGGTCTGGAGGGCAGTCTCGAGTTCTGTGTATCGGATATTAGCCTTATAGGTGTCGTAAGAGTCGGGGTTACCGTGTCCCATGAAGGCTACAACACCTTCAGCAGCCTTGTTGCTGTAGAGGGCATTGAGTTCCTTTGCCACGAGGTTCACATCGGCCTCGGCATCCTGCAACAGGGGAACGCCGAGTTTCAAGGTTACATTTGCCAAGTAAGTGTCATCGAGGTCACCGTTGGCATTGTTGGCAAAGTCTTTGATGTAGTTGATCACACGTGTGTATTCCTCGCCAGGGATTACCTGCAGCGACTGTACGACAATCTCTCCATACTGCACATCTTTGTCGGCAAAAGCGTTAAGCCAGAAAGGAGGTGCGTAGTAGTTGCGTATCTCAGCACCATCGGCAGCATTTTCGCCTGCAGCAGCGCGGTTGATACAGATGGCAGAAGAGTAACTCAGGAACACATCGTAGTCGGGGAATTTTTCCTTATAGGCAGCCTTAGTCTCATCGAAGGCATTGAAAGCCTGCTGCCAAGTAGAGCCGAAAGCAACGAGCAGGATAACCTTATCGTGCTTCTTCTGACTCAATACATCGTTTGTGACGATGGACTGATAGCGCGACCAGTTGTTGTCTTGCGGAACGGGCACTTCAACTTCCTTTTCCACAATTTTCTCTTTTTCTACGATTTTCTCGACAGGTTTCTCTACGATTTTCTCGACTTCTTTCTCACAAGAGGTGAGACCTACAGTCAGACAAACTGCGGCGAAAGTCATCACCAAATACTTAATCTGTTTCATTGTCATTTGTTTTAAAATTAGACTTCTTATTGTTAGTAAACTTGAGTTTCTTACCTTGAGTAAAGCGAACGGTGAGCGTTCCGTAAATGGTGCGTCCTGGTGTAGTGGTGCCCAAGTGCAGACCATGATAGGTACGATCGACATAGTTGAAGATATTGTCGACACCAGCCTCTATCCTGAATAGCCATTTCTTGCTGACAGGAAACTCGTGACTTGTCGCAATACGCCAGATCTGATAGCCCTTGCCGTCGCCGTTGAGTTGGTAGTAACGCTTACTCGACATACGACCATAGAGTCCGAGGCCCATGTGATAGGCCGAAGAGAAATCATGATTCCAACTCGCAAACCAACTGCCTTTATGATGGGCGGTTCCGTCGATGATAACATCTATGAGTTTTTCGTGCGAGGTATCATATTTCTTGGCATCGGTATCCAGATAACTGTAACTGCCACCAATCATCCAATCACGGTTCAGACGGTAGCGCACACTGACGTCAATGCCTTTTGTCTTGGCTGATTCCAGATTCTGGTATTGGCGCGACTTGATTGGATCGTATTTGACGATGAGTTCAGCAGGTGCCTGACTATTGGGAATGGTCACAAGGGTAATCATATTGTCCACATGATTCAGATAGCCTGTGACTGTGATGTTCAATCCCTTATAGTTCCACTCTCCGCTCAGTGCATAATAGTTGGAGGTCTGTGGTGTCAGTTCCTCATTGCCTAAGTAGAGATAGGTCGCATTCATGTATTTTACATAACGATACTTCTGTTCTTTAGGTGTAGGGGTCTTGAATCCCTGGCTCCATGTGGCTCGAAGGCGGATGCCATCTCCCAAGGAGAGCATCCCAGAAACTTTTGGTGTGGCTCTGAAGCCAAATTGTCCGTTATGGTTCAGGCGCAGACCAGCAGTGATATTGGCTGCCACTTTTGGTGAGAGGGTGAATCCAAATTCATCTTGCAGATAAACAGCCTCGGTATGGTCTTTGGCTTTACCGCCATCTACACGCATAGGTGCCTTCAGGTAGTCATATCGCCATTCGAGACCACCACTCAACTTGTTATTGTAGGGTAGGGAGAAGATACCCTTAAGATGAGCCATCGTGCGTCGCTGGTCACTCTGCACCTCTTCATCATCTGGGAAATAGGGATAATAAGGGGTGAAGTTCCCGTGAGGATCATAGCCATCAGTCAGTGTAATGGCTGTATAATAATAATAGTACGCGTGACGATCCCAGTTGACGTCAAGTGTGATGGCATCAGTCTTATTGCCTGTCAGTCCGTGAAGCCACTTGCCGCCAACTGCAAGACTTTGGTTCCGATACTCCATATCGTAAGTCTTCACGTCAACAGCAGGGTATTTGCCACTGGGACGATAGATGCGTTTCCAATAAGTGCTGCCTTCTGCGTAGAGTTCCAGTCCTTTCATTGGTTCGTAGGTGAGCCGTTCTGAAACTTGCCAGTTTGTATGCCTGTTCACGGTCTTGTTACGTGAGTCCTCGATGAGGAACTCTGTCTGTTTGGGATCTTCCGTTGCCGTGTTCTGCCAACCATCCGAGTGCTGCAACTGGAAGTTAGTGTAACTTCTGAACTTACCAATAGCAATACCTAACCCATTGTGCTGTCGGATGTCACCATAACTACCTCCACGTGTGCTGTTTTCTATCAACAGCCCCTCGTTATGTTTCTTGGTAATCACATTGACGACACCCGCTATGGCATCCGATCCATAAAGCGCACTTGATGCACCTTTTACGATTTCAATCTTTTCGATGTTATGTGGATCAATCAGGCTCAAATCGTTCTGTCCACCAACGTCACCATGAATGCGCTTACCGTCGATTAGCACGAGGATATAGTCATTGCCCAACCCATTGAGTTGCATTTGGGAGCCCATATCGTCTTCATTGAAGGCGAACGATGCAGTCAGGCCAGCCAGGATATCCTGCAGGCTGCGACCACCATAGTTCCGTAGCATCTTACTGGTGATGACCTCTGTCTGTACGGGTGCATTCTTTAGTAGGTGCTGGGTTCCAGTACCCGTCACCACTATCTCTTGCAGACTATCGGAACGCCACACTTCTTGGGCATAAGAGCCAATAGCCAACAGCCAAAGGCCAATAGCCAATTTCTGTCTTCGTTTCATCTGAATGTTTCGTTTTCCGCTACGCCTGTTCCTGGACGTGCGTTTTTTGCATTTTCGGCAGGTCTTGACGCTTGGCGTCGAGCTCTCCCTTGTCTTGGCAGGTCTTCTGACTTTCCCCAATCTGCTTTGCCTTCCCGAGCAGTACTCAGTGGCATTATACAAGCAAATCTCCAAAACGGGGATTACAGCTGCAGGTACAGTTCCGGACTCTCACCGGATTCCCTTACATCCTGGCGGCATCGGCCACCAGATTGCCATTTTCGGATGCAAAGATAAGGCAATTGTGGTAAAGTACCAAATTATTGCCTGAGAATTTGCTAAAAAGATTCAGCCTTCTGCACATTTTCTTAATTCTGTGCAGAAGGCTGAACGGGTTTTATGATTAATCTGAGAAGGTTCAGATATTAGGTTCGTCCCAGACCTTTGTGCGTTCGCAGGCAGTAGGAACCGTCTGATTACCGATCTTCAGAATAAAGTCGCCTTCTTCAAGAATCCACTTGCCATCAGCACCTACGAAGGCAAGGTTTTTGGCAGGCAGTTGGAAGGTAACGGTCTTAACCTCACCAGGTTGAAGTTCAATCTTCGTGAAGTCACGCAGACGTTTGTTGTCAGGTACGATTGAGGCTACGAGGTCGCTGCTATAGAGGAGCACAGCCTCCTTGCCAGCGCGTGAACCTGTATTCTTCACATCTACGCTGACAGTCAGAATGTCGTCGGCAGAGAAAGTTGCCTTATCAACCTTGAGGTTAGCATACTCAAAGGTGGTATAGCTCATGCCGTAGCCGAAGGGCCACTGCAGGCTGACTTTTGCGTCGTAGTTATAGGCACCAGCCATCGTACCGACCTCTTCGCTCACTTTATAATCATAAGTGTTCAGTGAGTTGATCTCACGTGGATAGGTGTAAGGCATCTTGGCAGAGAAGTTGGCATCACCAGCGAGTAGGTTGGCGAGCGCATCGGCACCATAGTTACCAGGAATGAGGATATCCACAACAGCCTTTGCCAATGGCTCAATGTCTGCAATCAGGCGCGGACGGCCCTCATTGAGTACGAGGATGATGGGCTTACCAGTCTTGGCAAGTGCCTTTACGAGGTTGCGCTGATTGGATGAGAGCCAGAGGTCTGTGAGATTACCTGGTGTCTCTGTGTATGAGTTCTCGCCAATAGCTGCAATGATGACGTCGGCATTGGCAGCGGCGGCTACAGCCTTGTCGATTTGTGGTTCGTTCTCATCGTAGTAAGCACCGTCTTCATGATAGGTAACACCTTGCTCGAGGATGATATTCTCCTTACCATATTTATTGCAGAGTGCCTCATAGATGGTGTTGTATTTTTCAGAGAGATCTTCTGCTTTTGAGCCCTGCCAAGTGTAGCTCCATCCGCCATGCAGACAGCGCATCTGGTTGGCATTAGGACCAGTGAGCAGAATCTTCTTTCCCTTAGCGAGGGGCAGAATACCATCGTTCTTAAGCAGTACCTCTGATTCCTCAGCAGCTTTAAGTGAGGCCTGAGCGAATTCTTCACAACCGAACTTCTCGAAGCCCTTGCCACCAGTGTTCGGCTCATCGAAAAGACCTAAACGGTATTTCGCACGGAGGATACGGCGCACGGCATCGTCGATACGTTCCATCTTCACCTTACCCTCATTGACAAGTTCCTTCAGCAGGATGCAGAACTCCACACTATAGGGATCCATCGACATATCGATACCAGCATTGATGGCAATGCGGATGGCATCCTTCTTATCCTTAGCCACTTTCTCACGAGTGAAAAGGTTATTGATATCAGCCCAGTCTGTTACGAGGAAACCATCCCACTGAAGGTCTTCCTTCAGCCATTTGGTAAGATACTCGTAGCTGGCATGAACAGGCACACCATTGATTGAAGCCGAGTTCACCATCATCGTCAGTGTTCCAGCAAGAGCTGCCTGCTTGAATGGCTCAAAATACTTCTCACGTATGATTTGCGGGGCGAGATAGGCGGGCGTACGGTCCTTACCTGTCCAAGGAGCTCCATAGGCGAAGTAGTGCTTGGTGCTTGTGCCTACATGAAAACGGTCAATATGGTTGTTGTCGTTGCCTTGATAACCCTTAATCTCTGCAACCACCATTTTAGAGTTCAAAATAGCATCCTCACCAAAACTCTCATAGACGCGGGGCCAACGGGGGTCGCGACTCAAATCAACCACAGGGTTATATACCCATGGGCAGTTAGCAGCACGGCTCTCATAAGCTGTAATCTCTGCACCTCTGAAAGCCAGTTCGGTATTGAACGATGCACCCAAGTTGATGGGCTGTGGGAAAAGTGTTCCTCCTTGGGTATAGGTAACACCGTGATTGTGGTCGAGTCCGTAGATATCTGGAATGCCGATATACTTCATGGACTTCTTCTGTATGAGTTGTATCCACTTCTGCCACTGATCGACAGTTGCGGCACGGGTGCCTGGAGCATTAAGGATAGAACCCACTTTCCATTTTGAGATAAGGGTGTCGAGCATGGTCTCATTGAGTTTCCAAACGCGTTTCGTCTCACCTTGATAGATATCTAGGGGATAGTTGCCAAAACGTTCGATAATCTGCGCGTCAGTCAGTTTAAGGACAGCCTCGGCTTCAGCTTTCGGCGTACCATACTGTTGCATGACAGAACGTACCTTTTCACGATCTACCTTGGCATTCTCAACTGTCATCTTTCCCATGACGTCGAGGTTAAGCTCAAGCATTTGTCCGATTTTCTCGTCGAGTGTCATCTTGGCGAGGGTCTTCTCAATCTTTGCTTCGAGTGCCGCATCACGTGGGATGGCGGGCTTTTGTGCCTGTGTGGTCATAGCCGCACAGCATACAGCAATAGCTAATAATGTTGTTCTCATTTTAGAAATATTGTTAGTTATAGACTAATCTCGCTGCAAAGATAAGAAATAAAAACGATTTTTTCACAAAAAAAGTTGTAATTTTGCAGCCGACATGCTTAGGAATACAAATTCATCAATGAACAGGGGTGTGATGTATTGCTTAGGATTGGGCATTATGATTATGATACTCTTTGCCCTAAACCTGCTGCTGGGATCGGTATCGATTCCTGCAAACGACGTGATGGCAATCCTTCTGGGAGACCAGACTGCGAAAGAGTCGTGGCAGTTTATCGTGCTCCAGTCACGCCTGCCACAGGCTATTACGGCTACTTTCTGTGGGGCTGCTCTCGCTGTCAGCGGCTTGTTGTTGCAGACTGCTTTTCGTAACCCTTTGGCGGGACCGAGTGTGTTTGGAATCAATAGTGGTGCAGGACTGGGTGTGGCATTGGTGATGCTTTTCTTTGGTGGTGGCCTCTCGGTGGGCTCTCTCCAACTTAGTGGCTTTGCAGCCATTCTCCTGGCTGCTTTTATCGGTGCTATGGCGGTCATGGCGATTATTTTTTTCTTCTCGACTTTGGTACACAATAATGTGATGCTTCTCATCATCGGCATCATGATAGGTTATATCTCCAATTCTGCCATCTCGTTATTAAACTTTTTTGCTACCGATGAGGGTGTGAAGTCATATATGGTATGGGGCATGGGGTCCTTCAGTGGGGTTTCGATGGTGAACATGCCGATTTTCGTAACGGTGACGCTGATGGGCCTCCTTGGGGCACTATTGCTTATCAAACCGCTCAATGCGTTGATGCTGGGTGATCGTTATGCCGAGAACCTCGGTGTGGATATCCTGAGTGTGCGAAACTGGCTGCTGATAGTAACGGGTATGTTGACGGCTATCACGACAGCCTTCTGTGGTCCGGTTGCATTCATCGGGTTGGCAGTGCCTCATATTGCCCGCCTGTTATTGACTACTGATAATCATCGCCAGTTGTTGCCTGCAACACTGCTTTGTGGGGCGGTAGTGGCGCTGGTGTGTAATCTGTTGTGTTACCTGCCAGGTGAAGGTGGGGTGATACCTCTTAATGCGGTGACTCCACTCATCGGTGCGCCTGTTATCATCTATGTGATTGCCAGAAAAAGATAAGAGATAAGAATTGTCATGAAGCCATTTAAATTGTTTAAGATAAAACCAGAGGAGCGCCTACAGGCCTTGACGGCTCTGATGCTAATCCTGGTGCTGAATGTTCTGTTTATCAGCCGCATGCATGACTTGTTCATGCAGCCAGGTTTTGGCGCCTATTGGAAGACTTTCGAACGTGAATTACATCTCTCAGGCTATGATCCGCTGACTTATCTTGGTGTGACCGACTGGGATGTGGTCTATCAGGTATATCGTCATCCCTTGCTGTCATTCCTCATCTGGCCGTTGTATATGTTGAATGAAGGCCTGACGTGGTTGTTTGGTGTGAATTGTGTGCAGTATATTGTGGCTTTACCATTGATAGTCTGCTCTTTCTATTCTTATATCTTCCTATACCGAATTCACCGTGAGGTTATTGGTCTGACTCAGAAGGATGCCACGTTACTGACGGCGTATCATTTTTCTTTTGCTTATATTCTGCTTTCCGTGATTGTGCCCGACCATTTCACCATCTCGATGTTCCTGTTGCTGACGATGCTTTATATTTCAGGTGTGTGTATCCGCAAAGGAAGAGAGTTTACATGGTGGCAGTCGGCTATTTTCTTCTATATCACAGCTGGTGTGACACTATCAAACGGCGTAAAAGTGTTCTTGAGTGGTTTCTTTGTGAACCTGAAAGACTTTTTCCGTCCGAAATATCTGTTGTTGGCAGTCATTTTGCCTGCAGCCCTGCTGTGGGGTACGGCCCAGTGGGAGTATCGTACGTATGTACTGCCGAAAGAGAAGGCTCGTGCTGAAGAGAGAGTTAGGAAAGAAAAGGCTCAGGAGGCCAGAGTGGCTAAGATGACAGCTGAGGAGCGAGCGCAGTATGAGGCAAAGAAGGCTCGAAGAGAAGCGGTGCTGAAACTGCAGAAAGAGAAGATGGGGAAACCGATGGAAGATCAAGGCTTCCTGAAGTGGACGGATATCTCTACATCGCGTTGGCATACATTGTACGAGAATATGTTTGGTGAGGCATTGCAGTTTCATCAGGACTATTTTCTGGAAGACACATTGGTGCACCGGCCTGTGTTTGTGCCTTATCGTTGGCTTTACAGTTATGTGATAGAGGGAACGATGTTGCTGCTTTTCGTTCTTGGGGTGTGGTATGGACGTAGAAGCCGTTTCCTCTGGCTCTGCATCTCCTGCTTTGGTTTTGACATGTTTATCCACCTGATATTGGGATTCGGCATCAACGAGATCTTTATTATGACACCTCACTATATGTTTGTGATGCCTATCGCTACAGCCTACCTGTTAACTCATGTACAGTCGCGTTGGCTGAGGCTTGTAGTGCTTGTGCTGACGTTGCATCTGCTGACGTATAATGGTTATTTGCTGACAGACTTCTTGTTGTCGCCTATAAGGGCAACGCTCTAAACGTGTTTCTCAGTACCGAGCCATTTCCTGAGGCGGCGGAAGATGGATTGACGGATATGCGAGAAACGTCCATAGCGCAAATTCAGGAATAGTTCCTCGATGGAATTCTGGACTTTGATCCACGGGTGGTTCCAGGCATTAGCTTTATAGAGACGTTCCAGGTAGTCTTTGTGCTCTGTCATCTTCTGAGGATGATGGAGAGGGAATACAAGTTCATGGCGTTGCATGGTGAAGATACGTCTCAGACGGTGAGGAGTGGTCTTCAAATCGGCAGAGAAATGGGTTGAGTCGGCCATCAGTCCAATATTGCTGATCTGGTTCTGCGCAGGCATAATGGCAAGTGAGTCATGTAGCAGCATATCGGCCCAGTAGATTGTTTCAAAAAACTCTTTGCCACTTTGGCTGTGGTCGGTAAACATTTGAAGCATATCACTACGCAGACGACGCTCTTTGGCTATAGACTCGAGTCGCTGACGGCTCTTAGGATCGTGCATGAAACCATAAGTAGGATCCCAGCGTTGGGCCACGCGCCGCCATGAGGCCCACCCCCAGATGCTGAAGGCTGTGGTAAAGAAATAACTATCGTTTCCACAGTCTCTGGTCTGTTCGTCAATGTTGAAACCCGCAATCATTGAGATGCGCTCATCGTGCTCATAACGGTCGAGCATCTCTTTGCAGAAAGGGAAAAATGACTGAGCAGGAACCACATCGTCTTCAAGCACAATGACTTTATCGGCTAAAGAGAAGGCCCAGCGATGAGAACGGAATCCAGAAGGATCGCACCCCTCATTATGGTCAAGATAGTTACGATGCACTTCACATTCCCAGTCGATATGTTCGTCGCTGACAATCTCGCGACAAGCATTAATGCCTGCTATATCGCGCTCCCCACGAGGGCCGTCTTGATATAGCAACAGTTTGGAAGGCCGTGCCTGGCGCACAGCATCGAATACCTGTTGAAAGGTGTCGCTGCGTGTGAAGAACAAGAGTAAAACAGCAATATCAGTCTTGGCAGAATACTTCTTCATAATCATTAATTCGGTGCAAAGATACGAAATAATTGATAACTGACAATTAATAATTGACAATTTATTCGTAACTTTGCGGCAAAATAAAGCTATAGACGCTATGCAAGCAATTATCTTAGCGGCAGGTATGGGCCGCAGACTGGGAGAACTGACCAAAGAGAACACCAAGTGTATGGTGCCTGTGAACGGAGTAAGACTGATAGACCGTTTGCTGACACAGCTGTCACAGTTGCAGTTAAACCGTGTTATCATTGTTGTAGGCTATCAAGGACAGAAACTGATAGACTATATCGGTCATCGTTATGACGGGAGACTGAATATTGTGTATGCCGAGAACCCAATTTACGACAAAACCAATAATATTTACTCGCTGTCGATGGTGAAGGATCAGTTGCAGGAAGATGATACGCTGCTCATCGAGAGTGATCTCATCTTCAGTGACCGCCTTTTCTCAATGATTCTCGAGAATCCCTATCCTAATCTGGCACTTGTGGCTAAGTATGAGTCCTGGATGGATGGTACGATGGTCAGACTGGATGAAGACCAGTACATCGTGAACTTCATCTCTAAGGAGGCCTTCGATTATGCTGATGTGGATAGCTATTTCAAGACGGTGAACATTTATAAGTTCAGTCGTGAGTTCCTGCAGCAGCAGTATGTGCCTTTCCTCGATGCCTACACAAAGGCCGTGGGTAATAATGAGTATTACGAGAATGTGCTGCGCATCATCTCCTTGCTGAACAGCCATCATATGAAGGCGCTGCCCATAGGCAATGAGAGATGGTATGAGATTGACGACAAACAAGATCTCGATATCGCAGAGGCTCTCTTTGCCGACGATCAGGATGTGTTGCGGAAATACTATGGTCGCTATGGTGGTTTCTGGCGATTCCCCCAGATGCTCGACTTCTGCTATCTGGTGAACCCCTATTTCCCTTCAAAGCGGATGAAAGACGAATTACGCAGTAATTTTGATACGCTCCTGACAGAATATCCTTCAGGCATGAAGGTCAATACACTTATCGCCAGCAAGTCTTTTGGTGTGAGTGAGTCGTATATCGTTCCTGGTAACGGTGCTGCCGAGCTGATTAAGGTCTTAATGAGTGAAGTAAAGGGAAAGACAGGTTTTGTCAGACCTACCTTTGAAGAATATCCGAATCGCTACGACAAGAACAGTCAGGTTACTTTCGTTCCCCAGAATGAAGATTACCGTTATACGGCCGACGACCTGATGGCATTCTTTGGCGATAAGGATATTAAGACGCTGATGCTCATCAATCCGGATAATCCCTCAGGCAATTTTATTCCTAAGGCCGATGTGTTGCGACTTGCCCAGTGGTGCGAGTCAAAAGAAATCCAACTTGTGGTAGATGAGAGCTTCGTGGATTTCAGCAAAGATTTCGCCAATAACTCTCTGCTTTCAGATGCTGTTCTAGAGTCATGTCCTCATATGGCTGTGATGAAGAGCATCTCGAAAAGTTATGGTGTGCCTGGTCTCCGTCTGGGTATTCTTGCTTCTGCTAATCAGGAACTCATTGCAAGTATCAAAAAGGAAGTTTCCATCTGGAATCTCAATTCCTTTGCAGAGTTCTTCATGCAGATTTATAACAAACACGAGAAAGACTACAAGAAAGCCTGCGAGAAGTTCGTTGCTGAGCGTGACAGTTTCGAAAGTCAGTTGCGTACCGTTCCCTTCCTTCGTGTGATGTCATCTCAAGCTAACTATTTCCTATGTGAGGTTCTGCTGCCCTATACTGCCAGAGAGATTGTAGTCTATATGTTGCGCCAGCATAACATCCTGACGCGTGACTGCAGCCAGAAACCAGGTCTCAATCCTCAGAAGCAGTATATGCGTATTGCTGTCCGTAACCATGAGGATAATACCCGTTTGGTAGAAGCGCTGAGGAAAATGTTACAACTGAAAATGTAATTATAGGAAATGAGGGTATGTATCTGCGGAGGTGGTAATCTGGGCCATGTTGTAACGGGATTTCTCGCTGCCTATGGCGATTGTGAGGTGTCGCTGCTGACACGTCATCCTGAACGTTGGCAACAGCAGTTGGAAATCAGTACTCCTAATGGTCAGTTACTGCGTGGCACCCTTCATCATATATCTTCTGATGCAGTAGAGGTTATACCTGCTGTAGATATCGTGTTACTCTGCCTGCCAGGCTTCTCACTTCGGGAAGAACTTCTGAGAATCCGACCATTTTTGCAACCCATGACGGCTGTGGGCAGTATTGTCAGCAGTACAGGCTTCTTCTTTGAAGCGATGGAGGTATTGCCATCCTCAACTCCATTGTTTGGATTTCAGCGAGTACCTTTTATTGCGCGTACGACGGCTTATGGCCGTTCTGCGGCTCTGTTGGGCTATAAACCAAATCTTAATATCGCCATCGAACAGGCAGTCGACAAGGAAGCGCTAAGAGCCACTATCCAACAACTGTTCAGAGTGCCCGTTCAACTATTGAAGAGTTATTATGAAGTGAGCCTGACAAACAGCAATCCACTGCTTCATCCTTCCCGTCTCTATTCACTATGGAAGGACTGGCACGAAGGTATAGTCTATGCAGAAGAGAGTCTGTTTTATGAACAGTGGACCGACGAGGCTTCTAGGTTGTTGATACAAATGGATGAAGAGTTTCAGCAGTTGCTTTGCAAGCTGCCTGTTACCAAGGGCAGTATCCCCACCATTCTTGACTATTACGAGAGCACCGATGCACCGTCGCTGACTCTCAAGTTACGGTCTATTCAGGCTTTCAAGGGCATCAAGGCTCCTATGAAAGAGGTGGCCGGAGGCTTTGTGCCAGACTTTGGTAGTCGCTATTTCATTGAGGATTTCCCCTATGGTCTGCAGATCATCCAAAAACAGGCCCGAGAGCATTCCGTTAATACACCCATCATCGACTTGGTCATGAACTGGGGACAAAAATGCTTGCAGTATTGAAAAAAAGTTGTATCTTTGCACCATGGTCACGGAAATGAATGAGGAATTACGCGCAAGGTTTAATCCTGAGGGCTCACTGCTACGCCGACAACAGATGCGGATGCTGGAGATACTGCTTGAGGTGGACAAGATCTGCAAGCGGCACAACATCCCTTACTGGCTCAGCAGCGGTACACTGATAGGGGCGATGCGCCACGATGGGTTTATACCTTGGGACGATGATCTCGACATCGAGATGATGCGTGCCGACTATCTGCGACTGATGAAGGTGTTGCCTTCAGAACTGCCAGACTGGCTCGCGCTGCAGAACGATAAGACGGATCCATATTATTTCTACTTCTATGCTAAAGTACGCGACCGTCGTTCAAGGATGCTCGAACAGAACGGCTACGACCGTCTGTGGCAGGAACAGGGAATCTATATTGATATTTTCCCGATGGAGAAGCATCCTATATGGCTACACAAACTGACGGAGAAGACCGTTGGCCACATGTATAAGATATGGCGTACAAGTACAGATGACGTGAAGGCCATCAGACAGGTGCGGCGTATCTTTGACGTCAATAAAAAGTGTTTATTCCCCTGTCTTCGGACTTTTCTCTTACCACTTACCTCCTGCTTCTCAACTGTTATCACTTCTGGCATGGGCATTCCATTCCATAATCCTCGTTATGCCGATGAGATATTCCCGCTTACTACGCATGTCTTCGAAGGCTGTCTGTTGCCAATACCTGGTAATGCTGATGCCCATCTGCGTCATATCTTCGGTGACTATATGCAATTGCCTGACCTGAGTAAACTGGCGCCTCATGTCGGAAAACTTGAATTCTATGATGAATGAGCCGTTAGCAGTGAAAAAGCCACGTATGGGCTGGCTTGATGCACTACGGGGATTTACAATGATCCTGGTGGTAACCAATCATGTAGCCCTCAAGTCGTTTGGTATGCAGATTAGGTGGTCGGCAGCTCTTCAGTTCTTTCTGCTTTTCCGTATGCCACTGTTTTTCTTCATCAGTGGTTTTCTGGCTTACAAAGCCAGTAGGATATGGAGCAGGCAGACACTATGCGACTTGTCTTTAAAGAAAATGCGGATACAGTTGATCCCTACCATTGTGTTCTTCCTGCTCTATCTGGCGATGATTCCCACTACGCCTTTCATGCCAAGTCTGATGGAGGCTTTGGCCTCAGGCATGAAAGCTGGCTATTGGTTCACGCTCGTCCTTCTCTACATGTTGCTGACGTACTATCTCTACAGCTATGTGGAGAGCCGCTTGCATATACGCTCTTGGATTCCTTTGGCACTGCTGTTTATTGTTTCGCTCTGTTTATTCGAAACTTGCTATCTCCCTCGTTATTTCTCCTGGGCTTTAGGATATAAAGGAGAGCCGAATGCATTCATGAACTATTCCAGTCTGGTAGAGATGTTTCGCTATTTTCCTTTCTTCCTCTTTGGAAATATCGTACATCGTTACTGGGATCGGGCGCAGCGGCTGATGGATAGTTCGTGGTTCTTTCCTGTGGTGACACTTCTGGCCGTAGTCTGCACGTTGGAAGTCATCGTGTGGCACAATCTGCGCTTGGCTTGGGCCGCGTTCCCCCATACATTGGCGATGTTCCTCTTGTTGTCGATGGTCTTTATGTTCTTTAGGTATTACCATGAGTTCTTCGAACAGACGCTCTTTGGTAATGTTCTCCAGTTTATTGGCCGACGCACGCTTGATATCTATCTGTTACACTATTTCTTCTTGCCGAAGTTGCCGATGGTGGGTGAGTTTTTTAGAGTGAACCGTCACAACTTCATTCTCGACACCACAGCATCCTTGGCTGTCGCCCTTTTGGTGGTTGCCTTTTGTGTGGTAGTCTCAAATCTGTTAAGGGTCAGTCCTTTCTTGAAGAAGTACCTTTTCGGAAGATGAAAGCGAGAATTTCCTTGAGAATGACGGCTCCTGCCGATCTCATAACTCCATAGTAGAGCAAGGCTGCAAGTAAAACGCGGCATATCAGTTTCAGCCAAAGCGTCTCTATGGTCTGTGTGACAAAGCCTGTTATAGCCATCACAGCAACTGCAGCGAGGGCGAAAGGTAGGATGTCTTTCAGGAATTCAAGCAGGCCATAGTTCATCAGACGGTGCACGAAACTGTGCCATACGAACACCCATAGGATATTTAATAAGGTATAAGCGATGACCATCGTCAAGATGCCTTTCTGCCAGAGTCCTACCATTAGACTGATCTGTAAAATGCCTAGCACAATGGTGCTCCACAGATAGATATCACTGCGCTTTTGACTAATCACAGCATCAGTAAGCAGGGTGGAAAGGGGCATAAATGCACCGCTCAGACAGAGAAGGGGCAGTAGTGAGGCTGCAAAAGACCATTTCTCACCGATAGTCAGCACGATGAACTCATGCGAAACCAGTCCAAGGCCAAAGAGGAGGGGGAAAGCTATGAAGGCTGTAAAACGCATCATTTTACGTAGCACTGCCAACTGGCGTTCCCGTTCGTCGCCAAGGCCGACGAGTACGGTTTGATCCACTTGTTTCAGCATGTTGCCCACGAGTAGGAAACATTTGGAACTCCACTGATAGGCTTGATTATAATGGCCTGTGCTGGTCTCACCATAGTAACGGCCTAACAACAGGTTCATGATGTTATTATTCAACTGTGTGAAGATGGCTGACAACATAATCTTGAAGCTGAATGGAAAGAGTTGGCGGATTGGTTCGAAGGTCACTTTTGTCGTAGGTCGCCACGGACTGAAATACCATAGTAATAAGGTGTTGACGGCGATATACATCAGATACTGTGTGGCAAGAGCCCAATAGCCAAAGCCGAGTGCGGCCAGAACCACACTGACAATACTCGATGAGAGTGTGGCTGTCATGCCGCATTGGGCAATCTGCTTGATCTGCATCTGCTTGGTCAGATAGGCTGATTGCGCCATTCCGAAACTCGAGAACACAAATCCAAGGAACACGTAACGGCTCAGAGGAATAAGCTTAGGCTGGTGATAGTAATCGGCTATCAGAGGTGCACAAAAGAATAGAACCAGATAGATAGCTACTCCTGCAATGATGTTAAACCAGAAGACAGCATTGTAGTCATTGTGGGAGGGCGACTTCATATTAATCAAGCCTGTCTTGAATCCACTTGACTGCAATTCGTTGGCAATCACAGAGAACACAGCCAACATCGCTGTCATACCATAGTCTGAAGGGTCGAGCAGACGTCCGAGGATAATGCCAAAAGCTAACCCCAGCAACTGCTGTACACCATTGTTCATTCCGCCCCAGAAGAGGCCTTTTGCGGTCTTCTCCTTCAGTGTCTCAGCCATAACTTACTTCTCTATGAGGAAGCGATCGATGAATTTCTCAACGATGGGGAACTGAACTTCGGGGAGTTGACAGTGACCATGTCCGCCGATAATGCTCCAGTCCATGCGGTCACCAATGCCGAAGCGTTCCCATACTTTGTTTGCTGCCTCGGCTGAAGGCTGCATGGCAGCATCAGAGAGCCAAGTGTAATCAGGGTTGCCGAGTAGGAGCAAGGCACGCGGACAGACCATCGCACAAAGTTCGTGCTGGTCGTAAGGCAGGCGATACACGGAGTCGCCACGGAAATTCTTGCGTTGACTCTCCAAGAACCAGTGGTAATCAGTCTTGTCAATATCTTCCACATTTTCTTTTGACTCATGCGATTTGCGCCAGGCAGCAGCGCCACCTCCACCTGGCTCTTGGGCGATGGTCAGGGCGATACGCTCGTCGAAGGCACCGCAGTAGAGTGCCATTTTTCCTGCGTACGAGCAACCGGTTACTCCAATATGGCGTGTGTCGATTTTGGTTACCTTTGATCCCAACTGTTGCAGACCATCGATAAGCCTGCTCAGCCCCCAAGCCCACTCACTGTAGGCACCATTGTCCTTCAGGCTTGGATACAGACGATCGAAATTGTGTTCACCCCGATCATGGTGTTTACGCCATTGCGAGTAATCGTTTACCTGACTCTCCTGAAAAAACATTGTAGCGATAGGACGGTTCTCAAACAATTGTTTGGGCAAGCTGATCATGCTTGTACCAATCATCAGGGCGTAAGGCGGAAATCCAGTCTTCGGATAATGAATAACAGAACGCAGGGTGAGTGTTTCTCCGCCCACTGTTACATCCACCACCAATGCGGTGTCTCCCTCCATGCGTGCTTTAACCTGACCTGGCTCTACGGTCGGCTTTTGGCCGATACCATAGTGCTGTATCATATGGGCAATGTCGCTGCGTCGCTTTGACCAGTCTGCAAAACTTGTCACACCTTCAAGAGGGTCTGGCAACTCATGGATGAGAGGCAGCTGGTCGGGTTCTGGCATGATGGGCGGCGCGAATTGACTGCCAGTGTTCTCCACATCATAAACCAATGGAATCCTCGCATCCTGCCCCTGAATAGTGGCAGTAACCCAAGCGAGCACAATGGCACAAAACAGTCTCATCATAACGCTCAATTATAAACCATATATTATCCCACCTGACTGCCAGGCTTCACATCCTTAGTAGTAGTTACCACACTGAGGCTTTCGTCTGCATCAACAGCAGAGAGAATCATACCTTGGCTCTCGATGCCCATCATGGTTCGAGGCGCAAAGTTGGCTACAAAGAGGATACGTTTTCCAATGAGCTCCTCTGGATTCTCATAGAAGGCAGCGATACCAGAGCAGATAGTACGATCTGTGCCAGAACCATCGTCGATGGTGAACTGCAGAAGCTTCTTGCTCTTCTTGACCTTCTGGCAATCCTTCACCAGACCTACGCGGATATCGAGCTTCTCGAAGTCCTCGAAGCTGACAGTATCCTTGATAGGTGCAGCCTTATAGTTAGCCGCCTCGTTAGCCTTCTTAGTGGCCTCGAGCTTGTCGAGCTGCTTCTGAATCACCTCATCCTCAATCTTCTCGAAGAGCAGAGCAGGCTCGCCCAGTTGATGTCCTGCTTTCAGAAGGTCAGTGCTGCCTAGCTGCTCCCACTCAAATGAGTCGATATTAAGCATCTCGCGGAGTTTCTTGCTGCTGAATGGCAGGAATGGCTCGAAGGCGATAGCGAGATTAGCCGTTAACTGCAAGCAGATGTTGAGAATCGTCTCACAACGCTTAGGATCAGTCTTCCAGACCTTCCACGGCTCACATTCAGTGATGTAGCGGTTACCGATACGGGCGAGGTTCATGGCCTCGAATTGGGCATCGCGGAACTTGAACTGCTCCAACAGCGCTTCGACTTTTGCCTTCACATCTTTGAACTCCTCAAGGGCCTGCTTATCGACATCCAGCAGTTCGCCACAGGCAGGAACTATACCATTCCAGTATTTCTTAGTGAGCTGGAGGGCACGATTCACGAAATTGCCATAGACAGCAACAAGCTCGTTGTTATTGCGATCCTGGAAGTCCTTCCAGGTAAAGTTGTTGTCCTTCGTTTCAGGTGCGTTGGCTGTGAGCACATAGCGCAGCACATCCTGCTTGCCAGGCATATCTACCAGATACTCATGGAGCCATACAGCCCAATTACGAGAGGTAGAGATTTTGTCGTTCTCAAGGTTCAGGAACTCGTTGGCAGGCACGTTGTCTGGCATGATATACTTGCCGTGGGCTTTCATCATCACAGGGAAGATGATGCAGTGGAACACAATATTGTCTTTACCAATGAAGTGAATTAGGCGCGTATCCTCGTCCTGCCACCATTTTTCCCAGTTGCCCCACTTCTCGGGCTCGCGATCGCAGAGTTCCTTGGTGTTTGATACATAGCCGATAGGAGCATCAAACCATACATAAAGCACCTTGCCTTCAGCATCCTTTACAGGCACGGGAATACCCCAATCCAAGTCGCGTGTCATCGCACGTGGCTGCAGATCCATATCGAGCCAGCTCTTGCACTGACCATACACGTTGGGGCGCCACTCCTTGTGCTCCTCAAGAATCCACTGTTTCAACCAGTCCTGATACTCGTTTAGGGGCAGATACCAGTTCTTGGTTTTCTTTAAGACAGGGGTAGAGCCCGATATGGTCGATTTGGGATTGATCAGCTCTGTGGGCGAGAGGTCGCGTCCGCATTTCTCACACTGGTCACCGTAGGCTCCCTCATTGTGGCAGTGGGGGCATTCGCCAGTCACGTAGCGATCGGCCAGGAACTGCTTGGCTTCCTCATCGTATAGTTGTTCAGTAGTCTCCTCAGTCAGTTTGCCCTCATCATAGAGTTTGCGGAACCAATCAGCAGCAAACTTGTGATGAGTCTCTGAAGTTGTACGGCTATAGATATCGAATGAGATACCAAACTCCTCGAAAGAGTCTTTAATCATCTTATGATAGCGGTCAACAACATCTTGAGGCGTGATACCTTCCTTGCGAGCACGAACAGTGATGGGCACACCGTGCTCATCGCTTCCTCCGATAAACAATACCTCGCGCTTCTTGAGGCGAAGATAGCGCACGTAGATATCTGCAGGCACATATACACCAGCCAGATGGCCGATGTGTACGCCACCATTAGCATAGGGCAGCGCCGACGTCACCGTCGTACGCTTAAAAGTCTTGTTCTCCATTATATAAATACGTATTTTTAATTTTGAGTGCAAAATTACGAAGAAATTTTGGAATAATGAATATTTATCTAGTATTTTCCAAAAAATCTTTGTGCTCAGATGTTATGTCGCGCTTTGGGGATAATACAAAAATCCCTCGCCAACCAGCGAGGGATTTCAGAGTTATAATGCGTATTCAATCATGACGAAGGAGTAAGGCTTCAGGTCGAGACTGAACTTCTTTTGAGCCTTGATGGTTTCCTGTTGAGGAGCGATAGGCTGACCCTCAAAATTGTTCTCGTCCTCAGGATTACCTGTAAGTACCGTTTTCTTGGCTACTTTCTTCAGACTCTTGAAACGGCTCAGGTCGATGTTGGCTTTCTTGGCCTCACTGCTGGCATTACAGATCTTCACGAACAGTTGGCGGGTTTGGGTGTTAAGCACAACGCTCTGGCCGTAATGTACATCAGCCTGAGGCTGAATGACGTCAGCGGCATCGCCATCAAACTTCACGCAGTCACCGTAATAGTAGTTGCCGGAGCTCTGTCCGAAGAGTTGCTGTACGTAGTAGCTGCAAGTTAGGAACGGACGCTCGTTGTCGTAGTAGATCATATCCGGATTCCACTGGGTACCGTTCTTGCGGGCAAAGAGCGGAGCATACGAAGTCATGCTTACTACATCTGCATTACGCTCTACGTGGAGCAGATAGAGGCCTTCTGCCAAGGCATCAATCAGTTTCTTGTCTTTAGAGGCATACTCACCGAGATAGACTTTCGTCTTGCCGTCGCGAGGATAGTTGTCATACTGGCGCTTGTTCAGGAAGTAGGTGTTGGGTTCGTAATAGTGCTCGTCTAAGATGGGCATGTCGAGCTCCTTGGCGAGTTTCCAACCTGCTTCGTAATCAGGATTACCTGCGTGAGAGCCTGGGCCGGCTGTACCTACGATGATAATCTCTGGGTGAGCCTTTGTAACGCGCTCATAGATATATTTGAAACGCTCACAGAACTCTGGTGAGATCTTCTCCTCATTACCGATACCAAGATATTTCAGGTTGAAGGGTTTGGGGTGGCCTGCATCTGCACGCATCTTGGCCCACTTATTTGTTGCGGGGTCGCCGTTAGCCCACTCGATGAGATCGATGGCCTCAGCTACCCACTCATCCATCTCAGACATGGGAACAACATCCTGAGCCTGGGTAGGCCACATATTCCAACCACCATTGGCCCCCTGACAGCTCACGCCAGAAGGCAAGATGGGTACGGGTTCCATACCGAGGTCCTCGCAGAACTGGAAATACTCGAAATAGCCGAGTCCCATGCTCTGGTGGTAGCCCCATGTATTCTTCATTTGCTTGCGCTGCTCCTTAGGACCGATAGTGGTCTTCCAGCGATAGGTGTTCCAGAAACCGTCACCACCACCATGTACCACGCATCCGCCAGGGAAGCGCATGAATTTCGGATGAAGGTCGGCCAGTGCCTGAGCCAGATCCTTGCGTAAGCCATGTCCCTTGTAGGTGTCTTTAGGCATCACTGACACTACATCAACATCAATGGCGCCAACATTGAGAACGAGCATCTGAAGGACTGCCTTCTGGCAAGTAGAATCGGGCGTGAGAACAGCCTCATACTTCTTCCAGGCTTTATCGCTGGCAGTGAATGTGGTCTCGGCTAGCAACTTCGGATCCTTACCCCAGCCCTGAGGCTCGACGAGGCATACACGGATTTGTTTGTCTCCACCTTCGACATTGCGCAGGAAAGCAGAGAAATCGTATTTCTCTCCAGCCTTCACAGAGAAACCGTCGAAACCGTCGTTCTGCAGTCCGAAGCCTTTCCAGCCTGTGTAGTCATAATACTCCTTGACGCGCTCGATATGGATACGCATGTAGTTGGCATTATTGGGATGTACTGGAGCATCCATGCGAGTCTCCAACCATCCTGTAGAGTGTCCTGGGCGAATCAGGCGCCAGGCTGTGCCTGCACCCCAACCGTCGCGTTCCACAGGCGAGAACTCAAAGCAACCATTCTGTACTAACTCGGCATAGAGACCACCATCGGCAGAATTATTGATGTCCTCGAAGAAGATGCCGATTAATTCGTTACTGATGGCTTTCCCCCCTGCGGGTGCAGTCATCGGTTTCTGAGCGCTGAGGCTCGAGGCTGCCAGCAGGGCAGCACTGAATAATACGCTTCTTTTCATTGATAATATATGATTTTAGTTGTTATTCTTGACAAGTCTTACCTCGTAGATTTCACCAATCTGCTTATGGGGCTTGGCTACGAACTTCACGCGTACCTGTTTCTTACCCTTCAGCATCTCTGCAGGGATAGGATAGGTCTCATATTTGAATTCTGAGATACGGTATTTGCCGGTGTTATTCACCGAGGTTACAAGGGCGTCATCGATCAGGATGTCGAACTCATGACTTTTCCATTCACCTACACCCCAATATTTCAGGCGCAGGCTGAGATCTGTCTGGCCGCCTGTCTGCAATAGGTAGCTGAAGTAATGGCCGTCGTTTGCATCACGGTAGAAAACATCATTCGAATTGCCTACGAACGAATTGTCGGTCTCCATGAAGTGGTCTGACTCTGGTTGTTGCTCACCAGGCTGCACCTTGTCAACAGTACGATCTTCAAGTGCCTGACGCTCCTGCTCTTGTTTGGCCAGATTGTCCAGGTATCCCTTGTAGTTATCCTCTGAGAGCGCCAGCCAGTACATCATGTAGCGGGCATCGTGGAGTTCGAAGAAGGGCATCAGCTCGTGTCGGATCTCGTTCTCCATTCTTGTACTCAATGTGAAATGTAACGGTTTACCAGCTACGGGTTTCAACTGATTGGCAATATCTTCTAAGTTGTTGTTTATCAGAATTGGTGCTTGGTCAACGGGCAGTTTCTTGCCTACGGCCAATTGTCCGAAACGGCTGTCATCGGCTATCAGGTGAGCCAGATCTTCCGTTCCTGCCTTCATGGCCAGCATCACCGGACCGTGCATCAGGGCAATATACTGAGGCAGATTTGGCAGATACTTAATGCTGTTATGCATGGGGAAGGTCATTTCTACCACATCGCCTTTCTTCCACTGACGGTCGATAGCAACATACGAAGAGGGACCTGTTACGATAGATACGGGTTTACCATTTACCTTGACCTCAAACTGTCCAGGTTTTACCCAACCAGGGTAACGTACCTGAAGCGTAAACTGTCCCTTACCCTGAGCAATGGTCAGTCGGCTGGTCTCGCTATATGGGAAATTGGTCTCCTGGCGAACTACGACATCCTTCTCTTTCCAGTTCAGCTCAGACGATACGAAGAGGTTGACGAAGAGGTTGTCTGCCTTCTTGGTATAGACAAACTGGCCGTACTTTCCATGATTCTCCATACCTGTTCCCACACAGCACCACATGGCTTCATTGGGTGCCGAGTAGTTACGATAATGGCGCGGACGGGCTGACGTGAAATAGACATAGCCGCCATGTTCCGGATGCTGACTCGAGAGGATATGGTTGAAGGTTGCCAACTCATAGAAGTCGGCATAGCGCGCCTCGGGATTACGGCGATGCAGCTCCTCCGACAGTTTCAGCATATTGTTGGTGTTACAGGTTTCCGGACCGTCTATATCGCTGACGAAATCCTTGCAGGCTTCCTTACTTGGAAAGTGCTCGCGACGGCTGTTGCCACCAAAGGCCAGTGTGCGCTCACCTGTTACGATGTCCCAGAAATAGGCGCTTGCTGTGTGATAAGCCTCATCGCCTGAAAGTTCTGAGATACGCTCAAAGCCCACCACTTTGGGCACCTGTGTGTTGGCATGCATGTTGTCAAGACAGTCTTGTCGTTGTGAGAGTGGCAGCAGCAGACGCTTATGTGAGAAGCGCTTGGCCACGTCCAGATACTTCTTGTCGCCTGTGATGGCATAGGCATCGGCTAGCACTTCGTTCATGCCGCCATGTTCTGTGTGTAGCGTCTGTTCCACTTGGGCATCAGTAAGTCCTGCTGTCAGGTCGATGGTCCAGTCACAGAAGCCAAGGAAGAGTTTCTTGGCCTGTTCGTTGCCGGCATACACCCAGGCGTCGCGCAGACCTGCATACATCTTATGGATATTGTAGTAAGGTACCCATGCACCATAATAGGGGTCGAAGTTACCTTTCTTATAGTTCGACCAGATGCGGTCGCTGCCTGGTACACCGCCTACATAGCCTTTACCCCACTCAGGGTGATTCTTGGCGTTAGCATCGGCACATGCCTGCAGTTCGCTGATCATATATTCCATCAGTTTGCGGCACTCTTCACTGCCTGTTGCGGCATTGATGGCCATGGCTGTCAGGTAATGTCCACCTACGTGTCCGTCAAGTCCGTCCCAGTTGGGGAACGACGGTTTCTTTGGGGTGAGTCCAGCTTCCTTAAGGAATGGTGCCAGCAGGCGGTCAACATCATACTGCAACAAAGTCTTAATGTTCAGATCGCGGGCTTTCTTCAGCGGGCCATCGAGAAGTGTGACATCACTAAGAGGGAATTCATCAGCATAAAGTCTGTCTTGAGCCAGCATGCTGCCTCCACTTAATAGCATTAAAAATGCGAATGAATAGCGTTTAAAAAGGGTTATCTTCTGATTCATAAATTGGTAGTAATGATTATTTCTGTGGGCAAAGTTAATAAAAAAATCTCAATCCGATATACAACAGCAGTCTAAAAAGTGTAAAATTGCCACTAAATAATTAAAAACCTACATGAAATGAAACATTTACCCTGTGTTTCCATTGATTTCTGGTGGGTAGAAATAAGTAACCACCTCCTAAAATGGGAGGTGGTTATTATTATAGCACGATCACCCTGAAGGCGTATGGAGGTAGTGTAAGTTGCTGTCCTCCTATAGGTTGAGTCGTGATTTCAACTTGCTGATCTTCTGGCTTACCGTTGAAACCTTCGGCTTTGGTTCCTTCTGGAATAGAGAGACCATTGAGACTGAGGGTCAGGGCGACGGGAAGGGCATTGACGAGTTTCAGGTAACGGCGTCCGGTCTTTGAGTCGCGAACGAGACTAGCTGCCACCCGATGAGCGACCGACTGGGGGATTCCAGATAGTGTTGTCGTGACATAGCGGTCCCCACTATTCACAGAGAAGAGTCGCTGAGTCTCATAGGCTGGGGTGGGGCGTACCTCTGTGTTCGAGAAATAGATCATGTCAGGGTTCCAGTTATGATGACCGTCCTTGGCGAGCATGGGAGCGTATGAAGTCATTTCCACGATATCGCCATTTCGCTCAATGTCTGTCAGATAAAGTGCTTCTGCAAGTGCAGTCTCCACATTGGGGCGTTTAGCCTTTGTTGAGGCGGCATATTCTCCCAGATAGACTTTGGCGCTGTTGCGATCGTAATGGTCGTAATAGTCGCGGTGGTGCATAAACCAGCCCGTACTCTCGTAATAGTGCTCATCCACCATGTATTGTAGGTCAGGATGTTTCTTGGTGAAGTCCCAGCCTTCAATATAGTCGGCACTGGGTGTGTGGAAAGGACCTACGGTACCACATATTCTGATGTCGGGATACTTCGCTCTGATGGCCTTGCAGATTATTTCGTAACGTTCCTCGAAGACCGTTCCGATGATATCCTCATTACCGATGCCGATATACTTCAGGTTGAAGGGTGCCGGATGGCCTGCATCAGCGCGCATCTTAGCCCACTTCGAGGTGGCTGGGTCACCGTTAGCCCAGTCAATCATGTCGAGGAGTTCCTGAATATAAGCAGGCATGTCCTTCAAGGGGATGCCGCCTTGCTGACCTCCAATACCGTTACGATCATTGGCCGAGTTCTGACAGGGAACGCCAGCAGCCAGTACGGGTAATGGCTCTGCACCGATATCCTCACAGAACTGGAAGTATTCAAAGAAGCCGAGACCGCGTGTCTGGTGATAGCCCCAGATGTTAAAGTCGGGCTTACGGTCCTGCAGTGGTCCGACGGTATGGTTCCAGTGGTAGATATTATCCAGACCTTGTCCATGGCTCATGCAACCACCAGGGAATCGTACGAATTTGGGTTTAAGGTTGGCGATGACCTGTGCCAGATCCTGGCGAAGCCCGTTCTTACGGTGCATGAATGTCTCTTGCGGGAACAGACTCACCATATCGATGCCGCACTTGTCTTCCTTCAGTCCTGTGATGGCCAGACGTGCCTTGTCGCAGGTCTGCTTAGCCGTAAGCACTGCCTGATATTGCTTCCAGTTGTCCCCTTGGTTTTTTATTTTGGTCTGGGCAATCACTTGTCCGTCCTCTGTCACCAGCGAGATGATGAGGTCTTTCTTCAACTTGCTCTTGCCTTCTAAGGCTGGGATGTTACGTACGAACATAGAGAAGTCGTACTTGGCGCCAGCCTTGACAGCGATACCGTCCCAACCCTCGTTGTAGATGGTGTCATTTCCTAAGACAGCATAGTGGGGATTATTGACACTGAGCGGATCAACGGCAACCACTACGATAGGCTTGGAGGCGCTCCAGGCAGTAGTAGCATTCCAACCTCGATGATCCTTGGGGACATACTCAAAGTCACGGTTCTGGATGAGTTCTGCATAGAGGCCTCCATCTGCTGCATAACTGATGTCTTCGAAAAAGATGCCGATGAGCTTGTCGCTGATGGCCTTTTCTGAATTGGTGACAGTGAGTGTTGCATTGACAGGAGCCAGTCCTGAGAGGTTGCTCGCATCATTGTGCATGCGCTCCTGACTGAGTTTCCCGTCAGCAGCCAGTTGTTCGAAATGACGAGTGACAGCTTGCAGTTCCTTGGGGGTTATCTCAAAGAGACAGCCTTCGTACAGTTGCTTGTCAATGGTGGCAGTATCGCGCAGCCAGGCATCGTTAGAAATCTGGCTCGCATGGTCTGTGCTGAAATGCCTGAAGTCGGCTGTAGCCGATGTCCAGCGCTTGTCACCACCTTTCGTCTTGTAATAGATGTCGAAGGTGCCGTCAGGATTAGTGAAGATGACAGGCTGCAGGCACTGGCGCGTGGTCATGATGGGATAGTCCTGAGGGCGCCAGGTGACGAGGTCCTTCGAATAGGCAGCAGCGAACATCGGACTGCGGTCATTGATCTGGAATACGAGTCGCCATGAGCCGTCCTTGGCGCGACAGAGCGAAGGATGATACATACGTTTCTCCGCGCCCCATGTGCCGTAGTCCGAAGCGCAGAGTTGTCCTATCTCCTGCCATCCTTTGGCAGTCTGCTGGGCAATGTGGAGTCCCGCCCGTTCGTTGGGACTGTAAATAAACACTTGCTGCGTGGCAGCCTGTTGAGTCACCTCCTGGGCACCTGCATTCATCACGAACAGCAGGGCCAGGAGTGAGATCATTGCCTGAACTTTCATTGTTTGTTATATTTAGTAGTTATGATGTTAGTTATTCCTTGGCGCGAGCCTCGATCTTCTTGTTGATGTCATCGATCACCTCGTCGGTCAGTTCGTACTTGGAGATGATAAATATGGCGAGCAGCAACAGAGCAGCGGGGATGACGCAGACGAGCCATAGGATTCCCTCCTCTGCCTCGGGTGACTGCTGAATGCTGTCGGGATTGTAAGATACATAGGCGAGGATAGCAGGAGCTACAATGCTGCCAAGTGTCATACCTGCCTTGAAGAAGATACCTGTCAGGGCGTTGACGATGCCGGCAATGCGCTTACCACTGACGTACTCACCATAGGAGATAACCTCAGGCACGAGTGCCCACATGTAACCTGTTGCTACGATCACACCCGTTGACTTCACGAACTGAGCCACATAGACCAGTCCCATGCTCGGGTTCTCCATCTTGGCTACCACATAGAGGAAGGCCATACCGATGATAGCGATAGAGAGGAAAATGTAGAACATATTCTTCTTACCCACCATCTTCTTGATCATTGGCACGAGTGGCATGAAGATGAACGACGGTGCAGAGCCGAGTCCCATGAAGATAGACAACTGGTCGGGTGAACCGTGCATGTTGCTGTTGATGAAATAGGCACCAGCGGCATTACCAATCGACATCATGGCGAAAGCGGTGATGAAGAAGAAAGCGATGATGCGCAACGGACGGTTGTGGAAGAACTCCATCCAGAGGTCGCTGATCTTAACGTTTGCAGCCTCGCTGGCATCCATGACGACACGCTCCTTACATTGGGTAAAGCAGAAGATCAGCAGGGCCAGACCTACTAGTCCGTAGATGGTCATCGTCGTAAACCATGCAGCAGGATCCTTGGGCAGACCCTCTGCTTCCTGGTTGGTGAAGTAGGCAATCAGCAGAGGCAGACCAGAACCAACGGCCAGACCGCCACAGTTGGCCATGAACATACGGACGGATGTGAGGATGGTAATCTCGTCGGTATCACGGGTGAGTGATGAGTTCAGGGCACCGTAAGGCACATTGATGAATGTATAGAGCAGCGTCATGGCGATGTAGGTGACATAAGCATAAAGCAGCGACGGTGCAAAGCCGTTCCAGAAGCAGAGGATGGCAAAACCTGTCAGGGGGATACCTACGAAGACTAGATATGCACGGTATTTTCCCAGTTTGGGGTTGTTCTTGTCGATCATGGCACCTACGATGGGGTCCCAGATCACGTTAAGTACATTTCCTACTGTAAACATCACAGACACATCGACAGCGTTGAGGCCGTAGATGTCGGTGTAGAAGAACAGTAGATACATACAGGTAGTCTGGAAAATCAGATTCTGCGCCAGGTCGCCCGATCCGAAGCCGATGCGCTGGAGCCATGAAAGCTTGTAAAAGCCTTTTGTTTCGTTAGTTGTTGACATAAGTATAATTTTTTAGATTTTATTTCTTCAGTTTCAGTTCAAATGATGACATCGGGAGCCCGCTGAGCGATCGCACATTGGCTTTCTTGGGGTCGTCCTTCCAGGCATAGCGAACGGCTGTTGGCGTGAATGCCGGATTGAGAAGTGTAATGACATTTCCCTTACCGATGGCGGCAATAGGCAGGTTGTGGAATACATTGCCCTGATCGGCCACTTCGAAGGTGTAAAGATCACCTTCTTCTATGGGCTGATCGAGTATGAGTTGAATATGGTTGCCTGTCACCTTGATGTCAATGACTTCTGGCGACAACTTCACCTTTTTATTAAATACCAGACGGTCGAAGCAAAGGCCGATACGTTCTGCGACCTCTTTCTTGCGCAGCGGATGGATATCGACAGTCTCACCTAAGTCGTTGATGACGGCCAACTCGGCATAAGGGTCATTCTTGGCGGCGATGCGCTGTGCCTCGCGCAGTTGTGCCCAACCGCTTCTGACGGGATTTTCGGGATAGGTGATAGGTTGTGGGAATCCCGACTGCTGTCGCCCGTCGTGGTTGGCCAGCTGTACGATGCAGAAAGGCATCTGCTGATCCTTCCAAAGGTCGCGCCAGCATCCCATCATCTTCTTCAGATAGTCGGCATAGGGGGCAGGATTGCCTGTGTTCGACTCGCCCTGATACCATACTACGCCAGAGATAGCGTATGGCGCGAGCGGATGAACCACAGCGTTGTAGAGTGTTGTAGGCACGTTCTGCAGCGATACATCACCTCCTGGGCACTGCGGCATCTCGGCTCCCACACACATCTTCCACTGGTTGCTGAGAGGAATCACATCCTTCGGCATCGGGTTCTGCGACATACGGTCGTCGCCAAAACAGAGCATGTAAGGCTTCTCCGGGATAAAGTGAGCAGCACCGTATTTGTTGATAAAGCGGATGGCAATCACATTATCGCCTTCGCGGAGCAGTCCTTCCGGAATATCATAGCGTCGTGGGGGATACTGATAGCCTGTATGTCCGATTTGCTGTCCGTTAAGATAGGTGATGTCCTGATCGAAAAGCGTTCCAAGCAACAATCGGGCTGGCTTTCCCGCGTGTTCCTTATTTATAATAATATGCTGCCTGAGCCACACACTGCCAACACCTCGCCAAGTCCAGTCGTTCTGGTTGATGGTCTGCCAGTCTGTGTCCTGATAGTCGGGCTGCGGATAGGTTGATACAAAGTCGGCCTTGTCGAGCATCTCGTTCCACTGTTTGTTAGCCTCGGCGTTAGCCTTCATCTGGGCTTTGACATAGTCGTCGCTTTCAAAGAACTGTGCCTTCTTCACTAATGCGGGGTAGCTGTTGTGCAGGGAGTCGGCCGAAATCCAGGCCTCGATGGGTGTTCCACCCCAGCTGTTGACGATAATGCCTTGTGGCACCTTGGTATTTTCTTGCATCCTTTTGCCGAGGAAGTAGCCTACGGCCGAAAAGAGCCACGCGTTCTGCTTGTTCAGGGGCTTCCAGTTGATACGGGTAGGAAGGATGTCTGTCTTCACACCGTGGACAGCCGTTTCGTTCTGCACACGGAACAAGCGCACCTGATCGTTCTCGTAGGTGTCGATCTCCCGGGTGTATTGCGGATAGACGCGCTCAATGGTCACGTCGATGTTCGACTGTCCGGAAAGGAGCCACACATCACCGACTAAGACATTGGTAATCACCTGATCACCAACGGTCATCGTGTAGGGACCGCCTGCACTCATCTTGGGCAGGATCACACGCCAGCGACCATCGAAGCTGGCTGTTGTAACATATTGTTTCTTGTTGAAGCGTACCGTTACCAATTCACCGGGGTCTGCTGTACCCCATATAGGGATAGGTTTCCCTCTCTGGAGAACCATACCCGACTGAAACAGTTGGGGCAGACTGATTTTGGCTTCGGCAGTAGCACATAGTAGGATCAGACAAAAAAACAGGAGTTTCTTCATATTTGTTTTATTTGGTGTTGCAAAAATACTAAAAAAGTTCGATTGAATGGCAGTTTTTTGCTTTTTTCTTCTCTTATGAAACAATTTAAAAAGCATCTGTAACAATTTAAAATGCCTTCTGCACGTTTTTTTATTACCTTTGCAGACACAAATTTTGAATAGCAAGAATGAAAAAGGAAGTCACATCACAAAAGGTTTCACTGGGTGAGAAGGTCGGCTACTCGTTGGGAGATGCCGCTGCCAACCTCGTGTTCCAGATGATGATGATCTTCCAGCTGAAGTTCTATACCGACGTGTTCGGACTGGATGGCGCTTTAGCCGGTAGCATCCTGATGATCGGCAGTCTCTCGGCGATTGTCGTTGATCCTACGGTGGGTATTCTGGCTGATCGCACGAACACCCGTTGGGGAAAGTTCCGCCCTTGGATTATCTGGACCGCCATCCCCTTCTGCCTCTTTTATATCCTAGCCTATTATAATCCTGGCATCGAAGAGAAGAGCGCGGTTGCTACTTATGCCACGATCTCTTATGTGCTGCTGATGACGGTTTATTCCTTCAACAATATACCATATACCTCTTTGGGAGGTGTCATGACCAGCGATATCCGTGAGCGCACCAGCATCACCACGATCCGTTTTGTCGTCGTGACGATTGCCCAGTTTGTGGTACAGGGTTTCACGCTGCCATTGGTAAACCATTTCTCTGAGGGTTCAACGCTGCAACATGGTTGGTCGTCCACGATAGCCATCTTTGCAGCTGTAGCACTGGCCTTTTTCATAGTTGCCTTTGTGGTGACCAAAGAGCGTATCCAACCGCCTCCTTCACAGAAGGTCAGTATGAAGGATGATATTATGAATACCGTCTCCAATGTGTCGTGGAACTCAATGGCACTGTTGACCTTTGCCCTGTTTGTCACTCTGGCGATGTGGGGGGCGGCCATGAATTTCTATTTCCAGTATAATGTCGATCAGAAATCGCTCTACGACTTCCTGAGGTTCTTCGGCGTGTCTATTGAGCCGTCCGATGCCTATGCTGTCGGATTCTCTGCCTTCAACATGATGGGGGCTATCGTGCAGTTCCTCGGTGTCATCTGTCTGTCGCGATATCTGGCTAATAAGTATGGTAAGAAGAAGACATTTATCGTTTGCCTCTCGCTGACGGCTTTCTTTACCGCTCTGTTCTTTATCCCCTCGCCAACCGATGTCAGTCTCATGTTTGTATTGAACTTCCTCAGATCTCTGGCCTATGCGCCTACCATACCGTTGCTGTGGGCGATGATTGGCGATGTCGCCGACCATATCGAGTACGAGAACCATCGTCGGGCTACGGGCTTCTGCTTCTCTGGCATCGTGCTGGCTCTGAAGATCGGTCTGGGGTTTGGTGGAGCCTTCGCAGGTTTCATCATCTCGATGTTCGGCTATGTGTCGGGAAATGTCTCTGTGCAGAACGAGAGTGCGATGGCTGGCATCCGTCTGGTGTCGAGTTTCGTGCCAGCCCTCTTGATGGCGGTGGGTGTATTGGCGCTTCATTTCTATCCGATAACCAAGGAGTTTAATGAGAATATGCAGGCAGAACTGGCTGCGCGTCGCCGGTTTGCCAAACAGAATAATAATCAAAACAATTAATTAATAGTTTAGCGTATGAAACCACGTTATCTTTTCCCGAGTGATTATATGGCAGACCCCTCTGCCAATGTGTTTAACGGCCGGCTTTACATTTATCCTTCTCACGACTGGGAGGCAGGCGCTGCATTCGATGATGATGGCGGCCATTTCCAGATGAAGGATTATCATGTGCTCTCTCTCGACGATGTCGAGAATGGCGATGTCACCGATCATGGTGTGATCCTTGATGTCAGTCAGGTGGCATGGGCCGAGAAGCAGATGTGGGACAACGATGTGGTGGAGAAGGACGGAAAGTACTATCTCATTTTCTCTGCAAAAGACTATAATGGCGTGTTCCATCTCGGTGTGGCTGTGGCCGACAAGCCCGAGGGCCCGTTTGTGCCTCAGGAGCAGCCTATCCGTGGTTCAATGAGTATCGACCCCTGCGTGTTCAAGGACGAGGATGGTCAGATCTATGTATATTTCGGTGGTCTCTGGGGCGGACAGCTGCAGTGGTACCAGGCTCCTCAGAAGCTCCTGAAGGAGGGTGGTGTCGATCTCGGTCCTGCTGCCGACAAGAAGACTCAGCTCTTTGCACCTGCCGACGTGCCTGCTTTGTCGAGTTTCGTGGTGCGCCTGAGCGATGATGTGATGCAGTTTGCCGAGGCTCCCCACAGCGTGGTGGTCCTCGATGAGAATGGTGAGCCTCTGAAAGCTGGCGACCCGCATCGCTTCTTCGAGGCCTCATGGATGCATAAGTATAATGGCAAATACTATTTCTCTTACTCTACTGGCGACAGCCATCTGCTCTGCTATGCCATCGGTGACAATCCTTACGGACCGTTCACCTATCAGGGCGTCATCCTCGATCCCGTTGTGGGCTGGACCACCCATCACTCTATCGTAGAGTTCAAGGGCGAGTGGTTCCTCTTCTACCACGACTGTGTACCTTCAAACGATATCACCCATCTGCGCTCGCTGAAGGTTCAGCGCCTGTTCTACAATGAAGATGGAACGATTCAGAAGGTTGTGAACGAGTGAGTAAAATGAAATCAGACTCACAACTGATAACCAACTATTACATTGCCCACCGCGACGAACTGTTGGCCTTTGCCAACAGTCGTCTTGGTGACGGCAGTCTGGCAGAGGATATCGTACAGGATGTCTTCCTCAGACTGCTTTCTTCCGATAAGCTGATCACCGAGGTCACACTGCCGGCGCTGGTCTATACCATTACCCGCAATCTGATCAACGACTATTATCGCCGTCATACCACCCACGAACAGTATGAGCACTATATCAAGGGTGTCTGCAGCGAAGTAACCACGATGGAGTCGGTCTTCTCTGCCCGCGAGATCATGGAGCGTCTGGAGCGCGGCTTGGTGCGGTTGCCAGAGAATTGTCGCGAGATTTATCGCCTCCATATTTATGGGGGCCTGAAGGTGGGTGAGATATCCCGCGAGCTTGGCGAGGGCTATAAGAGTGTGGAGCATCGCCTTGGAACAGCGCGCAAAGCCATGCGAGAATATCTACGCTGCTATGTTTCAGCGTGATATTTACTTGTCACTTTTTATAGATACTGATGATGTCATCGACTATCGATTTGGCCTGAAAATACCCATAATCAGAAGTACTTGACGCTGATAGTCTTATTTAGTACTTGTTTAAAATTTGTCCCAGGGGGTGGGACAGTCCGTCCCATGGGGTGGGACCAATTGTCCCAGGGGGTGGGACAAAAACTGCCTAACTTGCTGGTTTTCGATTAGAGTCTCATCATCAAACATACTGCATAGATACGAAAATTTGCAAGGAATCACATACAATTTAACGATTTTGAGCAGTTTTATATGCTTGCATACACTAAAAATTTGGCTGCATACACTAAATTATCTTCTGAAAATCAACAAGTTAAGCTTCAGTGTATGCAGTGTATGCAAAAACTAAAAATAAAAATAGTAAAAGGAGAACACTTTTTATGTCCTCCTTTCGGTTATCAGATGATGAGAAAGTTATTCTTTCTTATTGGTTGGCGTGGCATAAGGCACCAGACGCAACAACAGTTCGAATATATGCTCATAGCACTTGGCATTGATACCACCGAAATGCTCAATTGCCCAATTCCCAAACGATGGCCACTCGTCATTGCACAAGAAGATACTGCTATCGTACGCAATTAGTGGCACAATTCCGCTATATCGTTGTATAAAACCGATGTTTTTTAAAATAAATTAGAGAAAATTTGTTTTTATGCAATAAATATGCTACCTTTGCACCAACAACTAACGACGTTGCTACTAATTAACGATGACAAAGCGAAGCGTATTTCTGAGTTTGCTGCTATGGCTTGTGAGTCTTTCCTATGCACAGACTGTTTATGATGTGACTGCTGTAGGCGCAGTGGGTGATGGTAAAACCGACGACGCGTTGGCTATCCAGCGTGCCATTGATCGCTGTTCGGCCGAAGGCGGCGGCAGAGTGTTATTTCCCCGTAATCACACATTCCTGGCAGGCCCTATCGAGCTGAAGAGCAATGTGGAACTCCATCTCGAGGCCACAGCCACGCTGAAAGCCAATCCCGACGAATCGATTTATCAGCTGAGTGCCTTTGGCGAGAACAGAGGCGAGGGCATGCTGTGGCTCTATGCCAATGGTGCAGAGAACCTTAGCATCACGGGTAAGGGTACAATCCACGGCAACGGCATCGCCTTCATGGGTGCAGAACTCGAGGACAGCTATGAGTTGAAACCATTGGCCGACCAGACGTTCGACCCGCGTCCGCATGTGCTGACGCTGACTGCCGTGAAGAATCTGACCATCCGTGACGTCACAATCAAGGAGGGTGCCTACTGGACCGTTCATCTGATAGGCTGCAACGAGGCCGTGATCGATGGCATCAATCTGCTGAACAACCTGAAGATACGCAACGGCGACGGCATCGATATCGACCATTCGAAAAACGTACGTATCGCCAATTGTCATATCACTTCGGGCGACGACTGCATCTGCCTGAAGAACCGTCGGGAGTTTGAGCAATACGGCTCTTGCCACGATATCACTGTGACCAACTGCGTGATGTCGTCGCGTTCGTGCGCCATCAAGATTGGTAGTGAGAACATGGACTCCATCTATAACGTGGTGTTCGATAACTGCATCATCACAGGCTCTAACCGCGGACTGGGTATCCAGAATCGCGATGAGGGAACGGTGACCGATATCACCTTCTCGAACATCCAGTTAGACTGTCGCCTGTGGAGCGATGTGTGGTGGGGCAAGGCGGAGCCGATCTACGTCACCTCCTATCCGCGTGCCAACGGCAATCACAAGGATGCCAACTGGCGATTCCCGAAGGGACAGATAGAGGGCAAGTGTGGCGAGGTGAGCCGCATCAGGTTTAACAACATTACGGCCACATCCGAAAACGCCTGTTTCATCGGCGGCGATGAGCCTGGGAAGGTGAAAGATATCTATTTCAACAATGTGCGTGTGAACTTGGTTTCTCACCTCTCACCTCTCACCTCTCACCACTTAATCGACAAACGCCCCTGCAAGGGCGAAGGCTTTATCACTGTTAGCGCCAAAGAACTGGAGAACGCGAAAGTCCCCATCGTGACAGAGAATGCCGACTATACACTTGAATAATATTTTTTTTTAAGTAAAATACTAACTTTAATTAATGATTATGCAAAAGATCCTAAATCTCAAGCAAGGAACAGTGAAGGCCATGTTCTTCGTGTTCTTTCTGTTGTGCAGTACAGTGATGCTGGCACAGAACAAGGTGTCGGGAACTGTACTGGACGCTAATGGTGAGCCTCTCATTGGCGTGAGCGTCCTGGAAACAGGCACCAACAACGGTGTGGTAACCGACTATGACGGTAATTTCGCACTGACGGTGAAGCAAGGTGCCAAGCTGACATTCTCGTATGTTGGCTACCTCTCACAGACTCTCGCTGCCGCTAACGGCATGAAGGTGACCCTCGAAGAAGACAACAAGGTGCTCAACGAAGTGGTGGTCGTAGGTTATGGTACCATGCGTCGTAAGGACGTTACCTCATCTATCACCACCGTGAAGGCCGAGGACCTCAACAAAGGTGTGTTCACCGATCCTGCCTCTATGCTGCAGGGTAAGGTGGCCGGTCTGGTCGTAACCTCTAATGGCGACCCGAACGGTGCGCCTTCTATCACACTGCGTGGTGCCTCTTCTCTGCGTAGCGGTGCTATGTCACCTTACTACGTCATCGATGGTATCCCCGGTGTCGATATCTCCATGGTGGCTCCCGATGATATCGAGTCGATCGATGTGCTCCGCGATGCTACCGCTACCGCTATCTACGGTTCAAAGGCTGCCAACGGTGTGATCATCATCACCACCAAGAGCGGCGGTAAGAGCGAGCGCACCAACGTCAGCTACAACGGTTATGTGGCTATCGACATGGTGGCTAAGAAGCTCGACATCGCTACTGCCGACGACCTCCGCGGCTATGTGAGAGCCAATAATCTCGACTATGGCTACGACAAGGGCGGTAACACCAACTGGCAGGACGAAGTGCTCCGCACGGCTGTCAGCCATAACCACAACGTCGCTATCAACGGTGGCTCTGAGCGCACCAAGTATATGGTCAGCGTCAACTTCTCTAATCGTCAGGGTGTCATTCGCGGTTCTTACAACAACCGTCTGAACGTCCGTTCACTGCTCTCTACCAAGGTGCTGAAGGATCGTCTGGAACTGTCGGCCGGTCTGAACGCCATGTATGGTAAGTTCGTCGGTGTGAAGATGGATAACGAGGGTGCTTCTGTGCTCGATGCTATGAACTACTTCTCTCCGCTGAATCCTATCCGTAACGAAGACGGCACTTGGTTCAAGGGCTCTGGCTCAAATAACTACAACCCGCTGTCGCTCATCAACG
>JAEEGF011284429.1_pt1 | contig 51535 bp, 36 predicted proteins | sample 9134171 | NCBI WGS metagenome assembly JAEEGF01 (sample SAMN16246542, study PRJNA631951) | gut metagenome | biome: gut microbiome; feature: rumen; material: AP-attached | host: Bos | place: Iran: Karaj | collected 2018-10
CGGAAACATGACAACATATCCCATCGTAACGGACTTGCCCACGCTATGTCCCATGCTTTCACTTATATACTGCATTGGCACACCTTGATGGGCAAGGTTTGTAGCAAAGGAATGTCGGCACCATGTTGGAGATGGAGTAACCTCCCAACCCATCGCCTTTGTCAGTTTGCCTAAATGCTTTCTGATGTTCTGGTTTTCCTGCTGCACTCGTCGGGCTACCTCTTTTTCGTTCCTTGCATCTTTTAGGAGATTGGGGAAAATCCTTTCGTCGCGTTCAGGTGTCGCTGCTATTTCATCAAGGATGTAGCATAATGGGTCAATAATCGGTGCAATTACTTCACTTTCATTGTCGGTGCGGTCTTTTGTCTTGGTTCGGTGAAACATGATAGATGTGCCGTTGCTCCTGAAATAATGATCATTGTAGGTCAGTCGTGCCACGTCTGCAAGGTTCAAGCCGTTGCAAAGGTACATAAAGAAGAACAGCCCTAAAGACGTATGTACGGCGGTCTTGTAGTCCTCGCTCCATTCCTTCGGGTATTTCTTTTGTTTGAAGATGTTGTAAAGTTCAGTCATTTGGGCGACGCTCAAACTTTCCTCCCTGCGGCTCTTTCCTCTTGGTATAGACACCTTGCTTGTATCTCGGTCACTGAAGGGATAGTCGGCTTGTTGCATATAGCCACGATTTATGCACTCTCGGACAATCACCCGACAACTCCGAAGATAAATGCCGATTGTCGCTTTGCTCTTCCCTTCGTCGGTCATGCACTGCACCCATTTTTCGATTGTGTCTTTCGTGACGTTGAAACCATTCGCAGGCTTGAAACTTGTCGCATTGATGAAAGATTTCATGGCTGTCTCATAACTCATGGCCGTGCTGTGCTTTTTTTGGCTTATGACATCTTTCCATACAGAAATGAAATTCTTTTCCTCGCTCTTCCCCGTCAGGCTTATGCGGATGGAATCAAGGGAAAGCGGTGTGAGCCTTGCAAGTTCTTCCAACCGCTCTTTGTATGCCTCAAATGTTTCCTTCCATGCAATCTTAGTATTTGCGTCGGATTTCTTGTTTACTGACATTCTCCCACGTGAGATGCTTGTGCTTGTTATCCGCTCCCAGTCGCTTTCAGAAACTCGCCAACTTAGACGGTGATAGAGGGTTGCACCACCTATCACATACTTGATTGCAAGGTTGTAACCTTCCGCATACTTTTTGCGTCTATCCATGCCCAATGTCATTGAACAGTTGCCCACATGGGCGGAAAATTCGTTGGTTTTCATAAATCCTTACATTTTGTGAAAGTTAATTCGTCTGAAAAATGCCCAAATCCCTTTATATACCGTGAAAGTATGGTGAAAGTAATGTGAAAGTTTACTCTTTATTTTATGGCATTTCACGGGATTTCATTTAATTGCACAAAATTAGTAAATTATTGAAAATCAAGCATTATTAGTTTAGTTAAATCTTTCTAAATTCCAAATTTTTGCATTAAAAATGATTCATAATCATGAGGTCGCCGGTTCAATCCCGGCTCCCGCTACTTTAAGAATCAGAGAGTTACGAGGTTCGTAGCTCTCTGATTTCTTTTTGGGTGAAACGAAAGTGAAACGAAAATTTTAGGATATAGAGGTGATGAAAGACAGTGAAACCATAATATCCCATTCATACATTGCATAAGATATCACAGATTCCAAGACCTAAAATCCGTTCTCCCATCAGAATTTGGCAGTTTATGAACTACATTATGAAGGCCGTGCTAACCGAAAACGATTTTTTACATTTTGTGTTATTACAGAACCACATTGTATTCAAACTTGCTCATGCCTCTCATCACATGGCGCAAGGCACCGAGGAGTTCTTGCGACTCTTGAACAAGGTTTAGAAAGATGGTCATGCTTTCTATGTTGAGTTGCTGTGTTTGAATGTCATTGATGATGTGTTTTCGATAATCGGATAATGAGGACTGCAATTTGAGGGCATCGTCACGGATTAGAGCAGTGTTTTCAGAGGTGACAGCACTGTTGAACAATCTCACAATCTCTTTGCTAAAGCACAGAAACTGATTGGCGTAATCATTAGGGACGGGACTGAAATTGTTGCCAACATGCTCCTTGCATGGCTCACCCATGCGTTTCAAACAGTAAAACATCTGGGGAAGGGAGTTGGCGATGAGGAAGTACCAGGTGCCTTTCCCTACGCTAACCATCGGGTCCATGCGACGCAGGGCTATGATCTGCTTGCGACGATGACGCTTTATGTCCTTGCGCTGATTGTCCACCTCGATACAGGAACACGAAAAGCCCGAAATCATTTGACTTTTTATTCACATCATCGTATCTTTGCAGAAAGTTTTGCAATTTTGTGGAAAAAATTAGGAAAATCACATTTTTTTGCAAACGGGGGGTATTGGGTTTTGCCCTTCGAAGGTCTTATAGATGAACAAAGACAAAAAACACATGTATGGACTACGGTAGACAATGGTTTGGACACTTGTTCAAGGACAACTATCCGGTGATGTATCGCATGGCGTTCTCAATGGTGGAGAATGCCGACGATGCCAAGGATGCAGTAAACCAGGTGTTCACCCAGATGTGGAAAGGAAAACCCAAGGTGAGCGAAAGCAGCATCAGAGGCTATCTATTGGCTGCCACACGCAACCAGTGTCTGCACATCCTCAAGCAGCGGCAACTGCAACGCCAACTGGAGGAAGAGTTGCAGCAAGATGAGGCGGAACATCAGGATGAAGCGAGAAAGGAATTGTTGCAGGAACTGCATCAGATTATCGAAGACAACCTGACGGAACAAGACCGGTGCGTACTGCAACTGCACTATGAAGAGGAAATGACCTACGCGGAGACGGCTACGGTGCTGGGCATCAGCACGGCGGCGGTGAACAAGCACATCACCCGGTCATTGGCAAAAATCAGACAAACCCTCAAAAATGCAAAGTAAGATGAAAACAGAAGATATCGACAAGAAAATTGGCATGCCTGATGTGGACACCGAATGGGAAAAGTTCGAGCGCGAGGTCATCGACAAAGAGTCCACATCAAACAAAAGCGTGATCATGTGGGGGCTTTCCATCGCTGCGTCCATTGCACTGGTGGCTGGCATCTTCCTCCTTGGGAATGCCTCCAAAGAACAAGCAGGCAGTACTGTGGCCAAGGTGGAGCAGCCAACCGCACTTAAATCCCATGAAGAAGTCTCAACAACACCAGGGACGGAACATACATCGGTGGCCAAGACTGTATCAGAAACCAAAACTGCATCGGAGATCAAAACCGTATCGGAAACTGTGCAGCACCAGGTCGAAGAATTGCTCGCAAAGGCAAACCCTTCTGGCACGGAGGAAAAAGTGGAGGACAATGGCAGTAAGGCTATTGAAGAACCCGTCAAACAAGAGACAATATTTTCCGTTGTAGAACAAAGTCCCAGTTTTCCTGGAGGCAACAGGGCTTTAGAGGAATTTATCAAGACGAACCAGCAGTATCCAGACCTGGCAATGGAATATGGGGCAAAGGGCAGGGTCATTATGACCTTCTTGGTGGACAGCTTGGGATACGTGTCAGACATCAAAGTCCATGGATACAAACTCAAATACGACACCTTGCGCTTAAGTAAGGAGACCGCTGAAAAACAAAAGCAGGTGAAGGAGCAGATTGCCCTCCAATTGGGTGAAGAGAGCACACGTATCCTCAGCCTGATGCCAAGATGGAGTCCGGGCAAGGTGAATGGAAAAGCCTTGAGTGTGAAATACAACGTGCCTGTTCAGTTCCTGCTCTCTGAAGCCGAGCGACAAACGTTTCTTGCCCAAAAGCAGCACACGGATGTTGAGGCGGCTCTGCAAACCCGCATAGCCGGACTTGACATTGTACCAACTTCGGCAGACATGGGAACTAATTTCATTCGGCTGAGATGGAGTCGCAATGGCAACGACTCCATCCTCATCTTGGTCAACGGCACGCCGCTTCCTGATTCTTTAAACAACATTTCATCCGTCTGCACAAGATTGATGGTGTACTTGTATAAGAAAGGACAGTCAATTCATGGTATCTATGTGTACAAAGACGAGAAGAGTATCAAGCAGCAATATGGCGAACGGGCCAAAAATGGAGTGATATCAATCATCACAACTTCCGACACTCTTTGTGATGCCTACATCCGCAAGCATCCAGAACTGAAGCAGAGCCGTAGATATGTGGAGGGCTACGTCATGAACGAAAAAGGCGAGCCGCTTGCCGATGCCTGGGTTGCAATGACAACGCTGTCTGGTGGTGCCGTCACAGACACCAAAGGTCATTTCGCGCTCTGGTTGCCCTTGACCCAAAAAGAACTATTGGCTACCTGCACAGGCTATGAAAGTTCACGGCTAAAAGTTGACCCAACAAATCCCATGCTCATCTTCCACCTGAAAGAAACAATCCTCCTGAAAGATGTGAAAAACGCACCTCGTGGAAAGAATGGAGCGGAGGGGGAGGCAATACCTGTAAAAAAAATACGTATTCGCTAATGTTTCCACTGTCACTATTTTGGAAAGAGTGGTGAAAACCACATTTAGTAATTACCGTAACAAAACAAATTATTTATATTGCACGATGAGGAGACTTATATTTTTCTTTACGTTGGTGTTCGTATCCTTGAACATATATGCCACTGGTCAGGATGGCGACCTCATATATATCGATGGCAAGCAATGGGTGTTGCTGGGAAAACCTGTCTACGCAGACTCCATACTTGCAAAAGATTTGATAGCCGCTCTTCCCAAAGAACGTTCATACTCGACGGCCAACTGGGACGGTTACACGGCATATTGGAGCATTCAGGAAGACAAACTCTGCCTGGACAGCATCCTGTATGAGATATATGAAGATTCCAAGAATAACAGGAAAGAATGTGTGCCTTCAGAAACCCTGAAAAGCGTGTTTAGAAAATACGTCGACGGGAAACACATCGTTGCCACGTGGTTCAATGGAAACATTCGAGTGGCAAGGGGGAAAATGATATACTATGAACATACGGGTTATGAGAGGAATTTCGAGAACGAGCGAATTGTCACCCTCGACCATGGGAAGGTCTGTGAGATGAAAGACTATCAGAACTATTTCTTGGAGGGGTTTTCTTTCGACCGTTCGACATTAAATCGCTGGCCAGGCAAGAATATGCAGCCATGGAGCAATACTGAACTGCGTGAGATGTTCCCCCTGCACATTGAGAATTATCCAGAACTGACTGATGTCAAGCGAATCGTATTCAGCATCAAGCGGGCTCGTGTCGACGCACAGGGGAATCTTGTCGAGTGCGAGGTAAAGGTGGTCAGACCTAAAGACGCTGAGTTCAACCCACGTCTTGCCGCCGAGATGGCTGAAGCAATGAAAGCCTATCATCCTTGGCGTGTCTTCTTCATCAACGGTGAGTTCCGCGCCTATGGAATTGAAGGGTATTCTTTCCCTTACCTTTTGGGAGAATAACACAACTGGCAAAAAAATCCGCCCGTCTACAGGAGAATGAAACGTGGATGATTGTGAAGATATATTCAGAGGGTGTGTCAATTCATTTTGACACATCTCCATGGTGCGGTCTGCCCTCTCTTGATGATACTCATCCCATGTGCCGTTGGCAATACGCTTAGCATCTTCCCGAAGGGGAGCCAGAAAGTTCTCGCTGTAATTCAGCCCTTCCATCGCTGCGAATATCCTGACATATTGGAAAGCTCTTTCAACATGCTTTTGGCGTCTTTCCAAAGTATCCATCGCTTTCATCGTCATCAATAGGAATTCCATTAATCCTTTTGTCAAGGCCTTGGCTCCCGCCTTGGCCAGGGCGAGGATGTCCAGTACGGCTTTTAGGAAGTTCAAATCCAGTGTTGACATGAATAGGTCTTTTGCCAGTTTCAGCCTCCCTTCACTGTCATTGCATTTTCTCTCGTATTACCCAGCAGGTTGTCAAGATATCCAATTCGCTCGTCCTTTGTCATCTGCTGGCCGTTCTTCGGACAGAATGTCCATTTGATGGGAAGTCCGGAAGGGAAGAAAGCCAAGAGTTCCTTCTGGTGCTTATTCTTCAACTCCAGTATTTCCTTATCATGGCCAACCTTCAGCTTTTTCATCTCCTTTTCCAATCGTGCGTCATATTCGGCCTTGGCATCTGCGGTTGCCTGGTCCACTGCCGCGGCTTTCTCCGCCGCCAGTTTATCCTTATCCTTTGCCCGCTGTTTCTGAAGCTTCCAAACGCTCGATTTTGTATCAGATTTGTATCGTAAGGACAAAATTAAAGGAGTTAGCGTCGTGCTAACTCCTTGATTTTCAAGCGCTTCAGGATGGGCTTGAACCAACGACCCCCTGATTAACAGTTAAAAAATGTAAACTTTTATGATTTTCTAAAATATATATTTTGCTGATTACTAAATATTTAGTAACTTTGCGATAGTTTATGATACCCTATGATTTGACATAATTACGAGTATTAATAACCAAAATTTGTTCAGATTAAATTAACTTATAATCAATAGATTAAATCAAAATCAAACGATTGACTTAACCAAAATTTGTTCAGATTATTCAAATTTGTTTACAGGAGGACTTATGATGAAAGAGAAGAGAAACAAGATTGCATGCCTTGAGTCTATCACCATCGGCAACTGCACTGTGGCACTAACACTAGACACAAGGTACAAGAGCGAGGATGACAAATATCATGTCTCTGTCCGTTTCACGATGAACGGAACGAGGTTTTATCTCCATCTCGGTACCAAATACTCGGCAGAGGGGTTTGATGCCATCTGCAAGTCAGACGGAAGGGGGCGCGGCGGGAATGCCACTCCCAATTTCGTTGAGAAGAATCGTCTGATGGAGTTATTCAATCAGAATGCAGACATCATCAGGGATATGTTCAATAAGGGCACCCTCAAAACCATCGACAACGTACGGGCCATGCTTACTGGAAAGGTCTCGACCTACGGCAATGAGGATGTGGATATGGCCACACATGTCAATTCCTTTGTTGGGCTGTGGGATGAAATCATCGCAGGGAAAAAGGCGAGCACGGCAGAGACATATAGGAATGCAAGGGATTGCTTCATCCGTAGTGGTGTGTATAATCCTAAGGATGGGTATAATGTGGATGTGGACAAGGTGAAGGATTGGGTGGAATGGATGAAGAAGATGAAATACACACAAACCACCATCGGGTTCTATCTGCGAGCCATCAGGGTGGTATTCAAGACCTGCATCAGCCGGGGATACATGAGAGAGAAGGACTATCCTTTTGGAGCCAACCAACCCAACAAGATCAAGATACCATCGGGCACGTCTAGAAGAGCCGACTTCCTCACTATTGAGCAGATGACGGAGCTTTATAACTTCTTCCTAGATGGGAAATTTCCAAGTGAATTGAAGTCGTCAGAATTGATCAGGCAAAGCATAGGCATGTTTCTATGTCAGTATCTCTGCAATGGTTGCAACCTCTACGACCTTGCACTGCTCCGCTATGACGACTATTATGATGTCTCTGGGCAGAAGGCTTTCCGTTTCTTTCGTCATAAGACCAAGGAACATTCTGAGAACGGGTCGGAAGTTATCGTTCCCATCACTCCTCCTCTTCGCAGGATTATGGATGAGTTGGCTGCTCCATATCAAAAAGGGAAGTTGGTATTCCCGTTTTTGCTGGGTGAGGGTGTTGACCCCGACAGTCAGCAAGCCAGGAACAAGATACACCAGGAGAACCACAACATAGGCGACCGTATGAAAAAGGTTGCCAAGATACTCGGTTGGAACATCATGCCTTCGTCCACATTCGCCAGGCATAGTTTCGCCACCAATATGACCCGCTCCAAAGTACCGATGGACTATATCAGTTTCGCCATGGGACATTCAGTCGGCAATCGAGGACAAATCACTAAACGCTACATCTCTCCCTATTCGTTGGAGGAACAATTGGAATACAACTCATATCTACTTGACCTGCCCGAGATGAAGGCGCTCCGGCATCAAGAAGTGAGCAAGGAAGAACTCATCGAGATGATCAAAGAGAAGATGTCGAAGGAAGAACTGTTGAGAATGCTGCTCAATGACAAGTAATCCCCCCAAAACCTTCTTTTCCCTTTTGTTCTGGATTAAATAATAAAATACAGTTAACAACAGCATTTATTATTCAAATAATTTGGAAATATCAACACAAAATCATAACTTTGCCGTGAATTTTTAACGGAATCGGTATGCTATTAAGGTTAATTGCAGAAAACATCACGTCTTTCAACGAGGCAGTAGAGTTCAATACATTCCCGTCGAGCAAGAGTCATAGTCACGAGAATCACAAAATCACATGTGGCCATGCGACCGCTTTGCGTATGAGTGCCATCTATGGAGCCAATGGAGCTGGCAAGAGCAATCTCATCAAAGTATTAAGCACCCTGAAAGGACTGGTAATGTCTGGCTCACTTAGTGACATGAACATTGGCGGCGACCAAACGTTCAGGTTTGATCCTCTTTGTGCCGACCAACCTTCCGGGATAGCCATAGAGTTTCACCAGAATGGTAATACATTCTATTATCATATAGAGTTTGACCATCGAGAGGTGTTGATTGAAGAGTTGCTTCTGAGCAAAAAGACCAAAGACATAAAGGTTTTCAGCAGGGAGGACTCTCAAATATCTGTAAAGGGCGACTTCTTTGTCAAAGGGCTGAACGAGTCGTTCATCGATGCCCTAGACAGGCTCGTGCGCCCCGACATGCTCTTGTTGACATTCCTGGGCAAATACTATCCCAACGAGATTCCCATGGTGGCTGATGCATACCGATGGTTTGGAGAAGCGCTGAATATCGTCCAGCCAGGTGCCACTACAGGTGTCGTTCCTTTTCTTTTTGACAATGACACCGCTTTCGCAGATACGGTCAACAGCATCATGCCCGAACTGAATACAGGAATAGAAAAATTGAAAGTGAACAAGGAGCTGGTCAATGAGGAGGAGATAAAGGGCAACAAGATTTTGCTGGGTTTGGTCAATCAAGCGAAGCAACATCCGGGCAAACCGCAAATCGCTGTTGGCATCTATGACAATGAGGTCTCGAACATTGTGGCAGAGGATGGGGCCATATATATAAAGACACTGGTGGCTATTCACAAAGACTCGGACGGGACGGAGGTAGAGATGCCGCTTCGCTATGAATCAGATGGCACTTGCCGACTCATAGAATACATGCCTTTGCTGTATGCAATCATTAAGAAAGATGCCGTTTATGTGGTCGACGAGATAGAAAGAAGCATCCATCCGATAATGATCAAGGATATTGTGCGAAAACTCTCGGAGAGCAAGACTGCTAAAGGGCAACTTATTTTCACCACCCACGAGTCGGGGTTGCTCGACCAGGACATCTTCCGTCCGGATGAAATATGGTTCGCCCAGAAGGATGCAGAACAAGCCACTCAACTCTATCCATTGAGCGATTTCAACATCCACAAGACAGCCAACATCGAGAATGGCTATCTCAATGGCCGCTACGGCGGCATCCCGTTCCTGTCCAACCTAAAAGATTTGCATTGGTGATATGATACGGAGAATAAGGGACTACAACAAGCGTGAACCCTCAAGGGATGCCCACAAGATATTCATCATCTGCGAGGGGAAAGGTACGGAGCCAAACTACTTCGCGTTCTTCGAAGGAATGTCTTCCAACCTGGAGGTCATCACGATTCCACCAACGGAAGGAACAGACCCGTTGAAACTGCTTGAGCGTGCCAAGCAGGTTTTGTTGGGTGAGGAAAGGAAGTACACTCTTGACTTCCTTCATCGTGATACGGTGTGGTTTGTCATCGACACTGACACTTGGGAGAAAGAGGGCAAGATCACTCCCCTACGTGAATTTTGCGCCCAGCAGAATGTGACCATTCCCCAGAAATATGATGAAGCCAAGTCATACAGTGCCTGGAATGTCGCACAGAGCAATCCGAGTTTTGAAATATGGCTTTACTATCATTTCTATGATGCCATGCCCACCACAGATGAGGTGGAGAAACATGCATCCTTCAAGGAATATGTCGATAACACAATTGCAGGAGGATTCAACTTTCAGAAAGACCCGGTAAGGTTGGAAGATGCCATAGCCAATACTGAGAAGAACTATTCATTGGACAACGAAGGAAAGCCCTGCGTCTTTTCCTCCGAGGTATTCTTGCTTGGTCGGGAGATAGACGGCTTCGTTAAGTCGGACATCAAGAAATTAGTGAACAAATTGAGATGATTATGTCATCTGATTTCAAATGATTTCACGCTGTTAATAAGATATAAAAAACTTTCCCGAAAATAGGAACGCACCAAATTTTTATATACTTTTGCGTTGCAATTGCTTGACATACGCAGCAATGTCACAGGATTTTTGAGCACCATCTTTATTATTGTCTTTTTATTTGGGTGCTCCAGTTCATCCCAGTGCTTTTTATTTGTAACATGTAAGTAGTACTCATAAAATATTGTTTTATGAATACTGATGATTATGCTCCTGAAATAAAAAGACTGATCAAGGAGTTTGTGAATGATTATCTCCGCTCACCTGAGTTTCGGCAACAGTTGGAATGCATTATGGATGAGGAGGAGAAGTACCTGACCCGAGAGGAACTGTGCCGCTATGCCCGGTTCTCCCTCTCTACTCTATGGCGTATTGAGAATAGGCAAACCATCCCTCACACCATGGTGGGAGGACGGAAACTCTATGCGAAAAAGGAAGTCGACAAATTGATAGCCGAAGGTAGGTTGTCGCTGTACTGTCAGCAAAACCAAGAAACCAGCAAAAATCGTCGCTCCCATTGTTCAACCAACAAAAAAGATGCATCATGAGTCTCAATACGATTTCCATAGAACAGCTTCTGCAGACTCCGGTCTGCATGATGACAGGAGAGCAACTTGCTTTCCTAATGAACAACCTGTCTTTTCTCTCCGAGAGAAAGGAAAGTGCCTCTTCAGTTCCAACACCCGACCGGAAACTTGCCTATGGCATCAAGGGCATCGCTGAGACCTTCGGTTGCAGCATCCCCACGGCCAGCCGCATCAAGAAGAGCGGTATCATCAACAAGGCCATCACCCAAATCGGGAGAAAGATTGTTGTCGATGTGGAACTGGCTCTTCAACTTGCCCATGGCTACTGTAAATCCAACCCAACCAATTCCTAATTGCAACAATCATGGACAAGAATTCAAAATCAACCCTTCCGTCCACATCTTCATCAGAACGGACGGAAGGGAAAGAAAAATCCCAAATCAACCGTGACAGCATCTTGAAGAGCTTGGAATCCTTGCTCCTGAACGAACAAGCTGGAAAAGATGTTCCTGTCAACGCAGGTATGCTTGAAATTGTGGATGCCAACTCAGCAATGGAAAGAGCCAGCATGTGCCAAAATCCCAAACCACTCTTCGACCCCTTCTGGTATGAAGGGGAGATAGGGTGTCTCTTTGCCGACTCCAATGTGGGCAAGAGCATTCTTGCCATGCAGATAGCAGTAGCCATAGCCAAAGAGCAGCGCGTACTCTATTTCGACTTCGAGTTGTCAGAGAAGCAGTTCCAACTGAGATACTCTGATGAAAATGGGAGGCTCTACCGCTTTCCTGACAAACTTTTCCGCGTGACCATCAATCCCGACCTGCTTGGTGCCCTTTCCGTTCCTTTTGAGGAAGCTGTCATGAGTAGTATTGAAAAAGCTGCCATCAGCACCGGATCCAAGGTGCTTGTCATAGACAACATCTCCATCCTATGTATGCAGACAGAAAAAGGTGAGGATGCGGCTGCTCTTGTCAGGAGGCTCAGGGAACTTAGAGCAAAACATGGGTTCTCCATCCTCATCATAGCCCACACCCCCAAGCGCAACATGTGCAACCCTATCACTCAAAACGACTTGGCTGGGTCGAAGAAGCTGTTCAACTTCATCGATAGTTGCTTCGCCGTCGGGAAGAGCGTGGTGGGTCCCAACATCCGCTATGTCAAGCAAATCAAGGTGAGGAATTGTGAGGAACGACATGGTACCGACAACGTGCAAGTTTACAGCATAGACAAGGTTGGTCCACTCCTATGCTTCGTCTATCTAGAAAACTCGCCTGAAAGCATGCATCTGAGGAAAGCGGACAAGGAGGAGTTGGATGGTGAGGTTCTGCGTCTCTCTGGTGAAGGAAAATCGACAAGAGAAATAGCCAGCTTGACGGGCAAGTCGAAAAGCACAGTCCACCGCATCATCCAGGATGCCGCCCGCAAGGGAGGGGGTGTCCCAACTGGGCAGATGGGACAAGCGGGACAGAAGGGACAAGGTGAGTCTTCTCCGCTGTCCCCAATGCCCCAAACGTCCCAAGTGTCCTGCTGTCCCGATGGGACAGGGACAATAGGGAAAGAAGAAAAGGAAGGTGTGGAAGACACTTCTGTCATACAGGCTATGGAGGTGAAAATCGACATCGACGGTCTGAGGGAAGATCCTCTCCGCGAGGAATTTTACCAGGATGGGGAGCCCCCATTTTAATGGGGTTATAGCGCACTAGGACCCTGAAGGAGTCCATGCGCAAGGGAACGTATTTCCCTTGACTCTTTCGGGGGATTCCCCTCGACCCCTTTTTCTTTTCCCTTTTGTCATATTGCAATTTTGTTTAACATCAAAAAGAATTGTTATGTCTAATATCAGTAGTATACATATTTGTCCCCTCAAGTCCTCAGCAATGTTCCACAACGACCGGCGGAAGGAGATGCCACATGTGAGAGGCGACCTGACCCATCTTAATGAGAAATGGGAGAATCTCCTGTATGAGGGGAAGGGCATCGGTGAAATCCGCAAGGACATCGAGCAGAGGTATTTCGAAAACGTTCACCAACGGATGCAGGCCAAGGCCGTTCCGCTCAGGGAGGGTGTCGTCAACATCAGGGAAGACACCACCCTTGACGAACTCCGTCTTCTGGCAGAAAGGCTCCAGCAGGAATTCGGCATCAAGACCATCGCCATTCACACCCACCGCGACGAGGGACACGAGGAGGGCGGGGAGTGGATCACCAACCACCACGCCCACCTCATTCTCGACTGGACCAACGACCAGGGCAAGAGCCTCAACCTGAAGTCGCCCGACATGGCAAGGATGCAGACCATCGTGGCGGAGGCCTTGAACATGGAGCGTGGCAAGAGTTCCGATGTGAAGCACCTCGATGCCATCCAATACAAGAATATGATGCAGGAGCAACAGAACAGACAGCTAATGAAAACGACGGAACAACTGCGTGAGGAAATCAGTAAGTTGCGCATCAGCCGCAAAGGCAAGGAGGCCTTGCTCCAACGTCTCGACAAATTCTCCGGCTTCTTCGGTAAGTCCGACGTACGCTTGCAATTGGATGCCTCTCAGGACGAAATCGCCCAACTGAAAGAACAATTGGATGAACTCCGACAAAAGGTGGAGAACATCCAGCAGAACCTGGAACGCCGCACCCGAGAACGTGACAAGGCAAAAAATGAGGCTGCTCGACTTAAAAAGGAGCGTGATGCTTACGCTCAAAAGGCCGAACTCAATGAAAAGCGTGCAAGGGATGCCTTAAAAGAAGTTGGCAACTTACGTCGTCTGCTTTATCCCTGGAGGTATGAACTACCAGACGTCGTTGACCTCTCACGCAGCAAAATGAGCAGGCACGGCGGGCGTTGTTGGCTGCACGTCACCATCGAGGGACACAACGGGTATGTCACCAAATCCATTTCCAGCCGTGAAGAGGCGATGTACGAACGCGGTGAGATCACCAAGGAACAACTTATCGCCAAGCATTTCACCGACGAGATTGACCGTGCCTGTTACCGTAGGTGGCTGGGGATGAAAGGTGCTGCACTGGAGAAGGAACTCCAGAAAACCGCCGGTACCATGTTCTTTCAGTTACCACAAATTCTCTTTCCCTCAAAGTTGCTCTCTGCCCCTGGTGGGTCAAGGGATGGCGAGAACTTCAACATCCGCCACAAGAGCCGCGATGAGATAATCCGGGAAATGATTGATGAAGGGTATAATATGAAATTATCGTAATTCGGAATCTGCACAATGACATCGGGCAAATAATCCATTCGCCCGATGTTATTTTATAGCAAAAGAATCATTCTTAAGTAAGAAAAAAAATGTTAAAAAGAGAATCTCTATGCAGTCATCTGCCAGTTTTCTTATCTAATAAAGAAAAACAATCTTATTTTTGCAAATAATAACTAAACAACGACGTTATGAGAAAGTTTGCACTCATGGCATTGTCCATCCTGATGGCTGCAACTGCTTTAGCCCAAGAAGGTGAACCGAAGACGATTACGTTGATTGACGCGGAGCGTACGCTGGTCGAACAAAACAGCGACTTTGCCTTTAATCTGTTCCGCAAGACACGCGACACGGAAAACCACGTCATCTCCCCGCTGAGCATCACATACGCCTTAGGCATGCTCAACAACGGTGCCGAGGGCGTCACCCGAGAGGAGATATGCCAGGTGCTGTCCGGCGGTCGGCAGGAAGGTTATGCCGATGTGGCTACGATGAACTCCTTCTGCCGCAAAATGCTGACGGAGAGTGCCCTGCTTGATGAGGACACACGCATGGCCATTGCCAACACCATATATTTCAACGGCGACAGGAAGAACATTTCGCTGAAGTCGGCTTTCAAGGACGCAGCGGCGATTTTCTACGATGCCACGCCCTCCATACTCAGTTTCAACGACCCAACCACGCTGGACATCATCAACCAGTGGGCTACCGACCATACCGACGGCATGATTCACAACCTGCTGAAGCCGGAAGACCTGCAAGACCCCAACTTGGTGAGTTTCCTGCTGAATGCCATCTGCTTCAAGGGCGCATGGGTTTCTCCGTTTGAGGAAATGTGGACGGAGAATGCGTATTTCGACAACATGCGGCGTACGGCCATGATGATGGGACAAGTCAATGATTTCCAATATGCAGAAACCAACCTCTATCAGTCCGTCATCCTGCCTTATGGCAACGGCTCCTACCAGATGACACTCTTCCTGCCTCACTATGGAAAAACGCTTGACGATGTGTTGGAAGCCATGAACGGCACCAACTGGAACGCCGCCGAATACAAAAAATATCAGGTGATGCTGAGAATGCCACGCATAGAGACCGACACCGATCAAGATCTGAAAGACATCATGGCATCGCTTGGCATGCCGAATGCTTTTCAGGAATACGATGGTCACGGATTTTTGGATTTCTGCTACTTTGGCGACAACGAGGACAACTCCGACCAATGCTGGATCAGCATGATGAAACAGAAAGCCCACCTGAAACTCGATGAGAAGGGCACGGAGGCTGCTGCTACCACAGTCATTGAGATGACAGCCGGAGGCAGCCCCCAATACACAGAATTCATTGCCGACAGGCCTTTCCTCTACGTCATTAGCGAGCGTTCAACAGGAAGCATCTTCTTCATCGGCCAGTACATGGGCGAGCCTTTGGACAACCCGCGCCATGACATCAGCCTCACCGAAGAGGAGCGGCAACTTGTCAAGAGCAACAATGACTTTGCCTTCCGCCTCTTCCGCGAAGCCCGCGGCGAGGAAAGCCGTATCATGTCGCCGCTGAGCATCACCTACGCCTTGGGAATGCTGAACAATGGTGCTGCCGGTCAGACACAGCAGGAAATCAACAACGTGCTGGGCTTTGGAGAGGCTAGTGCCGATGCCATCAACCAGTTCTGCCGCAAGATGCTGACAGAAAGTGGCAAGCTGGACAAAGAGACCAGGGTCGATATTGCCAATACCATCTATGTGAACAGCCACTGGGGTTACGAACTGCAGGAGCCGTTCGTACAGAAAGCCAACGAATACTATGACGCGCAGCCTGAGGCTCGCGACTTCTACGACGGAATCACCCGCGATGTCATCAACCAGTGGAGCAGCGACCACACGGAAGGCATGATAAAGGAGATACTCACCAAGGATGAGTTCAACGAGGATGCCGTGAGCTACTTGCTGAACGCTCTTTACTTCAAAGGGGCATGGGTGACTAAGTTTAATCCCGACAACACGGTGGAAGAGTCTTTCAATGGTGGCGAAGTGGTGCCCATGATGCACATCCCACGCAATGAGTTCGTCATGGCCGGAGCAGAGTTTGAATATACCACCAACGACCTATATCAGGCTATCAAACTGCCCTATGGCAACGAAGCCTACCTGATGACGGTCATCCTGCCACAACAGGACAAGACCATTGAAGACGTGCTTGGTCAGATGGACGGCCAGAACTGGCAAATCCACGGGCGCAGCACGATAGTGGACCTGAAACTGCCGCGCTTCGAGACCGAGGCCTCCATTGACCTGAAACCCGTCATGTCGGCATTGGGAATGCCCACCGCCTTCAACCCTGAGCTTGCCGACTTCTCGGATTTCTGTAACGTGCCGACCTTTATAGCCTTGATGAAACAGGTGGCCAGAATCAAGGTCTGCGAAGAGGGCACCGAGGCTGCCGCCGTCACTGTCATAGGTTCAGAGACAACGGGCATGCCCGGCGTTGCGGATTTCCACGCCACACGTCCGTTCATTTACATCATCAGCGAACGGTCTACGGGCATCATCTTCTTCATCGGACAGTACATGGGCGACATCACGATGGACTTGCCACAAATTGAGAACGGCACAAACTCCATGAGGAATCCTGCCATATACGACCTGCAGGGCCGCAAGGTAGGTATAGGCCAATCTTCCAGATTGAAGAAGGGAATTTACATTGTCGATGGGAAAAAGGTCATCATAAAATGAGCATAGACTGATTTGAATAGAATACCGCTTTGGGGTCGAGTTAGCTCCTGCTTGGCTGAGTTCAAGCAATCTTGGATCATCTCTCGCCTGCTCGCAGCATTTAGTGTCGTGGTCTTCTGTTGTGCCGTCAGCGCTCAGGAGACTACGGGGCGTGTTCACGCCGTCATTATCAACGGCGGAATGAACAAGTTGATGAACCACGAGCGCTATTGGAACGATTGTACGTTTCTCTACCGCACACTCCGTGAAGACTTGCATTTCTCAAAACAGGACATCACCCTGCTGATAAGTGACGGCGGCGAGCCAGGTCGCGACATGCTCCTTGCCGACGGCAGTGGGTTTGCCACATCTCCAGCCGACCTTGATGGTGACGGGGAGCGTGACGTGTGGCTGCCTGCTACGCTGGCGCAGGTGGCTGCCTCGCTCACCGAGTTGGCGGCAAGGCTCACCTCCAACGACCGCCTTTTTCTTTTCATGATAGACCATGGTGATTTCGACAGTAGCATACAACAGTCGTATGCTTGGATGTGGGGGGGCGAGCGGCTCTATGCCACCCATCTGGCCCAGTTGCTCAATGCCTTCCATGTGGAATCGATAAGCTTGTGCCTCGGCTTGTGCCATTCAGGAGGCTTCATTGATGAGTTGCGTCGCGAGAATCGTGTCATCGCCACTAGTTGCGCAGAAAATGAGGAATCATGGGCGTGCACCGACAAACCATACGATGAGTTTGTCTTCCACTGGACATGCGCCGTGGCAGGCCACGACCCCGAGGGCAATGCCGTCTGTGCCGACATGGATGGTGACGGTTACGTTTCCATAGCCGAGGCGTTTGACCATGCCAGCCAGCACGACCGGCGTGAGGAGACCCCGCAGTACTGCTCCACTCCAACAGAACTGGGTGAGCACTGGTTCCTGTTGCAAGGACCCAAATGCGGGATATGCGAGAGGAAAAACGAAAGCGGCATGTCGCCCATCCGCAAATGCTATGACCTGCAAGGTCGGGAAATCCCTGTACCACCAGTCATGGAAGGAAAACACATAAAAAAACTTAATGCGAAGCAGTCTTTCGGACTTTCGCCTATCATAATAATAAAACCATAAGATGATGGATAAGATGAGAACTATCATTGCTGTGATTCTTGGTTGCCTGCCTTTCATGTCACAGGCACAATCCACAGGGCTCACCTGTTGGACGATAAAAGGCGAGCAAATGAAGTTGTCCATTGAGGACAATATTCTTGAGATTCCCGACAGCATTGCCGCCATCGATTTGTACGGCATCGATTGCATTACCCTGAACTGTTCTTCGGCCAACCCCAATTGCCTCTACTACACTGATAAATCAACCTCCGTGGAAGGCCTGCCCAATGCCAACGTGGTGTGTGATGGTATCTGCGAGGGCCTGTTGCTCACCGACGACGCATGTTTCTATTGTCCCATGGCCTTTTTCACTACTGATGCCATGTTGCGTTATACGCCACGGAATGACGATGGTGAATTAGATGCTGATTTCAGCCAACCTTGCCATGAGACCGCATTGCTGCCTTTTGATGCGGATTTTGTGATTCCAGAAGATGTCAACGGCCCCATGCCTGATGGATGGCTGCAGATGGCCAAATTTCGTGAATATGATGACAACATGCTGATATTTTATCCGACATACGAAAAATATCTGAAAGCCAACACACCATATCTGGTGACGTTCGCATATGGTGCATACGACACACATATTCTTTTCTGCGGACAGGACAAGACCGTGGAAAAGACAAAAGCTGTCATCGAGGACGAAGAACCTTACATTTTTACTGGAATCACCATGCCAGCGGAAGAGGAGTCCGGCTACTTCCGCTATCATAGGGGGCAGAAAACATATTTCATCCATACTGGGGATGGAATGCCGATGGAACCTTTCAGATGTTTCATCATATCGGCAAATATGGAAGAAACTGATACACAATCATCAATACTGGATTATTTCATTTTCGAAGAAGAAAGCACTGGAATTGACACCCGCATCATGTATCATTCAAACAAGGCTTGTTATGACTTGCAAGGAAGACAATTGCCGGATGGCAGCAGGAGCAGGGGTATATTTATATCAGGAGGAGTCAAGGTCATCAAATGATATCTTTGTAGCAAGCCCGGAAGAGCAGGTATAGGTATGAAAGATTTGATTCAGCGATGCCAGCAAGGTGACAGGGAGGCCATGGGGCAGCTCTATACAGCCATGCACGACGAACTGTTGGCCCATTGTCGCAAATATGCAGCCAACGACAACATCGCCGAAGACCTGCTCCATGATGCCTTCCTGCTCATATTCAGCAACATCGAAAAAATTCATTCTCCTGAAAAAGGAAGGGGATGGATGCACAAGGTGGCTAGAAACGTATGCTTGCTCTATGTGGAACATCAACAGAGCCACCAGTCCATATCTATTGATGAAGTGCGCAAGACGGAAGTAATCCAAGAACTAGACCTGCCCCTTACGTATGATGACATTCTGAGAGCCATAGACCAACTGCCACGTGGCTACCGCCAGGTTTTCCGCCTGTCAGTGCTTGAGGGTATGACACACCAACAAATAGCCGAACTGTTGGGCATCGAGCCGCATACCTCGTCGTCACAACTCCTGCGGGCGAAACGGCAACTGAGGCAGTTGCTGCAGGTGCTGATGCTTTTCCTTTTGGCTGCCATCCCATTTGGAGCTTATTATATCTGGTCATTGCAAAACAGCAAGCACGATGTGGCAGTTGTCTCTGATGACACTACAAAAGATACAGGAGATATAGCCAAGGAGAATCATGAAGATGCTGAGGGAGAGGCTTCCTCACAGACCTTTGCTGTTAGTGACTCGACTGTCAGTTTGCCATATAAGGGAATTGCAGACAACACAAAGGCTGCGAACAAGAAAAAGCAGAGTCCTGCTTGCATGGACCAGGCTGGGCGTGAACAGGCTCTGGCAACAGCCAAAGCAGAGGATGGCATGATACAAAAAAAGGATGCCGTTACGGAAGAGAACGATAGGGTCGAAATAATCAATGAGGTTGTTCCTGAAAAAGTGACTGCTCAAAATACGACGAAAAATGACACGACAAGTAATGGTGTCGCTTTACCTCGAGAACCAATAACTCTCCCCTCAACATCCAAAACTGGCTCCAACCTCTTACTGTCACTAGCCTATAACGGACTTCCCAACGGCACAATTGGGCAGTTGCCTTATGGTGCCGAGGGGATGAACGGCGATATCGACTCTGTTTCCCACCACCGCATGCCGGTTTCTATCGCACTAAATGCCCGCTACACCTTTGGCACTCGCTGGTGGCTTGACGGTGGACTCCGATACACGCAACTCTCATCGGAAACACGGGTGGGCAACACATACTTGTTTATGGAACAGCAACAGAATGTCCGGTATTTGGGACTCTCTCTCGGAGTCGGTTATGACCTTTGGCATCAACGACATTGGAACCTTTACAGTACAGCTTCTGTCAATTATGAGCTACCTTTACGCAGTACAACAGACATCTCCTACAGGCAAGGCGGCATGGTGATTGAAACTGAAAAGAACCGTCTCGCACCACACACACAGTGGTCAATTGGCATGGGCCTTGGAATACAGTACAACCTAACACCAAGTATAGGATTCTTTGCCGAACCCAACCTGCAATACTATTTCCACAATTCCGATGGCATAAAGACATGGCGGTCAGAACACCCATTCACCCCAATTCTGCCAGTTGGAATAAGGATATCATTCTAGGTGTGAAAACTCTGTTCAAGAATCTCTTCTGGTTAGGGACTATCATAGGATGATTTGTTCGCTATTTTCTCTTATGACATCTTATTTTCTTTCCCTTGAAGTCCGTGATATTTAGTGATGTTGTTCACCTAAATACCCAGTATTGCTAACCAAAATTTGTTCAGACAGGCAAAAACAAAAGAGAGTTACTTTCGTAACTCTCTCATTTTGAAGCGCTTCAGGATGGGCTTGAACCAACGACCCCCTGATTAACAGTCAGGTGCTCTAACCAACTGAGCTACTGAAGCAGCAATTTCTTGATTGCGGATGCAAAAGTATAACGATTTTTTTTACCCACCAAATATTTTGGGGAAAAATTTCAATTTAAAGCCATTTTTCTCGTATTTTAGATGTTTTTGAGGCACTAAACATACCTGTTTCTTTATTTTTTGACATTTTTTTGGCGTAATCCCGCCATAAAGATGTATTTTTGCAACATCTTTCACTTCCTAAAATAGGAAAAACTCCAAATTGGATTATGAAACAACTCAGAATACTGATGCTGATACTCGTCATGGCTGCCTTCAACATGGCTATGGCTCAAAACGACAGCGACCATAACTTCGAGGTGAAGAAAAACCTCGACATCTTCAATACCATCTACAAAAACCTCGACATCATCTATGTCGACACCCTCAACGCGGAGGAGGTGATCGGCACTGGCATCAAAGCCATGCTCCGAAGTCTAGACCCCTATACGGAATACTATCCGGAGGAGAACATGAAAGACCTCAAGGAAATCTATACGGGTAAATTCGCAGGCATCGGAGCCCTCATCAGGTATAACTCGAAAATCAAACATGTGGTCATCGACGAGCCTTACGAGGGAATGCCTGCCGACCAGGCCGGACTGCGGAAGGGTGACATCATTCTGAGCATCGACGACTCCGTCATGACCGACAAGAGCGTGTCGTATGTGAGCAGCAGACTGAGAGGAGACCCTGGTACCAGTTTTATCCTGAAAATCAAGCGGCCCACGACAGGGAAGAAGATGCAGATGAAAATCACACGAAAGACCGTGCAGACGCCTTCTGTCCCTTATTATGGTCTGCAGCGCGACAACATCGGTTATATCAACCTGAGACAATTCACCGACGGCTGTGCCAAAGAGGTGCGCAACGCCTTCATCGAGATGAAAGACAAAGGGATGAAAGGACTTGTGCTCGACCTGCGTGGCAACGGAGGCGGCTCTGAGTCAGAGGCCGTGCAAATCGTCAACATGTTTGTGCCCAAAGGAAAACTGATCGTGTCCAACCGCGGCAAACTGAAACGCTCCAATATTGACTACACGACAAAAGTGGAGCCACTCGACACCATCATGCCTGTGGTGGTGCTCGTCAGCGACATGACGGCCAGTGCCAGCGAGATCACCAGCGGTGCCCTGCAAGACCTTGACCGCGCTGTCATCTTAGGTTCGCGCACCTATGGTAAAGGACTGGTGCAGACCAGCGTTGACCTACCCTACAACGGCAGCCTCAAAGTGACAAGCAACAAATACTACATCCCCAGCGGCCGATGCATACAAGCCATCAACTACAAACACGCACGGGGAGGATATACCGAGCATATCCCTGACTCGCTGACAAAACTTTTCCACACGGCCCACGGACGGGAGGTGCGGGATGGTGGCGGCATCACTCCCGACGTGAAGATAGCGTCTGACTCTCTGTCTAACATCGCCTATTATCTGGCATCCTCTGGCATTGACTCCACAGAGGTGATGCTCGACTATGAGATCGACTACATCGCAAAACATCCTACCATCGCCCCTGCTGCCGACTTCGAGATCAGCGATGCCGACTATGAAGAATTCAAACAGCGGGTGCTCAACAGCGGGTTCACCTATGATCCGGAAAGTGAGAAATATCTCAAGGAACTGGTGAAACTGGCTAAATTCGAAGGATACTACGATGATGCGAAGACAGAATTTGAGCAGCTGGAGAAAAAGCTGAAGCATAATCTGGCAAAAGACCTTGAGTACAACAAGGAACAGATCAAGAAAATCCTCGCAGACGACATCGTGGCGGCCTACTATTACCAGCGTGGCTCCATCCAAAACAGTCTCCGGGGTGACAAGCAGATGGAGGCGGCCTGCAAACTCATCAACGATGAGAAGGAGTTCTGGAAGATCCTCAGGCCTTGAGACACCTCTACCCCACCCCTTTTTGCCACAAGACATTCCATCATGGATTTCCGTGACATTTTTCTCTCAAAACCTGCCTCTGCGACTTGAATACTGCACATAAATCAGTGTAAAATGCGGAGATTCTTGCAAAAAAGGAGAAAAAATTTTGCGGCGTGGCATTTTATTCGTACCTTTGCAGCGTTCGGTGGAATGAGGGGCTTGACTGAGCCCCTCATTTTCATTATAATCACACAAATATGACAGATAAAGGAATCATTAGACAATTAGTAGAAGAATGGCTGGTCGGGAAAGATTATTTCCTCGTCGACATCGACATCAGCCCAGACAACAAAATCGTCGTGGAAATCGATCATGCAGACGGTGTATGGATTGAGGACTGCGTGGATTTGAGCAAATATATCGAAGACCGGCTCGACCGCGATCAAGAGGACTTCGAACTGGAAGTGGGCTCTGCCGGACTCGGACAGCCGTTCAAGGTTCCACAGCAGTACATCAACTTCATCGGAAAAGAAGTGGAAGTGCTCGACCAAGATGGCAAAAAGACAAAAGGCACGCTCAAGGCCGTGGAAGGCAACACTTTCACCGTCACTACCCAAGAGAAGGTGAAACCAGAAGGAAAGAAACGCCCCGTGATCACCGACGTGGACAAACAATTTGAGATGGACAAAGTAAAATACACAAAATATATAATCAGTTTCAAATAAAGCTATGGCAGCAAAAAAGACAAATGACTCGACGCCCAACATGATCGAGACTTTCAAGGAGTTCAAGGAAAACAAGAATATCGACCGCACCACGCTCGTGAGCGTGCTCGAAGAAAGTTTCCGGAATGTCCTTGCCAAAATCTATGGCAGCGACGAGAACTTCGACGTCATCGTCAACCCCGACAAGGGTGACTTCGAGATCTACCGCAACCGTGTCGTCGTGGAAGACGGCGAGGTGGAAGACGAAAACAAGGAAATCTCTCTCACTGAGGCCCAGAAAATCGACCCCGACTACGAGGTGGGAGAAGATCTGAGCGAGCGTATCGAGTTTGAGAAATTCGGACGCAGGGCCATTCTCAACCTCAGACAGACCCTCGCCTCCAAAATCCTGGAACTTGAGCACGATTCTCTTTATAATAAGTATAAAGATCGTGAGGGACAGATCATCAGCGGTGAGGTGTATCAGACCTGGAAGCGCGAGGTTCTCATCATCGATGATGAGAACAATGAGCTCATCCTGCCCAAATCAGAGCAGATACCCAATGACCAGTACCGTAAGGGTGAGACCATCCGTGCCGTCATCCTGCGCGTGGACAACGAGAACAACAATCCTAAGATCATCCTCTCACGCACCAGTCCTGTATTCCTTGAGAGACTGCTCGAGAGCGAGGTGCCAGAAATCAACGACGGACTCATCTCCATCAAGAAAATCGCCCGCATGCCTGGCGAGAGAGCCAAAGTGGCCGTGGAGAGCTACGACGACCGCATCGACCCCGTCGGTGCCTGCGTGGGCGTGAAGGGCAGCCGTGTGCACGGTATCGTCAGAGAACTCTGCAATGAGAATATCGATGTCATCAATTATACCTCCAACATCAAACTCTATATTCAGCGTGCGCTCAGTCCTGCAAAAGTGTCGAGCATCAACATCAATGAGGAAACACGGAAAGCAGAGGTGTATCTCAAACCCGAGGAAGTATCACTTGCCATCGGCCGAGGAGGACTCAACATCAAACTGGCTTCCATGCTCACAGAATACACCATCGATGTCTTCAGAGAAATAGAGGCCGACGAGGCAGAGGAGGATATCTATCTCGACGAGTTCTCCGATGAGATCGACCAGTGGATCATCGACTCTATCAAGCGCATCGGGCTCGATACGGCAAAGGCCGTGCTCAAAGCTCCAAGAGAAATGCTTGTCGAAAAGGCTGACCTTGAAGAGGAGACCGTCGACAACATCATCAATATCCTTAAGGCAGAATTTGAAAACTGACCTCTTCTCATCTTACACTTGTGCGCATCAATATATCAAACAAAAATCATTTAAACAGAATGGCGATAAGACTGAACAAAGTATTAAAAGAATTGAATATCGGACTCCAGACGGCAGTGGAGTTCCTAAAGAAAAAAAGCCACTTGGGAGAGGTTGAGAGCAACCCGAACTTCAAGCTCAACGACGAGCAATACGCTGCACTCGTGGAAGGTTTCAAGAGCGACAAGGAAGTAAGAACCCAAGCCGCCAAGATATTCCCAAAGAAACCCAAAGAAAAGAAAAGCGAACCAGTGAACAACCGCGCTGAGGCACTCCTTATGTCAAACAGGCAACAGATGAAACCACTGGGAAAAATTGATCTCAGCAACGCTGGCCGTCCTGTCGCCAAACAGGAAGAGAAGCCTAAAGACGAACAACCCGTACAGGAAGCACCTGCCGTGGCTCCTGTGGAAGAGAAAAAGGTTAAAGCCATTTATCAGGCACCAGAGACCAACAAAAAGCCACAGCCTGAGGCAGAGCAACCTAAGACTGCTCCCAAGCAGCAGGAAGAACCTGTGGTGACGAAAACCGAAGAACCCGCAGTAGAAGAAAAACCCGTGGTGGAAAAGGAGGAAGTGAAAGCCGAAGTAGTGACACCAACTCCCGAGCCTGTTACTGCAGAAAAGCAGGAGACGCCCGAACCTGAGATTGAGGCTCCTATCGTAGAGGAAGAACCCGAGGTTGCCGTGGCTGCTGTGACGGATGAAGTAGAGACCGAGACTGAGACAGAAACGGAAACAGAAGTCAAAGAAAAGCCTGCCAATACCGAACAGGAAATCTATACGCTCAAAAGCGAGAAAGAAAACACGCCCAAGGTGACCATGGTCGGAAAGATTGACCTGAATGCCATCAACCAGACCACCAGGCCTAAACGCAAGACCAAGGAGGAGCGCCGCAAGGAGCGTGAGGAGAAATCTCCACAGGGCAATGCCGGTCAAGGAGGCGGTGAGAAAAAGAAACGCAACCGCATCAACACCAGCAAAGAGCGTGTCGACATCACTGCTGCCAGCCAGAACCAAGGCGGACAAGGACAAAACCAAGGCGGTGGACAAGGACAGGGAGGAAAGAACAAGAACAAAAACAGCAACAAGGATAAGGGACGTAAACGTCCGCAACGGCCTTTGGAGGTCAACGAGGAAGATGTGGCAAAGCAGGTGAGAGAGACCCTCGCCCGTCTGACCAGCAAGAATCAGAACAAGAAAGGTGCCAAATACCGCAAGGAGAAGCGCGAAGCTGTGCAGGAAAGGCTCCAAGAGGAGCAGAACGAACTGAAGGCAGAGAGCAAAACACTCAAACTGACAGAGTTTGTTACCGTCAGCGAACTTGCCACGATGATGAACGTGGGTGTCAACCAAGTCATCGGCACCTGCATGAGCATCGGTATCATGGTGAGTATCAACCAGCGTCTTGACGCCGAGACCATCAACATCGTGGCCGACGAGTTTGGTTTCAAAACCGAATACGTCAGCGCTGAAGTGCAAAATGCCATCACCGAAGAGGAGGACGATGAGAATGATCTCGTGCCACGCGCTCCGATTGTCACCGTGATGGGACATGTCGACCATGGCAAAACCTCGTTGCTCGACCATATCCGCAACACCAACGTCATCGCTGGTGAGGCTGGTGGCATCACACAGCATATCGGTGCCTACAACGTGCAGCTGTCGGATGGCAGACAGATCACCTTCCTCGACACACCTGGTCACGAAGCCTTCACGGCCATGCGTGCGCGTGGTGCACAGGTGACGGATATCGCCATCATCATCATCGCTGCCGACGACTCTGTCATGCCCACCACCAAAGAGGCCATCGCCCATGCCCAGGCTGCCAACGTGCCCATGGTGTTTGCCATCAACAAGATTGACAAACCTGGAGCTAATGCAGACAAGATCAGGGAAGACCTGGCCAACATGAACCTGCTGGTGGAAGACTGGGGAGGCAAATACCAGTGCCAGGAGATTTCCGCCAAGAAAGGCATCGGTGTCGACGACCTGCTGGAGAAAGTGCTGCTCGAAGCCGAGATGCTCGACTTGAAAGCCAACCCCAACCGCAAGGCCACAGGATCCATCATCGAGTCGTCACTCGACAAAGGAAGAGGATATGTTTCCACCATCCTCGTATCAAACGGTACACTCAAGGTGGGTGACATCGTGGTCGCAGGAACCAGTTACGGACGTATCAAAGCCATGTTCAACGAGCGCAACCAGCGCATCCAGAGTGCTGGGCCTGCCGAACCGGCCATCATCCTCGGACTCAACGGTGCACCTACTGCCGGCGACTCGTTCCATGTGATGCCCACAGAGCAAGAAGCCCGCGAGATCACCAACAAACGTTTGCAACTGCAGCGCGAGCAAGGATTGAGGACTACCAAGAAACTCGGACTCGACGACATCTCTCACCGCATCGCACTCGGCGAATTCCACGAACTCAACATTATTGTCAAGGGTGATACCGACGGTTCTATTGAGGCGCTCTCCGATTCTTTCATCAAACTGTCTACAGAGAAGGTGCAGGTGAATGTCATCAACAAGGCCGTGGGACAGATTTCCGAAAACGACGTGATGCTCGCAAGTGCTTCCAAAGCCATCATCGTGGGATTCCAAGTGAGACCTTCTGCCGAGGCCCGCAAACTCGCCGAGCGCGAGGGTGTGGAAATCAACACCTACTCCATCATCTATGATGCCATCGACGAAGTGAAGTCGACCATGCAGGGCATGCTTGATAAGGTGAAGAAAGAAGTGGTGACTGCCGAGATCGAAGTGAAACAGGTGTTCAAGATATCAAAAGTGGGTACCGTGGCTGGCGGTCTGGTGACCGATGGCAAGGTGCACAACAAAGACAAGGCGCGCGTGGTGCGCGACGGCATCGTGGTCCACTCCGCCAACATCAGTGCCCTCAAGCGCTACAAGGATGATGCCAAGGAGGTAGCTACCGGTTTGGAATGCGGTATCTCACTGGTCAACTTCAACGACATCCAACCTGGAGACATCATCGAGACCTACACGGAGATTGAGGTGGAGCAGAAGCTGTAAGATGAAGGAAAAGCGCAAGATTCGCTCATTTGCCAAAAGACTGACCAACTGGATCGTGCTGGTGATGCTCGTCGTCATGGGCCTTGTATCCTCTTTTATCTACGATGCAAGTACCAGCATCTTCCTGGATGAAGAAGGCGTGCGCCATGAAGCCATTCTTGACGCTTCCGTAGAGAACATCAGGCGAGTGATCTCTGATGTCTATGTGGGCACGATCAACCATGTGCCCGAGATAGAAGAGAGCCTTGACCAGCCCGACCGCCTGGTCACGCTGATGGAGCGGGTGGTGAGTAAGAACAAGCGCATCCACAGTTGTGGCATTTCCTTCATCGCAGATTACTATCCTCAGAAAGGACGTTGGTTCTGTCCTTACGCCGTGCGGAATGCCGATGGGACGATAGAGAAAAAGCAACTCGGCGGTGCCCAGTTTGACTATCTGAACGCCCCTTGGTTTACCGAGGCGATACAAGCTCAAGAAGGCTTCTGGTCAAAACCATTCTTCGAGGGCAACGACACCATCACACCACTGGTATCCTATCTGGTGCCCATCCGCAACCGACAAGGTAAAACCGTGGCTGTGCTTGGTGCCGACTTGTCGCTCGACTGGCTTCACGACAAGATTGCCAAGCTTGACTCTACCGTCTATAAGACGGAATGGGTCAACCCCTCCTTAGACGAAGAGAAGGGACAAACCAAAGAAGAAAACTTGAACCTAAAAAAGCGTTTGGAAAGGAAACAAAAGAGATATATGCCACACAGCTTCATCATTACTGCTGAAGGCGACTATCTCGTTCATCCTGATCAGAAACGCATCCTTCGTGAAAACTATTTCACTTATGCTAAGGTGAATGCCGACACGGCAGCCACCTATGTGGGCCGCCAGATGATAGCAGGAAAGAAGGGATATTACGGCATCGATAAAGATCTCATCATCGAAGAAATCGATTTTGAGGGGAACTCATCTTTTATCTTCTATGCGCCCATCGAAAAGACAAACTGGTCGATGGCGCTTGTCGTGCCCTCTTTTGGGATCAATCTTATAGCTGGGGTGATTGGGGTGGTACTTTTGTTGCTCATCCTGGTGGGCCTCATCGTTGTTTTCCTCGTGAGCCGTATCACCATCAAGCGTGTGGCAAAACCCTTAAAACTGCTGGCCGCATCTGCAGAAGAGGTGGCAAAAGGCAACTTCGACACAATGTTGCCGCAGATCAAGCATAACGACGAGATACGCTTGTTGCGCGACTCCTTCGAGGATATGCAGCATTCACTCACCCGATATATCAATGAGTTGAAGACCACGACAGCTTCAAAAGCTGCGATAGAAAACGAACTGAAAGTGGCTCATGACATCCAAATGGCCATGTTGCCAAAAATATACCCGCCTTATCCTGAGAGAGATGATATCAATATCTTTGGCTCTCTCAATCCCGCCAAAGATGTGGGTGGCGATTTGTTCGATTTCTATATCCGTGACAATCATTTATTCTTCTGTATCGGAGACGTTTCAGGAAAGAGCGTCCCGGCATCTTTGGTGATGGCTGTCACACGGTCGCTGTTCCGTAATATTTCATCCAATATGTCTGAACCCAACCGTATAATATCGGAACTCAACGAGGCGCTGGCCGAAGGCAATGATAAAAATATGTTTGTCACCTTGTTCTTGGGTGTTCTCAATCTTGAGACAGGTATCATGAGTTACTGTAATGCCGGACACGACGCACCATTGCTTATCGGGCGTGGTGTGGGGTTGCTGACGTGCGATTCAAATTTGCCGGTCGGCGTGATGTCGGGATGGAACTATACTCTGCAGCAAGCATCCATCGACTCACAGACGACCATATTCTTATACACAGACGGTCTCAGCGAGGCTGAAGACATCCAGCACAACCAATTTGGCTACCAACGGATTATCCAGGTTGCAGAGTCTTTGCTGGCAGCTGGGGATCATCTGCCCTTCAAGATGATCAACGGCATGACTAATGCCGTTCATACCTTTGTGGGAAAAGCAGAGCAGAGTGATGACCTGACTATGTTGGCCATCCAATACATCAAGACCAATGAAAGAGAAGAAAAACAAACCGGTCAATCCTGAAGAACAAGAAGACGGAAACGAACTGGTGCGCCGCATCGCGGATCAAAAATATGAGTTTGGCTTTACGACGGATGTGCATACAGAAATCATCCCTGCCGGTCTCAATGAAGATATCGTCAGACTGATCTCTTCCAAGAAAGGCGAACCGGAATGGATGCTGGACTTCCGTCTGAAGGCGCTGCGCTATTGGTTGCAGCAGACGGAGCCCCAATGGGGCCATGTGCACGTTCCGCCGATTGACTATCAATCCATCAGTTATTATGCCGATCCTTTGGCCAAAAAGCCGAAAGGCGACGGAAAGATCGACCCCGAAGTGGAGAAAACGTTCGACAAACTGGGTATCCCTCTTGAGGAACGTCTTGCCTTGACCGGCAACACCGCCGTGGATGCCATCATGGACTCCGTCAGTGTCAAGACGACATTCAAAGAAAAGTTGGCAGAGAAAGGCATCATCTTCTGTTCCATCGGTGATGCTATCAAAAACCATCCTGACCTCGTGAGGCAGTATCTCGGCACTGTGGTTCCCTACCGCGACAACTTCTTTGCCTCCCTCAACAGCGCCGTGTTCAGCGACGGGTCGTTCGTCTATATCCCTAAAGGTGTGAGATGCCCCATGGAACTGAGTTCCTACTTCCGCATCAACGCACGCAACACGGGACAATTTGAGCGCACGCTCATCATTGCCGATGATGATTCCTACGTCAGTTATCTGGAGGGGTGCACAGCCCCCATGCGCGACGAGAACCAACTGCATGCCGCCATCGTGGAAATCATCGTCAACGACCGTGCCGAGGTGAAATACTCCACCGTGCAAAACTGGTATCCTGGTGATGAGAACGGACGAGGTGGTGTGCTCAACCTCGTCACCAAGCGAGGCGACCTGAGAGGTGCGGGATCCAAGCTCTCCTGGACACAAGTGGAAACAGGAAGTGCCATCACCTGGAAATATCCCTCATGCATCCTTCGTGGCGACAACTCCGTGGCCGAGTTCTACAGCGTGGCCGTGACCAACCACCATCAGGAGGCTGACACCGGCACCAAGATGATCCACATGGGGAAAAACACCAAGTCGACCATCATCTCTAAAGGCATCTCGGCCGGGTATTCCCAAAACTCCTACCGCGGACTGGTCCGCGCCACAGCCAACGCCGATGGTGCACGCAACTATTCCAGTTGCGACTCTCTGCTCCTCGGCAGCAACTGTGGTGCCCATACCTTTCCTTATATGGATATCCACAACGACACCGCCATCGTGGAGCATGAAGCCACCACATCGAAAATCAGCGAAGACCAACTCTTCTACTGCAACCAGCGGGGCATTCCCACCGAGCAGGCTGTAGGACTCATCGTCAACGGCTATGCCAAGGAGGTCCTCCAGAAACTGCCCATGGAATTTGCCGTGGAGGCACAGAAGCTGTTGAGCGTCTCGCTGGAGGGCACGGTAGGATAAGCAGCCTTCTGCCACCTATCATTTTCATCACCACCAACTTACAAAAGAAAAATATTATCTTACATAGAAAATATTATGCTGACAATAAAAAACCTGCATGCCGCTATCAGCGGAAAGGAAATTCTCAAAGGCATCAACCTGACCATTCGCGATGGAGAGACCCATGCCATCATGGGACCCAACGGTTCAGGCAAATCCACACTCTCTGCCGTCCTAGTGGGCAATCCTCTCTATGAGGTGACAGCAGGAGAGATCACGTTCAACGGAAAAGACCTGCTGGCCATGAAACCGGAAGACCGTGCAAGAGAAGGACTCTTTCTCTCCTTCCAATATCCTGTGGAGATACCCGGTGTATCGATGACGAACTTCATGCGGGCCGCCGTCAACGCCAAGCGTGAATACCAGGGACTGGAACCGCTCAATGCCGCAGACTTCCTGAAACTCATGCGTGAGAAGCGCAAGGTGGTGGACCTCGACAGCAAATTGGCTCACCGTTCCGTGAACGAAGGTTTTAGCGGTGGCGAGAAGAAGCGCAACGAGATCTTCCAGATGGCCATGCTTGAGCCCCAGCTCGCCATTCTTGATGAGACCGACTCCGGACTGGACGTAGATGCCATGCGCATTGTGGCCGAAGGTGTCAACCGTATGCGCACCCCCGAGACCTCAACCATCGTCATCACCCACTACGAGCGTCTGCTCGACATGATCCGTCCTCAGAAGGTGCACGTGCTTTACCAAGGACAGATTGTGAGAAGCGCCGGACCTGAACTGGCCAAGGAAATAGAACAAAAAGGCTACGACTGGATAAAGGCATCGCTCAATGAATAGTGAACAACAATATATCAGTCTTTTTGAGCAATGCCGTGAGATGATCTGTCATCACTCGGCAGAGGTGCTCAACCAAGTGCGCGACCAAGCCTTCCAAGACTTCCGCCTGTCGGGCTTTCCGTCACGCAAGGTGGAGGAATACCGCTATACCGACATACAGCGGCTCTTCGAACCTGACTATGGTCTCAACCTCAACAGGCTCGACATTCCTGTCAATCCCTACAACGCATTCAAGTGCTTCGTACCCAATCTGAGTACGTCGCTTTATTTCGTGGTCAATGACTCCTTTTATAACAAGGCGCTTCCCAAAAGCCATCTGCCGGAAGGTGTCGTCGTCGACTCCTTAAAAAATGCAGCAGAGCGGATGCCAGACCTCATCGCCCGCTATTACGCCCGTCTGGCCAAGACTGGCGAGGATGCCGTGACAGCACTCAACACCATGCTGGCGCAAGACGGACTGCTGGTATATGTCCCCAAAGGGGTGAAGGTGGAGAAGACCATACAAATCATCAATATCCTGCGGGCTGATGTCGATCTGATGGTCAACCGGCGGGTACTTATCATCGCCGAACCCGAATCTGAGTTGAGACTTCTCTTCTGCGACCATACCGACGACGACCGCCACTTCCTCAGCACCCAGGTGACAGAATGCTTTGCGGAAGAGAACGCACAGGTTGAACTCTATTGCCTTGAGGAAACTCACAACAAGAATGTAAGGGTGAGCAACCTGTATATCCAGCAGGAGGCCAACAGTAGGGTGCGGCATCACACGATTACCCTCCACAACGGCACCACACGCAACCTCACCCGTCTGACCTTCGCCGGAGAGGGTGCGGAATGCTGGCTCAATGGATGTGTCATCGCCGATAAGCAACAGCATGTGGACAACAACACGCTCATCGACCATCAGGTGGCCCGCTGCACCAGTCATGAGCTCTACAAATATGTGCTCGATGACCAGGCTACCGGCGCTTTCGCTGGACGGGTACTCGTGCGGCACGGCGCACAACAGACTATCTCAGAGGAAACCAACCAGAACCTATGTGCCACCAAGGAAGCGCGGATGTATACACAACCCATGCTCGAAATCTATGCCGACGATGTGAAATGCTCACATGGCAGTACGGTGGGACAACTCAATGACGCCGCACTCTTCTACATGCAGCAGCGTGGCATCAGCCTGCAAGAGGCACGGCTGCTCCTGCAGACGGCCTTCGTCAACCAAGTCATCGATCAGATCAACCTGATTCCCCTGCGCGACAGGCTGCATTATCTTGTAGACAAACGCTTCCGGGGAGAACTCAACAAATGCGACGGCTGCAAACTTTGCAAATGACCGCCAATCACTATAAGCATATCATGCATTACCCATACGACATAAAAACCATCCGCCGCGACTTTCCTATCTTGTCGAGGACAGTCTACGACAAACCGCTGGTATATCTCGACAACGCTGCCACCACCCAGAAGCCATTATGCGTGCTTGATGCCATGCGTGACGAATATCTCAATGTGAATGCCAATGTGCATCGTGGTGTGCACTATCTCTCACAACAGGCCACCGATCTGCATGAGGCGGCACGAGAGACTGTGCGACGGTTTATCCATGCCAACTCCACCAACGAGATCGTCTTTACCCGTGGCACCACAGAAGCCATCAACCTGGTTGCCAGTTCATTCGCAGAAGGGATGATGAAGGAAGGCGACGAGGTCATCGTCTCCGTCATGGAGCATCATTCCAACATCGTGCCATGGCAGTTGCAGGCAGCCCGAAAGGGAATTGTCCTCAAGGTCATACCCGTCAACGACCAGGGAGAACTGCTCCTTGACAAATACGAGCAACTGTTGACCGACCGGACACGTCTGGTCAGCATCACCCATGTGAGCAATGTCCTGGGCACCATCAATCCTGTCGAGACCATCATCAAGATAGCCCACGACCACGACGTGCCTGTGATGGTGGATGCCGCACAGAGTGCTCCCCATCTGCCACTGGATGTTCAGGCGATGGATTGTGACTTCCTTGCGTTCAGCGGACACAAGATGTATGGTCCCACCGGCATCGGCATCCTCTATGGTAAAGAAAAATGGCTCGAGAAGATGCCACCCTATCAAGGCGGAGGAGAGATGATCGACCAGGTGAGTTTTGACAAGACCACATTCGAGCGTCCTCCCCTTAAGTTTGAGGCTGGCACTCCCGATTATATCGCCACCCACGGACTGGCTGTAGCCATCGACTACCTGGAGGGTATCGGACTAGACCGGATCGCAGCACACGAACGGCAACTCACCCAATACTGCATGGAGCAGCTGGCCACCATCGACTGCATGCGATTTTTTGGAGAAGCTGCCGAAAAGGATGCGGTAGTGAGTTTTTTGGTGGGTGATATCCATCACCTCGACATGGGCACCCTGCTCGACCGTCTTGGCATTGCCGTGCGTACTGGGCATCACTGCGCCCAACCGCTGATGGACCGGATGGGCATTTTAGGAACCGTACGCGCCTCGTTTGCGCTCTACAACACGACAGAGGAAGTGGATGCGTTGGTGGCAGCCATCCGAAGAGTGAGCAAAATGTTCTGAGTGAAAACGCTCTTCCCAAGCCATCATCAAGAAATCCAAGGCTATGCTCAAAAACCATTATTACGACAATCTGATTGAGGCTGGCTGCGATGAGGCCGGACGCGGCTGTCTGGCGGGCAGTGTCTTCGCTGCTGCCGTCATCCTTCCTCCCAATTATCAAAACGACGATCTCAATGACTCCAAACAACTCTCTGAGAAGCGCCGCTATGCCCTGCGCGAGATCATCCTCAGAGACGCCGTGGCATGGGCTGTGGGCATCGTAACACCAGAGGAAATCGACCGCATCAATATCCTCAATGCCTCCATTCTGGCCATGCATCGAGCGCTCGACAGTCTTCATGTGAGGCCAGAAGCCATCATCATTGATGGCAACCGCTTCAAACCCTATGGCTCACTTCCGTATACCACAATCGTGAAAGGTGATGGCAAATACCTTTCGATAGCCGCTGCCAGTATACTGGCTAAGACCTACCGCGACGACTACATGAACCGTCTGGCACAAGAATACCCACAATACGACTGGCTCAGCAACAAAGGCTATCCCACACGAAAGCACCGTGAAGCCATACGTCAATATGGCATCACTCCTTATCACCGAAAATCCTACAATCTGCTGGGTGATGGTCAGCTGATGTTGCCTTTTGACGACTGAGAACGTATGTTGTGATTGTGGCAGATAAAATCAATACCGCTCTGGCATCAATCTGATGATGATCCCGGATTCAAACGAAAAACCAAACAAAAAATTAAACGAAAGGAACAAAACAAAGAATTTATTTCTTGTTTGTTGCATTTTTTTTTAACTTTGCGGTCGATAAGGTCCTTTTAAAGGAAAAACTGTTTTCATACTAACATAAAACATAATTTCTCTCATATAATTGATTTGTGGAGATGGCTACTAAAAAATATTCAACAGGAAATGGTTTGATCAGAGCGGGCGTCATGATATGTGACTTCCTTATCATGAATTTGTTGCTATTTTTGGCACAAAAATACAACCCCAAGATATATGGCATATATCCTACCTATTTTCTGCAAGATCCGAGGCTGACATTCACCATTGCCAACATCTCGATGATCATCAGCCAGATCAGTATCGGTACCATCATCCACCGGCGGCGCACCGGTTTCGACGAAGTGTTCATCAGTGTCTGCAAACTGTGCCTGCTTTCCAATACCATCATGTTTTTCTGTCTGCGCATCATTGGTGAGAGTGGTGGCATGTTCAGATTTATGGTGCTGTTCTGTTTCGCGGAAATCATCCTGATTTTCTTAAGCCGCATCTTTGAGAAATTGCTTATCCGTTTTTTCAGACAAGCAGGCCGGAATACCCGTACCGTACTATTTGTGGGCAACGATCCTGCGCTTCTGATGCTATACCGCGATCTGATATCCGACTCATCCACAGGTTATAAGATAAAGGGATACTTTGCTAATGAGCGCATGGAAAACTGCCCTGAAGCCATCGCTTATTTAGGAACTATGTCGGATCTCAAACAGAAGATGAAGCAGTATTCCATCACAGAGGATTCAGTGGCGCCATCATCATCCACCGACATCAATATCTCACGGATCGACGAGCTGTTTTGCAGCATTTCCCATGATGCCAACGATGAGATTGTCAATCTCATCCGTTATTGCGACAAGAATGTCATCCATTTCTTTTATGTGCCAAGGATGGAGGGCAATTTTCTCCTCAATCTGCAACCGGAACAATTGGGCGAGACGACTGTTTTCACCAATCACCACGAGCCCTTATCACATCCCATCAATCAGTTTATCAAACGCTCTTTTGATATTGTGGTCAGCCTGGTTGTCTGCATTCTTCTGTTACCATTCATACCTATTATCGCCTTAATCATCAAAAGCCAGAGCCCCGGACCACTATTCTTCAAACAAAAGCGCACGGGACTCAACGGGAAGACGTTCACATGCTACAAATTCCGATCTATGCATGTCAATGCCGACGCAGACCGCAAACAAGCCACTAAAGATGATCCCAGGAAATTTCCCTTTGGCGAATTTATCCGTCACACCAATATTGATGAGTTTCCTCAGTTTTTCAATGTTCTTAAAGGAGATATGAGCATTGTGGGTCCACGTCCTCACATGTTAGCCCATACCGAACTCTACAGCGACATCATCGACAAATACATGGTGAGGCATTTCAGTCTCCCAGGCATCACTGGTTATGCACAAGTGAGCGGATGCCGCGGCGAGACCAAAGAAGTGTGGCAGATGGAAGAACGTATCAAGAAAGACATCTGGTATATAGAGAATTGGACTTTCTGGCTTGACATCAAGATTATCCTTCTGACAGCCATCACTTTAATTATTCCCGACAAAAAGGCTTACTGATTTTTCCCTTTGCAACGACCATTATCTTTCCCCTTTATAAAAAGGGAAAATCATGAATTTTTGTTAATAAGAACAAAAATCATTGAAATTATCATATAATTTATAGGCATAATTATTAAAAATTGATAGTATTTCATCAAAATGAAGTAATTTTGTCCCAATTATGGGGAGACGTTATTTGGTTCTATTATCAAGGTTACACGTTTTTCTCATTTTGAATCATTTATCATCAATAAAAGCTTTATATATCATCATTCCATATTTGTTGCAAAAAGGTCATTTTCATATTAACTAGTTTTTCATTATGCATAAAAGAATTTTATTATTATTACTGTTTGTCGCAAGCATGGCAAGCATGGAGGCATCGCCAATTGACAAAAAAACGGCTTTGACCCATGCTCAGTCTTTCTTGGCTGAAAAAGGTGTTTTCATCCCTCTGAATGAAAGCAATTCCTTTAGGGCACCAAAAAAGGACGACAACAACGAAGAAAATTCTTATTACTATATATTCAATGCTCCACAGAATAAAGGTTTTGTGATTGTCTCTGGGGATGACTTGGCATACCCCATCTTAGGTTATTCTGACGAAGGTAACATTGATATCAACAATTTGCCCGAAGGACTTGAGGCACTCCTTGATGCCTATCAGGCATCATTCGATGATCTTGGAAAAGACCTGTTTCTCAATTTGGAAGATCAAAACGACATGCGGCGCAGCATGTCTGTGGTCAGACATCCGGTTAAGCCTCTCATCAAATCATTATGGGGACACCGTACTCCATACAACGAGAAAAATCCTGTGATCAACGACACCATCTGCCCTTCTGGTTGTGCGACTGTTGCCATGGCAGAAATCATGGCTATGTATCAATATCCCAAAAAGTCTCCTGTGGTCGAAGAATATACTACCCGTACACGGAGAATACCCTTAGAAAGACTACCTTCCATCGAGTTTGATTGGGACAATATGATTGATGACTATATATCTCATTCCTACACAGATGTGCAACGTGATGCAGTCGCAACCCTGATGAGATATATCGGACAATCATTATGGAGCGATTTCATGCCAGGATCCACTGGCTCCAATATCAATAACGTTTCTATCGTGTTTAGAGAGTACGGCTATACGAATTCCGGAAGTGTGAGTGCAGAATCTAAGCAGATGAACGAATGGAAAGAGATTTTCAACGAAAACCTGCTTGAAGGCCATCCCATCTTTGTATCGGGAAGAAACATCAGAAGGAACGGATCCGGTCATGCCTTCATCATTGACGGATATGATCAAGATGACCTTTACCATATTGACTGGGGATGGAATGGAAGTGTCAGAGGCTATTTCAGATTAAACTGCATCAGCCCTTACAACAATACTAACCTATACACATATATGAGGGAAGTACACTTCATATATAATATCATGCCCAAGAACCAAAGTCAGGGCAGCAAAGCGACACCTCTTCATGCCAATCTTCAACTCAACGCTTTATCTGTTGGAGAAGCAGATGTCACAACGACCTGCATCAACAAAACAGGAGCGACAAATAAGTTTAAATTTGGCCTCGCTTTGGTGGATGCCAATAATAAGATCGTAAAGATTCTCAATGAAGACACACTCACCTTTAAGTCTTCTCAAGCAGTGACCCGCACATGGGATGTGACAGACATCTCAGGGGTAAATAACGGTAACTACCGCGTCTATCCTGTCAGCCAACTCTATGACGGTGACGGTATATGGCATTTCAACAGAAGCAACAGTGTCAATATGTTTGCCAGCATGGAAATCGAAGAAGGGGTCATCCGTCTTGGCGTAGGCAAGACAATTGAATACAATTCATTTACAAGTGATCCATCACTGAAGTTTGTTCTTGGTGCAGCAAGGCAACTGACACTCAATATGACCAACAACAGTATGGATAAGATGGATGTGAGGCTGTATTTGTTTGAAGACAATGAACCCATTCATTTCAATGTGGCCAGCGTACCTGCCAACAGCACTAAAGACATCGCATTTTATTATGCTCCACAAACTACAGGCAAGCACACACTTAAGTTGGCTACCGATACGGCCTGTTCGAAAGTACTCTTCACCAAAGAAGTGAATGTGGGCAATTATGTGGGCTACAGATTGTCTTACACCTATGAGGTCGAGAATTACAGCAAAGCGACAAAAATCATATATGGCAACTCTCTCAGAATCAAATATTGGATCAAGAATGTCGGTAGTGTAGACTACGACGACTACATCCGTCCTCTTCTCAAGCAAACCACATGGTACAGCACCAAGAAGGAGCTGGCCCATATCCCTGTGGGACAGACAAAAGAGTTTGAGTTTGAGGTCAATGATCTGGAATATGGCATCTCTTACCCGATGTATTTCTACTACAAGACCTGGAGCACCCAAAACCCCAACTTGTTTGATGTGTCCAACTTGGTCTTGACATTCAAACCACGTAGAGGTATTTGCATCTGGAAGAATGATGGCAAACTGTATGCTTTTGAGCCTACAGACGGTGTTTATACGATGCCGGAAGACGCTGTGGCACTGGACCTCACCGGCAACACGGTGTTGCCATCCAGTATTATTCCTAACAGCAATCCCAATACGCTCTATTATGTCACAAAACGTTATGAGAGTTTGGATGGCCACAACCAGATTATCAAAGGTCAAGCCGAAAACATCACACTGACTGATGGTTATTCCTGCTATGTGCCTTTTGACTTCAAGGCCGACAGCATCAGTTATGTACGTATCTTCGACAAAGGATTCACAGGGCGTCGCAATGAGAATTACTGGTCTACCATAGCCCTTCCGTTCACCGTTGAGAAAGTGGTCAACTTGACAGACAAGACCGAAGTAGACTGGTTCAAGCCTAATGATCCTGATGAAAAGAATTTCTGGGTACGCCAATTCTATGGGGAGGAAGGTTTCTACACTTATTTCAACAATACGGAAGAAATCAAAGCCAACATCCCTTACATCATCACCGTTCCCGACAATTATAAGGGAGAGGACTATTGTCTGGTAGGTAAGCCCATGGCATTCATAGCCACGAATGCCGACGTGAGAAGCAGCAAGATTATCGCAGATGCCAACAATTACAACTTCCAAGGCTCACTGACAGAAACAAGCACTTATGGTGATTATGTCTATTTGCTTGACGAGGAAGACCGCGGCAATCACTTCATCTATAATGAGGGTGAGAGCACCATCCTGCCTTTCCGTGCCTATTTCACCTCCGAAATTGCGCCCAACAATGGCAATGCCCTTTATGTAAGCTCTTACATTGATGTGACCTCGACCAATGCCATCAACGACATTTCAAAGGAGGTGGTTTCCACCATTACCAATGTCTACAGCATTACGGGTGCGAAGATCAAGATGGTGAGCAGTTACATGACACCAAGGGAAATTCTTCAGTCGTTGCCCTCTGGCATCTATATCATCAACGGAAAGAAATATTTGAAATAATCTCCATATTTCTATAGATGAGAAGGCCGCTCCTTGATGGATGCGGCCTTCTTTTGTCTATGTCATGTTTTTCTCATGAAACAAAAAAGAATTTCCGTCAAACAGGCATTCCGCCAGACCATATCTGATCAACCGCGCAAGAATGACGACGACATGACGATGATTGACACCCGACATCTTTACGACCTGACGCAACGGTAAGCCTGCCGTTTTTGACAAACAGGCCATCACTTGTTCCTCCTCGTCCCCGATACTGATCAGATGCCCTTTTGCCGACTGTTCGTCAAGCCATATACGCAGATGAACGGGTGAGGCCACGATATTCTCATCCGCTATCCGTATATACGCCCGCCATCTGCCATCCTCACCCAAAGCCTTGATAGGTTTGTGGTCTGAGGCGGTCACGGTGGCCACGACAACAGAACGTCCCTCAGTCAAGAAGGTCTGGAACGAGAGATCAACAGCAGGCCTGCAATAATCTGTCGCAGACGACCGCATCATGAAGATCTCCTCTTCAGATCTGACTCCGGAAAGGTGGCCATCGTCACGCACGCCGATCAACAGCCGTCCGCCTTTTGTATTGGCGAATGCCGATACCGACTTAGCCAACTTGCAAGCATCCGTGATTTTATATTTGAAATCTTGTTGCTGGTGCTCACCTTCCTTGATCAGTCTCTGCAAATATGCCCTGTCGCTCATGAAAAAAAAAAGAGGGTGTATCAGCACACCCTCCCAAGATGTTAATAAACAAATATTCTAAACTCCTTGATGCATCCTGGCGCACCTTGTTCGGCACGCGGCAGATACTCCAAGGCATTGATGCGCTGCTCTGATCCGAGGTCAATGACCAACAGATGCGGCATGCTGCTGCCATGTTCTGTCTGCCAATAGGTCGATTCCTGCAAGTCGTAAACCTTGTCACCGGTGTGGTTGCCGTTCTCTTCCTCAGAATCAGCATATTTCGTTGTCCATGATTCACGGCTCATCCGTTTGCCGTCTGCTCCTTGCAAATAGATTTCAGCGATGGCCACGCGGTCGTTCTCCTTCTGGGTAGAAAGCACCTCGATGGCGAGGTATCGTCCCTTCTGGGGAGCAGTAAAACGGAAGGTCTGCCAACCATTGCCCAGCTGTGCAGTGGGTTGGCTGGTGGCAACGACAGAACCGTTGATGACAGAGAAGGCAACGGGGGTAGCACTATTGAGATCGGGCTTGTCGCCGATATTGTTGTGCTTGTTGGTCTTTTCCAGTTGCAGCTTGTTCAATTCTGGCTCAGCCTGTCCCCAGACCACGGTTTCTTTTGGTCCAGTCACATCGAGCACGATAACTTCGTTTTTTCCTTTCTTCAGCCAGCAACCTGGCACATAAAGCGTCTGCTGCGGACCGATGCTCCATATGCGCCCCATGGCATGGCCGTTCACCCACACCTGACCTTTGCCCCAAGTCTCGAAGTTGAGGAAGGTGTCGCCTACTTTCGAGAGGTTGAAGTAGCCGCGATGGTAGCCTGGTTTCATGAAATCAGCGAGCTTAGCCGATTCCTCATAATTCCTTGTAACAGCGATACCTGGTACACTACCCTTCACGTTCGGCAGATTGGTGTTGAAGCCTTTCACCATGTCAAGTGCATTCTTGGCTGTCTCGTAGTCATCAGGAATGGCGACGTTTGTCCAGTTCTTTGGCGACATCACAATCTCGGCATCGTCTGCCTCTGTTGTCAATGTGACCTTGCCGATAATACCTTTGAAGTCTTTGATGGCACGTCCGAAGTTGATACGGCCCATGCCTTCAACAATGATTATCAGGTCGGCACCTTTCTTGACGGGAGGGATGGTGAGAGACTTCTCATTCTTCACACGATCAATCTTGCCGATATATTTCCCATCGATGAACACCTGTGCAAAGTCATGAAATTCTCCTGTCAGAACACTGGAAGAGGTGATTTCGGGCAGTCGGGTGGAGTAAATCATCATACCCCAACCCATGTCCATCTCTTCAAAGGTCTTCAAAGCCCCATTCTCTGTTTTTCCATCCTTTGTGACAGCAGTCATGAGGGTGGCAAACTCCGTCAGTTCAAACTTCGGCACGGTGATAATCGGCATGGGTGCCTTGGGCACAGCAGGCAAGCCCCCCTTCCGTCCCCCCTGTAAGGGGAAACCTCTTTCGTCGTATTTCTCCATCATCTTGCGCAATTCCCAGAATTTTGGTGTGGCGAGTCCCCATTCGTTGATAGGTGCGTCATAGTCGTAAGAGGTGACATCAGGAGCGAATCCTGGGCTGTTGGCACCCGCCCAGTGACCGAACGAGGTACCTCCATGCGTCATGTAGAGCGAGAAGGAGATCCCTTTGGAGAGCATCTCGTCCATCCCCTCCACCATGTCCTTGGCAGGTCGTGTCTCATGGCGTGCGCCCCATTTGTCAAACCAGCCGCTCCAGAACTCAGAACACATCTTCGGGGCATCGGGACGCAGTTCGCCCAGACGGCGGAACTGCTGGTCGATGTTGGCTCCTGTGCCGAAATTCATGGTCCATGTGAGGTCATCAAGGCCATTTTTCTCAAAATTGGACGACCAATCACACTGGAAGAGCGCCATCTCATGGCCATAGATGGAGCGCAGGCAGTCGCGAATCTCACTGACATAGGGTTTGTTTTCTCCATACGAGCCATACTCGTTTTCCACCTGTATCATGATGATGGGTCCGCCTTGCTGGATGGTGAGCGGGGCGAGTTGTTCGCCCACTTTCTGTTCGAAGATCTTCACGCGCTCCATAAAGTAAGGATCTTGCTCACGCAAGCGGATATCTTTTTTCTTCAGGAGCCACCAGGGCAGTCCACCCATCTCCCATTCAGCACACACATAGGGACCAGGGCGTACGATGACATACATGCCGTTTTTTTGCGCCAGACGGCAGAATTCTGCCACATCGTTATTGCCGGTGAAATCAAACTGACCTTCCCGCGGCTCATGGATGTTCCAAAATACATAGAGGCAAAGCGTATTCATGCCCAATGCCTTGCACATTTTTATGCGGTGCTCCCAATAGGCTCGTGGTATACGAGGATAATGCACTTCGGCTGCCTTGATGACAAAAGGCTGTCCGTTAAGCAAAAAAGTCTTGTTGCCAATGCCGAAGGTAGAAACCTTGGCTGCATCGGCGTGTAGCGTCACTGTCAACAGCAAGATGGCTGTCAACAGCAACCTGAAAAATGGGTTAGATTTCATAGTATAGAAGTTTTTTTACGGATTCGTTAGAAACTGTCGAGCCAAGCTTTCAGTTCCATGATCATCTCAATATGATATTTGAAACTCAACCTACTTCCCCATCCGTGACCACCTTCGGGGTAGACATGTAAGGAAGCCGGCACGTCATGCCTGTAAAGTTCCATATAGTAATTCGCACCATTGGAAGGAGGCACCACGGTATCGTCATCACTCAGAGCGATCCAAGCCCGCGGGGTGTTGCGTGTCACCTGCATATCGCTGCTGAAATTTTTCTCTTGCCGTTTCTTGTTGCCTTTGCCCAAGAAATTGTCGTGTGAGCCCTGATGAGTGAACCCGTTCATCATGGTGATGACAGGATAGAAAAGGATCTGGAAATTGGGCTTTGCCGTACGTTGTCCAAGTGTCGCCACGATGGAAGCCAGATGACCGCCAGCCGATGATCCCATAATACCCACCTCATTGGACTTCAGTTTCCATTGCATGGCATTCCGTCTGATCATCTTGATGGTCTCCTCGGCATCAGAGATGGGCACCTCTGGATTGCCATGAGGCATCCGGTATTTCAGCACAAAAGCGGCAATGCCCATATTCTGGAAAAACTTTGCCCACTCGTGGCCCTCATGATCCATGGCCAGTCCTGAATAACCGCCGCCCGGGCAAATAACGATAGACCGCCCGGTCGATTTCTTCTCAGCGGGCAGATAGACCCACACCTTTGCGGTATCCGTAGACATGCCATTTTTGTTGGGCGCCCCCATAGGCCATAAGTTCAGCACTCTCACAGTCTGCGCCGACATACTGATGGCTATGACCAGCATGGTCAGCAGCGTAAACAATCTTTTCATTTTCTTTAATAAGGTAATTCGATTAAGTAATTTTTCCAATTTATTGCAAAGGTAACATTTTTTTTGTAATATTGCATCTGTTTTAAAAAAACCCGTTCAAAACATGATAAAGAAAATCATTTTATCTGTGATGCTTTTCGCTGTTGCTTCCTATGCACAGTCAAAGGTGAAGTTGCCGCATATGATCGGCGACAATATGATACTTCAACAAAACACCGATGCGAGGCTATGGGGATGGGCCAAAGCTGGCAGCGATATCCGTGTAAAAGTCTCATGGAGCGACGCTGTTGCCCATGCAAAAGCCGGGAAAGACGGCAAATGGCTGCTCAAGGTAAAGACACCTGCCGCCAGTTATACCCCGTTGAGCATCACCTTCGATGATGGCAATGGTGCTGTGACCATCCACAACGTTCTTGCAGGAGAAGTATGGGTCTGTGCCGGACAGTCCAACATGGAGATGCCGATGCGAGGTTTCGGCAACTGTCCTGTAGAGGGTTACATCGATGAAGTGCTGAACGCCCGTCAATACAAGGGTATCCACTACGTGAAAATCCCCAGCGTCATGTCGATGACCCCGTTGGAAGACGCCGCTTGTGAATGGAAAGAGATCAACACGCAGACAATCGCTGATGCCTCGGCCACCGGCTATTTTTTCGCTCAGGCCGTGAACCGCGCGCTCGATATCCCTGTGGGACTGATCATGGCCAACAAAGGCGGCAGCCGTGTGGAAAGTTGGCTGACCAAGGAAAATCTTCAGAAATACACCAATGAGCCCACCGACTCCGACGGCATCGTGAAATTCAAACCACAATGGGATTACCACCGTGCTTTGTTATGGGGCAACGGCACCTTCAACCCCATCCTGAAATACTCTGTGAAAGGAATCATATACTACCAAGGTTGCTCTAATGTGGGTGATCCTGGCAACCAATATTCCGACCGGATGAAACTGCTTGTCGAACAGTGGCGCCAACAGTTTGGTCTGGGCGAGCTACCCTTCTATTTCGTAGAGATCGCCCCATATTTCTATGATGACATCAATGGTGATGGCGGAGCCCGTCTGCGCGAGCAACAATATCGCGCCTCTACGATCATTCCTAATAGCGGTCTTGTCTGTACCAACGACTTGGCCTATCCCTATGAGACGACCCAAATACATCCTGCACAAAAAAAGCAGGTGGGTCAACGGCTGGCACTGTTGGCACTCAACCAGACCTACGGAATGGGTGAGGTGTGGTGCAAAAGCGCCTCTTTCAAAGACATGAAGATTGTAGGTAGCGACGTGCATATCCATCTTGCCGATGATTACGGAGCCATCAACCGATTTGAAGACATTCAAGGATTTGAGTTGGCAGGTGCCGACAAGGTGTTCCACCCGGCCAAGGCCGTGCACTTTTGGCAGCCAGGTGGCAACTATTGGGATGAGACCATCAAAATATCTTGTCCGGAGGTGAGTCAGCCTGTGGCGGTGCGTTACTGCTTCAAGAACTTCCAAATCGGCAATCTGAAGAACGCAGCAGGTCTGCCGCTTTTTCCATTCCGTACCGACAACTGGTAAATCGTGCATCCACTCCATCTTTTCCACTATTGTCCTTGTTGCGGCAGTGAGCAGTTTCTGCCTCAAGACGAAAAAAGCAAACGGTGTGTCGCCTGTGGGTTTGAATACTATCTCAATCCCAGCAGTGCCTATGTGGCCCTCATCACCGATGACCAGGGTCGGCTGCTCGTAGAGCGGCGCGGAAGAGAACCAGCCAAGGGAACACTTGACCTGCCAGGAGGATTTGCCGACATGCACGAGCGGGCAGAGGATGGTGTGGCCCGTGAGGTGTTCGAAGAAACAGGTCTGACGGTGACCCGCCCACGTTATCTGTTCAGTCTGCCAAACAATTATCTGTATGCCGGCCTGGATATTCCTACACTCGACTTGTTCTTCCTGTGTGAGGTGAAAGATACCACATTATTGCATGCCGGCGATGATGCGGATGCCTGTTTCTGGCTGCCCTTGTCCGAAATCAACCCGGCCGATTTCGGTCTGCATTCCATCAGCAGGGGTGTTGCGTTCTTTCTCGCTTCTCACGGCATTTCGAACACTACAGACAATCTTACCTTCCTATGAACATCTATCACATCCACCAACATATCCACACCGCACTTATTTGGTTGCTCGTCACCTTCTTTTTAGGGGTGACCATCCCCTCCTCTGCAGCCGACAAAGATTACGAGTTGCTACCCGACAGCAGCAATTATGTGTTGGTCAGCCTGTTGGTCACCTCTTCCGGTGAAGAGGGTTTCTATTCTTTAGGCCACAGCGCACTACGGTTGGAATGCCCTGTCCATGACCTCGACTACTGTTTTTCCTACAACACGGTCATCGAACCAGGTCTGTTGTTCAACCTCAAACTTCTTGTAGGACAGATGACGGCTGGCTACGAGCGGGTGCCCTACGACATGTATGTGGCCCGGTTCCATCGCAATGGTCAAGGGGTCACACAATATCCTATCAACCTCACCCGACATGAAAAACAGGAACTGTGGCGGGAGATGGACCATCAGACAGCCAAAGGGCATGACCGGCCTTTCGATTTTCTCTTCAACAACTGCACCACCACCCTATTCCGCAGTCTGAGCACCATCATGGAGCGGGAGGATTTCGAATATGCCCCCTCCCCCTTGCTGACCATGAGCATCCGCGACTACATCAGCAACACCATGCACGACTCTCCCTGGCTGGAACTGATGACGGTCACCATGGCCTCTGGCTTTGCCCGGGAGGAGTTGCCCATCGACGCAAAAGTCAGTCCTTATATTTGGGGGCAGTTGCTGACGACGGCCGACATTGTGGGCCTTGATGGCTCGCGTCGCCCTGCGCTGGCCGGGCCTCCCGTGCAAATCACGCCAAAAAAATTGCAGGTAGACCCAGTTCCCTGGTCACCGATTCGTGTCTTTGGTGCCTTGTTATTGTTCGTCGTACTGGTGACCTTGGCGGAAAGGTTCTTCCATTGGCATACATTAGCTGCATGCACCGACAGACTTCTGTTCATCTTGCATTCCGTGCTGTCGGTCTATCTGCTGTATGCCTCCTGCATACAACTGTTTGGCATGTTCTGGAACTGGATGCTCATTGTCTTTAATCCAGTTCCGCTGATTCTTTGGCTGTTTTTCCGTCATCGGAAATGGTATCATCAAGTTTGGTTGGTGTATGCCCTTATTCTGGTGGCCTTCATGATCTTCCTGCCGATATGGACAGGTCATCTCGAATTGCCACACCAATTGGTTTTTGCCACCTTACTCATCCGATGCCTTAGCCGCTATTTCCACCGGCAGGATCAACCGATGGCATAACGATGTTTAGAAGGTTCTCAACATGTCCACAAGTACTACCACCAACACAAATCTTCCTTCTGCAGAACGGCCATGGCTACGCTACTTCCCCCCCGAAGTGCTACAAGAACCGTTGCCCACCTGTACCATCTATGAACAGTTGGTGGCCAACAATCATGCCTTTCACGACAACACAGCCATCCTCTTCAAGAATGTGCGTATTGATTTTGGTTCATTATTGAGGCATATCGACGAATGTGCCCGAGCACTGTTGGCTGTTGGTGTCAAGAGAAACGATATCGTGACAGTTGCCATGCCTGGAATTCCCGAAATGCTGTATGCCTTCTACGCCATCAACCGGATAGGTGCTATTGCCAATATGATTCACCCTTTGGCCAGTCGGGAAGAAATCTGTTTTTATCTCAACGAAGTGAAAAGCCGTGTCTTCATCATGTATACGGGAACGTATGACATGATGCACGAGGCGCTTTCCACGACTACGGTGGAAAAGGCCATTGTGGTATCGCCAGTCCAGTCTCTCTCCTTGGCCGTCCGGTGGATCTATCAATGGAAGACTCGACATCATCGTTTCCATCCTGCGGACAATGTTCTGTCGTGGACACAATTCATCCGGCAGGGAAAACAGACTCCCCTCCCCTCTCCTTGCAGGGCAGATGACGATCTTGCCCTCATCTCCCATACTGGTGGCACGACAGGCAGTCCCAAAGGAGTCGTGTGTACGAATGGGAACGTCACGGCTCAGATGGTGCAACACCTGCACCACATCTCCGTGACCGACCGCGACCGCGACAAATGTTCGTTAGCGTCGCTTCCGCCATTCATCAACTACAGTTTGGTCAACATGATCCTGGAACCGCTCTCACTTGGCCTCTCTGTCGCATTGGTACCCGATTATCAGCCACAGGAATTCTTGACCTACCTGAACCGCTACCATTTTCATCTGGTGGGATCGATACCACCTTACTTGGAAGCCATCCTGTCTATTCCAGGAATAAGACAAGCCGACCTCTCCCCACTCATCTTGCTGGGTTCGGGTGGTGAACGGATGGAAGAAGAGACAGAAAAGCAGCTCAACAGTCTGCTCTCGGCATGTGGAGCCAAGATCCAGGTGATGAAAGGAGTAGGGATGACAGAATTCACCAGTGCAGCCACGCTCACGACCCCAGAACACAATGCCCTGGGCTGTGTGGGAATTCCCCTCTTTGCCACAAATTGCAAAATCATTGATGTGAACAGTGGCGATGAACTCACTTATAACCAAGAAGGAGAAATCTGTTTTGCAGGGCCTACGCTGATGGCTTGTTACTACGGCCATCCTGAGGCCACCGCCGCCATCATCTGTTCAGATGCCGATGGTGTCCGTTGGCTTCACACCGGCGATTTAGGCTATATCACCCCAGAAGGGATGGTGTATCTCACCGGTCGCCTGAAGCGCCTCATCCTGACGCGTGATGACAAAGGTGTCATCGCCAAAATTTTTCCCGACCGTATCGAAAAAGTAATAGAGACACATCCTGCTGTCAACGTCTGCTGTGTAGTCGGCAAACCACATACCGGCAACATTTCCCTACCCAAGGCATTTGTGGAATTGAAAAAAGCACACGAGGCAGATCAGACCGTCATCAAAGAACTCCTCCAACGGTGCCGGGAGGAACTTCCTTTATATATGGTACCCACAGAAATCGTCATTATCGGCCAGTTGCCTCGCACCACCCGAGGGAAAGTGGATTACAGAAAACTGGAATAATCATCTTTTGTCGGGGTACACCCATTCACGTTAAATCCTTAAAAAAACAAAATTTTATCTATATAATAAGGTATATGAATAAAGTTTTGCTTACTTTTGCGCCTCGAATAATCATTTTTTAGACATGCAAGACAATTTAGTGATAGTAGAGAGCCCCGCCAAGGCTAAAACCATAGAGAAATTCTTAGGCAAGGATTATAAGGTGATGTCGAGTTACGGCCATATCCGTGATTTGAAAAAGAAGGAAATCAGCATCAACCTCGATACCTTGACCCCCGATTACGAAATACCCGAAGAGAAGAAAAAACTGGTGAGCGAATTGAAGTCAGCCGCAAAAAAAGCCCAAAAGGTGTGGCTGGCATCTGATGAGGACCGCGAGGGAGAAGCCATCTCATGGCATCTCTGTGAAGTGCTCGGCCTTGATGAGGAGAAGACCAACCGTATTGTCTTCCATGAGATTACAAAGCCTGCCATCCTGAAGGCCATTGAAACACCACGCCATATTGACATGAATCTGGTGAATGCCCAGCAAGCACGCCGTGTGCTCGACCGTCTGGTAGGTTTTCGCCTCTCTCCTGTGTTGTGGCGGAAAGTCAAACCCGCCCTCTCTGCCGGCCGTGTGCAAAGTGTGGCGGTCAGACTCATCGTGGAACGAGAGCGCGAGATACAGGCATTCAAAAGCGAACCATACTATCGTGTGGGCGCCACCTTTATCCTGACAGACGATAACGGTCAGCACAGTGAGGTAAAAGCCGAACTGCCCACCCGTTTCAATACGCATGAGGAAGCCATCGCCTTCCTCGAGAAATGCAAGGATGCCACCTTCGTGGTGGACGCCGTCTCAAAGAAACCGCTCAAGCGCACGCCCGCTCCTCCCTTCACCACCTCCACCTTGCAGCAAGAGGCTTCCCGTAAACTCGGGTTCACCGTCTCGCAGACGATGATGGTCGCACAACATCTTTACGAGAACGGATTCATCACCTATATGCGTACCGACTCGGTCAACCTGTCCTCGTTGTGTATCAATGACAGCAAGCAAGAGATCATCAATCTCTATGGCCAGGAATACAGCAATCCACGCAACTACAAGACTCATACCAAGAGTGCCCAGGAGGCGCATGAGGCCATCCGTCCTACATACATGAGCAATACCAGCATCGAAGGCAACACACAAGAGCGCCGTCTTTACGACCTGATCTGGAAACGCACATTAGCCTCACAGATGGCAGACGCCAAGATAGAGAAGACCATCGTCAACATCATGATATTGCCTTCTGAAGGCGACAATACCCTCAAAAACAACCACGAAGAGTATTTTGTCGCCACGGGCGAGGTCATCACTTTTGACGGCTTCCTCAAGGCTTATCACGAATCGACCGACGAAGAGCCCAACGACGATGCCCTGCACATCCTGCCACCCATGAAAGAAGGTGATATCCTCGACCGCGAGTCGATCACTGCCACTGAGCGTTTCACTACCTGTCCGCTGCGCTACACGGAAGCCAGTCTGGTGCACAAACTCGAAGAACTGGGCATCGGCCGTCCTTCCACCTACGCACCTACCATCAGCATCATCCAGCAGCGCGAATATGTGCAGAAAGGTGACAAGAAAGGTACAGAGCGCACCTTCACCATCGATACGCTGAAAAAAGGAAAAATCGTCAGCACGACCAAAAAAGAAATCGTGGGCAACGAAAAAGGCAAGTTGCTGCCATCAGATACCGGTATCGTCGTCAACGACTTCCTCCTGACCTATTTCCCCGACATCATGGATTATGGCTTTACCGCAAATGTGGAAAAACAATTCGATAAGATTGCCGAAGGAAGGGCCAAATGGGAATCCATGATCAAGAAATTCTACAAAGATTTT
>JAEEGF012389057.1_pt1 | contig 51512 bp, 32 predicted proteins | sample 9134171 | NCBI WGS metagenome assembly JAEEGF01 (sample SAMN16246542, study PRJNA631951) | gut metagenome | biome: gut microbiome; feature: rumen; material: AP-attached | host: Bos | place: Iran: Karaj | collected 2018-10
CTCAACAGCGGCAAAGTGTCCGTCTCGGTGCTCAAGGATTCCGCGTCCTATCCGGGCGATCCCTCCAACGAGGAGCTCTGGCAGCCACTCTCGTGCCTCCAGGGCGACAAGAAGCCGGCGCGCGTCGCGGCGGAGCGCGGATGCTCGTTCTGGTACGGGGCGAAGGAACTGACGACGCGGGCGATCAGGATCACGGCCAAGGTAGCGGATACCGATGCGGTCGACGACGCGGGAAACCGCCGTGGCTCCCTGTCCTCCATCTATGTGCTCAAGGACCAGCTCTTCAACATCTCGCCGTATGCGGTGCCGGATGCTACTGACAACGGACGCGACGCGAAGAACCTCGTCGACGGCGATATGGAGTCGTGGAACCGCTGGGGCACGAAGACGGGAAGCGAGGCTAGCTGCATCCTCTCGTGGCCGATACCGGTGACGACCAGGTTCGTCGGACTCGGCCAGCCGTTCTTCACCAAGGCGCAGATTCTTGCGTGCACGGCAAAGGAGGGGGTGCATCCGCGCGACGCGAAGGAGATGGACTGGAAGGTCGTCGCAGTAGTGGACGGAATGCGCTCCGGGTATCCCATGGCGTCGCGCGTCGCGTGGATCGACCTCGGCAAGAGCGTCACGACGCGCGGAATCAAGGTGCGCCCGATCGCCGGTCCCGCCGTGGGAGACGCCTTTGACCGCAAGGAACACGGACATGTCGAGCACTACATCCAGATGGGCAAGCTGTCGGGGCTTTCCGAGCTTGTCGTGCTTGCCGACCTCGCGACTTGCAAGGCGGTCCGCAAGGAAAGCGTTGTGGACGAGACGAAGATCGGAGTTCCGGTGGACTTCGAGATGCCGTTCGACGGACTCGCCACGCTCGTCGTCGAAGACGAGTGGGGCAACCGCGTGAGGAACCTCGTCTCGGCAGGCACTTTCAAGAAGGGACCGAACCGCGTGTGGTGGGACTGCTCCGACGACCTGACGCGCGACATAGACGCGGCGAACCATGGCCTCTACCACATACCCGAACGCCCCGTCGCTCCAGGCAAGTACGTCGTCAAGGGGCTTGCGCACCGTCCCCTCTCCGGCACCTACGAAATGAGCGCGTACTGCCCGGGCAATCCGCCCTGGTGCACGCCCGACCACACGGGCGCCTGGCTCGCCAACCACGAGCCGCCGCGCGCGGCGTGCCTGCTGCCCGCCGGACGCATCGGAGACAAGGAGCTCGTCGCGCTCGGCGCGAACATCACCGAGGGGCCCGACGGACTCATCACCGTCGGTCTTGACGGGGTGAAGACGGGTGGACGCCGCTGGATCGGCGGAACGTGGACCGCCGCGGGATTCCTCGCCTGCGACCTCGGCGAGAAGCGCGTCGCTAAGCACGACTACTATGTCGGCGGACTCGGCAAGAACGGCGACATCTACGAGCTCCGCGTCACGGCGATCGTCGGCGGCGGAGAGGACAGGATCGCCGCGATTCCGCTCGGACCCGACCAGGGACGTGCGCACGGCGGAATCGCGGTTCGCGACGGACTCGTCGTCGCGTCTCTCTCGTGCCGCAACGAGCTCTGGTGGAAGAACCTGCACACGGGCGAAGACGGACGCATGAAGATCGACTCGCCGCGCGGCATCGCGTTTGCGGCGGACGGGAAGCTCTATGCGATAAGCGGACGTCGCCTCGTGCGCGTGAATCTTGCTGAACAGACTTCCGAGACGGTTACGGCCGGTCTCGTCGAGCCTGCATCCATCACCATCGCGGGAGCGAAGGCGATCTTCGTTTCGGAGCAGGGCGATTCAAACCAGATCAAGGTCATCAACGCAGAGAACGGAAGCATCGTGAAGGCCCTCGGCGTGGCGGGTCCGTGCCGTTCCGGAATCTACGACCCTAACCACATGAACCATCCGGCGGAGATGGCCTGCGACTCGAAGGGCAGGCTCTGGGTGGCGGAACACGACTATCTGCCGAAGCGCATTTCGGTCTGGAACGTTCGGAGCGGCAAGCTCGAGCGCGCGTTCTACGGTCCGCCGAAGTACGGCGCCGGTGGCCGTCCCGATCCGAAGGACCCTACGCGCTTCTACTACACCGAGGCGGGCGGTACGCTCGAGTTCAAGCTCGACTACGCAACGGGCTCCACCGAGGTGACGCGCGTGCTGTTCCGTCCGGACACCGACCAGGCTGCGCTAGAGGCGTGCGGCTTCCCGCTTGGCGGCGAGTTCGCGTGCATGCCCGGAGAGGTCATATACGGTTCCAAGGGCGAGCGCCTGTACTCGAATTCCTACAATACCGATCCGGTCTCCGGCACGAGCTGCACCATCCTCTGCCGCGAGGAGAACAACCGCTTCGTGCCGGCGGCATACGCGTACTACGAGCACGACAGGAAGCGCTTCCACCTCTGGAGCGACGCGAACTCCAACGGAAAGCGCGACGATGGCGAGACGTACGACGCCGACGCGATAACGACCGGGTATGTCTTCCAGCAGGACCTCTCGCTCACAATCTGCTTCTACCTCGAGAAGGAGAAGGAGCACGAGAAGGGCGACCATGCGCGCGCGCTCAGGCTAAAGCCCGTCGGGTTTGGTCCTAAGGGAAACCCGATCTACGACTTCGGCAAGGCGATTACCGTCTTCAAGGGCGCGACGTGGGGTCCGTCGACGGGCGGAAACCAGATGCTCGTCGACCGCTCCGGCAACGCGTTCACCTCGAACGGCGTGAGACCCGGTCCGACGTACTCCATCGCCGGGCGCACCGCGGCAGGAGGGACGTGGTCAGTCCCGAACATGTGGCCCGGCCTCCACGCGGGGCATTCCGCCCCTCGCGACGCAGTGAAGGGAAGGCTCGTGGCGGTGACGCGTCTGCTCGGCGACTTCGTGTATCCGAAGGGGACAAAGGAGTCCGTCGTCGCGATCAACGGAAACCACGGCGACATATACTTCCTCACGTCTGACGGATACTTCATCGACAACTTCTTCGAGGACATCGCCGTTGGGCGCCGCTGGAACTTCCCGACCGCGAAGCGCGGCATGGAGCTTGCCGGCGTAGCTCCGGGCGATGAGCATTTCTGGCCGACGTTCACCCAGTATGCGGACGGATCGCTCCACATCGTCGCGAACGACGACTCGTGCACGCTTGTGAACCTCCGCGGACTCGAGACGCTCACCAGGTTCTCGGCGGGGACCGTCAACGTCACGCCGAAGACGCTCGCCGAAGTGGCGAGGGCGCGCGAAAGGATCGAAGCCGCGCGCAGGGCGAAGGCCGGCACGGGGAGGCTTCCGCTTCGCCTCCTGACCTCCGCGCCGACGCTTGACGGAGACATCGGCGAGTGGCCGGAGGACACCTTTGCCGTAATCGACTCGCGTGGGACGGCGGCCTACTTCGACTCGAGCTCCAAGCCGTACGACATCCGCGGCGCACTTGCCGCGACGAAGACCCACCTGTATGCCGCGTGGAAGGCGCAGGGCGCGGGGAATCTCGCCGAGAACGCAGGCGGGACGGACGAGCTTCTCTTCAAGACCGGCGGCGGACTCGACATAATGCTCGACGTCCACGGCGGAATACGCCTGCTCACATCGCAGGTGAAGGGGAAGACCAAGTCAATGCTCTACGAGCGGACCGTCCCCGGCACGCCGGAGGAGAAGAAGGTCGCGTTTACGAGTCCGGTGGGGAACGTCAAGTTCGACCGCGTCACCGACGTGTCGGACAAGGTGAAGCTCGTCCGCGGCGCGAACGGCGACTACGAGCTCGAGGTTCCGCTTTCCGTGATTGGCTTCGCGCCTGCCGCGGGAACGACGGTGAAGGGCGACATCGGAGTGCTGCGCGGAAGCGGCGGCGAGACGATTGCGCGCCTATACTGGTCCAACAAGGCGACGGGAATCGTCTCCGACGTGCCGAGCGAGGCGGAACTCAAGCCCCAGAACTGGGGAATACTCGAAATCAAGCAATGATTTAATCAAAAGGGGAAAACAAAATGAAAACAACATGCAAACTGCGTACGCTCCTCGCGGGCTGCGCGATCTTCGCGACATCATTCGCCGGCGCGGCCGTCGTATACGATGCAGGGCAATGGGATCCTAATTCGCTCTCGCTGCTTTCTCAGGGCGACAACGCGCTCTATGGAAGTTCCGTTGGATACACGGCAGGCGAGTTTGAGAACGGCAAGAACGGAGCGATCCTCAACGGCAATACATATTATGAAGGTCAGCAGGACGCGTCGTACTTGACAGACGGCCAGGTCCCGGATATGCCTGGGTCCGATTACAATGTGCCAGGTCGTCGCCTCATCGAGAACTTCGCCGTCTACAACTTCACCATTGCAGATTCGACGGACATCAAGAGCTTCAAGTTCTACACGCAGTGGGACAACGGCGGGTTCCGCAATGACGTTTCGGTGGACAAGATCGAGACGTCCCCCGACGGCGAACATTGGATAGTCGTCCCTGGGTCGAAGTTCGACTACAGCCAGACGCAGGACCGCAACACCGTCGGCGAATACGTCGGCAACTCCGCGAAGCGCCGCTACGTCAAGATGTACGACGATGGCGGCGCGGCGCTTGCGGTCGACGCGAAGTATGTGCGAATAACATTCGGAATACAGAACGTCGGCTATGGCGCCTACTGGGAAATCGAGGCCGAGAAGGGTGGAACCGTCATCGAAGGCGTTTCCGCTGAAGCCGTCCCCGCCGTTGGCTCGGCGACGGTTTCCGGAATGATAACGTCGAGGGCTCAAGGAACGGCGGCGATCAGGTTCGGACGCAATCCGGCAAATTTGCACAGGACTGTTGACCTCGAGCTTGTTGGCACGGGCATTACGAAGACTTTTTCCCGGGACCTTTCTGACCTCATGTCTGATGCCGAGTACACCTACGCCGTCGAGTATTCCGTCGGCGGCGAGGTCGCGCTTGCTGTGACCAATACCTTCAAGACCTCATACGAGAAGGGCGTGGAGCTCCCCGGGCTCTGGCAGGCGAGGCTAGTCAACAACCTCAACACGACCGACGGGCTTTCTGCCTCCGAAATCGGCGTCGCCCGTGCGTTTGGTCCGATCATGGGCTTTGAAAAGGTCACCAGCTATGATCAGCTCATCCACAACGATGTCGACGGAAAGTACTACGCGTGGGACAACTACAAGACCTACCTCTACCAGGGCTTCATCAGTATGGAGGCGGGTGTGACGTACACGTTCTGGACATGTCAGGACGATGACGGCAGGATCGCGATAGACGGGCTCGAGGTCGAACGTTCAAGCGGCTGTGGAAGCGCCTCGGGAGACTTTACTCCGACGACAACGGGCTGGCACGCAATCGACATCCGCGTCGGAAACGGCGGAGGCCATGCAGGAAACAACGACGGCTGGCTGGGCGTCGGCTATCATATTCCCGGCGGAGACTGGCGGCAGGTCCGTGACTCCGGCGATGGATCTTTCCTCTGCTGCACGCAGGACGGGAAAATACCCGGTACTTTCAAGGTTGTTTCCACGCTGAACGACAACGGTAGCGTCACCGTCATTCTCGACGGCCAGTTTGAGTCCGCAGCCTCCGTGCGCGCATGGTGCGGCGAGACGCGCGGCGGCATAGACCCTGCATCATGGGGTTCCGTCAGCACATCGGTCGGAACATTTCCGGCTGGTGTCGACCGCAAGACCTTCACGTTCACGATTCCTCAGGGAACGAAGTATGTCCGCTTCGCCGCCTACGGCGAAGGGGACAAGCTGTTGAGCCTTGCCCAGTCCGTTCCCGTGGTGGACATCGCGGAGCCTTCTTCCGCGCCGAGCCTTGACTGCGTCTCCGTTTCTGACATCGACGAGTCCTCTGCAAAGTTCACCTTCGCGGTGATGGATGCAGGCGACAATGCGGAATGGACGGCAAAGGTATTCTACGGCTACTCGGCGTCCGACCTCGAATACGAAGAGTCCATCGCCTCTGGAAGCGGCGCCGCATTCTTCTCCGGCGGTCTCTCTGGGCTCCTTCCTGGCACGAAGTATTTCGCCAAGCTCGTCGTAGACAACGGGGCTGCCGCAACAGAGACGAAGGTGATGACATTCACGACCGAGACCTTCTCCGAGCCCGAGGCAGGCGCGCGCGCGATCTCGCTCGGAACGGCATCTGTTTCGGCCGCTGGCGTCTCCGGAGCGCTCGAACTGGCCGTCGCCGGAGCGGCCTCCGACATATACATGGTCTATGGCCCTGCGTTCGGAGGCGACGACGTCTCCGGCTGGGCGTCCAGCGTGAAGCTCGGCAGCGCTCCCGCCGCGGCGACCTCGTTCGATCTGTCGGCGGCGCTCCCGGCCGACTCGATCGGCGATACGGTCAAGTACGTGTGCTTCTGCGCAGTCACCGGCGAAGGAACCAGCTGGACGGCTCCGATAGCGCTTGGCAACGGAGACCTCCCCGTGTTCGCCGGCGTTACGGAAATCGGATCGCTCTCGCTCGGGGACACGATATCGGTCAGCTCGTCCCTCGCATACGCGGACGGCTCCTGTTCCGTTTCCGTCGAGGTCAGCCGCACGGGCGACTTCACCGATGCGGTCTCCTATCCCTGCGGGACGATTGCCGCTGGCGGAAAGGTCGAGAAGACCCTTCACGCCACAGACAAAACGTCGCCCGAGTACATCGTTCCGGGCGAGACGGTGTACATCCGCCTGCGCGCGGAGGACGCTGACGGCGATGTAGGCTATTCCGGCGTCGAGGAGGTGCGTCCCTACGGCGCGCCCGTCATCGGGGCCATCACGCACTCCTGGAGCCTCTGGGACCTCTCGGTTGCATGTTCTCTCGCCGAGTACGGGGCGAACAGCGGCGACGGATGTACAGCCGAGCTCTGGATCGCGAAGAAGGGCGGCACGCTTGAGAAGGTAGCGGAGAAGGAGCTCGTCGAAGGCGATGATTTCACGTTTGCGTACGAAGTCCCGGAGTTCGGCGAGTACGTCTATCTGGTCCACGTCAAGAGCGAGTGCTCCACCGAGGCATTCGACACCGTGTCCGAGCAGTATGCAGTGAACGTCGTGGACAACAGCAGGTACTACTGGAAGGCCGACGTCGCAGAAGGCAACTGGGGCGATCCAGACAATTGGGAGTGCGACAAGACAAGCTCCTCCGGGAAGAAGACGTTCCCCAATTCACCGTACTGCGAGGCGAGGTTCGACAATCGCGGCACTGGGCCTACGACGGTTGTCCTCGATGGAAAGTACGAAATCTACCAGCTCAAGCTCGCGGGCGTAGAGAACGTCAAACTGACGCTTGCCGGCAAGGGGGTGCCCGGCACGGACCATGAACTCCATGTCACGGACGGAGACTACGGGCTTCGCTTCCCGGTTGGAGCGGACTTCACCATGTCGAATGCATATGTCAGGAGCGACGGCAAGCTGCTGCCCAACAAGAATTCCAAGACTCGCATCCTCTATGGCTCGACGCTGGACCTCAACACTGAATTCTGGTGGCGCGAGGCGGATGCGTCCTATGACGCCGACCTCGAGATACGCGGCAGGTCGACGCTCTACCTGCGCAACTACTCGCTGCGCTGCCAGGGTGGAAACGGCACCGTGGTCCTCGACGACTCCACGATCTACTGCGGTGACGGCACCAATCCCCACGGCGTGCAGATCGAGTACGTTAAGCAGGGCACCGACGGCATCCAGTTCATTGTCATGGGCGAGCAGCCCCAGTTCCTCGTGAACTATGTTCGTCTCGACCACACCAACTGCGGAGGCTTCACGTTCATCATCCCGGAAGGCGGCTTCAAGGCGCCTGTCTTCTCGCAGTATCCGCGTACACAGGGATCGGCGTTCAATCCGTACATGGAGGACAACGCCTGCATCCCGTTTGCGGTAAGCCAGGATTCCCCGGGCCTGAAGGCCAAGATGAAATGCAAGCTCATCGACTGGCCTGGAAAGGTCTCGGCCAACATGCTCGACCTGTCGCTTCCGGAGAAGTACGAGACGCGCGCATCGTTCCGCTGGACCTACGGCGACAACGATGCTGCGACGGGCGAGGTCCCGACCGGACTCTGGCTCGACTGCAAGGGCGGCGGCACGGTAGTCAAGATCCGCTGACGCATCAGACACCTCGCGAGGTACATGCCGTGTACCTCCCGAGGTACCACATGCCCACCTCGCGAGGTACCATATGCCCACCTCGCGAGGTGCCTTTGTTATTCCAGGCGGTTGAATTCACGAATTTTCAAAAATCTCACTTTACCCCCTTGCGCGCCGATTCAGGATATGATATACTATCTTTCGTTTTCCACGGATGGGGAAGTAGCTCAGTTGGTAGAGCATCACGTTCGCAACGTGGGGGTCGAGAGTTCGAATCTCTTCTTCTCCACCATCCCTTTTGAAGTTAAGCCTCCGAAAGGAAAGTTGTCCCGCAATGCTGATGTTTCGTAACAAATTTCACCTTTGTGAGCTTTTCGGGATTCCGATCTATGTCGACATCTCGTTTGCGTTTCTTCTTCTGATCTTCGTCACTTCCGCTGGGTCTTTCCAGGAGGGCATGACGCAGGCCATCATTCTTGCTTTGTCCGTGATTGCGCATGAATTCGGCCACTCCTTGACCGCGAGGGCGTTTGGATATCAGACGCGGGACATCACGATTTCGCTCCTTGGCGGCTGTGCCTCGCTCATTGCGCTGCCGCGCAAGGCATGGCAGGAGCTGTTGACCGCGGTTGCGGGTCCGCTCGTCTCCTTTGTTCTTTCGGGGATTGGGTTTGCGGCGTGCATGTTTCTTCCGATAGAGAACAAGTGGCTGTTCTTCTCACTGCTGTATCTTGCGTGGCTGAACCTTATGCTTGGCGGTTTCAATCTGCTGCCCGGCTTTCCGCTCGACGGCGGGAGGATATTCCGCAGTGTTCTCAGGGCGTTCATGTCACGCCCGAAGGCTACGCTCGTCGCCATGTGGGTCGGACGCGTCTTTGCGATTCTGCTGGGGCTTTCCGGGCTGCAGGCGATGTTCTCCGGCGGCGGATGGGGCTTCGTGCGCATCCTTATCGCCTACATGATCTGGACCGAGGGGTATCGCGAGTATCAGCTGGCGCTTATGGAGTCTAGCTGGGACTACAGCGACTACCGCGCGCGCGTTTCGCCTCCTCCGTACGGTGGCGACGGTGATGACGTCGACGTCACGCGGGACTGATCGCGCCTCGTTACCACCAAGGAGATGCGGCGTCTCGCCGCGTCGGCGCGACATCACCCGAATGGGTTATACCACTGCGAAGAAAAATTTGGTACAATATTCAGCAGATAGGGGATAGAAGGCAGAAGAAAAGCGCCTGAAACCCCTGTGTCAGAAGGACAAGCCCGCGCGGCCAAGCAGCCAACGGCGTGCCGATCGAAGCGAGGCGAGGTTCTTCAACTAGTCAGCTCCCCTCCGGCTGACCGGCGTTTTTTAAGCCGGCCGGCCGGTTTTATTTTCTGGTCCGTCGCGGAGCGACGGACCCCCTTTAGGCGAGAGTTGTGGACGAGAAAGTGGCCCATTAGGGGAGCCGTCGCTCCGCGACGGCTTGTGCACTGGACCATATGATTGAATAGTGCTATTTATTGATTAGTCTTTGTTATATCCTATCAGGGGTGCGAGGTGGTAGAATATTCGCGTAACTTATATGCGGAAGACCGCTTGATTTCAACACAAAGGAAAGAAACAATGGAAACGAAGATACTGCAGTTCGGGGAGGGCAACTTCCTCAGGTGCTTCATCGACTGGATGGTCCAGAAGATGAACGACAAGGCCGGCTTCGACGGCAAGGTCCAGATAATCCAGCCCATCGGCGACGAGCTTTCCGTTCCGTCGAAGATACTGAACGACCGCGGCGGAAAGTACCACACGTGCCTCAGGGGCATCATCGGCGGGAAGACGGTCGAGGAGATCGAGGAGATCTCGTCCGTTGCCGGAGTCGACGTCGCCGCGAACGTCGAGAAGTACGCGGCGATTCCGTCGCTGCGCTTCGTCGTCTCCAACACGACGGAGGCGGGAATCCAGTACGTGAAGGGGCAGGATACCTTCCCCGCCAAGGTTCTCAGGCTTCTCAAGGCGCGCTTTGCGGCGAAGCTGCCGGGACTCGTCTTCATTCCGTGCGAGCTCATCGAGCACAACGGCGACAACCTCAAGGCGTGCGTCCTCAAGCATCTTGCGGACGAGCCGGATCCCGCCCTCGCCGAGTACATCATGAACGAGTGCGTGTTCTGCTCGACGCTCGTCGACCGCATCGTCGCCGGAAGGCCCGATCCGGAGTCCGCCGCGCGCTACGCCGAGCAGCTCGGAGAGAAGGACGAGGTGCTCGTCTGCGGCGAGCCGTTCCACTTCTTCGTCGTCGAGACGCCCGCGGGCTTCGACCTCGAGAAGGAGCTTCCGCTCAAGGCCGCCGGCGTCAACGTCGTCTACACGCCCGACATGCAGCCCTACCGGACGCGCAAGGTGCGCTTCCTCAACGCGACGCACACGACGATGGTGTACCGCGGACTCGAAAAGGGCTTCACGGAGGTCGCGCAGTGCATCGCCGACCCCGAGTTCAACAAGTTCGTCCGCCAGGTGATCTTTGAGGAGATATTCCCGACGGTGGACCTTCCGGACGCCGAGAAGAAGGAGTACGCCGAGAGCGTCCTCGAGCGCTTTGCGAATCCGTTCGCCCACCACCAGCTCAAGTCGATCGCGCTCAACACGATCGCGAAGTGGAAGACCCGCTGCCTGCCGGTCGTATGCGACTACTACAGGCTCTACGGCAAGCTCCCGGCCGCGATGATCGAGGGCTACGAGGCGATCGCACGCCACTACGACGCGGCGAAGTAAGCGCCGCGCGGCGCATCCGCCGCGCCGCGGAAAGCGTGCGATTTCGTTCTCGCGATGGAATCGCGCGCTTAGTTATGCTATAATTTCAACCAGCGACGGCGAGAGCCGTCTGATACAGAAGCAAACACATGAAGCTCAACCTTGATTCAATCATCCGCGAGAAGGACGCCTGGACGGCGGCCGGAGTCGCGCTTCCGAAGTTCGACATCGCCGCCATGCGCGCCGAGACCGCGAAGGCCCCGGAGTGGGTCCACTTCGGCGCGGGCAACATATTCCGCGGCTTCATCGGCTCGCTCAGCCAGCGCCTCCTGAACGCGGGGCTCGCGAAGACCGGCATAATCGCGTGCGACACGTTCGACTACGAGGTCATAGAGAAGATCTACGACGCGCACGACAACCTCACGCTCAACGTGCTCCTGAACCCCGACGGGACGACGACGCGCGAGGTGCTCGCGGGCGTCGCGGAGGGAGTCAAGGCGAACTTCGCGGACGAGAAGTCCGCCGCGCACCTGAAGGAGATCTTCCGCGCGCCGTCGCTCAGGATGCTGTCGTTCACGATCACCGAGAAGGGCTACCAGCTGCGCCGCACGGACGGCTCGCTCATGCCCATCGTGGAGGCGGACATGAAGGAGGGCCCCTCGAAGGCGCGCCACGCGATGTCGATCGTCGCCGCGCTCCTCCTCGAGCGCTTCGGCGCGGGGGCGCTGCCGATGGCCGTCGTCTCGATGGACAACTGCTCGCACAACGGCGAGAAGCTGATGGCCGCCGTCCTCGAGGTTGCGTCCGCGTGGGTCGCCAACGGCTTTGCGCCCGCCGCGTTCCTCGACTACCTGAAGGACGAGTCGAAGATCGCCTTCCCGTGGTCGATGATCGACAAGATCACGCCGCGTCCGCATCCGATGGTCGAGAAGTCGCTCGCCGACGCGGGGATCGAGGGCATGGCCCCGATCGTCACCGAGAAGAAGACGTTCATCGCCGCGTTCGTCAACGCGGAGAAGCCGCAGTACCTCGTCGTGGAGGACAAGTTCCCGAACGGACGTCCCCCGCTGGAGAAGGCCGGCGTATACTTCTGCGACCGCGACACGGTTAACATGTGCGAGAAGATGAAGGTGACGACGTGCCTGAATCCGCTCCACACCGCGATGTCGATGTACGGATGCCTCCTCGGCTACACGCTCATCTGCGAGGAGATGAAGGACGCGGACATCGTGAAGCTCGTGAAGCGCCTCGGCTACGTCGAGGGGCTCCCGGTCGTGGTCGATCCGAAGATTCTCTCCCCCAAGGCGTTCATCGACGAGGTCGTAAACGAGCGCCTGCCCAATCCGTTCATGCCGGACGACCCGCGCCGCATCGCGACCGACACGTCGCAGAAGGTCGGCATCCGCTTCGGCGAGACGATCAAGAGCTACATCCGCGAGGGACGCGACCTCGGCTCGCTCACGGCGATTCCGCTCGCGATCGCTGGGTGGCTGCGCTACCTCAACGGAACCTTCGACGACGGCAAGCCGATGGAGGTCTCGCCCGATCCGCTGAAGGACGAGCTTATGGCGAAGGTGAAGGACGGGAAGATCCGCGAGATACTCGCGAACGAGACGATCTTCGGACTCGACCTCACTAAGACTCCGCTTGCGGAGAAGATAGAGGGCTACTACGCGCGCCTTCTCGCCGGCCCCGGCTCGGCGCGGAAACTTCTGGAGGAAGAGCTGGCGTGAGGCATGTCGCGACACTCGTCCTTGCGGCGTTCGCCGCCTTTGCATGCGCGACGGCGCACGGCGAGGACGAGTTCGCTCCCACCCAGTCGGTGGAGGGTGTCGTCATCAGCGACGACTTCACACACCGCATCGTCTATGTGCAGCGTCCGGACGGCGAGATACAGCGCCTCACCTACAGGAAGGGCGTGAAGGGTCCGAACGTCGGCGCGTACGTCCGCGCATCAGGCGAGCCGCGCGGAGACCAGCCGATCAAGATAATCGACTTCGCCGTGTTCGAGGAACTGACGCCTGCGCCTTTCTGGGACGACGACAGCAGGCTTGTCGCCTTCATCTGCACGCTGGCCGCGCTCGTCCTGTTCATCGCCTATGCGGTCATACTCCGCATAATCCTCAGGCGCCGCACGGCGGCGCTCGTGCGGGAGACGTCCGCGAGGATGCGCGAGGCCGTCGAGGCGGACGCCGTGGCGCGCGAGCGCATGAGGCTCTCCTACGACCTCCACGACGACATGCAGCAGCTTCTCGCCGGCACGATGTGCCGCCTCAAGGCCGGGATCAACTACATGGGCCGCCACGACGAGGCGAAGGCTCTCGCGCAGTTCGCCTTCGCGCGCCAGGCCGTCACGCAGACGCAGTCTTCGCTCAGACACATCCTCTGGGGGCTCCACAACGAGCACGAGGCGTCCGGCTCGCTCATGGGCCTCTTCACCTATGCCGCGAAGCGCTTCCCGCAGTGGAAGGACGTGGTGACGTTCGAGACCGAGGGCGAGGAGGACGGAGATTCCCGCTGGTGCAGCGGAGCTCTCCTGATGATACTCGAGGAGGCCGTGGGCAACGCGATACGCCACGGCGAGGCGAAGCACGTGCGCGTGAAGGTCGCGTTCGGGAAGGACGACGTGAGGCTCGAGATTGAGGACGATGGATGCGGCTTCGACGCCGAGCATTCGGTTCCCGACGTCGGCAGGCTCGGCCTCGCTTCCATGCGCCTGAGGGCAGAGCAGCTCGGCGGCAGTCTAGACCTTACTTCTGAAATCGGGAAAGGCACCCGCCTCGTGGTGAAGGTGCCGAAGGTGGGCACATGAATAAAGACATGATAACGTTCATACTTGTCGACGACCATCCGGTCGTCAGGGACGGCATGGAGGCCATGCTGCTTTCTGAGGAGGATTTCGAAAGCTACGGAACCGCCGCGGACGCCGACGAGGCGCTGACGCTCGTCAGAGCGAAGCCGCCGGACGTCGTGCTTACGGACGTGCGCATGCCGAAGGGCGACGGCTTCCAGCTGCTGACCGCGCTTCACGCCGAGTTTCCGGGGGTCAAGGTCATCATGCTCGCAGGCTCCCCGCTTTCCGCTGAGCGCGACGAGGCGAAGGAGGCGGGCGCGAGGGGCTATGTATCGAAGAGCGTCCAGCTTGAGAAGCTCGTCGACATGGTGCGGCTCGTCATTTCGGATCCGGAGGCGTTCGTCGAAGACGTTTCGGACGAGGCGCCGACGATCCTCTCCGCGCGCGAGATACAGGTCCTCAAGGCCTTCGCCGCCGGAAAGACGCGCGAGGAGGTCGCAGCGGAGCTTGGCGTCGGAACGGAGACCGTGAAGACGCACACGCGCCTCATCATGAAGAAGCTCGACGTCCCCAATACGCTTTCCGCCGTCACCACCGCGCTCCGCCTCGGGCTCATAAGGTAAGGCATCCCCCCCTGTCGGTGGGGGTGGGACTTAGGAGGAATTTGTGGTAATATGTTCCCGTAACTTCGGAGACATATAGCCATGCAATATCCATCATTCATCTCGCTTGCTTCCTCAGTGCTTGCCGCAGCCCTTGCCGGGGCGGCGACGGCGGATAGTTTCGACAGGACCGTTGTCGGGCAGCTTGACGCGAACGCCGTCTCGGGCGCGGCGATCGCGCGCGGGAAGGACGCCGTAGGCGTGCGGCTCGTTCCGCTTCTTCCAGAATGGGGACGCCAGGACCGCCGCATGCTCGAGCGCCATCTCTTCCGCAAGGGACCGTACGCCTCGGACGGATCCTACGGCCGCACCGAGTTCATTGTTCCGACCGATCCGAAGGCGATCCGCGACATGCTCGCGTGGGAGGCCTACGGCGAGAACGCGACGTTCGTCCCGGACTATCCCGAGGGACAGGCCGCGAAGGTCGCTGTAGAATGGGCGTCTCGAGACGGCGTCCTGCACGTGCGCTACTCCACGGACCGCGACATCGACGCGCTCGTGTTCGTCTACGGCGCGCTCGGCTCGCTCGACGCGGCACCCGTATTCAAGGACGGCGCGGTCTTCGCGAAGAAGGGCGCGCTCGAGGTCGCCGTCACGCTTCCGCAGGGAGCCGGCGCTTTTCTGTCCGGTCCGCACGATGACGCGGTTGAAAATGCCGCCCGCGGACTTTCCTCCGCAGGAAACGGCAGCGTCGGCGCGGCGAGGGTCGCCCTGAAGGCGGGAAAGCCCATCGACGTCGCGCTTACGCAGACGCCCGGAGACGTCGGCAAGGCGCGCGTAGACGAGCTTTTCGCCGCGGCGCGCAAGGCGGCGGAGGCTGAGATGATGACGAGCTCCGGCGCGGCTGAAGGGTGCGCGGACGCAGTGTCGCGCACGGTCGGGTTCTTCTCGGCGTACAACCACGAGAACGGACGCCGCTACGTTGCGGTGAACCGCGACTGGTGCGGCGACGGCTCGAAGCCGCCGAACTTCATGTGGGACGACTTCTTCGACGCGTACCTCACGGCGTGCGTGAACCCCGAGCTCGCCAAGGAGTCGCTCCAGAACACGCTCGACATCATCCGCTCGCGCGGACTTGCAGGCGCGCCGCCGCAGCGCAACCTCATCATCCCCGTTCTCTACTCCAAGCTCGTCAGGCTCTGCGGAGACGACGCGTACGCGGCGGAGACGTATCCGGTGATGATGGAATTCGTCCGCTTCTGGTTCGCCGACCGCGGCGACGGGCAGGCCCATCGCGACGGAAACGGCGACGGGCTCATCGAGAGCGGGACGTTCATGAAGGCCGGCGAGCGCGATTATTCCGCGCACGTCGTCTCGAGCGCTCTCGACGAGACGGGCTACGACGACAGTCCGATGTACTGCGCGGGCTTCGCGCAGAACCGCGTGGCGATGCTCGCGGACGGCGTGAAGTTCGACTTCGCGAAGGGGACGCTCAACCTCGACCTCGTCGGACAGAACTCGCTCTATGTCGCGGCATGCCGCTCGATGGCGCTGGTCTCCGACAGGCTCGGAAAGGACGACGACGCGAAGTGGCTGCGCGGCGAGGCTGATCGCGTCGCCGGGCGCATCAGGGACCACCTCTACGACCCCGAGCAGGGCTTCTACAACAACAGGTTCTGGGACGGCGCGTTCTCGAAGGTCCGCACGCCGACGATCTTCTATCCGCTTATGACTGGAATCGCGGACGCGAAGACGGCCGAGAGGCTGCGCGGTGTTCTGACCGATCCGAAGGAGTTCTGGGGCGGGAACCTCATCCCGACCGTGAGCTGGTCCGATCCGTCGTTCTCCGACTTCGCCAAGCAGAGCGACTCCTACTGGCAGGGCAACTACTGGCGCGGCAACGTGTGGGGTCCGATGAACTACATCGTCTACCTCTCGCTTGTCGGCACGGAGTGGTCCGACGTCCGCAGCGAGTATGCGCGTCGCAACCGCGAGCAGTTCATGGCGGAGTGGACTCCGTGGCACCGCAGCTGCGAGAACTATCCGCCGAAGGGCGTGACGACGCGCTCGCACCGCTTCGCCGGGAACGGCGGACGCGACGACCACTACGCTTGGGGCGCGATGCTCGTGCAGATTCCGCTCGAGGAGCTCTTCTCCGTCGAGGAGTTCGACGACTCGCTCCGTTTTGGCGCCGTCTCGCCTGCGGACTTCGGATCGTGGAAGGGCTTTTGGTACCACGGCCGTCGCTGCTCGGTCGAATGCGACGCGTCGGGCGTGAGGCTCGACGTCCCCGGCGAGTTCTCGCTCAGGACGACGAAGCCAATGGAGTTCCGCCGCTTCCGCCGCGTGCGCGGCGCATTTGCCGCGGAGGTCTTTGCGCCGCAGGGCGGCACCGTCGAGATCGTCGCGGACGGAGAGAGGCGCGTCTATTCAGCTGCAGAATTGAGCGCCAAGTCAGAATGAAATCCCCCCCTGTTGGTGGGGGTTCGCGTCTTGGGGAATTTATGGTATTATTGTGCCATGAAAGGAACGCAGAAGATGAAGAAACAGTTGTTGTCGTCCATTCTGGCGTTTGCGGCGGGTGCCGCGCTCGCGGGAGTGCCGGTCGGGTTCGAGCTGCCGAAGGGCGGACTCTACCAGGTCTCGGTCGCCGTTGTCGAGAAGGCGCATCCCGAGCGGATCGTCTCGACCTTTGTGGCGGGTGAGGTGTTTGACACCACAGTCTCGAACAGGTTCGTCGTCTCGTGGGACGGCCTCGACGAGAACTTCATGCCGTGTCCTCCCGGCGAATACGCGGTGAAGGGCATCTACGCGCCGGCGCACGTCTGGCCAGTGGACGGCGAGGCGCATGCGATAACCGCGCGGTGGGTCGGCGGACCTGGCGCGTTCCTTCCGAAGATCGACGAACCCGAGGTGGAGAAGAAGCATCTTCCGTTCTTCGGCGATCCCGTGAACTCCCCGCTCCTCGACGTCGACACGACGCCGGACGGCAAGGCGGTCCTTGGCTTCCAGTATCTCGAGAACGGCAGGTCGTGTCCGCTCCTCGACCTCGCGAAGCCCAAGGGCCAGGCGCAGTTCATCGCCGCGTTCCCTTCCGGAGGCGCGGGCGGCGGTCCATGCGCGACGACGGACGGCACTGACGTCTGGGCGTGCAGCCACGACGGCGCGCCGTGGTTCATCTACCGTCCGGACATGAAGAACTTCGGACCCGACAACGCCCCATACCGGCGCGGCGGGTATCTTCCGAAGGGACGCGTCTGGGACATGGCGTCCGCGAAGTTCGGCGAGCAGAGCTTCGTCTATGTCGTTGAGCGCGGCACGCTCGAGAAGTACCGCGCGAGCTGGGGCGGAGACTGGTGGCGCGAGTCCGAGACGGAGCGCACGGACGTCATCACCGTCATGACCGGCGCGGACGGAAAGATTCTCGCGAAGGTCCCTGTTGCGCAGAAGCCCACAGCGATAAAGGTCGCGGGCGATACGCTCTACGTCCTCTACCGTCCGGACGGCGCTCGTCTCGCGATCGGCGCGCTGAAGATCACGGACGGCGTTCCGGGCGGGCTCCGCAAGGTGTTCGACGTGCCCGCCGAAATCGAGTGCGAGGACTTCGCGCGCGACACGAAGGGCAGGTTCTTCTTTCCGGATCCCGTGAAGAACAAGCTTTTCCGTACAGACGCGAACGGCAGGGTCACTGGCACAGCGGGACGTCTCGCGAAGCAGGTTTCGGGTTCGTACGACGCCGAGTCCATGATGGCGCCGCGCCGTCTTTCTGCGTGGAAGGACGCACAAGGCGTAGACAGGATCCTCGTCGTCGAGCATGACGGCCCCAACCGCATCTCCGAGTGGAACGCCGAGACGATGGCGTACATGGGAGAGTATCCGAATTTCCAGCTCAAGGCGAACTGCGGCTACGCGGTCGATCCCGCTCATCCCGAGATGGTCTACATTCCCGGACACAACGACTGGCTCAGCCGCTTCAAGGTCGACTACGCGACCGGAGAGTGGAAGCTCGACGCGGTGTTCGAGGGAGTCCCGGACGACGCGAAGTCGGGTCTTGCGAAGATGAAGTGCTTCCGCGTGAAGGGCAGGCTCTACTTCGTCAGCGTCCTTTCCGGCGCGGTGTTCCGACTCACGGACGACGGAAAAAGCGTGGTGCGCGCAGGCAGCGCGAAGGACCTGCAGGGCGCTCCCGCCGGCGCGTTCACGTACCACGGACAGAACTTCCTTGAAGACCTCTCCTACCTCGCGATTGCAATGGGCACGAGGGAAGTCTGGCGCGCGGTCCCGTCCATCGCCGACAACGGAGACGTCACCTTCACGCGTTGGGAGAAGGTCCTCGCCGATCCCGTATTCGAGGCGATCGCCTCCGGAAAGGCCACTGCGCTCTGGGGCGGAAACGAACTCGCCGACAATTTCTCCAGCGACTGGATGCAGGCCGACGGAACGATCGGCGGAGACATGTATGTCCACGCGAGCGGCGGCCCCAACTACTCCGCCAACTTCCGTCCGCAGCACAAGATCACGCGCTATCGCCGCAACGGAAAGGGCGGATACGACCTCGTTTGGCGCGTCGGGCGCACGCAGCTTCCGGGCGGCGCGAAGGTGCGCGGGCAGATCGCGGGCGGAATGCGCATGTTCAAGCCGATCAACGGAATCCTCGCTGTCATCGACCAGTCCAGGAGCGGCGTGTTCCTCTACACCGAGGACGGCATCTACGTCGACACGCTCTTCGCGGGCGACGCAGGCGACGGCGTGTACGTCCAGCCTGGCGAGTTCTTCGTCGGCTCGGTGTTCGCGAACAAGGACAACAACAAGATCTACTACGGCTCCGGAAAGTACACGCCGTTCGTGTACGAGCTTGAGGGCTGGGACATGAAGAAGAATCCCATCAAGTCCCTTTCAATCGCGAAGAAGACGCGCACTGTCGTGCTCACCGCGTCCGCCACGGCGGATCCGCCGCGCGAGGCGCTGAGGATACGCAAGGCGCTCGGCACGGACCTCGTCGCGGAATTCTCCCCGCGCGCGAACGGATGGGACGGAGCGAACCCCGTGGAGTTCTCCGACGGAGGCGACAAGGTCGAGGTGCGGTGCCTCTACACGCCCGAGGCTCTTGCCTTCCGCTGGCACGTTCGCAAGGACACGCCCGTCGTGCCGACGGTCCTGCAGCAGCCCGAGCGTCTCTTCAACCACGACCAGGCGGCGGACACGGTGAGCGTCTACTTCCAGGGCGATCCCGACGCTCCTGCGGGCGGCGCGGCGGAGGGACGTCCGGGCGACGTGCGCTTCACGTGCGGACTCTTCGACGACGGCAAGGGCGGCGTCAAGCCGGTGCTCGTCGGGTTCTATCCCGAGTGGAAGGGCGCTGACGCGAAGCCCCAGACCTACAGAACAGTCGCCGGCGGACGCGCGAGCTACGCGCATGTCGGTATTGTGAAGGGCGCGAAGATTACCGGCGCGCTCGACGATGACAAGAAGGGCTTTGTCATCGAGGCGGCGATTCCGCGCTCAGCCGTCCCGGTGGCGCGTCCGTTCTCCGGCGGCTTCCGCACGCGTGTCAACTTCGACGCCAACCTCGGCGGACACCACCGCTTCTGGTGGTCGAACACCGACGGCAGCGCGAGCCGCGAGACGTACGACGAGCCGACGGAGTCGCGCTTCTTCCCAGGCTCGTGGAGCCTGTGCAAGTTCGCGGGGCTTGGCGACGGACTCGTCATGCGCGCATGGGCGACGATCGGTCCGTTCGGCGGACCCGGCTTCGAGCGCTTCACCTACGATCCGTCCAACAAGGAGGAGGTGCGCCGCGCGTGCGAGGCGGGGAAGTACGGACCCGACGCTGATACGCCGCGCGCCGACGCGGAATACAAGGGCGAGACCATCAACGGCTGGTGGGACAAGAAGGAGTCGCTCAAGTGGGAGAGGCAGCCCATCTCCGTCGATGGAGTGCGCATTAAGATGGGCCTCGGCTCGCAGGTGTGGTTCGCGACGACGGCGGTGTGGTCTCCCGCGGACGCGAATGTCGACCTAGACCTCTATTCGCATTTCATGGCGTACGTTACGTGGAAGCTCAACGGAGAGAAGATCGACGTCCCAGTGCAGCTCAAGGAGGATAATCCGACCTACGCTCGCACCAAAGTCACGAAGTCGGTGCAGCTGAAGAAGGGATGGAACGTCATCGAGGCGCGCGGCTTCTGCCTCGGCTGCCCTCCGTTCCACATCGGCGCGTGCGTGCGCGCGGACGAAGCTCTTCTCTGGAAGCTCAAGACTTCAACATTCGCAAAATAACAGGATAGAGGTACAATATGAAACAGACAGCACTAATTGCCGCAGCCCTGGGGGCGCTTCCGCTCTTCGCCGCGGAGAATATGGTCGGGTTCCAGACCCAGAACGAAGGCTTCTTCGCTGTGCCCGCGAAAGGCGAGGTGAAGATCGACGGCGACGCGTCCGAATGGGACCGCTCCGGCGAGATCCAGAGCTACCGCGACACGTCGGTCAAGGACACGTATTCCGTCCGCACCAGCGCGATGTGGGACGAGACCAACCTCTACATGCTCTTCGTGTGGCGCGATCCGTCACCGCTCGGCAGCAAGATAAACCCCGCGTTCGACCCGGGCCGCGGATGGGTTGCGGACGCGGAGCAGCTGCGCATCCTCGCAGGCGAAAACGCGTTCTGGACGACGACGTGGCTCTACGACGGGAAGGTTCCGGCGCTGGGCTTCGACGCGATGGACGCGAAGGATCTCTGGAACCCCAAGCGCTTCGACGAGTTCGTGCTTTACAACAACGACGGCTCGCCCGAGCTCGGCAAGGGCTTCGCGTCGGCGTACAAGGTCTCGGATGACGGACGCGGCTTCGTGCACGAGCTGCGCATCCCGTGGTCCGCGCTGCGCACCAAGGGCGAACTCGGGAAGGTGATCCGCGTCGGCATGGAGTTCCTCTGGAGCGATCCCTCCGGCAAGACTTTCCCCGAGCACCGCTGCGTCGACAACATGCAGCCCGGCAAGCTCTCGCGCGAGTTCTACTGGACCGCGAAGGACGCCTGGGGCGACCTCAAGCTCGTCGGCGAGAGCGTTAAGACTCCGCGCCGCTATGTCCCCGACGTTCCCGTCTCGAAGGGCGCGATCGCATTTTCGTTCGACGTCGAGGAGCCGGCCTCGCTTCTCACCGTCGCGATCGACGACGCCGAGGGGCGCCGAGTGAGGAACCTCGTCGGCGGAGCGGACATAGAGCTCTACACCGAGTCGGCCGAGGGCGGCAAGCGCAGAATGGTCGTCCGCTGGGACGGACTCGACGACGACGGCGAGGCGGTGAAGCCTGGAGTCTACACGGCGCGTCCGCTCGTCCTCGGCAAGCCACTCCACGGTATCTACGAGCGCTGCTTCTACAACCCGGGCACGCCGCCTTGGGGCACGGTCGACGGATCGGGCGCGTGGGGTGCGGACCACTCCTTCATGCGCGTCGTCTCGAAGTCCGGCGACGGAATGGTCGTCTGGTGCGATTTCGCGGAAGGCGGCTCGGGTACGATTGGAATCGGAGCCGACGGACTAAAGAAGTGGGGCAACGTGCGCGGATCGTCCGTAGCGTCCGCCAACGCTCGCTGGGCCTATTCCGTCCCGAACGACTGGAACACGATGGGCGAGCTTCTTCTCCGCCTCGACGCGAAGACCGGCGCGTTCGCGCCTTTCGTGCAGGACGGCAAGGAGCTCCCGATGCCGCTCTCGCTAGAGGCGCTTCTCGGCGAGGGCGCGCTGAAGCGCGCGAAGGTCGTCGGGCTTTCCGCAGACGAGAACGCGTTCGCGCTCGTGCAGGCGGACGGAACGGTCGTCGTTTGCAACGCCGAAACCGCCTCCGTCAAGTTCCGCGGCGCATTGCCCGCGAAGCCCGAGTTCACGGGCGAATTCTCCTGCGTCCTCTCCGGCGACGTGCTCTGGTACTTCCATGCCAATGTCCTCTCCGCGCTGCCTCTCAAGGAAGGCGTGAAGGTCTCCGTGCCGAAGCTCGAGGGAATCGGCGTCGCCGGCGCGCTCGCCATCGACGCGGACGGCGCGTTCTACGTGCTGGACAACGGACCCGACTCGCAGGTCAAGAAGTACACGGCCGACGGACGCCTCGCCGTCACGTTCGGCAAGAAGGGCGGGCGTCCCTCGAAGGGCCACTTCGAGAAGGACGGCATCTACGCAGGCAGTTCCGTCGCGGTCGACGCGAAGGGCTTCGTGTGGGTGACGGAGAACTCCAACCGTCCGCGCCGTATGTCGGTGTGGAATCCCGACGGATCGTTCGCGCGCGATTACGTGGGCACGACCGGATACTGCGCGTCCAACACGTTCCTCCACGACAGCGATCCGACTAGCGCCTACGCCGAGGGCAACGAGATCCGCTTCGAGGGCAAGCGCGGCTGGCGCGTCGCCGAACTCATCCAGACGCCCGACGCGTCGAAGATAGGTTCTGCGGAGGGCGATCCCGCGCCGAGGCTCGACGGCAACGGACACATGTTCTTCTCGTCCGCCTCCGGAAAGCGCCACGAGTACCTCGTCTCCGGCGGAGACTACGGCTGCGCCTTCGTCGTGTGCATGCGAGACGAGAAGTCCGGCTCGTGGAAGACCGTCGCCGCAGTCGCCGACATAGCGAACGTCCAGCAGGGCTTCGGCGGAGAGTACAATGCGCAGATCGTGAAGCCTGCGAAGGGCCAGTTTGCGGACTGCGATCCGGCGGACGTCCTCGCGTGGACCGACCTCAACGGCGACGAACTCGTCCAGCGTTCCGAGTGCACGATTTTCCCTGCGAGGGAAAAGACGCCGGTCGGCACGCGCTGCGAGTTCGGGAAGCCCGGCATCCCGTGCATGGACGGCAAGGGCTGGTACAGGCGAGCGAATCCCACCGACTTCTCGATTTACGCGTCGGCGCTCCGCAATGAGCGCGGAACGTGGCGCATCCGCCCCGCGTCGTACACGAAGGACGGCGCGCCGGTCTACACGAAGGACAGCTGGTCGCGCGTTCCCCTCGCGGACGAGTGGTCGCTCATGGAGTCGACGCCTGTTCCCGGCACGGACAAGGTAATCGCCTTCGCCTACAGGAACGTCGCCGGCAAGGAGAGTGTCTGGATTCTCGGCTTCGACGCGAAGACAGGGCGCGAGCTATGGAAGTATCCCTCCCGCTACCACAGCGTCCACGGCTCCCACGGCTCGCCGATGGCGCAGCCTGGGCTTCTCATCGGCTGCCTCAGAATTTGCGGATTCGTTCCCGGCGTGGACGGCGCACCGTCGACGTTCATGATCCGCGGCAACCTCGGCGAGGACTACTGGCTCACGGAGGACGGACTCTACGTCAGCGCGTTCCTCAAGGACGGACGCATCCCCTCGCCGCGCCTCCCCGCCACCGAGGAGCAGCTCGCGCCCATGCCCATCGAGGGCTTCACGGGCGGCAGCGAGCACTTCTGCGGCTGGGCCGGACGTCAGGACGACGGCGTCGCGCGTATGTCGTGCGGCATCGCAAGCCAGGCGGGCATGGTCGTGAGAATCGACGGACTCGAGTCCGTGCGCGAGCTCAAGACTGTCGCCATCAACGTCGATGACGCGCTGCTTGCGAAGGCGGCAGCAGAGCGCGCCGCACGCGAAGCGGCGGAGAAGGGCCCGAAGTCGCTTTCCGTCAAGCGCGTCAAGGATGCCGCGGAACTCGCCGCCGTCGCGCCGATCACGGTGTCGCGTCCGGGGCAGATCGAGGCGGCCGACGTCAGGCTCGGCTGGAACGACGAGTCGCTTCTCGTGATGTGGGATGTCACCGATCCAGACTCCACGTGGAAGAACGCAACCTCCGACGCGACGCTCCTCTTCAAGGGCGGCGACGCGGTCGACATCCAGCTGCGTCCTTCCGCCGAAGCGGGCGATGTGCGCGACGGCGACGTGCGTGTGCTCGTCGGGCCGATTTCCGGTCAGACTCGCGCGCTCGTGATGCGCGAGAAGGCCAGCGGCGCGGCGGCGGACGCGAAGCGCACCTACTCCTCGCCCGTGTCGACGCGTGTGTTCGATTCAGTTGTCCTTGACGGACGCGTCAAGACGTCCGCCTCGATGACCGGCAACGGCGTGAGGGTCGTCGCGGAGATTCCGTGGGCGATCGTCGGCGCGAAGGGCGCGAGCGGCGTCGCTCTCAAGGGCGACGTCGGGTTCCTCTCGTCGGACGCCGCAGGCGAGCACACTATGCTCCGCACGTACTTCTTCAGCAAGAACACCGGACTCGTGAGCGACATCCCGATGGAGGCGAAGCTCATGTGCGAGAGCTGGGGCGACATCGTCCTGGAGTAAAAGGTCAAATGCGGCCGTTCAGTAACATTATGTTACGGAACGGCCGCGTTGCATTTGATAAAATAAATGCACTTGTGCCGCGTGCCTGTCGACTCGCCTATTCCCCCCTGGCGATTCACTTATACAGGCCGCGGCACGGTTTTTGGTCTACTGGAACCTGAGCAGGAACAGGCTGAAGATGTCGGAGAGCCTGACGGGCCAGAGGCGCGTTGGGCGTTCCGCCTCGAGCGGACTCTGGATGAACTCAGGGAGGTCGGGCAGGAAGTCGAGCCCAGCCATCTCCTCTAGGTCGTCGATTGAGATGAGCGAACGCGCCGCCCATTCCCACCACGAGACATTCTGGTCGAAGACGACTGCGAAGGCTCTCACGTCGAGACCTTCCTGTGCCACGACGACTTGGAATAGCTGTCCTGGGACTTCTACGTCGGAGCCGCTTATCGTCTCGCCGTTTTTGTTCGGGATGCATCCGACGATCACCCAGATTTCTCCGTACTTGGCAGGCCAGAGGTCTGCGATGCGGTGTTCGAGGTTGCGCCACACGCCGCGGTTGAGTGCGGGACTCTGCGGCGTGATGTTTGACATCATGAAGGTCTTCCTCTGCTCGGCGGAGCCGTAGCGCGATTCGATCGCGTGGTTCGGCACCATGTGTCCCCGGTCGTAGCCTGACTTCTCGTAGGCTGCGGCAGACGGGGAGTTGACGGCTTCCTTGTCCTTGGTGAAGCTGGGGCGTTTGTCGGTCTGGTAGAGAACGTCGGGTACGACGTGGTAGGCGCACCAGACGGGGCGTCTGAGAGAAGGGGACCAGCCGACGACGAACTCGCCGCGGTCGAGGACGGTTATGTCGGCGGGCTGGATGTTCCCGACGCGTTTCGGCGCGCCGGCGAAAAGGGGGCTTCCGTGCGGGGCTTCGGTGTCGTATTCGTACACCACGTCGTAGCCGGTGAGGCCCATGCCGTCCGTCAGGTCGGAAAGTCCGTTTCCGACCCAGTAAAGCGACGCGACGGCGAAGTCCGGCCACGACTGCTCGCGCTCGAGGCGCCATTCCTTCGGCTGGTGGACGAAGGATATGGCGGCCCATGCCACGAGCAGGTAGCCGAGAGTAAGCGCGAGGACCGTCCACAGGGCGATCCTGCGCGTTAGGGACATGCGTCCTTTTTTCTTTTTCCTTTTGCGTGCCGCGCTCATAGGTCGGGGAGCTCGATGCGGATCGTGCGGCTCTTCATGGCCTGGGTCCGCTTGAGGTCGACGTCGTTGGTCGCGTGGCGCTTGACGCCGTCGTTCTCGGCAGGAGCCGGAACGACGAGCTTTGCGCCGCACGCCGGGCACTCGGTCTCCTGTCCGATCATGTCGGGCGAGGCCTCGATCTCGGTGTGGCAGTGGTCGCAGAGGAATGATGTGAATCCGTCTTCGTTCATGTTCAGAGTCCCAGTTTGGTTGCGCTGCGCCACGCGTAGTACTTCTTGAGCTTGAGCTTCTTGGCGGCGGCTTCGTCGCAGAAGATCCAGCAGTCGTTGTGCGCCTGGAGCGCGGAGGCGGTGCAGAACTGGCTCATGGGGCCTTCGACGCATCCCTTGATCGCGTCCTGCTTGTTCTCGCCGAACGCGAGGAGGATGACTTTCTTCGCCTCGCAGATCGTTCCGACGCCCATCGAGAGCGCGCTCTTCGGGACGGCCTTCATGTCGCCCTTGAAGAAGAGACGAGCGTTGTCCTTCACGGTCGAGGGTGTGAGGTAGACGATCGACGTGCGGCTGTTAAGGGAAGTGCCGGGCTCGTTGAACGCGATGTGTCCGTCGGATCCGATTCCGAGCACCTGGATGTCGATTCCGCCGGCCTTCTTGATCTGCGCCTCGTACGCCTCGCACTCCTTGGCGGGGTCCTTGGCCATTCCGTTGAGGACGTGGGTGTTGGAGAGCTTGATGTCGATCTTCTCGAACAGGTTCTTGTTCATGAAGTACCGGTAGCTCTGGTCGTGCGTGCCGGGAAGCCCGACATACTCGTCGAGGTTCCAGCTCTTGACCTGCTTGTAGCTGACCTTCTTCGCCTTGACGGCCTTGGCCATCTCGGAGTACATCAGGACGGGCGTGGAGCCGGTCGCGAGGCCGAGGATGGTCTTCGGATTCTTCTTGACCGCGGCGGTTATCATGTCCGCGGCAAGCTTTGACGCTTCTTCTTTCGTCTTGCAGATTACGACTTCCATTTTTTTATTTGCTCCTTTCGTTGTCTGTTGAGTGGTCTGAATCAATGTAGAAGGGCTTGAGCGGCAGTGGCTTGCGGCTGGGAACGGCCTGCGGTTTGCCGCTCGTGGTCTGTGGTTCGCCGCTGGTGGCAGGGGTCTCCGAGTTCGTGGGCTGCGTCTCGGCGCTCTCGGCGGGCGTTTCGGGAGTGCTCATCGTCGCATGGTACACAGCGCGGATGCCGAGCGCGAGGAGGAGCAGTACGACGAACGCGCCTGCCGCGAGGGCGACGATGCGCCAGTTCACCATCGCGAGAGGGGAGGGCTGCTGTTCGGAATCGGAGGGGAGCGTGCCTGCATACCGCGATAGCGGGGCCTTCGCCGTGTTCGTCGCACCGAAGTCGAGTTCCGAATGCTTCGGCGGCGGTTCCGCTGCGATGGGTTTTGACGGATTCTGGACAGGTTCGGGGGCGGGTGACTGTGCGGACGCAGTCACCGGCTTCGGCGGCTGGCTTTTCGCGCCAGCCGCGTGTTTGTCGGCGTATATCGACATGAAGGCTTCGATCATCGGCTTCGGATCGAGCCCCACGGCTTCGCAGTAGAGCTTCACGAAGCCGCGTCCGTATATGGGCGCGACGATTTTGCCGAAGTCCTCGTTTTCGAGTCCTTCGACCGTCTGGACCATCATGTGGGTCTGCTCGGCGACTTGGCCGACGCTCAGTCCCTTGGCCTCGCGCGCGGCGCGGAGGGTCTTTCCGAATTCGATCATTGCTGTTCCTCCCTGTTGAATAGATCTTCGTCTTCAGGCGCTTCGGACATGCCGTCCGCCGGCTGTTCCTCCGGCGCGGCGTCCTGCGGCGCCTGCTCTTCGGCGACCGTGCCGCCGTTGAATATCGCGAGAAGCTGCTGCTGGTCCATGATGATCGGACGCGGACCCGCGCCCTGCTGCGGACCGATGACGCCTGCGTCCTCGAGCTTGTCGCAGAGCTTCGCGGCGTGGTTGTATCCGATTCCGAGCCTGCGCTGGAAGTGCGAGACCGACGCGCGGTTCGTGTTGATGATGCACTCGAGGGCGCGCTTGAAGAGGTCCGCGTCTTCACTCGCCTTCACCTGCTCGCGCGCGGAGGGTCCGCTCTCCTCCTGCTTCTGGTTGTCGGGATCGTCCTCGTTGGACGCGAAGGGGTCTTCGATGGACGCCTCCTTGACGCGTCCGAGCTTCTTCGCGAAGGTCTCGTCGAACTGGAGGTTGGAGTGCTCCTGGATGAAGTTGGTGATATTGGCGATCTCGCCGTCCGAAATCCACGCGCCCTGAGCGCGCACGAGGAGTCCGTCCTTGCCGCGGAAGAGCATGTCGCCCTTGCCGATGAGGTTTTCCGCGCCGGAGTCGTCGAGAATCGTGCGCGAGTCGACGGCGGAGGCGGTCTTGAACGCGACGCGTCCCGGGATGTTCGCCTTGATCGCGCCGGTGATGATCTTCGCGTCCGGACGCTGCGTGGCGAGGATGAGGTGGATGCCGGCCGCGCGCGCCTTCTGGGTGATGCGCTGGATGTCGGGGTTCACCTCCTTGCCGCACTGGCCGATGAGGTCCGCTGCCTCGTCGATGATGATGACGATGTACGGAACGGTCTTCGGCATGTCGTTCGTCGCTGTGTCGCCTCCGCCGAACATGTCGGGCTGCGAGAACGTCGTGCGGTGGTTGAAGTCGTAGATGTTCCTCACCCTCGCGCGGGCGAAGAGCTTGAGGCGCTTCTCCATCTCGGCGACAGCCCAGTGGAGCGAGAAGACGACCTTGCGGTTGTCGGTGATGACGGGCACGAGCAGGTGCGGGATCGCGGAGTAGGGCGTGAACTCGACGCACTTCGGGTCGACCATGATGAGCTTCAGCTGCTCCGGCGTGCGGGTCATGAGGAGTCCGCAGATGAGCGAGTTGAGGCACACCGACTTGCCTTGTCCGGTCGCGCCGGCGACGAGCATGTGCGGCATCGACGCGAGGTCCGCGACGAGCTCTTTGCCGTCCGCGCGCTTTCCGAAGAGGAGCGGAAGCTCCGCCTTCGAGTCGCGCCAGGCGTCCGACTCGAAGATTTCGCGGAAGGATATTCCCGCGGGCTTGCGGTTCGGGACCTCGATGCCGATCTTGTCCTCGCCCGGGATCGGCGCCTCGATTCGCAGGGACTTCGCCTTGAGCGCCATCATGAGCGTCGCCTGGAGGGAGGTGAACTTCTCTGGACGAGTCCCCGGCTCCGGCGTGAGGGCGTACTTGGTGACGACCGGACCTTGCACCGTGTATGCGAGCGACGCGTTGACGTCGAAGAGCTTCAGTGTGTCCACGAGCTTCTGGGACATCTCGCCGACGTCGCTGTGGTCCGCCATCGTCGTCCTCAGCGGATTGAGCAGCGACAGCGACGGGAGAATGTACGGACCCTTGTCCTCGACGGGCGCTTCCTCTTGCTCCCCGGGCTCCGCAGGGGCGGGCTTGGGTTTTGCCGCGGTCTGGACCGGCGGGACTTGCGCGGCGGGGGTGACGGGCGGACGCGTGGCGGCCTCGCGCTCGGCCTTTGCCGCTTCGCGTGCAGCGCGTGCGGCCTCCTTTGCGGCGGCTTTCTCGGCTTCCTTCTCGGCGCGGATGCGTTCCTTTTCGGCCTTCGCCTGTTCCTTCTCGAGCCTCGCCTGCTCCTTGGCGGCCTCTCGCGCCTTGACGGCGGCCTCGTATGCCTCGAGCTGGCGCTCGTACTCCTCCTTGGAGCCCGCGGTCTCGGGAGTCGGCGCTATGCGTCCGCTCATCGTCGCCCAGCGGTAGAGCGAGGCGAAGAATGCGGCTATGTTGCGTATGCCGATGGTTTCCACTCCCGCGACGAGGGCGAGTATGACCATGATGACGGATGCGCCGAAGTCGCTGAGAAGGGGTGACAGGAACCTGCCCATGACGAGATAGCCCACGACTCCGCCTGCGTTGGCGATGTTGTTGCGCTCGATTGCGGAGGATATCCCGGGTGCGTGGCGCTGCGCAACCTGCAGGAGGCACGCGCTGGCGGCAAGGAGCAGGATAAGCCAAGCGAAGCGGCGGAGTCCGCCGATGCGGCGTCCGGCTATGCGGAATACTCCGAGGACGATGCAGACAACCGGGACGATCCACACCGCGAGCCCGAAGAGCTGGTAGCCGTAGTACGCGAATGCGTCGCCGAGCGGACCTATCCAGTTCGTCGAGGCCTCGGCGGGGATTCTGAGCGAGGCGACGGCGCGCCAGTCGTAGGTTAGAAGGGCGACGAGCGGGAATAGCGAGATCGGGATCAGCCAGATGCAGAGAAGCCAGCCCAGGACGCTTCTCTCACTCCTGGGTGCTGCTAGGCTGGAAGATGTGTCGGTCATTTGTTTCCTGTGTGAAGCCGATGTCCGGCTTGAGTGAATGGTATACGATTATCGCGAGGACGAGCGCGAGGAGCTTGAGCCCCCAGTTGTGCGTGAGGATCGAGAACAGCCGGCGTAGCATTCCGCCGCGTTTTTTCTCCGCCTTCATGAACGACCTCCCTTCGCGAAGAAGCCAACGGTGTCGCGCAGCAGGCCGCGCAGCCTGCCGACGCGCTTCGAACCGCGACCCTCCGTCGGGAGGGCCTTCGAGACCCAGCGCATCACCGACTCCTCGCGCTGCGCGCCGCTGTAGCGGAAGAGCCTTCCGTTGCGCGCTACGGAGATGTCGCCCGTCTCCTCGGAAACCACCACGACGAGCGCGTCGGTGTCTTCGGAGAGCCCCACGGCCGCGCGGTGGCGCATGCCGCTTGATATGAGGTTGGGGTTGTTCGAAACCGGGAAGATGCAGTGCGCGGACGAGACGTGTCCGTCGCGCATAACCATTCCGCCGTCGTGGAGCGGCATTGGCGGAGTGAAGATGCACGTCACGAGCTCCTTGGAGAATATCGCGTCGAGGCGGATGCCCGTCTCCTCGTATCCGCGCAGGGAGATGCCGCGCTCGAAGGCGATGAGCGCGCCCATGCGGCGCTCGGAAAGCGCCATGAGCGTCTCCACGACGAGCTCCGGCGTCGCGGCGTTGCCGGGCCCGTACTTCGGGCGCTCGAGGTATCCGAACGCGCCGACTGCCGAGAGGATGCGGCGGATCTCCGGCTGGAAGATGACGACAGTGGAGACGGCGATGTAGACGAGGAGGAACTGGACTATTCTGGTGAGGACGTCGAAGTGAAACAGATAGGCGAAAGCCGTTAGGGCGGCGGCGAGGATGCCGAAGCCCATCAGGGCCTGACCGAAGCGCGAGCCCTTGGCGCCCTTGAGGATCGCGTAGATCACGATGTAGAGAATCGCGATCTGGATCACGTCAGAGGCGCTTACGGCCGGCAGTTCTATCGGGAAATCGCTCACGCACCCTCCGTTTCGGTGACTTCCTTCGGGAAAAGCCCGGCCTTCGCCTCTTCGGCCGGCTTCGCCTCTTCCTTCTCCGGCTCCTTCATCTCGATGCCGACGAGCTTCGCGACGTCGCGTCCGTCCATCGTCTCGCGCTCGAGGAGGGTCTTCGCGAGGAGCTCGACCTTGTCCTTGTTCGCGGCAATCTCCTGTTCGGCGCGCGCGTAGGCGTCTGTGACGAGCTTGGAGACCTCCGCGTCGATCGCGCGCGACGTCTCCTCGCTGAAGGCTGGCGGCATCGATTCCGCAATCACGTACGGACTCTGCTCGTTGAACGCCTGGAAGCCGAATCGGTCGCTCATTCCGTACGTGCAGACCATCTTGCGCGCGATGTCCGTCGCCATCGCGATGTCCTGCGCGGCGCCGGTCGAGATCTCGCCGGTGAACATCTTCTCGGCGATCCTTCCGCCGCAGCAGATGACGAGCTCGTCGAGGAAGTGGCTCTTCGTGCGCCCGAGCACGTCGCGCTCGGGAAGTGACATCGTGACTCCGAGGGCGCGTCCGCGCGGGATGATCGTGACCTTGTGGAGAGGGTCCGCGTGCTTCGCGAGGAGCTGGAGGATCGCGTGGCCCGCCTCGTGCCAGGCGGTGATCTCGCGGTCGCGCTTCGAGTATCCTGCGCTCTTGCGCTCGCGTCCCCAAAGGACCTTGTCGCGCGCCTCCTCGAGCGTCTCCATGTCGACGCCTTCGAGCTTCTTCCTCACGGCCATGAGCGCGGCCTCGTTGAGGAGGTTCGCGAGGTCCGCCCCCGAGAAGCCGGGCGTGCCGCGCGCGATGCGCGAGAGGTCCGCGTCCGGGCCGAACTTGATCTTCTTGCCGTGGAGGGCGAGGATCTCCTCGCGTCCCTTCAGGGTCGGGAGGTCGATCATCACCTGGCGGTCGAAGCGCCCTGGCCTGAGGAGCGCGGCGTCGAGCGTGTCGGGGCGGTTCGTCGCGGCGATGACGATCACGCCCTCGTTCGGCGAGAAGCCGTCCATCTCCACGAGCATCGTGTTGAGCGTCTGCTCGTTGTAGCGGCTCGCGCCGAGCGCGCCTGCGCCGGTGCGCTTCATTCCGATGGAGTCGATCTCGTCGATGAAGATGATGCACGGCGCCTTCTTCTTCGCCTCCGCGAACATGTCGCGCATGCGGCTCGCGCCTACGCCGACGAACATCTCCTCGAAGTCGCTGCCCGAGATAGCGAAGAAGGGCACTTGCGCCTCGCCTGCGATGGCCTTCGCGAGGAGGGTCTTGCCGGTTCCGGGAGGACCGACGAGGAGGACGCCCTTGGGGATGCGGCCGCCGAGCTTGCGGAACGCGTCGGGCTCCTTGAGGAACGCGACGATCTCCTGCACCTCCTCCTTCGCCTCGTCGACGCCTGCGACATCAGCGAAAGTCACCTTCGCCTTGGAAGAGTTTCCGTCGAGGAGCTTGGCGCGCGACTTGCCGAAGCCGAACATGCCTCCCTCGCCGCCCATGCGGCGGTAGAAGAGCCAGTAGAAGAGGAACATCATTGCGGCGAAGAAGATGATGTTCATGAGGAAGGGCGAAATTGGGCTGCGGCGCTCGCGCACGCGCACCTGTATCTGCCGATCGAAGAGGTCGTCCATGAGGGACTCGTTCTCGCCGGGGACGAGGGTCACGCGGTATCTTACGCGCACGGGGTCGCCCTTGCCGTCCGCGAGGGGCTTGCCGTCCTTGTCGACGTCATCGGTCTCCATTTCGCCAGTGAGGTAGGTCTCACCTTCGTCGCGGTCCAGGAAGCGGACGACGGGCTCGACGATTTTTCCTTCGTCGAGGGCCTTGTAGAACTCAAGCTGGGTGAGTTCGCGCGTCCCCGCGTCGGAAGGGTTGCTCTTGTAGAAAGAGAAGAAGAGCGCGGCGACAAGCGCAATCATTATCCAGGAGCGCAGCGCCCCTGGGTTCTTTCCTTCCTTTTTAGGGGCAGGATTCTGGGTCTTTGTTGGCATAGGGAAATTATAGCAAATTTATGGACTCTTTTGGGGTGGAAAGTGACCTTTGAGGTTCCTCGGTTTTCAGTTTGTTTTCTCCCCCGCGCCTGCGCCGGGAAAGCTGAAAATTAGCTCGCGAGGTACCCCATGCCTACCTCGCGAGGTACCCGGTGCCCACCTCGGGAGGTACCCGGTGCCCACCTCGGGAGGTACCCCATGCCTACCTCGGGAGGTACCACATGCCTACCTCGGGAGCTGCCCGGCGCCTTAGGCGACAGCGCATTTGCTTTCGCTGCGTGGAGTTTTGGAGTCCTGGAGTTATGCTCAGGGGGTAGTGAACGGATCGCTTGCAGGGGGGCGTTGCTCCGCTCGGACCACGCTTCGGCGGCCATTGGAAGGTCGTGAAGTGAGGCGGGCGAATACACGGAAAACGATTTGAAAGGGATGGTGAAATTGCGAAGAAATAGATGATGGCATCTGCGCTAGCCGACGTTCCGTCAGCTTGCTTAGCTGTCTGGGGTAGTCGCGTTTCTACTGACTGGGAGCGCCGCCATCTTGGCGGCGCTTCAATCTGCCGCGATTTCATCCGCGTCTTGACCGACCCGACAATTTCAAAATCCCGCCCTTGCTACTTGCTGTGGCCTTTTGCTATAATTCGGGTGTTCGGTTGAGGGGCAGTCACGTCTGCCGCGATGCCGGGCGATAGATTTCCCGCGCGGGAAACTGGCGAAACGCGACGTCCTCCAGTGATGGCGAATTTGATATTAAGCAACAGAAACGATGAAACTGACAGCAAGACAAATCGAGAGGCTTATAAAGCAGGGCGAGGTGGTCCATACCGAATGCAAGGATGCATCCGGCGGGTTGCCCGACTCCCTGTGGGAGTCGTATAGCGCGTTCGCCAATACGGATGGCGGAGTGATCCTTCTCGGCGTGAAGGAGGTTGGCGGCAAGTTTTCGATTACAGGCGTGCCCAATGCTACAGCGTTGATCAAGCGATTCTGGGATTGCGTCAACAATCGCGAGAAGGTCAGCGTCAACATCCTATTTGATCGGCACGTCTATTCGGTGAAGTGCCGCGGCCGCGATGTAGTCGTGATAGAAGTGCCGCGGGCGGATCGGCAGGATCGCCCTGTTTACATCGGGAAGGACATGTTCAGCGGCAGTTTTCGGCGCAATGGCGAGGGGGATTACCACTGCCCACGCGAGTCTGTGAAGGCCATGTTGCGGGATGCCTGCGTTGAGACGGCCGATGCATGTCTGCTTGACGAGTTGACGGTAGACGATTTGTGCTCCAAGACCATCCGTAGCTATCGCAACCGGTTCAAGTCTAAGAAACCTGGGCACATCTGGAACGATCTGTCCGACGAGGAATTCCTTGTGCGCATTCGCGCTGCAAGGCGCGGCGAGGACGGCAATGTTCATCCCAATCTTGCCGGACTTGTATGCTTTGCCGAGTTCGGACAGATCATGGATATCCTTCCAGATTTCTTTCTCGACTATCGCGAAAGACTTTCCACCGATACGCGCTGGACGGATCGCGTCGCCGCGCATGACGCGACGTGGAGCGGCAACATCTACGACTTCTACCTGATGGTCTATGATCGCATCACCTCCCATGTAAAGGTGCCGTTTGAGATAGATTCCGAGGGCCTGCGCGTGGAGGAGAACGAGATACACAAATCTCTGCGTGAGTTGCTGGCGAACGCGCTTATCCATGCCGACTATCATGGTCGCCGCGGCATCGTCATCGAGAAACAGGCGCAGACGATCAGTTTCTCTAATCCTGGCGTTTTCCGCGTCAACAAGGCGGTTGCCGTTGAGGGCGGAACCAGCGACGCCCGCAATTCGCATATCTTCAACATCTTCGCCCTTGTCGACATTGGCGAACGCTCCGGCATGGGGCTTGCCGATCTCTACGGGCACTGGAAGGAATACGGTCTTCCTGAACCTGTCATCTCGGAGGAATACGATCCCGACCGTGTCAAGATCACCGTTTACACGGATCCCGTCCAAGGCACGGCCAATCGGCCCAAGAGTGCCCCCAAAACGGCCCAAGGTGACCCAAGACCTGACCAAGACCCGACCAAGACCCGACCAAGACCCGACCAAGATCCGGCCAAGACCCGACCAATTGCATGGTCTGATTTGCCGTCATCATGTCGTCAAGTTTATGAAGCTTTGAGGCAAGATGCGTTTCTTACCTATCGAGGGATGGTGGCCAAACTTGGCCTCAATAAAGATACCATCAACACGGCGATTGGTACACTTGTGCAAAAGGGAGTTATTCGTCGCGAAGGCAACAAACAGACCGGCCATTGGGAGGTCGTGAAGTAATTTTCGGAGCGGCGAGACGTCCCGTCTCGTCGACAATTTCAAAATCCCGCCCTTGCCGAATGCAAGGGCTTTGTGCTATAATTCAGGTGTTCGGTTGAGGGGCTGTCTCATCTGCCGCGATACCGGGCGATAGATTTCCCGCGCGGAGGGGCGAAGAAAAGTAGCCCGCCCACCACCGCGGTCATGGGGCGCGTCGAGTGAAAGCCTAGGAAACTTAACTCGTGATGACGCATGAAGAGGACACTGCCGGTCCGTGCAGTTTCGCCTCCTTCGGTGTATCATCACAGGTCCATCCTAGGCACCTCACTCGATGCATCGGAGGAGGTGTTATTTTCCTCGCGCCAAATCCGATTGCAACGAGGAGGGGAAAATAAAAGGGCGAGGCGAACGGATGCGGTGTAGGACAGTAGATGATATCGCACGAGAGGCGCTACGAATCATAGACGAAGAATCGTCTGTGCATCCAGAACCTCGCGCCGAGTTCTTCTTTCGTGGTGAAAGCAAGAACCACCAATCTGACTATGACGACGAACCGCTTGGAACGGCGTTTCAATCGTTGTTGGATAGAAAGGGCCTTGTCGAATACGAACGTGATCTATATCAAGAAGCGATGCGCCTGAATGTTGCATCGTTTGAGGAAGACCGTACAATGGTGGAGCGCGTTGCACGCATGCAGCACTATGGATTGCCGACTCGCTTTTGCGATATGTCAACGAATGTTTTTCTTTCGGCGCATTTTGCGTGTGGAGGTGGGGGGGAATGTGCAGATAAGCGGGATAATGGGCGCGACGGTTTCATTCGAGTAATGAAGGTTCGAAGTGATAGGATTAAATCGTTTACGAGTGATATCATAATTGCCATATCGCATTTGCCCCTTGTTACATCAGAGAACGTGAAGCCATCACAAGAAAGAGGGTTGGGTTATCTTACATACGAGGTAAAGAACAATCGCCCAGGGTTTCTAAGTGAGGATGACGACAAGGATATTGGCAAGCAACTTCGTGAAGAAATCCAGCATGTCTGGGCGTTCAAGCCGATGATGAATTCGCGGCGCATCCGCCGTCAGGACGGGCTGTTTCTTGCGTTTGGTTGCGGAGACAACAAGAAATCGCTTGAGCCGACATTCTCGCCATCTGATTACGACAATCCATCTGCGCCATCAGATGGCATCAAGCAGGTTGGCTACATTCGCATCGCGGCAGAAGCGAAGAAGGATATCCGCAAGCAACTTCGCTACTTTTGCATCGAAGCGGAATCCGTCTACCCAGAGCTTTCGAATGTCTGCGAAGAACTCGACAACCGTTTTATGGAAATAAAAAATGAGGAGGAAAAATGAGTGAGTATCACACTGAGGGGTTCGTGAAAACAGTGTCCAAAGATGGACGAGGAGTGAAGTTCACTGTTGAGGCGGCTACGCCGTATCTCTTTGAATCTAAGGAGAAGGAAGATGGTTTGGTAAGGCGCAAAATCTTGCTTGTGAGAGAAGATGGGAGCTGTGTAAGAATTTGCGCAGAAAGTGTTACTTTCAAAATTGATGATTTTGAATTAACAGCGATTCTCATCGCTAAGGCAAACCATATGAAGGTGCGATTAAGAGCTGAGGAGTCTGCGATTGGCAAAAACACATTAGTCGCAAACAAACTCGAGATTTTGTAACTGTAGGAAAGGAGTTGGATATGATAATCGACGAACAGGGAACGGAAGTGAATGGCACGAAGACTGTTCCGCAGGAAATCGTTTCTGAGGATGAACAGAGCCTAATACGGGCCTATTTGCAAGGTGCGGTATATGCATGGTGCAATTGCAAGAAGCAAGAGGAATTCAGATTTGCGACATTTGCCGGCGGCGACAACTACTACTGGGAAGGTACATATCTGGACCCTCTCTACGAGAATCAAGAAACAAGCGACAATAAGAAGGCCTTTGCAGAAGCTGCAAAGTATGGCGGGATGCTTCTTAAGCAAGTTTTAAAGAACGACAAGCGAGTGTTCACATCAAAGAAAGTCCAAGCAAATGGAGGAGCTTGGCAAGTCAATGTTTATTCTTGGACTGGTAAGGTGCGGTAAAGGCCCGATTGGGCATTAGCACATCGTACAAGTTTGTGAAACAAGGAGGCAATATGGAAATTGAGATTGCACCCACTCGCGTAATCTACGATCCTATCCACGACCCAATTGACATTGGAGAAGAGAGGGCGGAATGCTGCAAGTACAGAGCAAGAGCGAATTTCGTGGCGTTCAATGGCCGCGGGGAATATGAATGCAAGGATTATCTCGTTTTCAATATCTTTGCGTTGTCAGAAGTTGATGCAAGGCAAAAGGTCGACGATTTCTTTAAGACGCTCAATTCCGATGCAGAACGTCAGGGGATGGATATCGAGATAGGATTTGTTGAAGCAGTACTGAGAAAGGAGTAGACAATGTGTGATTCAGTTAATGTGATATACGCTAAGGAGCAACATAGCTTGAGTGTCATGAGACCGATATATTGCATTGTTGCGTTGTTGCTTGTGACAAGCGCGTTGGCAGACTATGTTGACGCGAGCAACGAAACGTACCAATCAATTGAGTGTATAGTGGCAACGGGCGGCCAATGGATAGTTACTGACATAAGGCCAACATGCACAGATACGGTTAAGATGAAGTTTCGCCTTTCTTCTACCGCGAAGACTCAAGCCCTTTACTGTTCTCGTACAACGATGACGACAAACACATTTACCGCATTCTTCATTGAGAACGTGGTGCGGTGTGATCGCAATACGAATACATCTACAAAAGGGAACACTCGTCCAAGCATTAATGGCGATACTACTTTCGTGGCAGACTATGCGACGCGTAGGTTTTCGGTCAACGGCATTGACCAAGATGTAATGATGGCAGAGGGCGACTATACGCCAGGCAGTGATTTAATGCTTTTCGCGAGCCATAAAAAGGGGAACGATCTTTCGCCTGATATCGCGGCAGCGGATGTTGCCAATAGGGCGACATATAAGTTGTACTATTTTGAGCTTTATTCAGCTGGTTGTGAAGAACCTAAACATCGCCTGATGCCTGTGCGACGTAAATCTGACTCGGTTGTGGGGCTGTATGACAGTGTGGTTGGAAAGTTTTATGGGCCTGCCGACAATTCTGACGCATTCTTTGCTGGCTCTGCGATCAGGAATGTGACCGCGAAGCAGCGATATCCATGGAACGGCAAGGTGGATATTGCGTATGAGGTTGTTGGTGATATGTCGGAAGGTTTGCCATGGTGGAAATGTACGATGCTTGAGGTGTCGATGGTCGACCGAGTGGATGGGACGCGCTATGTCGCTGCTACCAACGCATTGACTGGTGACACTGGTTTTGATGAAGGAATGCATCATTTGGTTTGGGACTTGAAGGCACAAGGACTTGTCATTAAGTCTGATGATGTGGTGTTCACGGTGGCATATTCTGCAGAAATCAATCCGGCGTATATATATTGTATAATCGACCTTTCGAGTGGATCAAGCGCGACGTCTTACCCTGTCACTTATCTAGCAGAGCCGCCAAGTGGAGGATTCAATGTAAGTGCATACAAAACCACCAAGCTTGTCTTGAAGTGTATTGAGCCGGGGTATTTTAAAATGGGGGGCTCGTATGATGTCGTGCTGACAAGGCCTTTTTACTGTGGCTTGTTTGAAGTGACGCAGCGGCAATGGGAACTTGTGACCGGAAGCAATCCTTGTTCGTCAACTTCATACGGCAAGGGCAATGGTTATCCCGTACATTATGTTTCGTACAACATGATACGAGGCAGCTCGGTGGGGGCAGGCTGGCCCGCATCTTCTGCAGTGGATTCCTCATCGTTCTTGGGCAAACTTCGAGCACGGACTGGCCTTGACTTTGACTTGCCTACTGAAGCGCAGTGGGAATATGCTTGCCGTGCGGGAACGACTACGACCTTTAGTTACGGAAACACTGCCAATGGGAGTTACATGTGGTATTCTAGTAACGCTAGCTCAAAGGCGCATGAGGTGGGCACAAAGTCGCCAAATCCGTGGGGGCTCTATGATATGCATGGTAATGTATGGGAATGGTGCTTGGATTTTCACGCAAGTTTGACAGGGGGACTTGATCCAATGGGGCCAACAGCTGGGTCATACCGGGTTGATCGCGGGGGGTGCTGGGGCAATGGTGAGGGCGGCTGTACCTCGTCATTTCGGGTAAATGAAAGCCCATCGAGTGTGCTTAGTAGCCGGGGCTTCCGCATTGTCAGAACTCTGTCTGAATAAAGAGCATTAGTACAAAGAGAGCGAAGAGTCAAAGTTTTGTCCACGCCGGAACTTTTTGAAGGAGGGTCTAAAAATGAAGAAATCAATGCTCGTAGCTATGGTAATGATGGTGGCTGGAATGGCGGCTGGCGGCGTCATTTGCTCGGGAGATAGTACGCTCGTTGCGATTGATTTGCGTGATGAACCTGTTGTAGATATCATTAACATATCATGGAATGCTGCTTGGGTCGGTAATAATACAAATGCGACAATCGTTATTACGGACAATGGTGAAGAGGTGAAGCGCGCTATTGGTGAAGGCGAGTTCGCTCACGCACTTTCTGGCGGTGGACGACATGAGTTAACCTATACGACATACATCGACGGTATTGCGCAGGATGAGGTATATGCGGTTACAGTATTCCAGGGCTGGAAGTGTGAAGTTGTGGATGGAGGCGTGGTGATGGTTGAGGCTTCACAGAAACATGGTGATGTTGTAATCCCAGAAGAAATTGATGGTCGTGTAGTGACAGGTATTGGAGTATGTGCATTCAGAAACTGCGTTGATTTGACGAGCGTGACGATACCGGACAGTGTGACGAACATTGGGGATGGTGCGTTTTCCGGCTGCAACGGGGTGACGAGTGTGACGATTCCGCAGGCTGTGTGTTCTTCAGGGTTGTCAACGGTTTTCCCTTCGGCCTATCAATCAATAACTAATGTAACTATCTCTGGCAGTGTCACGAACATCGGTAGTTCTGCGTTCTCCGGCTGTAGCGGGCTGACGAGTGTGATGATACCGAATAGCGTGACGAGCATCGGGGATTCTGCGTTTTCCGGTTGTAGCGGTCTGACGAGTGTGACAATACCCAACAGCGTGACGAGCATCGGGTCATCTGCGTTCTCCGGTTGCAGCGGTCTTACGAGCGTGACGATACCAGACAGCGTGACGACCATTGGGGATCGTGCGTTCTCCGGCTGCCGCGCTCTTACGAGCATAACGATACCTGGCAGCGTGACGAGCATCGGGTCGTCTGTGTTCTCTGGTTGCAGTGGACTGGAAGAAATGACATTGCCTTTCATCGGCGCTAAACGCGGCAACACTGGGAGCTCCGACTCGCTGTTTGGCTACATCTTCGGCACTTCGTCTTATTCTGGGGGAACAGCGACTAAGCAATACTGTTCTGGTTCGTCATATTCGACATACTACATACCTTCTTTATTGAAGACGGTTGTGGTTACGGATGAAATGGCACTAGGATATGGTGCGTTCAATAATTGCAGCGGGTTAGCAAATGTGGAGATGCCGAACAGTATGACGAGCATCGGGGGAAGTGCGTTCTCCGGCTGCAGCGGGCTTACGAGTGTGGAGATACCGAACAGTGTGACGAGCATCGGGTCTTCTGCGTTCTCCGGCTGTAGTGGGCTTACGAATGTGACAATACCCAACAGCGTGACGAGCATAGGACAGTATGCGTTCGACGGCTGCAGCGGGCTTAAGGACATGGTGGTACCGCAATATGTTATTGACCGTCAAATCCGTAATGTGTTTTCATCATCCTATTCGTCAATTACAAATGTAGACTATTCTTCTGTCATAACCAACATCGGGCCTTCTGCATTCTACGGTTGCAGCGGACTTACGAACGTAACGATACCCGACAGCGTGACGAGCATTGCTTCTTCTGCGTTCTCCGGTTGCAGCGGGCTTACGAGCGTGACGATACCGAATAGTGTGACGAGCATCGGGTCATCTGCGTTCTCCGGCTGTAGTGGGCTTACGAGCGTGACGATTCCGAACAGCGTGACGAGCGTCGGGGATTATGCGTTCTACAACTGTAGCGGGCTTAAGGACGTGGTGGTACCGCAATATGTTCTTGACCGTCAAATCCGTAATGTGTTTTCATCATCCTATTCGTCAATTACGAATGTAGCGTATTCTTCGGTCATAACCAACATCGGGTCTTCTGCGTTCCACGGCTGTAGCGGGCTGACGAGTGTGATGATGCCGGACGGCGTGACAAGCATCGGGTCTTCTGCATTCTACGGTTGTAGCGGGCTTACGAGCGTGACGATACCGGACAGCGTGACGAGCATCGGGTCTTATGCATTCTCCGACTGCAGCGGGCTTACGAGCGTGACGATTCTGGACAGCGTTACGAATATCGCGGACTATGCGTTTGCGGGGTGTACGAATTTGCAGACGGAAGTGTGTGGCGGGTATAGGGTGTTGGATGGATGGCTGATTGGCTACACGGACGATGCCGAGGAGACGATACCCGATGCGGACAAGTTGAAGGGGATTTGCAGCGAGGCGCTGAAGGGATGTACAGCGTTGAGGCGGCTGGAGTTCGGCGACAGGGCGCGGCTTGTGTCCATTGGCGCGGAGGCGCTTAAGGGATGCACTGAGTTGAAGACGCTTGTGCTGCCGCCGAGCCTTACGCGAATCGGTGACGAGGCGTTTATGGGATGCTCGTATCTCGACAACGTAATCGTACCGGGAAGTGTTAAGTCCATCGGCAATCGCGCGTTCAAGAACTGCACGGGATTTACAGCTGCACAGATTGAGCATGGCGTGGAGTCGATAGGCGATGAGGCGTTCTACGCAGATTGGCAGATAGCGGAGGTCGACATTCCGTCTACCGTTACGAATATCGGCGTGAATGCGTTTGGCGGCGACAGCTCAATCATCCGAGTTGGGCTGCGCGGCGACGTACGGCCGGTTTCGCAGATATTCTCGAACTACAAGTACATCCGAGAGGCGACGGTGAAGGAAGGGGACAAGGCTATAGTCGACGGATTGTTCCGCGACTGCTCGCAGTTGTCGGCTGTGCATTTTCTCGGAAACTGTCCGTCGCTTGTCGAAAGCGGAGAGAACCTATATCGAGACACAAGAAATACGCTTACTACTTACGCAAGGACTGGCTCGACGGGCTGGGACGGTACGCCTGGGTCGCACGCACTGCCGCAGGCGTGGCCGCTGTATGGAAGTTATCGGCGTTCCATCGCATGGTGGGACGAGCCGACATATCTGGTACTGTTTGATTCAAATGGCGGTACGCTGGGCGTACAGGACACATACCAGCGGTCGGAGCAGCCGTTTCTCCTGCCGCCGGAACCTGTGCAGACTGGATATGGTTTTGCGGGCTGGTGGACGAAGCCGTCTGGAGGTCTGCGCGTTACGTCCGACACGGTGTTCATCGAGGGCGTTTACACGTACATATACGCGCACTGGATGAAGGCGTACCGAGTGTTCCTGAATCCCGACGGTGGAACTGTGACGAACGACTACGTGACATATCTGGACCAGACTGTCTACGGCGTGCTGCCTGCTGCGGTGCGGACAGGTTATGCGTTCGGCGGTTGGCGCTACAATGGGCGGACGATTCTGCCAAACTCGCAGATTGTGATGTCTGACGACCATACACTTACCGCGCAATGGGAGGCGTATCAGTACAGCATTCGATTCGATCCCAATGGAGGCGCCGGTGAAATGGACCCGCAGCCGATCACATATGACGAGGATACATCGCTTTCGCCAAATCAGTTCTCGTTGCAGGGATATATGTTCCAAGGATGGGCAATGACATCAGATGGCCCGGTGGAGTACAATGAGCTGGCAAGCGTCAAGAACCTTACGAGTGAAGAGAACGGGGTTGTAACACTTTACGCCGTGTGGCAGGAAAAGCCAGCATCTATGTTGGCGATGGAGTCGGCATTTGGAGACGCCGCGACGGTTGCGGTTGACGAGAATGATAATATAGTCGTGACGCTCACGAATGATGTGAGCGGGACGGTGGAGATTCCGGACAACGTGGGGCCAGTGACGATTGACTTGAATGGACACAACATGGTGGGGGATGACGGCGGTCTCGGGGAGACCGCCCTACCGGATGGTCCGGCGATTAGGATCGTGAAGGGCGACGGCGAGAGTGGCGGCGGCGTGGCGGCGACGCGGCTGGCGATTGTCGATACGTCGGATGGCGAGAAGGGGCAGATTTCCGGCGGTGGCGAGAGCGCGGGAATCGAGGTTGCGGAAGACGCCGCGACGGGGGTGAAGCTTGACGTCGAAGAGGGCGTTGGTGTCTTCAACGGCGACGGAAGCGAGCAGGAGCTTAAGCCGAAGCTCGTGGGCACTGGCAAGGTGACGGTGCCGAAGACGTGGAAGACGGGCCAGAAGGTTACGTGGAAGGCGACGGCCGACAAGGGCAGCGTGTTCGCGCGCTGGGAAGGTCCGCTTGTCGACTCACTGAACCTCACGGTGAACGAGCGGCGCAATCCGTCTTTGGCGTTCGCCGTGCCGGAGGGTTTCGAGACGAATATGGTGACGGCGGCGTTCATCCCAATTGACGACGACGGACTCTACTCGCTCGGCATCACGCATACGGAATTCGAGCTGAAGGAAGCAGTGTCCGACGTGCGGGTTACTGACGATTCGCAGTCGTATGTGACGGCCTCGGCGAGCGGATTGCCGACGGGACTCAAGTTCGACGCGAAGAAGATGACGATTGCTGGGACCCCGACGAAGAGCGGCGTCTACTGGGTGCAGGTCAAGGCGAAGAACGCATCTGGTTACCAGTGGGCGGAGAACGTGAGGGTAACGGTCTCCGGAGGCGGCACGGAGGCAAAGGAGCCGAAACTGACGCGCACGGCGTACTATCCGCTCACGGTAATCTGCGCCAACGATGGCGGCACAGTAAGCGGAACTGGAGTGTACGCAGAGGGCAAGAAGGTGTCGGTAAAGGCGACGCCCGCGAAGGGGTATGTGTTCGCCGGCTGGCATGAAACGGCGAACAGTGAAAAGGGAACGGTGAATGGCGTGGATGGTGCGGATTATCGTTCGGCATCTCTGAACGTGACCGTTCCGGAGACGCGGTATGTGTTCGCGCTGTTTGCCACGAAGGAAGATGACGCCGACAGTTTGAAGGTCGCGGTGGAGGATGTGACGACGGAGAAGGACGGGACGATGGCGCTCGACTTGGGCGCGTGCGTAGCGTCATTGTCGCTTCCGAAGCTCGCGGTGTCTGGGCTGCCGACAGGTCTCAAGTACGACGCGAAGACGCTCAAGGTTGTCGGCAAGGCGACGAAGCCGGGCGTCTACACGGTGACCGTGAAGGCTACGAACGCGGCAGTGACCAGGGCGACCGATGCAAGCACGGCGACATTTAGGATCACGGTGCCCAACTTCGAGTGCGCGGCGCTGCCAATGCTCAAGCCCGAAACAGATGCATACGGCGTTGTCCGGTCAGGCGTCAAATTTGACGACGGTCTTGTGGACTGCTCGCCCGCAGAGGGGTGGTCCGTCAAGGTCGCCGGGCTTCCCTCGGGCCTCAAGTGGGACGCGAAGATAGGCAAAATCGTCGGCGTTCCAACGGCGAAGGCAGGGTCTTACACCGTGACGTTCACGGCGTCGAAGAAGGGCGAGCCGAACCAGATCGCAACGATCACGCTCAATGTAGAGGCGTTGCCGACGTGGGTTGTCGGGACATTCGATGGAAGTGTGATTGTCAGCGGCGCGTTCGGTGATCGCGCCCTACCGTGTGGGTTAGTCGCTATGACCGTCGCGGCGAACGGGAAGATAAGCGGCAAGGTGATTGACGCCGACGGAACATGGACGTTGAGCGCGGCGGCGTTCGATTCGGTCGAAGGTCCGGTGTCGAATGCCGAGGAACTAGTATTCCACGCGACCGTCATCGGCAAGAGCGGGAAGATGGCGATTACCAACGAGGTGGAGATAGCGGCGGAGGAGGTTGCGGCGCGGCCGGAGTCCGCGCCCTACCTTCGCGGGGTGGTTACGGCGCGTTCGGTGATCGCGCCCTACCAGAATTTGGAGCCGGGCGTTGAATGGTGCGCGTGGCAGAACCTGTGGAAGACTGAGCCGTGGAAGACGGATGCGAAGGCGTTTGCGAAGGCGAGGCCGGTTGAAATTCAGGTTGGCGGCGCGCTCGGTGATCGCGCCCTACCGTATGGCGTTGTGACTCTCAAGTTCGCGGCGACAGGGGCTGTAACGGCGAGCGGGAAGTTCGTTACGGGGCAGGATGCGAGTGGCAGGGACATCGTCTATTCGGCAACTTGCTCGTCGGTGCTGATACCGGACGGAGACGGCGTGCGCGGTGCGCCCGCCCTACCGGATGCGCTTGACTTCCGAGTATTCCTCTACTTCGCGCCGAAGGTGGGCAAATTCGACGGATATTCCGACGAGGTTCCTCTCGTCTGGGATGGTGTCGATTTTTCGGTGAAGTAGCATCGGGAACAACCCCTTGAATTATTTCATAAAATCTTCCCCGGGCTGTATTGTCGGCGCCGCGCATTTTTGCTATAATTCCCAATGTGAAAAAATCTGCATGCAAAGTCAAGTATCGCCGGATACTCCTAAAACTGTCCGGTGAAGTGCTTGGCAACAGGGAGACGGGCGAGTGCATCGACCCGAAAAACCTCGCTTTCATGGCGGAGAGGATCAAGAAGATTCACTCCATGGGCGTGGAGGTCGGCATCGTTCTTGGCGGCGGCAACATCTTCCGCGGCCTCACGGGCGCCGGCAAGGGCGTCAACCGCGTTACCGGCGACTCGATGGGAATGCTCGCGACGATCATCAACGCGCTTGCGATGATGAACGCGCTCGAGTCCATCGGCGTCCCGACGCGCGTGATGACCTCGATCGAGATGCCCAAGCTCGCGGAGCCGTTCATCCAGCGCCGCGCGCTCAGGCACTTCGAGAAGGGCCGCGTCGTGATCTTCGGCGGAGGTACGGGCAACCCCTACTTCTCGACCGACTCCGCGGCGGCGCTCAAGGCGAGCGAGATCGGCGCGGACGCGCTACTGAAGGCGACGAAGGTCGACGGCATCTACACTGCGGACCCGAAGAAGGATCCGAACGCGAAGAAGTACGGCTCGCTCAAGTACGAGACGGCGCTGGAGAAGCGGCTCAAGGTCATGGACTCCGCGGCCTTCGCGCTTTGCATGGACAACAACATCCCAATCATCGTGTTCGACTTCTTCGATCCGAAGGCGCTCGAGGGCGTCGTGCGCGGCAAGACGGTCGGCACGGTGGTAAGTTGAAAAGTTAAAAGTTGAAAATTTAGAAAGGCAGTAAAGAATATGGAGACAGTTCAGGAAGTCTTGAATGACGCGACGACGAAGATCGGCAAGAGCTTCGAGACGCTTAAATCGCAGTTTGCCGGCCTCAGGACCGGCAAGGCCAGCCCGGCGATGGTCGACGGCATTCAGGCCGAGGCGTGGGGCTCGAAGCAGCCCCTCAAGAACATCGCGACGATATCGACGCCCGAGCCCCGCCAGATCAAGATCACGCCGTTCGATCCTTCGACGATCGACGGGATCATGAAGGCGATCCTCGCCGCCAACATCGGCGTGACGCCCCAGAGCGACGGCAAGGTCGTGCGCATCACCGTTCCCGAGCTCAACGAGGAGCGCCGCAAGGAAATCGTCAAGACGGCGAAGACGCAGGCCGAGGCCCAGAAGGTCGCGATGCGCAACGTCCGCCGCGACGCTAACGACGCCGCGAAGAAGCTCGAGAAGGACAAGAAGATTTCCGAGGATGACCTGAAGTCCGCGCTGGACAAGATCCAGAAGGCGACGGACGACGGGATCGCCAAGATCGATGCAGAGCTGAAGGCCAAGGAGGCCGAGGTGATGGCGGTCTAATCCGGTTTTAAAGTTCGAATTTTCAAGTTAACGCTTAAAATGGAGGTCTGACATGGCAGAAGAGAACATGACACCTGTTTCCGGCTCCGAGCCGCCACCCGCGAACCCGCTTTCGCGTCCGCGTGCGTCGACGCTCAAGCTCAAGCCCGTCATCCGCAAGCCCACCATCGGCGGAACAGGCGCCGCGCGTCCGTCGATCAAGCCGGGGATGAAGCTTCCCACCCAGACGCCTTCGCCCGTCGCACCCGCAGAAGGCGGCGCGATGGAGCAGCTCAAGAGCGTCACGCAGAAGCTCAAGGGCGTCACGCAGGAGATCCCCCAGCAGGCGATTCTCCACAAGACGGGCATCATCGCCGATCAGGACCTCACCGAGCAGCAGAAGCAGGCGGCGAAGTCCCGCACGGCCCGCATCTCGCTTTCTGACGCGATGGGCGTCGCGCCCGTGCAGAACGAGGCCGCGCCGATGAAGACGATTCGCATCAAGCGTCCGGACGCGATCTCCAAGACGGCGTCGATTCCCGCTCCCGAGCCCGCTCCCGCCGCCCCCGTTGCGGAAGAGCCCGCGAAGCCCACGCTCACGCAGCGCAAGACGCTCAAGATCTCGCGCCCCGGTGCGGTGCGTCCCACCGGCAAGTTCGGCGTCAAGAAGCCGACGGCAACCGGTGCCGCAGAAGGGGAGGTCGCGGACATCCCGGAAGTCGCCGACATTCCTGACATGCCCGCCAACCAGCCTAAGTTCACGGCCCAGGAGATTCCCGCGGATGCGATTCCGGACGTCTCGAAGGGCACGAACATCGCCAGTCTCATCGTCCAGATCGCGGCCTGCGTGACGATTGGTCTCCTCGGCTGGTACTACTTCTGGCAGGATCTGCACCTTCCGCTCTACTGCGGCGGATGCGGATGGGGACAGTGAGGCGTTTTGTCTCGATCGCGAAGGCGACGGCGCTCGAAATCATCAGCGAGCCGCTGTCGCTTTTGCTATTGTCCGCGGCGCTTGCGCTCGCGGTGTTCGCCCCCGCTTTCCACTACCACCAGTTCGGCGAGGCGACGCGCATGGCGCGCGACGCGGGGCTTTCCGCGCTGCTGATCGGCGGAACGGTCTTCGTCGTCTCCGGCGCGGTGAGGTCCATGCGCCGCGAGCTCGAGAGCGGAACTGCCGCCGTCGTGCTGTCGCATCCAGTCTCCCGCGCTCAGTTCTTCCTCGCGAAGGCGTGCGGCGCATTTGCCGCGTTCGCGCTCTTCGCGGTCGCGCTCGGAGCGGTAACGGCGACGATCGTGAACGGCGCAAGCATAGGCGCGGTCGTGGCAAGGCAGACTGGAGACATTCCGCGCCTGTGGGGTCCGTCCTACGCCCTCGGCGTTGCGGCTGTAGTCGCTCCGTACGTGATCGGAGCGATCCTCAACCGCGCGGCGAACTTCCGCTTCGCCCTGAGCGCGTTTCTCTCCACCGTTGCGATATCCGTCGCGTCCGTCGCGTACCGTCCGGACTTTGAGGGCATCGCGCGGCTTCTTCCGGCGATAGTGCTTCTCTGGATTCCCCCGGCGTTCTTCGCCGCCGCCGCGTCCGCAGCGGCCGTGCGACTCAGGACCAACGCGGCGACGGCAGTCTCCGCGCTCCTCGTGTGCGCGTTCATCCCGTTCGCGGGGAACTACTGCCTTTCCGAGGCGCTTTCGGGCAGCGGGACGATTCCCGCGTCCTATGTCGCCGTGGCGGCTCTAGCCGCTCTCCCCGCAGTGCTTGCCGCCGCCATCGCCGGACTCGCCCTCATGCGCTCCAGAGATGTGTGAATAGGGGAAGTGGAAGTTTAATAGTTGAAAAGTTGAAAGTTAGAAAATGGGCATATTTGAATTCTTGATGTTGGTGTGTTTCGGCTTCTCGTGGCCGTTTTCAATTGCAAAATCGATACGCTCCAGGAGTGCGAAGGGGAAGAGCATAATGTTCATGCTGCTTGTCGAGCTGGGATACGTCTTCGGAATCATCCACAAGATTCTCAACAACTACAACTGGGTGATCTGGATGTACATCGCGCTTTTCTTCGTCGTTGCCGTCGACATTGCGCTATATTTCCGCAACCGGCGGTTCGATCTCGCCGCGTCGCGCGTCTCCGCGCCGGCGCTCGCGGCCGCGCTGCTCCTGCTCGTCCCGACTGTGGCGGATGCCGCGCCGGCAGCTGAGAACGGCAGGTCGTTCGTCGTGACAAACGTTTACGAGGAGACGGTCTCTGGATGGACCACCAACTGCTGGCCGTTCGCGCCGACAGTCTGCTACGGCGGAAACCGCTTCCGCGTCGTGCCGATGAAGTATCCGCCGTACCTCCTCGAAAGCTCCCCCGACATGCCGGTGACGATGGCGGATCTCTATCGTCTTTCGACGGACGGCGCCCCGGCGAAGATCGAGTGGCTTGCGGGCGACTCGTCTGCTCCGCTCCTCGGCTGGTTCGATCCGCGCGCAAGAAGGGGCGTCGTCATCCTCGCCGATCCATTCACCGAAGCCGGCGAGACCGGGTTTGCCATTGAGGAGGATCCAGCATCCGGGAAGTGCACCTTTCGCGTTTCCGCGCCGGGCGTGCGTTCGCGCATGTACAGGATGACACGCTTCGTCCCGTCCGACGACCGTCCCGCCGACCCCACGCGCAGGGTTCCGCTCGGAATCCTCCGCCTCGAGTGCAGCGCCGCCGACGTGAACGAATACCTCGACTTCGTCTTCTCGCACCGCAAGGACGCCACGCCGCGCGGGGAGAGTCCGAGGATCGAGCCATTCGGAAAGCTCTGCGAGTACGTGCTTGGACACTACGACGCGGACAAGTGGTACTCGAAGGACGGCGTGGAGTACATCGCCGACAAGCCAGACTCCGACTGCATCTTCTGGCATCTCCAGATCGGATGGTGCGGCGCTCCCCACCATTCGCTGCCGTATGTCCTCGCGCCGAACGCGGAGCGCGTTCGCCGCGTCGCCCGCACCTTCGACGCGATGGAGTCGATGCAGGGCGCGAGCGGATTCTTCTACGCCATCCGCCGAGGGAAGGAAATCTTCGGCGACGCGTATCCTGATCCGTTGAAGTACCGCGTCCACACTATGGTGCGCCGTCAGTCGGTCGCGATCTGCGCCGTCCTGCAGCAGATGCGGGCGATGGAGAACCTCGGCTATCCGGTCCGGAAGGAGTGGCGCGAAATGTGCCGCCGCGCCGCAGACGCGCTCGTGAAGGTCTGGAAGGAGAACGGACAGCTCGGGCACTTCCTCGATGCCGAGACCGGCCGCATCGTGACATGGAACTCGACCAACGGCGCGCTCGTTCCGGCGGCACTGCTGCTCTGCGAGCAGGAGTTCGGCGGCGGGAAGTACGCCGCGGCCGCGGCGGAGATCGGCGAGTTTTTCCTCAGGGAGCACCTTGCGAAGGGATATTCGGGCGGCGGACCGTGCGAGGCGTTGCAGTGTCCGGACAGCGAATCCATCGGAGAACTCGCTGTCAGCTTTGAGCGCCTGTGGGAACGGACGGGCGACGGGAAGTGGCTCAAGGCCGCGCGCGATGCGGTTGCGCTGTATGCGACATGGGTCGACGCATGGGACTATCCGCTCCCGCCAGACTCGCGCGAAGGGCGCCTCGGCACGCATACGACCGGCGCCGTGTGGGCGAACCTTCAGAACCGCCACGGCGCGCCTGGTCCGTTCTTCTGGGGCCACGACGTATTCCTTCGCGTCTGGAGGGCGACGGACGACGAACGCGTCTTCGAGCTGTTGCGCGACAGCGCGCGCGGTTGCGGACAGTATGTGCACACTCCGCTGCACCCCGTCATCCCCGGCGGAACGAACGGCGCGGTGAGCGAGCGCGTCAACACCGGCGACTGGGAGGAGAGGTCCGGAATCGGCAACTCGATCGACGAGGGGGACTCGAATCTGAACTGGTGTTCGACCGTCGCGATGGAGATGATGGAGAATCCGGGGGTGTATGTGCTTCTCGACGGAGACGGCGCCGATGTTCGCGCGATCGACCGCGTCGAGGCGCGCTGGATCGACGGATCGCTAGAGCTCGTCAACACGACGGCATGGGACACGACGGTGTCCGTCCTCGCCGAGACGAAGGAAGAAAGAAGGCGTCCGCTTTCCGGCGAGACGCCCTCCCTCGGGTGGATCAAGGTTTCAATTAAGTCTGGCGAACGATCTGTGCTGCCGCGCGCCAGGCTTCTTGCGCGCTAGCGCCTGCGAACGGCCCTTGCGGCCGCGGCGTTTCTTGCCGCCGCAGCATTTCGCGCAGCCGCAGCATTGCGTGCCGCCGCTGCATTGTGCGCGGCCGCAGCGTTCCTTGCGGCCGCCGCGTTGCGCGCTGCAGCGGCCTGTGCCG